>Ga0209068_10000647_pt1 | contig 18533 bp, 10 predicted proteins | sample ColStrG_CSR_2012_FD_187200 | JGI IMG/M metagenome (GOLD analysis project Ga0209068, IMG submission 187200) | Freshwater sediment microbial communities in response to fracking from Pennsylvania, USA - Cold Stream Run_MetaG_CSR_2012 (SPAdes)... | ecosystem: Environmental > Aquatic > Freshwater >... | reverse complement strand
GATCGACGCGGTCGACAACCTCAACGACTTCTGGGAGAGCTTCGTTGCCAGCACGGGCGCCGAGACTCTGCTGAATTCACTTACATACGGCGCATTCAGGGTGGAGGAGACACAGATACCTGTGCTTGGAGTAAGTGCGCCCGTCCCCGGCCTCAATCCGCGCGACATAATCTACAAGACGGTCGCTGCATGGCTGCCGAGCCTTGGCGTACGCAAGCAATATTTTGATTTAGACCACATGCTTGCCGAGGCTTGTCCACATTTCGGCAGCATCAAGTGGCCAGACGTAAAGACGCGCTTGCTGATCGGCGCCTCGGAGGTCGTCAACGGCTTTGAGACTGTGTTCGACTCCGACGTCAATAAGGGAACGCAACCCAAGGCGGTTCATTACTGGCGCCAGCGATTGCCACTCACTCTGTCCGGGGTCGCCGCGTCAGGAACGCTGCCCACTTTCCGCGAGGCCGAGCATATCAAGGGGGACGGCCATTACTGGGACGGCCTTTACTCACAGAATCCACCAGTGCGCGAGTTCATTGCGGGACCTAAGCAGCAGGAGGTGCCCGACGAACTGTGGATCGTGCGTATCAATCCGCAGCAATGGCCGGAGCTACCCAAAACCATTGGGGACATCCAGGACCGTCAGAACGAATTGATGGGCAACCTGTCACTGCACAAAGAGCTGGATTTCATTCTGAAGGTCAACGATTGGCACGAGCGCTACAAGCGCGAACAATTTGGGAAAGACCACAAGCCTGTTACCGTGCGCACGATCATGATGAAGGAAAAGACCGCCGACGAACTGCAATATTCGTCTAAGTTTGACCGCAGTCGCGACTTCATGCGCCAGCTGCGTGCGGAAGGCCGCGCGGTCGCTCGGGATTGGCTCGACCGCTGGCACAAAGGCAAAGTCGGCCGCTATCCGGAGGACGCTGCGTATCGCAATATCTAATGCGACAGTCGAAAGATCGCGGCGCTCAGGGACAGTAACGAACGTGGTATGAAGGCCAAAGCACGTCGTCTTTGATAAGTTCGCTGAAGTGGTCCCAGTCGATCGGACCCATCACTTCAAGGCTGCCCACCGCCTGGGCCACCACTTGGCCTTTGTCAAAGCCTGCGAAAGCGCGCCCCAAAGTCACATGGAGTTCATTGTCGCTGAAATAGGGGTCGCACGCAGGCGGTTTCGATGCAGTCTTCTTGTGCACGGGGCCTGTCTTCGCGCTTTCGTGGTTCGATCCATCGATGGCACTAATCTTGTAATAGTAGGTGGTGTTCGGTGAGAGGCCTTGATCCCCAAAACTGGCGTTTAACAGCGGGTTGCTGTTTATTTTCGTATACGTTCCGGCGCTGCTGGTTGACCGGTAAATGTTGAAACCCGTAGCGGCACTGTTGGGCTGCCAGGTCAGCGCGATGGCGCTCGATGTATTGTCCGCCACCGAGAAGTGTTGAGGTTTCCCAAAAGTATCGGAAGAACCGCCACCTGACACGGATCCTTGGGCGAGGCGATCAAGCATCCTTCTGATCGCCGAGATTTGGTAACCGGTTTTTCGCGCGAACTCGCGGTTCCCGGAGAGAGTGTCGCTAAGACCCCACCAGTCCCAGCACCCTTGTGGATTGTCCCCGAGAGGTAAAGTGCCGATAGGTTCGGTCTGCGGATAAAGCACGATGAAATTGTTCGTGTCCGCCCATTTGTTATAGCCCGCGTTCTCGTAGACTGCGTTGTTCACCCTTCCTGCGTACTGTAAGCAACCGTGAAATACGATATGCACCCGACATGTTGTGGTTTTGCATGCGTTCGGAACGTAGACATAGCCCGTGTCCGCGAGGCCGACACGTCCGACCAACGCCGGATCTACGAATTCAGTTTGGTCAAACGCAAGGATCGAACCACCGGAACTGTTGCTGCTGGGTGGGTTTAAGCGACCATAGATATGCTTGAGCAAGAAACCGGCGGCGTCGTAGTTGCAGTTGTTTAAGAAGTCATGATTGACGTCGAGGCACGGCCCCCCAGAGTGATTAGTGATAAGCGCGTGAGGGGCATGGCTGTTGTTTTTGTAGAACACGTTGCCGAGGTAATGCTCGTAGTACTTGGCCACGGTATTCATCGCCTTGCGCCGCACCAAGCCGTCGTTGTACCCGGAAAACAGCCATACTTTTTGGCCAGCAAGTTTTCCTGGATTGTCGATATAACCATGGGCTGCAGCAGAGTCTGTTCTGCCTATTGAGTCGTTCGCATAGTCGATGGAGCCATCCATGCACGAAGCGCCTTGGATCTTGCTTGCGCTGGCCGACGGTAAATCTGAGTTGGCGCAATCGTAGGTAACACCCGCGATTACCCCGACGCCGCGCATTATTGACGAGTGCGCTACGTGCATCTGCACTGCCATCGCGCCTCCCGATGACACTCCGGAAACGGATGTTTGGTTGATGTCGATCCCGTAATTGGGAAGGGGCGGCGCTGCCAATACAGGGCCAACAAAGCAGAGACTTAGCGTAAAAATACACCCGATGCGCTTCATGGTCCGGCCCACGCGACCTCCGAAACCTCGTGAAACAAGTTTGCACAGTGATGTTTAACGCCTGTGTGAACCATTTCACATAGCAGATGGCCGGTAAGGGTTTACCGAAGTGGGATATCGCGGGAATCAGGACACTGCGGGCGATCTCACGGGTGTTAGCCAATGAATGTTCGGTTGGGTGCCAAACCGTTCGAGTTGCTGCACGAGATGTTGCCGGACGCCACGCTGATGGGCCCACAGGCCCAGGAGCTCATCGGTGATGTCGGTCAAAGGCGGCTTGCTCAAAAACGTACGATGGCTATCCTGAGGAAGGATCGCGGGCCGGTTTTGGCAAGCGGCCCGGGCACATGATCTATGCCCGCAGCAAGGGCTTCAGGGCTTCAGATAAGCGCGTTGCGGTGTCGCCCGCGACTCGCAATCCAATGCGGCATACCGTCAGGCGGCGCGCCGGACCGCGGCGCCGAGTTGGCCGCGCCCGGCCAGTTGCGCCACCGCCCGCCAGGTGGCCCAAGGTGCAAACGCACTTAATGGACGAAAGGTGCTCAGATGCAGAATGATAAGGACAGCAACCCGGATCATGTTCAAAGCATATTGAGGAGTTTTAGTTTACTGGCGTTACCATGGTTGTCCTTCCAACGAGATATGCTCGCAATCGTGAAAAAGGGCATTGAAGATACCAGCCATGTTAAGCCGGTTCAGAAGCTGACGTTGCTTGAACTACATGCTCTGATGATGATCTTGGATCCGTCGCGAAAGTGGAGAAGTCCTTTTGATGCCGATCTCGAAAAGAGAGTAGAGGACACATATAAAGAGACCTTCCCAAAATTGGTTTCTGGTTCAATTCAATTTATCGAGGCCCAAGAAGCAATTTTGAAGCGTCTAAGTGATGCATTAAATACAGTGAAGGATGGCCACAAGGATGAGAGCCACAGCAAATAGAAAAGACACTGACCAATTCTCACTGATCTTGGATTCTGCACAGATGGGGTTTCTGTATGTAATCATTTTGCTGACATTAATTTCCAAATGCGTGTGTCGATCGAGGTGTCAAGATGAATGGTCCACGGCGGAACGTTGACATCGCGATAATCGGTCTGTCTTGTCGACTTCCTGGAGCGGCCACGGCCGCAGAGTACTGGAAGAATTTGTGTGACGGCGTCGAGTCCGTCTCTTTTTTTTCCGATCAAGAGCTTGTTGCAGCCGGTGTCGACCCGTCCTTGGTTGCCAATCCTGGATACGTAAAGGCTGCGCCGATGTTGCGGGACGTCGAAATGTTCGACGCGTCGTTCTTCGGTTATTCCCCCAAAGACGCAGCACTGATGGACCCGCAGCAACGCTTGTTTCTGGAGGTGTCCTGGGAGGCGTTCGAAAACGCGGGTTATGACCCTACTGGTTACCCGGGAAAGGTTGGTGTCATTTCAACCGGCGGCGGTGTCGTTGCGAGCTATCTGCTGGCAAAACTGCACCACTCAGAGTTTCCCGGTCAGACAGCAAGCACTTCGCACATCAACAACGACAAGGATTTCTTGAGTACCCGTGTTTCCTTCAAGCTGAATCTCACGGGCCCCAGCTTCACAATTCAGTCGGCGTGCTCCTCATCCTTGGTGGCGGTCCACCAGGCGTGTCAGAACCTGAGGTTCGATGAGTGCGATATGATGCTGGTAGGAGGCTCGGTGGTGCGTGTACCCCAAGTCGAAGGATACTTGGCGGAAAAACGGAACCTCTATTCGTTAGACGGGCACTGCCGCCCCTTCGATTCGGATGGCCAGGGAACTATTTTTGGCAGCGGCGTCGGCGCGGTGTTGCTTAAGCCTTTGAAAAAAGCTGTCGCTGATCGCGACCATATCTATGCAGTGATCAAAGGAACTGCGGCGAATAACGATGGTTCAGCCAAAATCAGCTACACCGCCCCGAGTCTGGGCCAGCAGTCCCAGGCGGTAGTCGATGCGCTGAAGTTGGCTGGGGTAAGCGCAGACAGCGTCGACTATGTCGAATGCCACTCAACCGGCACGACTGTCGGCGACCCGTTAGAAGTCGAAGCGCTAACCATGGCTTTCCGAAAGGAGACCAAACGCAAGCAATACTGTGCTGTCGGTTCAGTTAAGGGCAATATCGGCCATCCAGAGCAGGCGGCGGGAATTGCCGGCCTAATTAAAACCGCGCTGGCGCTGCATCACAAACAAATCCCACCGAGCATCAATTATAAAACGCCGAACCCTCGAATCGATTTCGCATCTTCGCCGTTTTACGTAAATACAAAGCTGCAGGATTTTCCCTCCGCGAATACGCCGCGGCGAGCGGGGTTAAATTGCCTTGGGATCGGCGGCACGAACACCTTCGTTGTCCTCGAAGAAGCGCCGCCAACCGCGGCGGAGAGGAACCAGTCACCAGACCGTTTCCCGTGTTTAATTACCCTTTCAGCCAAAAGCGCAGACGCGTTGGTTGCGCGTGTCGAGCAGCTTCTGAACTGGTTGAATGACAATCCAGATGTATCAATTGGTGACGTTTGCTACACCACTAACGTTAGCAGAAGCCAGTTTGCATTTCGCTTTGCCGCGCCCGCTCGATCTGTAACAGAGCTGAAAAAGCACCTCGCGGCATGGCTGCGGGCGGCGGCCAAAGATGCGTCGAGTCCGCAACGCACCAGTCGCGCGCCGATCGCATTCATGTTTTCCGGTCAGGGTTCGCAACATGCCGGCATGGCCGCGCAGCTATATCGCACGCATTCCGTTTTTCGGAATGCCATGGATCGTTGTCATGCTTTGGCAGAGCCGTATCTTGAGCGAAGCTTGCTCGACGTGATTTTTGCCGGGGACAGCGATGGTGCGCTGGTCAACCGCACCGACTACACCCAGCCTGCGCTGTTTGCAGTCGAGTTTGCCCTGACGGAGCTTGTGAAATCCTGGGGCATCGCACCACACGCAGTGATTGGGCACAGCTTGGGAGAAATTACCGCTGCTTGCGTAGCGGAGGTCATTACGCTCGAAGATGCGATGCGATTGGTCACTGCCCGTGGTGCGTTGATGCGGCGACTACCAAGCGGCGGGACCATGGCCTCGATATTTGCCGAGGAATCCGTGGTACGTGCGCTCATTGACAAGATCGCTCCCGACATTGCTGTGGCGGCAATGAACGGACCGCTGAATACGGTCGTGTCCGGTGGCCAGGATTCATTGAGGCCTCTGTTGCAAGAGCTGGAGCGGCGAAATATCAGTTATCGGCAATTGCAGGTTTCCAACGCCTTTCATTCGCCGCGTACCGAGCCCATCCTCGATGAGCTGGAAAACGTTGCAGGTCGCCTCACGCATAACGCGCCTAAACTGCCGCTGATATCCAACGTCACCGGCGAGCTGATGGACGCCGCGCCCGACAAATCCTATTGGCGCCGACACACGCGAGAAGCGGTGCGTTTCGGAGATGGGATGCTCGCGCTGGCTAAGCTTGAGTGCCGGACCTTTCTCGAGATCGGGCCACACCCGGTGCTCCTGCCGCTTGCGCAAGTTTGCCTTGAAACAAAAGGCAAGTCCGCCGCCTGGATTGCTACGCTCAACCGTCAAAAGTCAGATGCCGACTCAATTACCGAAATGCTGGTCGCGCTGTATCTCGCCGGCCACAACGTAAATTGGGTTGCAGTGCATGCCGACTCGTCAGGGCAACGAATACCGTTGCCCACTTACCCCTTCCAGCGCCAGCGCCACTGGATTGAGGATAATACGGACCATACTGCAAGGGCCGGGAATGCTGTCGAACGGCCTCATCCATTGGTGGGTGTACGGATAAATTCAACCCACAAAGAGGTGCGTTATGAAGCGCGCTACGGCGTGCGGCATACCGGCTACTTTTCCGATCACAGGATATTGGGAAGCATCGTGCTGCCGACCACCGCTGAGCTGGAGGCGGCAACGGTCGTCGGCCGAATGCATTTCGGGACACCGCGAGTCAGCTTCGACGATGCGATGCATCACCAGGCGATGTCGTTTGCTAATGGGGAAGATCGGACTGTACAGGTATTGGTAACTCCGCTGAAGTCCGGCGGGGCAAGTTTCAGACTGGCAAGTGCAGCCACTGAAGACTCGGAGGTCTGGCATACCCACATGACGGGCACTTTGCGCAAGTCAGAGGTGCGCGGTTCGCCCTTTTCGACGAAAGATGTACAGACCCGCTGCCAGCAAACACTGCCTGTTGCCGATTTATATGATCGACTGGACAAGCTCGGACTTGAATATGGACCCAATTTTCGTGGCATCCGGGAAATGTACCTCGGTCAACATGAGGCGCTTACTAAAGTGCGGCTTCCGGACGGTTTGGCAAACACGCAATACGTGATGCACCCCGCGTTTCTGGACGCGTGCCTGCACGCCTATCCTTTGGTACTGGATGGTGAGGAAAACGCCAAAGGCGGTCGCCGCAATTCCTACCTGCCCATCTCGCTGGCGGGATTTCGCTGCTATCAGGACGGGATCGACGAAGCATGGGTTCACACCAGGCTGCGAAGTGTCGATAAAAACGATACGCAGGTGGTCGACATTAGGATTTACGACGCGGCCGAGCAGCCGGTGGCGGAACTGGAAGGGCTGACCGTACGCCTGATGCCGCTTGATAGAGTGCAATCGTCTCGAGCAGGCACGGACGACCTGTTTTATCAGGCAGCCTGGCGCAAGAGCGTTCGAGCGGCTGCTAACTCTGCGAAGGACCATGCGGCGGCAAGCTGGATGATCTTCGCCGACGCAAAAGGTATCGGCGTGGCGCTGGCTAGCAGACTAGAAGCCGCGGGCCATCACTGCCACCTCGTCTACAGGGATGATGTATTCGCCCAACAGAGCGCCCGAAAGTGGACCGTAAACGAACGGCAGCCTCCCGATTTTCGCCGATTGCTGGAGCAATTCGCCGCCAGCGAGACGCTGCCGTGCGATGGCGTGGTCTACCTATGGGGGTTGGATGCCCCATCTTTGGAAGGTCTGAACCTGGCAAGATTGAAGAGCGGCAGCGAGATGATGTGTCGCGGCGCACTGGCAATCTTGCATGCCCTTGACCAAACGCGGTCGGTGAACCCGAGAGGCAGGCGGCTTTGGTTTGTAACCGCAAACACTCAAAAGACCGAAGGTCAGAGCCAACATGTTGATCCGGTTCAAGCACCTCTGTGGGGTTTGGGACGAACCGCCGCGATTGAGCACCCGGGCATTTGGGGAGGATTGATTGATCTGCAACTGGATGGTGATCAGACGCCGGACATAGATTTATTGGCGGCGGAGTTGCTCCACCCAGATGGCGAGAATCAAATTGCCATCTCCGCCGACGGCCAACGCAGCATCCCAAGGTTCGTCAGGCAATCACTTGCCGAGCTGCCGGCACAGCTGCCGCGGGTGCGCGAGGACGCCACCTATCTGGTGACCGGCGGCCTGGGGATGTTGGGGCGCAGTGTGGCCAAATGGCTACTAAGTAAAGGTGCGAAACACCTTGTCCTGACAGGTCGAAACGCGAGCTCCGAAGCGGTACAAGAACTATTCAGCGCAGCAGAAATCAACGAGGCAGCAATCCATGTAGTAGCAGCCGACATCAGCCGCGATGAAGACGTAAGCCGCCTCATGCGGACAATCAGCAACGAATTCCCACCTTTAAAAGGTGTGGTGCAATCGGCTGGCGTCTTGGATGATGGAATATTGGCCCAACTCGATTGGGATAGATTCGCGCGTCTATTCGAGCCTAAGGTGTATGGAAGCTGGCTACTGCATGAATACACCAAATCGCTAGAGCTAGATTTCTTTATCTTGAAATCTTCTTTATTGAGTCTGTTAGGTTCTGCTGGCCAGGGGAACTACGCCGCCAGCAACACCTTTCTCGATTCTTTGGCAGCTCACCGCCGCGCCACGGGTTTGCCGGCAATGGCGATCAACTGGTCAGCCTGGTCAGGGGGCGGGTTGGCCACCGTTTCGGGCGCTCGTGGAGAAGCGATGTGGTCGTCGCTGGGCGTAAAATTTGTTTCTCCCGATCTCGCAATGCAGGCGTTCGACAAGTTGATGCACCGCGATGTGGACCAGATCGCGGTCGCAGTTGCTGATTGGCCGACTTACGCCGGTAGGCTGGGCAAACCCCCGTTCCTGGCGGAGCTTCTGAATAGAAAAGAGAATTTTAGACCGCCGAAATTTGAGCAGGGAAAGGCCGCCCCGGCTGGACCTCCTATGGCAGTGGATGACGAAGCATGCCAACAGATTTTGAGCAGATTGCAACGACGCATAATGGTGGAACTCGGCTTCGTAGACCCAATAGATCCGGATCGACCTTTGAATGAAGTTGGTCTGGACTCGTTGAGGTCGGTGACACTCGCGAATAGGCTGGAGGATGAATTTGGTATACCGGTTTCGATAGCGGAGCTCATTAGCGGACCGACTATTAACCAGTTAGTCGGGCATCTGCTCGATCTGTTTGCAGGAATTGCAAAGGACGAGCCCGCCGAACCTGAGTCGGCGACGACATCCGCGGTGGCTATCGGAACATTAGCTAAAAACCCGCCCATAGCTGCGTCGCACGGAAGTCCGCGTTCGCTGACAGCGGAAGCTTGGGTTGCGGGGGATCAATTCCGAGATGCGGCGGGACTGCAACAAGTCACCAATGGTTACGCGCCCGACGAGACGGCAATAAATCCTGCTGGAAATGGAGATGATTCGCAGGATGTTAGAATGAATGAAAAGACACTAGGCGCCAGCAGGTGCGGCATTGGGACTGGGAGAGAAGATTTCGGTGCGCAGGTCTGTCGCCCCGCCGGTGAGGTCGCGTCGCGCACCATCGGAAATTGGTTAATCGCACCTCGGCCCAATCCGAATGCCAAAGCCCGGATATTCTGTTTTCCCTATGCAGGCGGCGGCCTTGCATCGTTCCGGGCTTGGTCGCGACTGCTCAACGATTCTGTCGAGGTGGTGGCGGTTGAGCCGCCGGGACGCGGAACCCGTATCAATGAAACAGCCATTGATGACCTGGATACTTTTGTCGAGCGTCTGTTGCCGGAAATGGTTGACTGGCTTGACAGACCAGCTGCCTTTTTTGGCCATTGCCTGGGTGGCCTCACCATGTTTGCGACACTTTGCGCGCTACCCAAAGGGTGCGCGCACTTCATCAAGCACTCGTTTGCCTGCGGAGTAAGACCGCCCCATCTGTTGAAGCGCAGGGGAGGGTTTGAGGACAACTTGATCTACGACATGATGCTGCATCAGGAATTTGATATTAGTGTTCCGCTTTCCAACCAAGCGGACGCAATCTTTGCGGAAATGATACGTCATTTCGATATTCCGGCTGCCAACAAGATGTTGGAAATACCGACGCTGAGGAAGGTGTTGTTGCCCACAATCCGCGCCGAGTTCGGGATGGCCTACAATTATGAGTATCAGCCTGTCGAGCCCTTTTCCTTTCCGATCTCTAGTTTTGTCGGCGATGCGGACCCGTGGGTATCGGAAGAAGACTCCGCCGGCTGGAGCGAGCTCACCCGCGGCGGGTTCACCAACCATGTGCGCAAAGGTTCACATTTCTTGATGGCGGACGACGGAGAGTATATTCTGGAGACAATCAATAATGAGTTCGTAAATTTAGCGATTCAAAGAGACAACCGGGTGCTGCGCATCGTTTGAACCGGAGCGTGGATTCCCACACTGATTTTCAGTGAGATCTTTGGATGGCCGGGAATGGCGTTTTTCTCGTTCGCAGTGCTGGCTGCGCCATCGTGATTCAGCAGGATGATCGAGCGAGACTGAAACATCTAATCAAACATTCTCCAACCTTGCCTTGGCTTTGACAAGATCCGGAGTGCCAAAACCCTCGCTGAAAGATCCGTAGATCTCGCCCAGTTCGGAGCGACACTTGTCGGTATTTTGTCTCTGCTCATACAGGTCATAAATACTCAAGCAAAGTTTAAGTTCAAAGGATTTGGCCCTTTGCTCGCGCGCGACCTTAAGACCTTTAGAAAAATAATGTTCCGCCTGATCTAGATTTTGGTTCGACCGCAGATGTGTTTCTCCGAGCAAGCGATATATTTCGGCCGCGTAAAAGCGGCCGGAGTTCTCTTCATCGAGCCGCAATTGCGCCTGGTGCAAAGCGTCGAACGCTTGCCCGTAGCGTTCATTCTTTATGCATGCATCCGCCAGTAACCCGAGAGAGTACGACTCAAATAATAGGGCGCCAGTGGCCCTTTCTTTTTCCAAACCCTCTCGAATCTCGGCGATACCTTTCTCAAACTCGCCTTGCTGGGCACTTGCCCATCCGCGCAACATCAAAGCCATGGCTAGATAATGTACAAACTCATGCTCTTCGCAGAGTGCGATTGCCGTGTTGACCTGGCCTGCGACAATTACAGCCTCACCGCGAAACTGATGCACCCGGAGGCTTATCGTTCGTTCCATTGCCTCGCTGTATGGATGTTGAGATGCATTTGCATAACGGCGGGCCTCCGCGCAAATCCTCAACGCTTGATCAGGATAGCCGAGGAACCATAGTGCCATGCTGTCGTATGATCTTACATGAACGCGCGGGTCGTGCGCCGCCAGGTCAAGATACACCGAGGCCTTGCTGTCCTCACACAGGCTAATGCTGCGTTGTAGCTCCGCGTGGGCAGCGTCAAATTTCCCTTGTGCAAATAAGGTGAACCCTAGAGCTTCATGGGCAAGGACCTTACGAACAGAATCGTCTACTTTCTCAGCTGTGTTAAGCAAATATTCGGCAAGAACTTGAGCTTCACCAAGCGCTGCACGAAGGAAATTCCAAGTCCACAAGCCAAACACCGCAGGCAAGGCATGTTCGTCAAGCCCGCCCTGTTTGCTCAGCTGAAGTGCTCGCGTATACGCATGCTTCACACTGTCGGTGCTCCAGCCCTGAGTCGCCTGGAGAGAGTTGCCGAGACACGTTTGAAGCAGCAATTCGTACTTGTTGCGTAGGACCGGGTCGTCAATATTGGGAATCTGTTTCAAACCTTCTTTCAGATGACCGACAGCAACGTTCGGGAAGCGGCTGAGTGCAAGATTGCCAGCCTTGAGCCAGTAATCGATCGCGGGCTCAACAAGCCCGGCTTCGGTGAAGTGGTGAGCCACGATTTCCGGCTGGTTCACCACAATGTCGGGAAATTTATCTACCATTGTGCGCGCAATCTGACCGTGCAATTGCTGCCGGCGGCTCTTGAGCAGACTCTCATATGCCGCATCCCGCACCAGCACGTGCTTAAAACTATAGATCGCTTCCGGTGGCTCACCGCGGCGGAACACGAGCTCAGCCCGCTCGAATTTGGTGAGAGCATGCTTTAGTGCGGTTTCGTCGCGTCCGACCAACTCGCGCATTAAGGAATACGAGAACTCACGCCCGATCGCTGCTCCGATTTGGCCGATTTCCTTCACCGGCGCTAGGCGGTCAAGCCGCGCCATCAAGGAGGCTTGAAGGGTCGCCGGAATCGCTAGCGGAAGCAGAGGCCCGTCGAGTCGATAGCCGTCGGCGTCCTTGACCAGGATATCCCCTTCGAGCACCGCCTTAGTGAGCTCCTCGACGAACAGCGGATTGCCGTCGGTCTTGGCGACAATCTGGTTCATCACTTCGGTTGGCAGCGCACGGCCGTGGGTCACCTGCGTGACCATGCTTTCAACGTCGTCGCGGTCGAGGCGACCGAGCGTCAACGTGCCGACATTGGGGAGGCCAACCCAGGGTGGCTCGAATTCTGGTCGAAGGGTGAACAAGGCAAGGACCGGTAGTTGTCGTACTCGCTCGACAGTCAGATCAAGCAGCTCGAGGGATGTGGCATCGGCCCATTGCGCATCCTCGAACAGGAGCAGAATTGGCTTCTGACGCGCGAGATTCTCGAATTGATCGAGCAGTGCCGCTAACGTGCGACGGCGTTGCTGTGCGGGGTTGAGCGCCAGTTTCGGATACCGGTCGCCGAGTGGGATCGACAGCAGCGCAGCAAAAAGCGGTGCCGTGTCCTGAACTCGCGATGCGGCCATGGCGAGAAGTGCTTCCAGCTTGTCGAGGCGTTGCTCGGACGTATCGTCTGCCTTGAAACCCGCCGCTCGCTCCAATTGAGCGATGAACGGATAAAGTGCGCTGTTGGCATGGTGAGGCGAACATTGGTAACGCAAGTTTGTGTGCGGCTCGTCGGCAATACGCTCTTCGAGAGCCGCTGCAAGGCGCGACTTGCCGATCCCCGGTTCGCCCGAGATCAGCACGATCTGGCCTTCCCCTTTCCAGGCGAGGCGTTGGCGCTTCAACAGGAAATCGAATTCGTCTTTACGGCCGACAAGATCGGTTAGACCCGCCGCGTGGACCGCTTCGAAGCGGCTCTCCGAAGCTGACATGCCGTCAACCGCCCATGCCGCGATCGGCTCGGCAATACCCTTGACTTTGTGAAGGCCAAGGTCGCGCAGACGGAACCGATCGCCGAGGAGTCGACGCGTGGAAGTGGCGACAACGACCGTCCCGGGCTCGGCCAACGCTTGAAGGCGGGCCGCAAGGCTTGGCGTGTCCCCAACCACAGTTTGCTCCCGCAATGCACCCCCGCCACCGAGGTCGCCGACCACCACAAGGCCGGTGGCAATACCAACGCGGACCGAGAGCGGCTCTTCCGCGGGCGTCTTGAGCCGTGCAACAGCGGCGGCGATATCGAGCCCCGCGCGTACGGTTCGCTCGGCATCGTCCTCGTGGGCGCGGGGATATCCGAAATAGGCCAATATCCCGTCACCCCGGAAATCAGCAAGGAAGCCATCAAAGGCTAGCGTGATACGGGCGCAGGTGGCTTGAAAGGCGTCGATCACGGCGCCCATGTCTTCCGGATCGAGTCGGGCCGATAGAGCGGTCGAGCCCACCAGATCGCAGATCATCACGGTCAAGTGACGGCGCTCGGCAGCAACCATGGGGAAGTAATCGTTCGGCGCATTCTCCACGACTTCGCTCGCGATGAGCGCACTGGGAGAGGCGCCAGCCGTCGCCTTGATCGCCTTGATGAGACGCTTCCTGTCGCCCAGCGGGATCCCGAGCCTTTCGAGATCGCCTTCGGTCAGCTCCGGCAGCACATCGGTATCAATAGCGTTCTCGATGAATGCTGACTCATACTTTCCGAGTCCAAGGTTTCTAAGCCATGCGCCAACGTCCATCGTAGGGCCCTAATTTCCGTTCCAAACTCGCAACCCCGAGCGGTCTGAACAAGCCTAAATATAAGCGAATCCGGTGCCGGTTGCAGGGCTGTGCCCGTGCCACGAGTGGCCATCCCGCCGCGGCAAGAACGTGATGAATTCGCGTGGTCTCATTGCCTTCCCGAGGTTCAGGACGGCATCGTGCCCATTTAAACTAGCACATTGGGAGGACCCGGCGAACGTTGAACTTGACGGCCTTGCGGATCTTGTAGGTAAGTCGGTGGGTTGCTTCCGCCTTGCCGTGCTTACCGACCTATTCAGTTTAGCAGTAGATTGCAGACACCCTTATTTTGTCGTCGCTGTGCAAGACCCGCATCGAGATGTCATCTCGTTGACCACGCAGAGACAAGTCGACAGTCGAATTGCCAAGCCGCATACCACGAATTGTCAAACTCTCGATGAACGACGGCAGATGCGGATTTCGCAGCGTGATCTCTTTATCAACCGGATCGAATTCCAATCCGAGTGAGGCCTGTAGCAACGCAAAGGGTGCCGCTGCAGCCCAAGCCTGTGGCGAGCAGGCAACGGGGTATAGCGTCGGACCGCGGTTGCGCCGACGCCCAAAGCCGCAAAATAACTCGGGCAGGCGCTGGAATTCCATATACGACGCAGCCGCCAACATACCAGCGAAGATGCGATCAGCAGCATCCATAAAGCCATAACGTCGAAGGCCAAGTGCAATCAGCGCATTATCATGCGGCCAGATCGAACCATTGTGGTACGACATCGGATTGTAACGCCGTTCATCTCGCGCCACAGTGCGAATGCCCCAACCTGAAAAGAAACGTGGCTCCATGAGGCACTCCGCAACCACCGCGGCGCGTTCCTGATTGGCGATACCGCTGAACAAAACCTGACCCGCATTCGAGGTGCGCACGAGACAGGCTTTCTTGTTTCCATCAAGTGCCAACGCATAAGTGCCGAGGCTTTCACACCAAAACGCCGCATCAAATCGCGTGCGTAAGCGGGCCGCTTCCACTTCGAGGGCGCAAGCCCAAGTGTCGTCGTCAAGCCACCGAGCACAACGGGCGGCTGACTCTTTGGCGGCATAGACATAACCCTGAACCTCTGCGAGGGCGATCGGCCCTTCAGCAAGACTCCCGTCCGCGTGAGATACCGCATCATGGGAATCCTTCCAGCCTTGGTTGGAAAGCCCTCGTTCTGTTGCGCGGTAGTATTCGACGAAACCGTCGCCGTCGGAATCCCCATATGAATCAATCCACGTGAGCGCAGCCTTGAGGTTCGGATGCAGCTCCCGCAAGGTTTCGACATCGCCGGTACGCTCGACGTAAAGTCCAAGCAAGAGCACAAAAAGAGGCGTTGAATCGACACTCCCATAATAGAGCCCAAAGGGAATCTCGCCGAGCACGGCCATCTCGCCCGCGCGCATCTCGTGCAGGATCTTTCCCGGCTGAGCATCGCGAAGCGGGTCGTTTTGCGTTGCCTGGAATGCCGCGAGCCGCTTCAGCACACCCTTCGCAATGCTGGGGTCGCACCAAAGCATCTGGATCGCGGCAAGAATGCCGTCGCGGCCAAACGTGGTCGAGTACCAGGGAATGCCAGCGTAGGGATATGGCCCCTGCGCCGTCTGCGTCACCAGCATGTAGAAATCTGCCATTGATCGGCAGAACACCCGATTTAGAATTTCATTCGAGGTGACTACTGTCGCCGCCTGGCGCGTCGACGCCTTCAATTCGTGGGCAGCAGCGATCATGCTGCGCAAAACCCCTTTTCTCTGATCCGACTCTTTGCGGTCGCATTCGAGTGTGAGACAAACCGAACAGCGCTCTCCGGGACGCAAGTCGAACCTGTAGGTCGCAATATTTTTCCGCAGATTGGCTGGCGGCGGATCGAAGATGAAGGTGCTGCGGCGTTGCTTCTCGTCGAGACCGTCATACGTAATATCGACGCGGCCGGCTTCGGGATTGCATTGTATTTCCGATCGGCCGCGCCGGTCCCGATGCAACCCACGGACTTCGAAAAGATCGGCAAAATCGTTGTCAAAGGCGAGCGAAATGCTGAACTTAATGCGCTCATCGCCGTGGTTGTGGAAACCGAACCTCTGGTAGGCGCAGCTACGCCAGAGAAACAGCGTGCGCACGACATGAATGGTGTCTTTCGGCAGCGTAAGCTGCCCGTTGAAATAGATATCCGGATTGGTCAAGTCGATCGTGAGCACCGAATTGTCGTCGCGCATATTCGACCCGAGCAACAAAGGCTGCAGGCCGTTAAGCAGAAGCTCAAAACGCGAGAGATACCGGGTGTCGGCGTGGAAGACGCCGTCTTGTGCCCCTCTCGACGCCCCGATGTCGCCGTGACTGTCGACGACCGCAAAGGTATCACCATGTTTGAGGGTGCGACGGGGCCTGGAGGGCGACGTCGTCGCAGGAATATAAAAAGGTTCCTCGGCGACGTCAGCAGTTGCAACTGCCTTCGTCCAGGACGATGGAATCATCAAATGACTGACTCACTCAGCAGGATGGTATGTCGCAGCGACCGCGTCCGCGGGCTCCGCTCTGCTGGAACCCAGCTTCAGATTTCGCGGCGCAAGTAAAGACTTATACACTCGCAAATAGTCTTTTGCCATGCGCGTGCTGCTGAACCTCTCTTCAAAGCGTCGGCGCACAGCGCGGCGATCGAGAGCGACGACATGCGGCAGCGCGAGGATCGCCTCTTCGATACCTTCGACTATGTGCCCGGTCACGCCATGGTCCACGACTTCTTCAACTGAACCCCGACGGAACGCCAGCACCGGCGTGCCGCAGGCCATCGCCTCGATCATCGACAATCCGAACGGCTCGGGCCAATCGATCAGGAACATCAAGGCCATCGCTTGGCCCAGAAAATCGATTTTCTGACGCTCATTGATTTCACCGACAAATTGCACGCCCGGCTCTTTAATCAAGGGGGCGATTTGCTCGCGAAAATAAGCCTCGTCCACCCGATCGACCTTGGCGGCGATTTTGATCGGGATGCCCAGCGTCTGCGCCACCTTGATCGCGCGATCTACGCCTTTCTCCGGAGAAATGCGCCCGAGAAACGCCAGGTAGCCGCCGCGCGGATTGAATGTCGGGCGGAGCAGATCGATTGGCAGCCCGTGATGCACGGTGGCGGCGAAATTGGCGTTCTGAATCGGCGCCCGTTGGCTATCGGAGATCGAGACGAGCGGCATGTCACTGAAGCCGAAATAAAGCGGCCGCAGATCGGGGAGATCTTGGCGACCGTGCAGTGTCGTCAGCGTGGAGCTTGCGATTGGACGGAACAGGGGAAAGTGGAATTGGTCGATATGGAAGTGGAGGATGTCGAAATCATCGGCACAGTCGCGCACCCGGTCCAGCATAAGCATGTAGTAGGGGATCGTATCACGCACGTGAGGATCAAGCCGCAAGGCCGTGGTCGCGCAGCTTACGAGCCGCGCTGAGGTGATAGAATCGCCGCTGGCGAACAGCGTCACATCATGGCCCAAAAGGACAAGTTCTTCCGTAAGATAGGAGACGATGCGTTCGGTACCGCCATAGGCCCGAGGTGGCACGCTCTCGATAAGAGGTGCGATTTGAGCAATTTTCATGGAAGACCCTACCACCTCACAGCAGACACAACTACGGAGAGCGCAGAAAGTTCCCTTCGAGAGAAACAACCCTGCGAGCTCTCATTCCATGCAATGCAGCCGCCGCCGTTGCCTCGAGGAACTTACAGGGGGAATGCGGGTTAGATTCTCGTCAAAAAATGGAGGCTACTATGGGCTTTGGACGAGCCGCTTTGCTGTGGCTGATTGGCGTGCCGCTGCCGATCATTATTTTGTTGGCCCTGTTTTGGCACCACTGACGGGCAATAAGCAGCGATAATCGCCTGCCGGGCCGCTCCGAGAACTATTGGGGTTGAATCGATGCATATCGCAGCGCGCAATGATTTGGATGAAGAGCAATCACGCATCTTGTTGCGCGCGTGTGATTTGGCTTGGCGCCGTGTGACCGAGGTTGTCGTTCTCACTCCGATGCAACAAGCATACGCGCACAACATCGTGCACGCCCATTTGCTGCGTCTCGTGCGGCGCGGGGAGCGGAAAGAGCAGCGTTTGGCGAGCCGCGGCGTGTTTTTGATTTGTGGAATTTTGGCCTGCCCGGACCACGAATACGTTTCAGGACGCTCTTTAAGAACAGAGGGAGCGGAGATAATTTTCTGATTGCAAAGGCGCCAATTGGCTAACCTACTGCTATCGTCTGAATTAAGCATCGGTGCGAGTCGAGCACCGCCCCCTCGGCGAGCCGAATCGTTGGTGCGTCTATCTCTCATTTAGATGAGCCCCTGGCCGAGCCGGGGTTGTCGGCGGTGGCAAAAACGTCCGCCAATTGATGCTTAAACGGTACTGACCCACCGCAAATTCCCGTTTGCCATCCTTATGCCATGTTGTGCCAGTCCTAGGTGCGGCTTGTCAGCACAATAGATTCAAGGAGATAGCTCTAAATGAAGCACATATGCATCGGGATTTTGGTGGGCCTCCTGACACTCACGTCGGCGAACGCCGCCGGGTGGAGCTCGGTTCACAAGTATGTAAAGCGATCTGGCAATTGTGCTGGGCAAGAAGTTCTTGCGAGCTCGTATTCTTCGGGAACGCGCACTGCCAGTGGTGAAAGGTTCGATGTGAATGGCAATACCGCGGCGGCGCGTACATGGCCGATTGGGACCAGCTTAACGGTGACAAACCCCAACAATGGTCGCTCCATTGTTGTGAGGATCAACGATAGAGGCCCTTGGGGAATTGCCTATCGTATGGGCGCTCGACTCGATCTTGCGAAGGGTGCGGCGCAGCGGCTTGGAATGCGCGCTTCGCAGTACGTTTGTGTTGCGTAGAATAATCTAAGGC
>Ga0209068_10000646_pt1 | contig 18548 bp, 15 predicted proteins | sample ColStrG_CSR_2012_FD_187200 | JGI IMG/M metagenome (GOLD analysis project Ga0209068, IMG submission 187200) | Freshwater sediment microbial communities in response to fracking from Pennsylvania, USA - Cold Stream Run_MetaG_CSR_2012 (SPAdes)... | ecosystem: Environmental > Aquatic > Freshwater >... | reverse complement strand
GCGGGCAGCCAGGATGGCACCTCCAGCGGGGCCTGATTCCACCAGCCGGATCGGAAACCGCACCGCCGTCTCGACAGTGACCAAATGACCGCCGGAGGTCATCAGCAGGAACGGACAGGTCAGGCGCGCGGCGGCGAGATCGGTAGAAAGCTGATTGAGATAATTGGCCATCAGCGGCTTGACATAGGCGTTGGCGGCCGTGGTCGACTGGCGCTCGTATTCCCGAATCTCCGGGCAAACGTCAGAGCCAAGCGAAACCGAGAGCTTTGGCAGGCGGCGACCGATCACCTCGGCGATACGCTGTTCGTGCGACGGGTTGGCATAGGCGTGCAACAAGCCCACCGCGACACTCGCGACACCCTCGCGTTCCAGCACGGCGATGGCTTTGTCGAGTGTCGCCTCGTCCAGCGGCGTCAGCACCTCACCCTTGAAATTCATCCGCTCCTTGACCGGCAACCGCAGTTCGCGCGGCACCAATGGCGCCAGCCGGTCGGCCGACAGGTCGTACTGGTCGAAGCGGCTTTCATAGGCGATTTCCAGCGAGTCGCGGTGCCCCTCGGTCACGATCAACCCCGTGCGCGCGCCTTTGCGCTCGATCAAGGCGTTGGTGGCCAGGGTTGTGCCATGAATGATGAGCGTCACGTCGGTGGGCTTCGTGCCGGTCGCCGCCATAAGCTCACGCACTCCTGCCATGAAGCCGTCGGCTGGATTGGCAGGAGTCGTCAGCACCTTAAGGGAGTGGATGATGCCGTCGCGGTCGAGGACCACATCGGTAAAGGTGCCACCTATGTCGATGGCAAGACGTGCGGACATTTGCTGGGGCTCTGGCGGGTGGACGGGACTGCAGGACGAAAGAGGGAAGCCAGGCGCCTGTCAATGATTTGCGCTTGCAGCGGCGGCCATGGCATCGTCAATTGCTGGCCCTTTGGCTTGGCCTAACCTTGCCTGGCGACGGCGGCGAGCGGCGAAAAATACTCCTGCAGTTTCTGCCGCACATAGCCGGTGTGCCGCTCCGTAAGCAGCGAGAACACCAGACAATAGGCGCAGACAACTGCGATCAGGAGGACGTAGTAGAAAAGACCACCGAGCCCCGGCTGCAAGCGGAATTGCAGGCCAGGCACCTGATAGGCGAACGCCACCAGAAACAGCATCATGGGGAAGTGACAAAGATACGTCGTATATGAGAATGCGGCGAGCCGTTCATGGGTGCGTGACAATGGAATATTGATCTTCATACCGCCCGCGCCGACCAGCCCCACGGTGTAGGCAATCCCAAGAATGAAGTCGCGCAAGAACTCTTGGTACATTGGCTCGTGATTGGCCACATTGTCCACATTGTGGCTGAGCCGGGAGACTATCATCGCGAGCACGAACAGCAACAAGCCAGCAACCGCATTCGGACGCCAGGCATTGCTTTTATGCCAAGCGTGGGCAGCGACACCGAGACACCAGATCAGGCCCCAGAGCAGTATTTTTCCAGGCAAAAAGACAGAAATGGCCAATACCGCCAATCCGCACAATATCCTCTTCTGGCCATTTCCGGGGATAGCGATGCCAATCAACGCAAAGAGGCAATAATACCACCACTCGTACGAGAGACTCCAAAGCGGATTGTTGCTGCCGAGAGTGCCGGTAAGGATCCCCTGCAACATGAACAGGTTGCCGGCGAACACAGGCAGATTGATACCAGCGGAGATCACGTCATTCAGCGAGTCGGTGTGGTACTTTGCTGAGTTGGTATATAGCTCACTTGCATTCAAATAGTGCAAACCCACGAAATCAAGCCCGAGCCCCACGATCAGCGCCGGCACCAGCACGGTATAAATTCGGCTGACACGAGAGAGCACGAAGGATGTGACCTTGGGCCCTTCTTCGCGCCAGCGGTCCAACGTCACGCCGCCCACCAGAAATCCACTGACAACGAAAAAGATCACAACAGATTCGTGCCCGAGGCCGGTCGCGAAATACAGGACCTTGCAAAACAGCGTCTTGTTCGTGACGTCGTTGAGATCCACCAGGACAAGATGGCGCGTGTGGCTCGCCACGACCAAAAACGCTGCCAGCCAGCGCGAGATGTTCAACGTCGCGGACAAGCTTGGAGTCACCGATTTCTTCCTCTGATTGGGACCACCAGGCCCCAGAAGCCGGTTGCCATGCTGCTACGGGGTCAAGACGCCCGACTGCGATCATTATGGCGTTCGGCTCGAACCCGCGACATGCGACAGGTGGTCTGGTAAACTTGTATAGTCTGATCACGTTCGGCCCCAACCAGTGGACGGCCACGAGGCCAGTTTGAGCAACAACTGCACCGGAAGCCCGACCTGCCGCCAATTTAACGTGGCACGCTGTCCAATTCGCATGACCTCAAACTCAATCCGGCGGGTCTGACCGCGCTGCCCCGACGAACGGCGGGCGTCCGAGCCACCCGGCCTGGCATTGAGAATTTACTGTCCCGGTAAGCCCGTGGTCGGGCTCGGAGGCCGAGTACGGACTTGCAACCCATCGTCGTTGAGCTTGACACGCTTCTTGGTTTGTGAAATTTTTTGCACGTGACGTAAAAACATTCACCCAGCACCGTCGCTCCCTGGCAAATTGCCTCGGCGCTTGACGGCATAAGCATTCGGGGGCCGAGAGGAGCGCTTGGTGGAAGACGAAACCAGCCTTGCAACGCGGGCCGCCTGGCTGCATTTCGCGGCCGGCTTTACGCAGGCGGAGGTTGCCGCCCGGCTCAATGTGCAGAGCACCAAGGCGCACCGGTTGATCGCCCGTGCGAACCGTGAAGGCCTAATACGGGTCTTTGTTGATGGTGATGTTGCTGGTTGCGTGGCCCTGGAGCAGGCCATCTGCGAGCGCTACGGCCTTGGCTTTTGCGAAGTCGCTCCTGATCTCGGCGACGAGCCGCTGCCGCTGAAGGCACTGGGCGTGATGGGCGCGCGATATCTGCGCGCCGTCCTTGAGCGCGGCGAACACAAGGTCATCGGCGTTGGCCATGGACGGACACTCGCTGCGGCCATTGAACATCTGCCCCGCACGCCCGCCAACGGCACCCGCTTCGTCTCTCTTCTGGGCGGGGTCACCCGCAAATTTGCCGCCAACCCGTTCGACGTCATTCACCGCATCGCCGAGCGCACGGGAGCTGAGGCCTATGTCATGCCGGTACCGCTGCTGGTCAATACCGCCGAGGACAAGGCGGTTCTGGTTGCCCAACCCGGTATTCGCGATGTGCTCGCCTTGTCGCTGGAAGCCAGCCTGCTCATGATCGGCATCGGAACGGTCGATCGAAACGCCTCGTTGGTTTCGTCCGGGATGATCGAGCCTTCCGAGATTGCCAAGGTGAAGGCGCTTGGCGCTGTCGGCGAGGCCCTTGGTGTCTTCTTCGATGTCAACGGCCAGCCGATCGAGACCGACCTTACCGCCCGCACTCTTTCGTTCAATTTCACCGACGGCAGGCGGCGCAGGACGGTCGCGCTGGCAGGCGGACATGGCAAGGCCGGTGCGATCGACGCCGTGCTCAGAAGCGGCTCGGTGAGTGGTTTGATTACAGACGAACGCACGGCCTTGGAAATCACGCAAATCGCTCCTGGGCAGGGAACCCAGGTCAAAACAAAAACCGCGAAAAGCGATCGCAAAATGAGCAGAGTTTGATTTCGTCTTAAAACAAGGAAGGAAACGTCCATGTATGACAAGGAAAAATCACTGTTCGAGTCCTATGCAGCTGGTGGCGTGAGCCGGCGTGAACTGATGGACAGGGCCGCGAAACTCGGCATGTCGACCGCCGTTGCGGGCTCGCTGCTCGGCGCGGCGGCAACCGATGCCATCGCCGCCGACTTCGACTGGATGAAATACAAGGGCACGGCGCTCAAGCTGCTGCTCAACAAGCACCCCTATGCCGACGCGATGATCGCCGATCTCGACAACTTCAAGAAGATGACCGGCATCGATGTCACCTACGACGTATTTCCCGAGGACGTCTATTTCGACAAGGTGACAGCGGCGCTGTCGTCCAAGTCCGACCAGTACGACGCCTTCATGACCGGCGCTTATATGACGTGGACCTACGGTCCGGCCGGCTGGGTCGAAGACCTCAACCAGTACATCAAGGACCCGGCCAAGACGAACCCCAATTACAATTGGGACGATGTGCTGCCGGGTCTGCGTGCCTCGACCTCGTGGAACGGCGTGCCCGGCGGCGCGCTCGGTTCACCCGATGCCAAGCAATGGTGCATTCCGTGGGGCTATGAGCTCAACTCGATCACCTACAATCAGAAAATGTACGAGAAGGCGGGCGTGCAGCCGGCCAAGAACCTGCCCGAGTTGGTGGAAACGGCCGCTAAATTGCAAAAGAACCTTGGTGGTCCATACGGCATCGGCGTGCGCGGCTCACGCTCGTGGGCGTCCATCCACCCCGGCTTCCTGTCCGGCTATGCCAACTACGGCCAGAAGGATTTTACGGTCACCGACGGCAAGCTCAAGGCCGCCATGGCGACCAAGGAATCCAAGGCCTACCACGCCATGTGGGTGAAGATGATCCAGGATTCGGGGCCGAAAAACTGGTCCACCTACACCTGGTATCAGGTCGGCACCGATCTCGGCGCGGGCGCGTCGGCCACCATCTTCGACGCCGACATCCTCGGCTACTTCATGAACGGCGGCGACAACAAGGAGAAGGGCAATCTCGGCTTCAACGCCTTTGCCGCCAATCCCGACGCCAAGACCCCGACGCCCAACGTGTGGATCTGGTCGCTGGCCATGTCGTCGTTCTCCAAGAAGAAGGACGCCGCCTGGTACTTCATGCAGTGGGCGACCAGCATGGAGCACGACCTGTTCGGCGCGCAGAAGATGGACTTCGTCAATCCGGTCCGCGCCTCGGTCTGGAAGGACGCCGAATTCCGTGGCCGCATCGACAAGTCGTACAAGGGCTATCTCGCCCAGCACGACGCCTCGGCGCCGGGCGCGAAAATCTACTTCACCGCCCAGCCTCTGTTCTTCGATCTGACGACGGATTGGTCGGCCACCTTGCAAAAGATGGTCGCCAAGGAAGTGCCGGTCGATGAGGGCCTTGATGCCTTCGCGGCCAGTGTCGATGCCAAGCTCAAGGAAGCCGGCCTCGGCTGAGCCCGGCCGCACATGGTTGGTCCTGGCGGCTCGCGGCGCGTTGCGTGCTCACGGCGCCGCGAGCATAGTCGCCAGGATCGTTGCGGGCGCGTGCGGCGCCTCCTTCCGCGCGCGCCCGGTCTCTGGGATTTAGGCCCCTTCGCTGACCGGGTCTCACTCCATTGCTTCAAGCCAGGCAGCCTCAATGACTGCGACTGACGCCACGTCCCCACCCGCCTCCGCCGCCCAAAGCCCGGCCCGGGTCCGCCTGCTTCCCTATCTGCTGAGCTTGCCCGCGCTTCTGGTTTGCATCGGCATACTGCTGCCGTTCTTTACTGCCGCCTACTACTCGCTGCTCCGCTGGCGGCTGAACCTTCCAGCCATGAAGGGCTTCATCGGGTTCGACAACTACATCGCCTTCGCCAAGGACCCGGCGTTCTGGAACACGGTCTACATCTCGCTGCTGTACACGGTGCTGACCGTCGTCCTGGAACTGCTGCTCGGCCTCGGCATTGCGCTCCTGCTGCGCCAATCGACCAGGCTCAACAATTTTATCTCCATCATGCTCCTCTTGCCACTGATGACGGCGCCGGCGCTGGCCGCGCTGATGTGGAAGCTGATGACCAATCCGAATTTCGGCATCCTCTCGTATTTCGTGAGCCTTTTGGGTGTCCACGACTTCAAATGGGGATCGGATCCACATACCGCTCTTTTCACGGTCGTTCTGGTGGACATCTGGGTCTACACGCCCTTCATCATGATCCTGCTGCTGGCTGGCCTTCGATCCTTGCCCAAGCAACCGTTCGAGGCCGCTGCCCTCGATGGCGTGCCCTGGAGTTTCGTCTTCTTCCGTATCACGTTGCCAATGCTGCTGCCTTACATCATCACCGCCGTGCTGTTCCGGCTGCTCGACAGCATTCAGCAGTTCGACATCATCTATGCCATGACCCAGGGCGGGCCGGGCGACAGCCTGGTGGTGTTCCAGGTTCAGGCCTATCTGATGTTCTTTCAGAACACCAATGTCGGCAAATCAGCGGCCATGCTGATGGTGCTGTGGCTGATTACAAACATCCTCTCCAACTTTTTCATCAAGCACTGGCTGCGCCTGCGCGAGCGCGCGCATGGCCACGCCTAGAGACCCAGGCATGGATCACACCTCAACCTTGGAGAAAGTGCTTCGCGGCGTGGCGCTGACGGCGATCGCCGTCTTCTTCATGTTCCCGATATTCTGGATCCTTCTCATGTCGCTCCAGACTAATGAGACGATCCTGCGTATCCCCCCAAGCATTGTCTTTGAGCCGACCCTTTCAAATTACACGGCGCTCATCTCGGGCAAACTGACATCAGCGGCCGGGACTCTGGATATCGCCTTCATGCACAATCTCTGGAACAGCATCCTGCTCTCAACGTTGTCTGTACTGCTTGCTTTGCTGCTGGGCGTCCCGGCGGCCTATGCCTTCGCCCGCTTCAAGTTCAGGCTCGGCGAGTTCATCGCTTTCACGCTGCTGTCCTTTCGCTTTGCCCCACCTCTGCTGGTACTGCTGCCGCTGTCGCTGATCTTCCAGTATCTGGGCCTTGCCGACACCTATATCGGCTTGATCTGGGTCTATCAGCTGATTGCGCTTCCCTTGATCCTGTGGATCGTGCGCGGTTATTTCGAGGACATCAGCCCCGACATCGAGCACGCCTATCGGATCGCCGGTCACAGCTGGCTGAACACATTTCTCAGGATCGCGGTTCCGCTCGCCCGGCCAGGCATAGCCGCCGCCGGGTTGCTCGCCTTCATCTTCTGCTGGAACAATTTCATTTTTGCGCTGATCCTGGCTTCCGCCGACAAGCAACCGGTTACTGTCGGCGCGCTGGCGTTCGTCACGGCCTCGGGAATTCAATACGGCCAGATCGCAGCGGCCATTGTCTTGAGTGTCACGCCGACGCTGCTGCTCGCCCTCTACGCGCAGCGCTACCTGGTCGAAGGCCTCAGCATGGGCGCCGTGAAGGGATAGATCGATGGCGCTTCGGTTACAGGCACTCAGCAAGAGCTACGGCGGCAAGACCGTCATTGATGCCTTGTCGCTGGAGGCCACCAGCGGCGACATTGTCACCGTGTTCGGTCCATCAGGGGGCGGAAAAACGGTCCTGCTGCGCCTCATCGCCGGCATCGAGGTGCCCGAAAGCGGTCAGGTGCTGATCGACGGCACCGACATGACCTACGCCACCCCAGACGCCCGTGGGATCGGCATGGCTTTCCAGAACTACGCGCTGTTCCCCCATATGTCGGCCTATGACAACGTGGCGAGCGCGCTGACCCCGCGCAAGCTCGGCGAGAGCGAAATTCGTTCCCGCGTCAATCACATCGTGCGCTTGCTCAAAATCGACCATGTCATGGGCCACAAGCCGCGCGAGCTGTCGAACGGCCAGAAGCAGCGCACAGCACTTGCCCGCGCGCTGGTTGGTGCACCCAAAATCCTGTTGCTCGATGATCCCTTGCGCAACGTCGACGCCAAGCTGCGCTACGAGATGCGACTTGAGTTGCCGGTGCTGTTGCGTAAGTTCGGTTCGACCGTGCTTTATGTCACGCAGGACTACAAGGAGGCGATGGCGATCGGCAATCGCATCGCCGTGCTGATCGCCGGACGAATCGTGCAGGTCGCGACGCCATCCGAGATCTACGACCGGCCCGCCACCGTTGAGGTCGCCCGTCTGTTCGGCGATCCGGGAATCAATCTGTTTGACGTCACTCCGGATACCGACGGCCGCGTGGCCATCGCTAACGCGCAGCTTTCGATCGGGGCCGAATTTGCCTCGGCGGCAGGAGTACCGTGTGTCCTGGGCATCCGGCCCGACGCCATCACCGTCAGCCAAACCGCGAACGGCGCAACTTTCCCAGTCGATGTTGTTGCTGAAACGCCGCTCAATGACAGATCAGTCCTTTTGCTGCGCACCGCTGACGGCAAGGAAGTGCTGGCGGCGCTGCCCGCGTCGGCTGCGGGCACAACTCCGATCGGTGCCGCCCACGCAGCCTTCGCGTCCGCTTCCGCCCTGATGTTCGATCGCGCTCGCGGTCTCAGCATTGCGCGCGGGGCTCGCCCATGAGCAAATTCGTGACGGCAGCGGATGTACTGGTCATCGACAAGTTGAACAAGGTCTATGGCCGGCCAGACAAGCCGATTGTTCACGCCGTCAAGGACCTGTCAATGACGATCCGCAAGGGTGAGATCATTGCCCTGCTCGGATCGTCCGGATGCGGCAAAACCTCGACATTGCGCATGATCGCCGGCCTCGAAAGTGTCTCCAGCGGCTCGATCCAGCTGGCCGGCAATCGCATTGAGGCGCTGCCGCCCTCGAAGCGGGGGGTCGCCATGGCCTTCGAGGGTTACTCGCTCTATCCGCCGCTGACCGTGCGTGACAACATCGCCTTTGCCCTCAAGGCCCAGAAGCTCGCGGCGAGCGATGCCAGCAAGCGCGTCATCGAGACGGCCAGATTGGTGGACATCGAAGGCGTGCTGGATCGCTACCCGTCGTCCATCTCCGGCGGCCAGCAGCAGCGCGCAAGTCTCGCCCGGGCGCTGGTCCGCAAGGCCGATCTCTATCTGCTCGACGAGCCGATGGGCCAGCTTGAGCCGCAATTGCGCGCGGTGCTGCGTGGGCGGATCAAGAGTCTGCTCAACGATAACGCCATGACGGCGATCTTCGTCACCCACGACCAGACCGAGGCCAACGCGCTGGCCGACCGCATCGCCGTCATGGAAGGCGGCGTGCTGCAGCAATTCGCCAGCCAAAAAGACCTGAAGATCAAGCCCTCGAATCTTTTCGTTGCGACCTTCATCGGTGAGCCGCCAATGAATGTGTTTGATGCCAGCCTGACGCGATCGGGCGAAGGCGTTAGTTTGGCGCTGCAGGATGGTCCGAGCATCAGCCTTCCGGCCGGTGAAGTCTCACCGGCGGTGCTCAACGCCATCGGATCGCGCCACACCATCACGCTGGGGATACGTCCACAGAACGTTGAGGTCGCGCACGGCGGGCTCAAAGGCATAGTGACGTCCAATCAATGGCTTGGTGACCAATCTCATATCGCCGCCGAGTTCGCTGGCAAGACCATTGTCGCCGTCACTTCCGCCCGTGTCGCGGCCCGTCCCGGCGCGGAAATGCCCTTGAGCTTCTCTGCCGCCGATATGCATCTTTTTGACAGCGAAACGGGTGCCGCCATCGCCCACGGGCGGGAGGCGGCATGACCCGAGATGTGCTGATTGGCATCGATGCAGGTACTTCGGTCCTGAAGTCGGTGGCGTTCGAGCTTGACGGCCGCCAGCTGGATGCGTTCGCCATCCCAAACCATTACGAAACGCTCGCCAATGGCGGCGTTGAACAGGACATGCGCCGGACCTGGGCCGATTGCGCCGCGTGTCTGCGCGGCCTAGCCGAGAAACTGCCGGACCTCGCCCGCCGCACTGCCGCCGTCGCCGTAACCGGCCAGGGCGATGGCACCTGGTTGATCGATGCCGCGGGCGAACCAGTCGCCCCCGCCTGGTTGTGGCTTGACGCCCGCACCGCGCCGTTCATCGAGGCCTACCGCGCTTCACCCGCCGGCCGCCGCCATTATGAATTGTCCGGCTGTGGCCTCAACGCCTGTTCGCAGGGACCGCACCTGGCCTGGATGAGGAAGCATTCGCCCGAAATGCTCAGCCATGCGGCGACGGCCTTCCACTGCAAGGATTGGCTTTATTTCAAGCTCACTGGCGTGCGTGCCACCGATCCGTCCGAAGCGCTCTTCACCTTCGGCGACTACAAAAGGCGGGCCTATAGCGAGGAGGCCATCGCCGCGCTGGGCCTTTCGCCCCACCGCCACCTGATTGCACCAATCCTCGATGCGACCAGCGAGCAGCACGCGCTCTCGGCCGATGCCGCGCGGGCCACCGGCCTTAGCGTCGGCACACCAATCGCGCTGGGTTTTGTCGATGTGGTGTGCACTGCACTTGGCGGTGGCCTTTACGATCCCGTGACCCCTTGCGGCTGCACCATCATTGGGTCGACCGGAATGCACATGCGGTTTGCCGGCGACTCCGGCGGTGTCACCCTGAATGCGCAATCCACCGGCTACACCATGGCGTTTCCGGTGCCAGGTCAGTATGTGCAGATGCAGTCGAACATGGCATCAACGCTAAATATCGATTGGCTGTTGGATCAGTCGGTGCGCGCGCTTGCCAGGGCCGGAATTGAAAGTACGCGCAGGCAATTGCTGGAGGGGCTGGATGAGCAGGTTGCCAAGGCGCGGCCAGCCGATCTCCTCTATCACCCCTATATTTCGGAGGCCGGCGAGCGCGGCCCGTTTGTCGACCCCTCGGCGCGAGCCAGCTTTATCGGTCTCAGCACGCGCCACACCGAGGCGGATATGATGCGTGCTGTATTCGAGGGGTTGGCGTTTGCCTCGCGCGATTGCTACGCGGCCATGGGGCCAATGCCACAAGAAGTGCGCCTCACGGGAGGAGCTGCCCGAAGCAAGACATTACGCGGGATTTCCGCCTCCGTGCTTGGCGCCCGGGTACGCACGTCCTCGCGTGCCGAGGCTGGCGCCGCCGGCGCCGCCATGATCGCGGCCGTCGGAGCAGGCCACTACGCCTCGATGGCCAGTTGCGTTAAGCAGTGGGTCACACCCTATCTCGATCCGCTCGAAGCGCCTGACCCTGAACTTGCCTTGATCTACGAGGCCGCCTTCCCCGCCTATGTTGCCTCCCGTCAAGCGCTGGCGCCGGTCTGGCGGCAACTCGCGCGCTCTCGAGCGGCGGCATCATGAGCCGCCAGATTGCGATCATGGGCGACCGTTTCATGCTGCCAAGCGTCTTTGCCGACAGGATCGTCGCGGCCTGTGGCGCCGGGCACGCCATCCGTACACTGGAGCAGCCCTGGCCTGACGTGCCGATGGAGCACGGCTATGCCAAGCAGGGGCTTGACGGGCTGCGGGAGTATTTCGGCAAGCCAGACGAAGTGGTCGAATTCATCGGCGAGGCCGAAATCTTCGTCACCCAGCTCGCGCCGCTGTCGGCCGCCATGTTCGCCCGCTTGCCCAAACTGAAACTGGTCGCCGTTTCGCGCGGAGGCCCCGTCAACATCGACATGAAGGCGGCCCGCACCCATGGCGTGCGCGTCGTCAATACGCCAGCGCGCAATGCCAGCGCGGTCGCCGAGTTCACCATCGGCGCCATCCTTGCCGAGACCCGGATGATCCGCGCCGGACACGATTCTCTCAAGCGCGGCGACTGGCGGGGCGAACTCTATCGCGCCGATCTCACCGGCCGCGAACTGTCCGAGATGACCGTTGGCATCGTCGGCTACGGCAATATCGGCACACGGTTGGTCAAGCTGTTGAAGCCATTCGGCTGCAAGATCGTGGTCTGCGATCCTTATGTGCAACTTTCCGCACAGGATCGAGCGGACGGCGTTCGGCATATCGATCTGGACACGCTGTTGGGGCAGTCAGATATCGTTACATTGCACGCTCGCGTGACCGCCGAAACAACCGGCTTGATCGATGCCCGTGCCTTCGCCCGGATGAAGAAGGGTGCCACCTTCGTCAATACCGCGAGGGGTCCCCTGGTCGACTATGATGCGCTCTATGAGGCGCTTGTCTCGGGGCACCTGCGCGGCGCGATGCTCGAAACCTTCGCTATCGAGCCACCGCCAATCGACTGGCCGCTGCTGGCCCTGCCGAACGTGACACTCACTCCGCATATAGCCGGTGCCTCGGTGCGGACGGTGACCCTCGCCGCCGAGATGGCGGCCGAGGAAGTCCGCCGCTACATCGCTGGCGAGCCGCCACGCCATCCGTGCTGACATGCAGCAGACCGGCACCTATGACATGGCGATCATTGGCGGCGGGATCAACGGTGCCGGCATTGCCCGCGATGCCGCCGGGCGCGGACTGAAGGTGCTGCTCGTTGAGAAGGGCGATCTGGCCGAGGGTACGTCGTCACGCTCTGGCAAGCTCGTGCATGGTGGGTTGCGCTATCTCGAATACTACGAATTCCGGCTGGTGCGCGAAGCGCTGATCGAACGTGAAGTCCTGCTGCGCGCGGCTCCACACATCATCTGGCCCCTGCGCTTCGTGCTGCCCCATTCGCCCGAGCAGCGGCCGGCCTGGCTGGTGCGATTAGGCCTGGCCCTGTACGACACGCTTGGCACGCGCCGACGGCTGCCGGGCACCCGCACGCTCGATCTGCATCGTGCGCCCGAAGGCAAGCCGCTTCGTGCCGATTTTCGCACGGCCTTTGAATACTCCGACTGCTGGGTGGATGATGCACGCCTGGTCGTGTTGAACGCGCTGGACGCCAGGGCCAAGGGCGCCACGATCCTCACCCGCACCGCCGCGACCAGCGCTCGCCGCGAAGGCCAGCATTGGCAACTACACTTGCGCGGGTCTGGGGGTGAGGACATTATCGTCCGGGCGCGCATGGTGATCAATGCCGCTGGTCCCTGGGTAGGGGATGTGCTTGAGAGAGTCCTTGGCCAGACCTCGTCCCGGCAGGTACGGCTGGTCAAGGGCAGCCACCTCATCGCGCGGAAATTCTGGGACGGCCCCCAGGCCTATCTTCTCCAGCACACTGACAAGCGGGTCATATTCGTCAATCCCTATGTCGGCGATCTCTGTCTGATTGGTACAACCGATATTGCGTACACCGGTTCGCCCGAAGACGTGACGGCGGGCGAGGACGAGATCGCCTATCTTCTGGGTGTCGTGAACCGCTATATGCGCCAGCAACTGTCCAGACAGCATGTGCTTGCAACGTATTCCGGGATCAGGCCGCTCTTTGATGACAAGGCGGGCAACCCGTCCGCGGTAACGCGCGACTACGTTCTGGATGTCGAAGCCGTGAACGGAGCCTTGCCGCTGCTATCGATCTATGGCGGCAAGATCACCACCTATCGCAAGTTGGCGGAGCACGCATTGGAACGGCTCGCCCCCTATACGCAGCGGCTTGGATCACCCTGGACCGCGAAGGCCGCGCTCCCCGGCGGTGACATGGAGAATGGCGATTTCGATCGTTTTGCCAAAGAGTTTGGAGCGCGGCATCCCTGGCTGCCACCGGACCTTGCCCTGCACTATGCGCGTCTTTATGGAACGCGTGCCGAGACTCTCATCGGCGATGCCGTCAAGCTTGCCGATCTGGGAGTTCCATTTGGCGGCACGTTATTTCAGCTGGAAGCGGAATTTCTCATGGCAGAGGAGTGGGCCAGCAGCGCCGGCGACATACTTGAGCGGCGCACCAAACACGGCTTGCACCTGACGGGCGGGCAGCGCCGGGCCTTCGAAACCTGGCTTGCCGCCAGATCGGCTACCGCTGCGCCAGCTCATGGCAAGGCCGGATCGACAGGCGATCGGCCGTGAAGGCGCGAGTGTCATTGGCTCTCGGGATAGACGTCGGCACGTCGGGCGTCCGGGTCGCGGTGTTGGACGCAGGGGGCGATGTCGTCGCCGAAGCCGGGGTCAAAATGCCCGCGGCACCGCAACCTGCGCGACCCGGCCGGAGCGCAGCTTGGGACTGGTTCGATGCGACGGAATCCGCGCTCGGAGCAATATCAGCTAAGGTTTCGCTGCGGACGGTCGAAGCATTCGCCGTCGACGGCACGTCCGGGACTCTGGTGGCGGTCGATGCCGTGCTGCAACCGGTGGCGCCTCCGAGCTTGTATAACGATCCGTGCCAACCTGAAATATTGGATCGAATCAAGACTTGCGCTCCACCACACTGCGCGGCGCTCGGAGCGACATCGGCCCTTGGCCGGGCGATCGAATTGCAGGTGCGCGAACCATACCGGATCCTGCATCAGGCGGACTGGATCGGCGCGTTGTTGTCGGGCCGGTTCGGCGCCACCGACGAGAACAACGCGCTGAAGACGGGATATGACCCGCTCGCCCGTTGCTGGCCGGCCTGGCTGAGGGACGCTGGGATGGACACCGGCTTGCTGCCCGATGTTGTCCCCGCCGGCAGCGTCCTTGCATCGGGGCCGATGTCGAAGCTGGCCCGCGCCCTTGGCTTCCAAGAGCCGATGGCATGGATTGCGGGCACTACAGATGGTTGCGCGGCCTTTCTGGCCACGGGCGCCAGCCGGCCTGGCGAAGGCGTCACCTCGCTCGGCTCGACGCTGGTGCTGAAGGTGCTTTCGGACGGGCCGGTGTTCGCACCTGCTTACGGCATCTATTCGCACCGTGTTGGCGACTTGTGGCTCGCCGGTGGCGCCTCGAACACTGGCGGCGCCGCGTTGCTGGAGCATTTCTCGGTGGAACAGATGATGGCACTTGAGCCACGGATTGATCCGGATCACGAACTCGGCCTGGGCTTCTATCCGCTGCCCGGCGTCGGCGAGCGATTTCCGCTCCACGATCCGGAGATGGTGAGCCGCGTGACGCCCCGCCCGGCTGGCGAAGCGGACTTTCTCCAGGCCTTGCTGGAGGGAATCGCCGACATTGAAGCACTCGGTTATCGACGCCTCGCCGAAGTTGGCGCCACGAAGGTGACCAGTGTGCGGACGGTTGGCGGCGGCGCCTCGAATACGGCCTGGAGCCAACTGCGCCAGCGCAGGCTGGCCGTTCCATTTCTCTCCGCGCACAGCCAGGCTGCCGCGGCTGGTGTCGCGCGACTGGCGTTGAGGGCGCTGCGATGATCGGCGACGTCACGGAGATCGCCGGGCTAGCCGAAGTCGCGACCGCCCATCACCTGTTCCTCATCGACCAGTTCGGCGTGCTGCACGATGGCCGCGACGCCTATCCCGGCGCCATCGCCGCGTTGCAATCGCTGAAGGCCGCCGGCAAGGTTTCGATCATTCTCAGCAATTCGGGCAAGCGCGCAGGTCCGAACGCCGAACGCCTGCTGCGCCTCGGTTTCCCGCCAGGCAGCTTCAGCCATGTCGTCAGTTCCGGTGAAGTCAACTGGCACGCCATCCATGACGGCCGGCTTGGCGCGCCGTTCAAGCGCGGTGCGCGGGTCTATCTCGTTGGCAAACCCGGCGACGACTATCAGCTAGATGGCCTTGATTTGGTTCTTGTACCGCGTGCAGACGAAGCCGATCTCATCCTCATCCTTGGAACGGGCGCGCCGGATGTTGCGCTGATTGAGTATCAGGGATTGTTGGCTCCGGCGGCGCGCGCCGGACTGCCGGCAGTGTGCGCCAATCCCGATAGGCACATGCTCTCGGCGCAAGGTCTGGTGCCGGGGCCAGGAGCCATTGCCGAGGTCTATCAACAACTTGGCGGCCAGGTTCACTTCATCGGCAAGCCACATGCCGGTATCTACGACTTCGCGCTCGGGCTCATGCCGGATGTGCCCCCGGCGCGGGTACTCGCCATCGGCGACAGCGTCGAGCACGATATTGCCGGCGCGGCACGCATGGGATTGCCGTCGGCTCTAATCCGTGGCGGAATTCTCGCCGGCTTCGACGGACGCGCACTGGCCGGCCTTTATGCCGAGCACAGGGCGCGCGCCACCTATGTGCTTGACCGACTGGTCTGGTAGCGGACTCACAGCGCTCCCGATACAGACGATAATATTCCAATGTAGCCATCGGCCGCCCAGGCCGATCGGCCAACGAACAATCCGTCGACGTTGGGTTGCATCGCCAGCTCTCGACAATTGCCTGGATTGACGCTGCCGCCATACAGCACCGCCAGCGGCCGGCCAAGCACACGCTCCGTCTGCTGCTTGATGAGCGCGTGCTGCTGGTTGACGAACCCCGGTTCGGCCGGCGTACCGCCCTCGCCGATCGACCAGACAGGCTCATAGGCGAGCAGCATCAAGGCGCCCCGGTCTGGCGCCGCCAGCTTCGAGAGTGCGGCGGCTACCTGACGAGCCAGAACTTCAGCGGTGCGCCCGGCCTCGAACTCGGCGCGCGTTTCGCCGATGCAGATCAATGGTGTCAGGCCGTGCCGCAGCGCGGCGGCCGCCTTCAACGCCACCGTGTCATCGATCTCGCCGAAATGCGCGCGCCGCTCGCTGTGGCCAAGTTCCACCAGCGTCGCGCCGACGTCCCTCAGCATCAACGGCGAGATTTCGCCGGTCCAGGCGCCGGCATCGGCCCAATGCATGTTCTGTGCGCCAATCTTCACTCGCGTGCCACCAAGAATGGCGGCCACCTCGGCGATAGCGGTGAACGGAGGAATGACGAATGGTTGAATCTGCTCATTGCGAATGGCGGGCGCGGCGGCCAGCACAGCGGCAAAGTCGCGCGCCTCGGCACGGGTCTTGTTCATCTTCCAGCTGGTGCCGATCCAGAGTTGCCGGTCTTTCATTTCGCACCCCGCTTCGGCAAGCCGGTATCAGTGTGAGGCGCCCAGAAGGCGACCGATTCGGCGATGGCGGCGATGACGGACCGGTCGGCCGGCTCGCGTTCGCGGAAGGCGAGCTCCAGGCACAGCTCGTTATCCTCGCCACCACCCGCGCGGATGGCCGCCAGCAGTCTCTCCGGCACGATGCGCCCGTCGCGATTGTACTGCTCCGTGAACGGCCAATGCCCGCCCTTGTTCATCGAGCTTTGCTTGATGTGAATGATCGGCGAAGTGGCCGCGAAGTCGTGCGCCCAGGCGTAAGGGTCCGTATCCAACCGATTGGCCGACGTGACGTCGCCGTGGTCGATGTCGACCATGGGCCTCAGCGGGATCGGCAGCTTGGCGGCATCGATGGTGGCTTGCAGCGCCTTGGTGGCGGCGATGGTGTGGCCGAGTTCGCGGCCGACCGACATGGGCTCCCAGAACAGCCAGGTGAGACCGCGTTTGGCCGCGTGCTCGGCGACTTTCCGCCAGCACTCGAGCGCGGCGGCCAGTAGCGCCTCGCGGCGGCGCGGATCGTCATAGTCCGCATAGCTTAGAATCGCGAACTGCGTGCCGATGGCCGGGCAACCGATGTCGGCGGCGATGTCGGCGAGCCTGCGGAACCACTGGACATGGTGGGCGCGAACCTCCGCATCGGGATGGCCGAAATGATTGAGCCTTCCATAGGGGCCGGTCATCATCGAGGTGACCCTGGCGCCGGTCTCGGCGCAGGCCCTCGCGGTCGATTTCGTCAGTCGCAGGATGGTTTGAGCCGGCCAGGACGGAGTGATGAACTCATGCACCAGCTGCACATGGCCCAACCCGCACTCGCCGGCGATGACGCGGATCAGCTCGCCCGGCTCGGCGAAGCGATTGACGAATGGATTGGTATTGACTGAGAGCGTGAAACTCATTTGCTTGCCTTGGCGTGCCGGGCCTCCAGCGCCCCGATGGCTGCGACATTGGCGGCCGACGACCCTTTGGGATCGAAGTCGCTGGCCAGCCACGCGTCGACGATGCACTTGGCCAGCTCCGGCCCGATCACACGCGCGCCCATCGTTATGATGTGGGCGTCGTTGCTCTTGGCGGCGCGTTCGGCTGAGTAGGTGTCGTGGGTCTGGGCGGCGCGGATGCCCGGCACCTTGTTGGCGGAGATGGCGACGCCGATGCCGGTGCCACAGGCGAGGATGCCGCGATCGTAGTGTCCCGATGCGATGGCGAGTGCCACCCGCTCGGCGGTATCGGCGTAGAACTCGGCGCTGTTGTCCGTACCCGGAGAGAGGTCCGCGACCTCGATGCCGGTTTTTCCGGCCAGATGCTTGCCGATGACTTCGATCAACGGCCGGCCGGCGCTGTCGCCGCCGATGGCGATTTTCATGGAGGGGGCCTTTGGCGTGGGGTGACGGTGGGTATGAAGGGAGCTTAGGGGGATTTGGGGGCGAAATCGAGGGGAGGATGAGAGGTGTGCCACAAGACTCCGGCAATCCCATGCTCCGCATCCCGAACCTTCATCCTGAGGAGCGCCCACAGGGGCGTCTCGAAGGATGGCCCAGGAACACAGGCCCCTCGCGGCCCGGTCACGACACCCAACCCCTGCTTCGAGACGCTCCCTGCGGTCGCTCCTCAGCATGAGGGTCGCGGCCGGGCGAGCGATGCGAGCGGACTTGTAGGTCGGGTCAAGCCTTCGCGCGACCCAACGTTTGGCGGCGCGGGTCGTGCGTGTTGGATGTCGCTAGGGCTCGACCCAACCTATGGGTTAACCAACTCGTAAAGACAAGAACGCACTGTCATCTACCCAACCGAATGTTTGGTCATTCACTTCCAGCGCCATGTCAACGTCCCGCCGGGCTCGGTCCGTCAACGTACCTATTTCTAATAACTGACGAACTATTGACTCCGTGTGATCGAAGCTGACTGCAAATTTGAGTTGGCAGGCTAACGCTTCGCCAAGAGATGGCTTCGCCCTTTCGTCCTTCCTCAACTCATTGGATATTTCTATCGCAACTTTTCGTGCTGTATCATCGTCGGTCACTCTTGAACCGCCCCGGGTTTGCCGGAGGCTGATTGCTTTGACTCAGGCGGCGCGTGCGATCGGCTCCTCCAGGCCGGCGTAGTAGGCGGCTTCCGCTTCGGCCGGCGGCACGTGGCCGATGGGCTCCAG
>Ga0209068_10000645_pt1 | contig 18549 bp, 16 predicted proteins | sample ColStrG_CSR_2012_FD_187200 | JGI IMG/M metagenome (GOLD analysis project Ga0209068, IMG submission 187200) | Freshwater sediment microbial communities in response to fracking from Pennsylvania, USA - Cold Stream Run_MetaG_CSR_2012 (SPAdes)... | ecosystem: Environmental > Aquatic > Freshwater >... | reverse complement strand
GTTCTCGGTGTACCCCGCGGCTTCGAGGGCGCGGAGGATCGTGGGGTCGTAACGGCCGCCGGTCGACTTCCACGCGTCGACCGCGCGCTCGATCACCGACAGCGTCTCCTGCGACACGATCACGGGCGAGCCACCCGCCTCGTTGAGTCGGCAGAGCTCACTCGTGGGGCGAAATCGGCTCCACTTCGACTCGAGCCGTTCGATCGCCACCGCGGCCCGCTCGCCCAGGTCGTCGGCGCCCCCGTCGACCGGCCCTCCGACGGGCCCGAGCACGAGCACCTCGACGTCGGTGCCCATCGCCCGAAAGCGCGTGGCGGTGAGGACCTCGTCGTCGTCGGCCGGCATGCCCTCACCGTACAAGCGGCAGCCGTGAGAGGGCTTAGCCTTCGCGGTGATGCGCGTGGCGGCAATCGACCTGGGGACGAACTCCTTCCACATGCTCGTGGCCGAGGTCTCGCCCGACGGACACCTCGATCCCATCGTGCAGGAGAAGGAGATGCTGCGCCTGGGCGACGTCGTGAGCCGTCACGGCGTCATCCCCGAGACGGCGGCCGACCAGGTCGTCGGCACCATCCGCCGTTTCCGCATGCTCGCCGAGGCCGCCGGCGCGGTCGAGGTGTTGGCGTGCGCGACCAGCGCGATCCGTCGCGCCGCGAACGGCGCCGAGATCGTCGACCGCATCCGCGAGGAGACCGGAGTCCCCGTGCGGGTCATCGCCGGCACCGAGGAGGCGCGCCTGATCTTCGGCGCCGTCCGCGCGTCGGTCGTGCTCGATCCCGCGCCCGCCGTGTGCTTCGACCTCGGCGGGGGCAGCCTCGAAGTGATGGTCGGCGACGCCGGCAGCCTGATGTGGGCCACCAGCGTCCCCCTCGGCGTCGCGCGGCTCACGACCGAACTCGTGCATTCCGACCCCCTGTCCAAGAACGACCGCAAGGCATTGCACGAGCACATCGTCGACGTCCTCACGCCGGTCGCCGAGCGCGTGGCCGGGTTCGGGCCGCGCATGGCCGTCGGCAGCAGTGGCACGTTCGAGAACCTCGCGCACATGGTCGCGGCACGCCGCAAGGAGGACGCCCCCGCGAACCTCAACCAGCTCACCATCCATCGCGAGGAGTTCCTCGCGCTCCACCGCGACGTGCTCGCGTCGACTGCGGCCGAACGCCTGCGGTTCGAGGGTCTCGACGCACGCCGCGTCGACCTCATCGTCGCGGGCTCGACGGTGCTGGCCACCGCAATGGAGCTGTTCGGATTCGAGGAGCTCACCATCAGCGAGTGGGCGCTGCGCGAGGGCATCGTGCTCGACGCCGCCGGCCACCACGACGCCGCCGACTGGTCGGACGACCCGCACGCGATACGCGGCGCCGCGGTGCTCGGGCTCGCCCGCCGGTGCAACTGGGCCGAGGACCACTCCCGTCGGGTGGCCAAGCTCGCGCTCGAGCTGTTCGACGGCACCGCGTCGGTGCACGGCCTGGGCGACCACGACCGCGAGCTGCTCGAGTTCGCCGCGCTGCTCCACGATGTCGGCGAACACGTCGCGAGCTCCGGGCACCACAAGCACGGCGCGTACCTCGTCCGCAACGGACAGCTCCGGGGGTTCTCACCCGGAGACGTCGAGCTCCTCGCCGCGGTCGTGCGCTGGCACCGCCGGGGCGAGCCGCGGGTCACCGACGAGTTCCCCCTGCTCGATGCCGCGGCGATGGACCGGGTGCGGACGCTGGTGGCGTTGTTGCGCGTGGCCGACGGCCTCGACCGCAGCCGGACCGCGACCGTCGACGACCTCGACGTGATGGTCACGCCGTCGCTCGTGCTGGTCCGCATCCGCGCCAATGCCGACCCCGAGCTCGAGGTGTGGGGCGCCCGCCGCAAACGCGCGTTGTTGGAGCGGGTGCTCGACCGCGAACTCGAGGTGACCAACCACCCAGCGGCGAGCTCGGCAACCCAACCCCCGATCTGACCCCGGTTACGATCGGTCCACGGACCCGTCACCCGCACCCGACCCGCCCGAGCCGACGCCGGCTCCCGCTCCGGCTCCCCCTTCGGAACCGGTCGCGCTCCCGCCGCGCCCCGCACGACCGTTGATCGTGCACTTCGGGGTCGACACGGCGGTCGCGTTCCTCGCGGTGTTCCTCATCGGGCTCATGTTCAGCTACGGGATCGCCGACATCGCCGTGGTGGCGGCCGTCATGGGCGCGATCGCGGCGCCCTTCACGCGGCGCGCCGAGCAGCGCGCGCTCGACGCGCGGAAGGAAGAACACCAGGACTCGCAGAAGGACCAGCAGCCGTGACCGCGCGCGCCCGCGCCAAGTCGCCTGTTGGGCAGCCGGTGGAGGCGCTGCACCAAGCGGCCGAGTCGGCTCGCGCCCTCGCCGCAGAGGTGAAGCCACGGCTGCGCGGAGTGTCGCACTTCTACGGACTGTGGGTCTCGATCGCGGCGGGGATCGTCCTCGTGATCACCGCGCCCGCCGGGCTCGCGAGCCTTGCGGCCCTCGTGTACGCGATCACCCTTGCCGGGATGTTCGGCGCCTCGTCGCTCTACCACCTCGGCAAGTGGACACCCACGACCTCGGCCAAGCTGCTCAAGCTCGACCACACCGCGATCTTCCTCCTGATCGCGGGCACCTACACCCCGATCTGCCTGCTCGCGATGGACGGCGCGTTCCGCGCCATCGTGCTCGGACTCGTCTGGGCCATCGCCATCGCGGGCATCGGGTTCGAGTGGCTCCCCGTGCCGGCCCCGCGCGGCTACGTCACGACCGTCTACATCACGCTGGGCTGGATCGGCGCGGTCGCGATGGTGCCGCTGTACCGGAAGACCGGCTGGGAAGGGCTGCTGCTGATCGCGCTCGGCGGCATCAGTTACACTGTCGGCGCCGTCGTGCTGGCGATGAAGAGGCCCGACCCGTGGCCGAAGGTGTTCGGCTATTGGGAGATCTTCCACGCGTTCGTGATCGTCGCCGCGGTGCTGCACTACTGCGCGATCGCGTTCCTCGTGCTGCCGCTCCAGCAGTAGGCGCGCACGCAGTGAGCGGACACGAGCGCGTCAACCGCGAGTTCTGGGACGCCGACGCCGACGACTACCAGGCCGCCCACCACGCGACCATCGCCCGCGATCCGCGAGCATGGGGCGTGTGGCGGATCCCCGAGACCACGGTCGGCGCGCTCGGGGATGTCGCCGGCCGCGACGTGCTCGAGTACGGCTGTGGCGCCGCCCAGTGGGCGCAGGCCCTCGCCGACGACGGCGCGCGCGTCGTCGCCCTCGACGTGTCGCGAGCGCAGTTGCGCCACGCACGCAGCGCGGTCGCCGCGGGTGCACGGCTCCTCTGCGCGAGCGGTGAGGCGATCCCGTGCGCCGACGCGTCGTTCGACGTGGTGTTCTGCGACCACGGCGCGATGTCGTTCTGCGATCCCGAGCGGTCGCTGCCCGAGGTCGCCCGCGTGTTGCGGCCCGGAGGTCGGTTCGCGTTCTCCCACACCACGCCCTGGCCGTACCTCACCTGGGACGATCGTCGCGAGCGCGTCGGGCCCAAGCTGCGCGAGCCGTACTTCGGGATGCGCGTGTTCGCGACGGGCGAAGGCACCGTCGACTTCCAGCTGGGCTACGGCGACTGGATCCGGGCGTTCCGCCGCCACGACTTCGTGGTCGAGGACCTGGTGGAGTTGCGGGCGCCGAAGGGCGCGACCACGACCTACCCCGACTTCGACCCACGGTGGGCACGCCGGTGGCCTGCCGAGCAGGTCTGGAAGCTCCGCCGCGCGTGACCCGTGCGTGATCGCATCAGCAACGGGTGCCGTCGGCCGGGGCCTGGCCGGTCAGCAGGAATCGCGAGATCGCGCGGTCGGCACAGCGGTTGCCCGACGCGAACGACGTGTGCTGGCTGCCGGCGACGGTGAGCAGCACACCGTGCGCGAGTTGTTGCGCGAGCGCCGTCGCCTGCTCGTAGGGCGTCGCCGGATCGCGGGTGGTGCCGACCACGAGGATCGGCGGCGTGCCCGGCGCCGTGATCGCCCCGGTGGGCGGGAGCGGCGGCACCGGCCACACGGCGCACGCCAGGCTGGTGTTGACGATGTAAGGGCCGAGGCGGGGCGCGATCCGGGTGGCCTCCGTCTCCAGGGCCGCGGTGGTGGCGACGTCGCCGACCACCGGTCCGTCGCGGCAGGTGATCGCCCAGAACGCCTCGAGCGCGCCGTCGTCCGCGCCGTCGGCGCCGCGGCCCTCGTAGGAGTCGGCCTCGGCGAGCATCGTCGACGCGTTGCCGTCCTCGGTGGAGGTGATGGCGCGCTCGAGCGTGCGCCACGCCGGCCGCCCCGCGTAGAGGAGCGACAGCACCGCGCTGTCGAAGCGGGTCTGATCGAGCGTGCGCCCGGGCTGGTCCTTCGCGGGGACGGGGTCGGTCGCGATCCGCGCCCGCAGCGCGTCGTACGCCGCGGCTGCGTGTCCGTCGTGATGGAACGAGCAGGTGCTGTCGCGCGAGCACCACGCGAGGAAGTCGTCGAGCGAGCGCTCGAAGCCGCGCGCCTGACTCAAGGTCGCGGTTGCGCCGTCGAGCGACGGGTCGACCGGGCCGTCGAGGACGAACCGACCGACGCGCCCGGGGAAGTCCCGGGCGTACAACGCACCCAGATACGTGCCGTAGGAGTAGCCCACGTAGTCGAGGTGCGACTCGCCGAGCGCGGCGCGCAACCGATCGAGGTCGTGCGCGGTCTCACGGGTCGACACGTGCGAGAGCAGGTCCGCGTTCCGGGTCGCACACCCGGTGGCGATGGTCCGGAACTCGTCGACGAGCGCGCTCCGCTCCGCGTCGTCGGTCGGCGACAACGACTGGTCGAACAGCGGGTCGAGGGAGTCGACACAGTCGACGGGACTGCTGGCACCGACTCCACGCGGGTCGAACGACACGAGGTCGTAGGCATCCTGCACGGATCCGGGGAGGCTGTCAGCCGCGCTCCGCAGGAACGTCACCCCGGACTCGCCGGGTCCACCCGGATTCAACACGAGCGCGCCCTGCCGGGCGTGCGCGTCGCGGGCCGGGCGCATGATCACCGCCAGGTCGACGTGCTCGCCGGTCGGGTCGGCCTCGTCGAGCGGGACGGCGAGCTTGCCGCAACGGAAGCCGTCACCGCACTCGCGCCAATTGATCGTGGGGCTGATCGTGGGGCTGATCGTGGGGCTGATCGTGGGGCTGAAGGGCGCGGCCGCGGCCGTCGGGACCGCAATCGACGAGACGGCAATCGACGCGAGGACGGTCGAGAACACGAGGCCGCCGGCGCAGAGCGCGACCAGCGGCGCGCGGCACCAGCGGAACATCCGCCCAGGATGCCTCATGAGGGGTGATCGAAGAGGGTCGGGTCGGGCGTCGGGTTCAGGCGTCGGACGCGCGCACGACCCCGAGCGTGGCGGCCGGGGTCGGTCCGAAGCCGTCGGCCGGCCGTGCCGGGCCGAAGAGGTGTCCCTGCGCGAGTTCGCAGCCGAGCGAACGTAGCGACGCGAACTGCTCGAGCGTCTCCACCCCCTCGGCGACGGCGCACAGCCCGAGCGAGTGCGCGAGGTCGACGATCGCGCCGCAGATGGCGTCGCTGTCGCGGTCGCGGCCGAGGTCGGCCACGAACGTGCGGGCGATCTTGATCGCGTCGATCGGGAAGTGCTTGAGCGCGACGAGCGACGACGAGCCGGTGCCGAAGTCGTCGATGACCAGGCGCACTCCGAGGTCGTGCAGACGACCCAAGGTGGTGTCGGCGAGCGCACGGTCGCGCAGCAACGTCTCCTCGGTGATCTCGAGCCACACGGAGCCGGGGGCCAGGCCGGTCTCGTGCACGATCTGCTTCACCTGGGCCGCGAGGCCGGGCTCCGCGAACTGGCGCGCCGAGAGGTTGACGTTGAGCTTGAGTGCCGCGCCACCCGCGTCGTGCCACACCGCCATCTGGCGGCAGGCGTGGTCGAGTGCCCAGCCGCCGATGGGCACGATCGCGCCGGTGCGCTCGGCCTCGGGGAGGAACTCGTGCGGCAACAGCAGGCCGTGCGCCGGGTGTTCCCAGCGCACCAGGGCCTCGAAGCCCGCGACCCGTCCGGTCGCGCAGCTGACGATCGGCAGGTAGTGGAGGCGCAGTTCGTCGCGCGCCACCGAGCTCACCAGTTCACCGTCGGCCAGCACCGGCGTGGGGAACCCGGCGCTGATCTCGATGCGGGCGCCACCGAGTGAACACGCGTGGTTGCCGGCGGTGATCGCGCGGCGCAGCACCGACTCGGGGCGTTCGTCGAGGTTCACGGCTAGGGCGACACCGATGCTCGCGGTCACCTCGGCCACCCCGGCGAGCACCACCGACGGGTGGGCGACGCCCATCGCGATCCGCTCGGCGAGCGACTGCGCGGCGTGTTCGTCGGGCACGTCGCGGCAGACGAGCACGAACCGCTCCTGGTTCACGTGCGCGACCACGTCGCGCGGGCGGGTGACGGTGCGGAGGCGGGTCGTGATCGCCTCGAGCAGGTGGGCGCCGGCGGCGTAGCCCAAGCGATCCTGGACGTGCGCAAGGTTGTCGAGCTCCACCGAAACCACCGCGACCCGTCCGAGGTGGAGATCCTCCTGGGTCAGCCAGGTGCGGAGACGATCGAGGTCGAACACGGGGATGCGCACCTGCTGGGCGTCGCGGTCCCCGGCCGGCACCGATCCGCCATTGGCGAGCTCCGCGACCTCGGGCACGCGCGTCGGCGCCACCGGCACCACCGGGGGTACGGGCGGCAGGTCCGGCAGGTCCGGCAGGTCGGCGAGCTGCGGCAGGTCCGCGCCCGGGCTACCCGCCGGCGCGCCACGCGGAGTGGCGGGGTCGGGCACCTCGTCGAAGATCCCCTCGTCACCCGTGTCCCAGATGTCGGACGGTGTCCACCCCGGCGGCAGGTCGAGGCCCTCGGGGACCAGCGAGTCCGCGGCGGCTCCCGTCACGTCGGCGGTCGGCGCGACCGCCGGGGCGAGGTCGGCGCTGGTGACGTCGGCTTCCCCGTGTGCCTGCAGCGCAGGTGGCTCCAGCAATTGCGAGACGAGGTCGGCGGCCCGGCGGGCGCGGCGACCGGCCCTGAGCGCGACGACGGTGGCGACCACCGCAACGACAACTGCCGCCACGGCCGCGAGGAGCAGCACGAAATCCACACCATGGTTTCGGAGCGCCGGCCACCGAGCTTGAGCACGGAGAGTGGTCGATCCCGACGAGGTCGAAGCGGCAAACCTCGCCCGCCCGTCAGCCGTGTGGTCTGTGACATCGGCCGCTCTCACGCGATTGGCAGTTGACACCCCGTTGACACACCGGGGAACACGCGCCGAAGTCACCCCGCCACTCTGGGCGGGCACAGCAAAGCGGGCACCGGCACGGCGACACCGGAACAGCAAGGCCGGCACGCCAGGACATGACAGTCGGACGGGCGGACAAGGACAGGGGACGCTGCAGCAGTGACGACGACCACCACGGGAACGGCTCCGCATCGCAATGACGGAACCGACACGACCGCTACGACCGGCAGTCCGGAGAGGGCGCGTACGCCACGCCGGATGCGCCAGACGCGCACCTGGAGGTCCCGCCTGCTGCTCCCGATGGCGGCGCTCGCCGTCGCCCTCGTCGCGACAGCTTGTATGCCGCCGGGCGCCACGGCCACGGCGGACCCGGCGGGCGCGAGGTCGATGATCAACAGCAGCCGGGCCGACAACGGCCTCCCCGCACTTGCCGACGACACGCAGCTCGACGGTCTCGCCCAGGCCTGGGCCGACCAGCTCGCGGCGGCGGGGCACCTCGCCCATCAGGATCTCTACGGCGTGATCACCTCGCCCTGGATGGCCGGGTGGCAGCGCCTGACCGAGAACCTGTTCGACGGCGGCGCGTCCTCCACCAACGCACTCGTCGAGAACATGTGGATGAACTCGTCGGGACACCGCGACAACATCCTCGACCCGAATGTGAACCGAGTCGGTGTCGGCGTCGCGCACGACGGCGCAGGCAACACGTACGTGGTCGCAGACTTCGGGCTCCGGTAGCCGCCCCTACCGGGTCCGAACCAGGGGGGTGGGATGCGCCCCGCTCCACCCCTCCCGCGCTGCGAGGGGGCCCGTCAACCGGCGGGCCCCCTCGTCAGCCGTGTGGGTTGCTACCGTCGGCCGATGGCGACGCGTCGAGCAGACCTCCCGGAACGCCCGGAGCGCCACGACCGCCCGGAACGCCTCGGCGCCCGCCTCGCCTCGCACCTTGCCGCCGCCACCAAACACCCGGTGGTGCCCACCGCCGTGGCCCTCGTCGCCGCAGTGGCCGCCGCCGAATGGGTCGCCTGGCTCCACGCCGGACCCGGCGCCGTGGTGGCCCTCACTCCGGCCGCCGGGATCGCCTTCGCCGCCGCGCTCCTGCTCCCCTGGCGGCGGACCGTCGCGCCGCTCGCCGCGGTCGCCGTCGCGGTCGTCGGCGTCGCGTCGCGCCACCACGTCGACGTAGGCGTCGCGCTGGCGCTGGGCGTCGCCGCAGTGCTCGCCGCCGTGACCGGTGCGTTGCTCCTGCGCTTCTACGCCGACGGTGACTTCCGCGTCGAGGGCGTACGCGATCTGTTCGCGCTGGTCGTCGCCGCGCTCGCCGGCGCGGTACTCGCCGCGCTCGTCGTGACCGGGGCCCTCGCAGTGTGGGGCACCGACGCGCCGTGGTGGCGGGTCCTCTACCGCACCACCCTCGCCGACACCCTCGCCATGGTGTTGGTCGCGTGCGCCACCGTCGCGCACCTCCGGCCGCGGGGCCGCCGACGCGGCGGTCCATCGGAGGCCGTCGTGTTGGCGGTGGCGATCGCCGCGACGTCGGTGCTCGCGATCGCGCACTGGGGCGACCCGCTCGCCTTCGTCTCCGTCGTGCTCCTGGTCTGGGCGGCGGTCCGCTTCGGCACCCGCGCGGTCGCGCTCGGCTGCCTCGTGATGCTCGCCGCGGCCGACTGGGCGCTGGCACGCGGGTCGGGCACCTTCGCGGCCACGTTCGACTCGCTCGACGGCGCAGTGCTCGTCGTCCAGGCCTTCTTCGCGGTGACGATGCTCGCGATGCTCGGGTTCTCCACTGCCCTCGAGGAACGCGACGGCGCCGAGGCCCAGCGCTGGGTGGCTGCCGAACGGTCGCGGCGAACCTTCGACCACTCCCCTGCCGGCATCGCGGTGACCACGCTCGAAGGCGTGGTCGTGGAGGCCAACCGGGCCCTGTGCCTGCTGCTCGGGCGCGTCGAATCCGACCTCGTGGGCCGCACGCTGCGGTCCTGGCGCGACGACGACACCGGTGAGCACGAGGCCCTGCGGCCAGGGTTCACCGGGGAGTCCGCGGAGGGCCGCGTGCAGCGATTCGTACGCGCCGACGGCGAGGTCGTGCACGTCGAGCTCTCGGACGCTCGGCTGCGCCACCTCGACGGCGCCCCCGACCACAAGGTGGTCTTCGTCACCGACGTCACCGAGCGCACCACCCTGCGCCACCAACTCGTGCACGCACAGAAGATGGAGTCCGTCGGTCGGCTCGCCGGCGGGATCGCCCACGACTTCAACAACGTGCTCGCCATCATGCGCGGCCAGGTCGAGCTGCTCCAGGACGACATGGCGCTGCTCGAACGCGCCCGCAAACGCATCGACTCCGTGCAACGCGCAACCGACCGCGCCGCCGCGCTCACCGACGACCTCATGACGTTCAGCCGGCGCAGTGTCGACGAGCCCGAGACCTTCGACCTCCACGAGCTGCTGCAGTCGCTGCGCGAGCTGGTGCACCAGATCGTCGGGCCCACGGTTGCACTCGAGCTCCAGCTCGACGCCGACGCGTCCACGATCGTCGCCGACCCGAACCGCCTCGAACAAGCGGTGATGAACCTGGCGGTGAACGCGCGGGACGCGATGCCCACCGGTGGAAACCTCACCCTCGGCACCACCAACGTGCCCGTCCCCGGCGCGCCGCCCTACGTCGTGCTCACCATCACCGACACCGGGATCGGCATGGACGAACCCACGCGCCAACGGGTGTTCGAGCCGTTCTTCACCACCAAGCCACCGGGCCGCGGCACCGGCCTCGGCATGTCCACCACTGCCGACATCGTGAAGGCGGCCAACGCCACCATCGAGGTGCGCAGCACACCCGGGCGCGGCACCACCTTCGTGCTGACCTTCCCCACCGTCGTGACCGTCACGTCGGAACTCGACCTGCGCGATGGCGTGCTCCCGGGCACGATCGACGCCGCCGCGGACACGTTCGCGCCCGGCTCGGCCCACGGCACTGTGCTGGTGGTCGACGACGAACCCGAGATGCGTACGCTCGTCGCAGAGATCCTGCGCGGTGCGGGGTACCGCGTGCTGGTGGCCACCGACGGCGACGCCGCACTCGCGATGTTCGCCCGCGAGCCGGTGGTCGACCTGCTGGTGACCGACGTCGTCATGCCCGTGATGAGCGGCACCGACCTCGCCGAGCGCGTCGCCGAGCGCTCACCGTCGACGCGCGTGCTGTTCGTGTCGGGGTTCGTACCCGCGGGTGCCGCCGCGTTGCGGGGTGCGCCCCTGCTCACGAAGCCGCTGCGGCGCAACGACCTGCTCGACGCGGCCCGGCGGCTGGTGCCGGCCGAACCCACATCGGCGGAGGCGCGGTCCGAAGACTCGCCGGCCTAGGGCTCGAAGCGGTAGCCCACGCCGCGCACCGTCACGATGCGCGAGGGGCGGGCAGGGTCGATCTCGATCTTGGCGCGGAGCCGGTGTACGTGTTCGCTCACGGTCGCCGCGCCCTGCCACTCGGGTTCGACCTCCCACACGTAGAGCAGGAGCTGGTCGCGGGTGAACACCTGGCGCGGTGACGCGCACAGGAACGCCAGCAGGTCGAACTCACGCCGACGGAGTTCGACGAGATCACCGCGCACCCATGCCTCGCGGGTCGTCAGGTCGAGCTCGAGGTCACCGAACTCCAACCGGCCCGCAGCCTGGGTGCCCCGCGTCCGCCGGAGCACCGACCGCACGCGGGCGACCAGCTCGCGCGGCGAGAACGGCTTCACGACGTAGTCGTCGGCGCCGAGTTCGAGCCCCACGATGCGGTCGGCCTCGTCGGACATGCCGCTCAGCACGATCACCGGCACCGGGTTGTCCTCGCGCACGCGCCGCAGCACGTCGAGCCCGCGCACCTTCGGCAGTCCAAGATCGAGCACGACCAGCTCAGGCGAGTCGCCCGCGATCTTGGTCAGTGCCGTCTCACCGTCGCCGGCATCGTCGACCGCGAAGCCCTCACGTTCGAGGGCCGAGCGCACGATGTCGACCAGATCAATGTCGTCGTCCACGACGAGAATCATCAGTCGCCTCCTCCGCTCCACCAGCAGGCTAGGCGGCAGGTGGCCCGCACGTCGGCTTTTGGCGCCGGTACCTTCGGGCGATGACCAGATCGCAACCATTCCGGGTCGTCATGTTCGACTTCTTCGGCACGCTCGCCCGCGCCACGCACAGCATCGACATCGGCGCGGTGGTCGCCCGCCACGGCTACACCCTGTCCGAGCAGGCCCGAGAGATGTGGTGGAGCGGCGACATCGACGGCGAGGAGCACGAGGCGGCCTCGGCCAGTCGTGACCACTACGTGGCCTGGCAGCAGGAACGACTGCTCGCGATGCTCGCGACCGCTGACGTGCACCCCGGCGAGTACGAGCGGATCCGCGCCGACCTCCACGCCGGGCGCGCCGAGCGCGTGTTGCAGGTCTACGACGAGGTGCCCGCCGTCCTTGCGGAACTGCGCCGCCGCGGCCTCTACCTCGCCGTCTGTAGCAACTGGGACTGGGACCTCGACCCCGCGATCGACGAGGTCGGACTCGCCGGCGCGCTCGATTCCGTGATGTCGTCCGCGTGGGCGGGAGCCCGCAAGCCGCACCCGCGGATCTTCGAGCGCACGCTCGAGCAGGTGCGGCCTCACGTCGGCGGGGCGCTCGACGCGCTGGAACCCGCAGAGGTGCTGTTCGTCGGCGACACCTGGGGCCCCGATGTCGAGGGTCCGCTGGCGGCGGGGATGCAGCCCGCGTACCTCGAGCGTGACGGCCACTGGCCCGACTCGACACTTCCCGACTCGCCACCGGCCCCGGACGTGGTGCCGCGGCTGCGCGACCTGCGCGACGTGCTCGACCTCTGCTGACCCGGACGACCCGGAGGCTCCGCGCGCGATCATGGGGGTGATGGCCACCTTGGTATTCCTCCATGCCCACCCCGACGACGAGGCGATCATGACCGCCGGCACGATGGCGCGCGCGGCCGACGACGGCCACCGCGTCGTCGCGGTCTTCGCGACGCGGGGCGAACTCGGCGAGACACCGCCGGGGTTGCTCGCCGACGGCGAGACGCTCGCCCAGCGGCGCAGCGCCGAGGCGCAACGTTCCGGCGACGTCCTCGGCGCGGCGCGCGTCGAGTTCCTCCCCTACCACGACTCCGGCATGGCCGGCTCCGACACCGTCGATGCGCCCGGTGCGTTCGCCGCGGCCGACGTGGAGCAGGCCGCGGCCACGCTCGCCGAGTTGCTGCGGGAGGAGCGCGCCGACGTGCTCTCCATCTACGACGAACGCGGCGGCTACGAGCACCCCGATCACATCCAGGTGCACCTCGTGGGCCGACGCGCCGCCGAACTCGCAGGCACACCGCGCCTCTACGCCGCCACCGTCGACGCCGACGCGCTGCGCGCAACCATCGAGGCCCAGCGAGCGCAGGCCCTCGCGGCCGGCGAGCCCGCGCCCGACCTGCCCGACCCCGACGAACTCAACCTCGGTCTCCCCGCCGCGCGCATCACGACCCGCGTCGACGTCACACCGTTCCTCGCACGGAAGCGCGCGGCGATGGCGGTGCACGAGAGCCAGATCAGCGAGGAGGCGTTCTTCCTCGCCATGCCCGACGACCTGTTCGCGCACACGTTCGGCACCGAGTGGTACGAGCGCCTCGACACCCGCCCCGCCGAGCCGGAGACCTGGCTGCTGTAAGAGTGGCGATTGCAGGCCGGTCCGGCGGGAACACGCCGGCCGCGACTCAGGTGCGGTGGCGGAACGGGCGCAGCCGCATGAGCCGCGGGCGGTGAGCGCGCGGTGACCGATCCGACGACCAGGGCGCGTACGGCGCCATGACCAGGCCGGCGATGCCCACGAGGGCGAGGTCGTAATTCACGCGCCAGCCGACGAAGTCGGCCCAGGCCGCGTCGCGGTCGGCCCGCACGGCAACCCCTGCGGCGACCAACGAGTCGCACGCCTCCTCGAACTCGTCGCGGGTCACGAGGATCGGATCGGTGGGTGACGGGTCGGCGGCGTAGGGCAGGTCGAAGTACTCCGCGATCGCGTTGAGTGCGTAGCGGCCGCCGCGGATCATGAGGCCGGCCTGCGGGTCGAAACCCATCTCCGTGACCGCGAGGCGCAACGACGCGGCGTCGAGCACCGCGCCGGCGGCCGTCACCCACGACCGGTGCGGCGCCGGCGAGCGGAAGAAGTTCACCACTGCGAGCGACGTGTGCGTCTCCTCGAGCTCCGCGAACCACCCCTGCCACTGCACCCACACGTCCTCGAGGAGGTGGAACCGCTCCATCATGTGGGCGCGGCGCAGGATCTCGACACCCGCCGGTGGGTTCCCCGCGAACGTCGCGAGCTGTCCCACCATGATCTCGCGCTTCGAGAACGCCGAGTAGATGGTGGGGAGGTACGCGATGAGCAGCGCCAACAGGCCGAGGCCGAACGCGGCTTCGACGAACGCGAGGCAGGTGGACGCGAAGTCGGGCGGGCGGATGAAGCCGAGCGTGAACAGCGACGAGCCGCTCATCTCGATCGCCGCCTCGTAGCCACTCACCCCGAGGGCGTGGAACATCGCCGCGAACGCGACGAGCGTCAGGACGATCCACACCGTGGGGAGCAACAGCAGGCCGATGGGCCCGTAGAGCGCCATCACCGAGTCGCGGCCGTCGTACGTGCGTGCGAGGCGGGCGAGGCCGTTGAAGACGGCGCGCAACCCCACGAACACCGTGCGGGTCAGCACCGTCGCCACACCCCTGGGCAGCACGAAGGTGCGCACCGCCGAGTCGAGCACGAGCACCAGCAAGGCCAGCGCGAGCACGAACCAGAGCACCTCGACCACCACGTCCATCGCTGCAGCCTGTCAGACGCGTCCGCGGGTCAGGCGCGGGTCAGGCGCGGGTCAGACGCCGGTCTCAGACGCCGTCGTCCGGCCGGGGCCGGCGGCGGGTCTGCTTGCGACGGCTCTGGTGGCGCTTGTCGCCGAGGCGGGTCTCCTTGGCCGCCTTCCCGGGCTTGGTGGGCCGCCGCGGCGGGTCGACGTGCAACCCGGCCACGAGCTTCGACCGGAGCCGGTCGAGCGCCAGTTCCCGGTTACGGGCCTGGGAGCGGCTGTCGGAGGCGGTGGCCCGGACCACGGGCCCGAGACGTTCGAGCAGCAGTTCCCGCTGCCGTGGCGCCAGCGAGGTCGACGCGGCCACGTCGAAGCGGACCTCCACCCGGGTGTCGGAGGTGTTGGCGTGCTGGCCGCCGGGGCCGCCCGAGGAGGTGGTGCGCCACTCGATCTCGTCGAGGCGCAGCACACAGGTGGCGCTCACCCGCAGCACCTCGCGCTCCTGCCCGCGGCGATCGGCGTCCGGCATGCCTGCGACGGTACTGGCCGGTACCGGCGCGACCGCCGCGCGGGACGGAAAGCCGGATACGCTACCGGCCGGTAGGTCTACGAGCCCTGGGGGGCACATCGTGAACAGTCGTGGGGCAGGAACCCGTTCCTTCCGTTCCCGTGTGGTGGCCCTGGTCGCCGCCGGGTCGCTGGCCCTCGGCGTCGTCGCCGTGAGCGGGGCCGCCGCCGGTGCCGGCACGCCCGGCTCACCCGGCACGCCGGCGCGGGTCGCCGGTGCCGCCGCCCCCAAGCCCGGCGGGTCGGTCACCTACGGCCTCGAGGCCGAGACCGGTGGCGGCTGGTGCCCCACCACCGCCCGCCTCGCGATCTCCGGCATCGAAGTCGGCGCGGCGATCTACGACACGCTCGTCGTGCCCAACAGCAAGGGCGAGATCGTCCCCTACCTCGCCAAGAGTGTCGAGCACGACCCCACCTACCAGACCTGGACCATCACCCTGCGTGACGGCGTGAAGTTCCACGACGGCACCCCGGTCGACGCCGCCGCGGTGAAGCTGAACATCGACGCGTACAAGAGCAGCACGCTGGTGGGTGCGGCCCTGAAGGACATCGACACCGTCGACGTGACCGCACCCAACGTGGTCACCGTGAAGACGAAGGTGCCCTGGGTCGCGTTCGCCTGGTTCCTGTACCTCGACGGGCGGTTCCTGATCGTGGCCCCGGCGCAGCTCGCGAACCCCGACACCTGCAACAGCAACCTGATCGGATCGGGCCCGTTCAAGCTCGACCACTGGACCGTGAACCAGGAACTCGTCGCCAACAAGAACCCCGACTACTGGCAGAAGGACGCCAAGGGCCAGAAGCTCCCCTACCTCGACTCGATCACCTTCAAGCCGGTGGCCGAGGCGGTGCAGCGGGTCAACGGCCTCCAGGGCGGTTCGCTCGACATCATCCACACCTCCGACGGCCAGCAGGTCGATGCGCTGCTGCAGAAGAAGTCGAGCTTCAACGAGATGTACGAGCAGCCCGGCCGGCGTGAGGTCCGGTACTACCTCATGAACGAGGCGAAGCCGCCGCTCGACGACTTCAACGCCCGCAAGGCGGTGGCTCTCGCCATCGACCGCCAGCAGATCAACCAGATCCGCAACGACGGCGTCTTCACCGTGGCCGACGGCCCCTTCGATTCGTCGGTGACCGGGTACGTCAAGAACCCCGGCTACCCCAAGACCAACGTGCCGGAGGCCAAGAAGCTGGCCGACGCCTACAAGGCGGCCCACGGTGGCACCTTCTCGGTGGTGCTCGAGCACACCAACGACCCCGCGAACGTGGCCGAGGCCCAGCTCATCAAGGAGCAGCTGTCGAAGGCCGGCATCGACTCCACGCTGAAGCAGGACGACCAGACGGCCTTCATCGCCGCCGCGGTCGGCGGCAACTTCAGCATCATGTTGTGGCGCAACCACCCCGGTGGCGACCCCGACGTCAACTACCAGTGGTGGCAGACAGGCTCGCTGCTCAACTTCGGCAAGTTCGCCGACCCCGAGCTGCAGACGCTGCTCGACCAGGGCCGCAGTGAACTCGACCCGGCGAAGCGCAAGGCGATCTACCAGCAGGTCGACAAGCGGTTCGCCTCGCAGCTCTACAACGTGTGGGCCTACTACGACGCCTGGATGGTGGCCGGGAAGAAGACGGTCAACGGCTTCATGGGCCCGGCGCTGCCCGACGGCGGTGGCCAGCCGTTGTTCATCTACGGACGCCACCCCTTGCTCGGGATCTACGTCACGAAGTAGACCTCCCGCTCATGAAGACGGTTGCCCGACGGCTGTTGCAACTGGTCGTCGTCGTGCTGCTGTCGACGCTGTTCGCCTTCAGCCTGCTGCGACTGTTCCCGGGTGACGCCGCGGACGCGACGATTCCCTACGGCACCGCCGCGCAGAAGGCGCAGTTCCGCAAGGACAACGGCCTCGACAAACCGTTCCTCGAGCAGTACGGCACCTGGCTGGGCAACCTGTTGCAGGGCGACTTCGGCAAGGACTACCAGTCGAACACACAGGTTGCCGACAAGCTCGAGGCCGCGCTGCCGGTGTCGATCGCGTTGATGCTCTACGCGCAGATCATCGCCCTGGCGGTGGCCATCCCGCTCGGCGTGTTCACTGCGTACAAGGTGAACACCAAGAGCGACAAGGCCATCAACGCGGGCGCGTTCGCGCTGTTGGCGCTCCCGAGCTTCGTGTTGGCGCTCGCCCTCGCGTTCCTCGTCGGCGTGAAATGGAAACCCGACATCCCGCTCATCGGCCAACTCCAGGTGAGCGGCTATTCCCCCGGCTGGCTGGAACCGTTGTTCGGCCAACCCGGCGGCGACCTCGGTCCGCACATCGCCACGATGTTGCTGCCCGCCATCTCGCTCGCGGCGGGACTCATCGCGGTGTACATGCGATTGCTGCGCAGCGACATGATCGCCACGCTGCAGGAGAATTTCATCACCATGGCCCGGGCCAAGGGCCTCACCGACCGCCGCATCCTGTGGCGCCACGCGTTCAAGCCGTCGAGCCTCACGCTGCTCACCGTCGCCGGGCTCAACTTCGGCACGCTGATCGGCGGCGCGCTGGCCGTGGAGATCATCTTCCAGATCCCCGGTCTGGGCACACTCATCTACCAGGCCATCAACGCCCGGCAGATCGTGGAGCTGCAGAGCTACATCGCGATCATCGCCATCGGCTACGTGCTCATCAACTTCGTCGTCGACGCGCTCTACGTGGTGCTCGACCCGCGGATCCGGCGGTCCCATGCCTGACGAACCGCTGCAGCAGTTCGTCGGCCAGGCGGTCGACGAAGGACGCCCGGTCGACCCCGGCACCATCGAGATCTCCGCGGTCACCACCGGCCCGGAGGTCCGCCGGCTCCGCAAGAAGGGCCTCGGCATCGCGGGCTGGTTGTCGATCGGGTGGATCACCCTCGTCGTGGGCCTGGCAGTGCTCGCGCCGGTGCTCCCGCTCGACGACCCGAAGGACGTCACCACCGCGATCGCGCGTCGCGGCCCGTTCGCCGACGCCGGGACCGCATCCGGCCACCTGCTCGGCGGCGACTTCAACGGCCGCGACATGCTCTCGCGCCTCATCTGGGGTGGCCGCACCACGCTGGTCGTCGCCACGCTCTCGGTGCTGATCGGTTTCGTGTTGGGCGGCCTGCTCGGCCTGATCGGGGGGTACTTCCGCGGCTGGGTCGACACCGTCGTGAGCCTGCTGCTCGACGTCCTGCTCGCGGTACCGGCCGTGATCCTCGCGCTCGCGCTCGTCACCATCCTGCGCACGCAACCAGGCACCACGAGCGGCGGTCTGGATCCCGAACTCGCGCTGATCCTCGCGCTGGGAGTGGTGTCGATTCCCGTCCTCGGGCGCATCACGCGCGCCAGCACCCTCAGTTGGTCGGAGCGGGAGTTCGTCACTGCCGCGCGGGCCCAGGGCGCCAAGCACCGGCGCGTGATCGTGCGCGAGGTGCTGCCCAACGTGCTGCCCGCGATGTACTCCATCGCGCTGCTCGGCATCGCGGTCGCGATCGTCGCGGAGGGCACGCTCGCGATCCTCGGCGCGAGCGTCGAGCCCGACACGCCGACGTGGGGCAACATGATCGCCATCGGCCGCATCCAGTTGGAACGTGCACCGCACATCGTGTTCGAACCCGCGCTCATGATCTTCTTCACTGTCCTCGCGCTCAACTTCCTCGGCGACGCGATCCGCGCCCTCTTCGATGTGAGAGAGGGCGCGCTGTGAGGATCCGGCGACAGGCAACCTCTCGCGCAGCGACGAACGAGCGCCCCATCGGGGGAGGCGCATTGTGAGCGAGCACCCGGGCATCCCGCTGCTCGAGGTCACCGACGTCGCCACCGGTTTCGAGACGGCGCGGGGTCTCGTGCGCTCGGTCGACGGCGTGTCGTTCTCGCTGGAGCGCGGGCACACGA
>Ga0209068_10000644_pt1 | contig 18558 bp, 19 predicted proteins | sample ColStrG_CSR_2012_FD_187200 | JGI IMG/M metagenome (GOLD analysis project Ga0209068, IMG submission 187200) | Freshwater sediment microbial communities in response to fracking from Pennsylvania, USA - Cold Stream Run_MetaG_CSR_2012 (SPAdes)... | ecosystem: Environmental > Aquatic > Freshwater >... | reverse complement strand
TCGTAACCGGACGCGTGCAGGTTCCCGCCGAGCGGCGCGAGCGATTCGTGGAGGTCGCGGCCGAGATGTGCCGCGTGTCGCGTGCCGAGGACGGCTGCCACGGCTACCGCGTGTATGCCGACCTCGAGCAGCCCGACCGCTACGTGTTCATCGAGGAGTGGGCCGACGATGACGCGCTGCAGGCGCACTTCGGCCAGGCGCACACGGGCGCGTTCCTTCGCGATCTCGGCCCGCTGCTCGGGGAGCCCGCCGACGCGCTCTTCCACACGACGGCCTCGACCCGGCGCCTCGACCTCGAGCGCGGACTCGTGCCGGTCGAGGACCCGAGCTGACCGACCGAGGAGCGGCTAGGAGTCGCTGAGCGCGGCCGAGCCGAGGGCGACGGCCGACAGTGCCGTCGCCGTCACGAGCGCGCTGGTGAGCTTCGGGAGGTAGCCGCCGCGGCCGCCCGCATAGCCGGCGATCACGTCGGCGACGTCACATGCGAGCCCGGCGGCGAGCCACTGACGCTGCGCATCTCCCTCGGTCGAGAGCACGCCCCATGCGAGCGCGATGTCACGCACGCCGAACAGGCGCGCCAGATACGGCGACTGCGGGTTGGCGCCGGCGTCGAGGCCGAACAGCTTGCCGGCGACCCGCGGCGTCGCCCATGACCCGACACCGACCGCGACCCTGATCCCGGCGAGCGCGGTGATGGCGTTCTTGCGATCCATGGCCGCGACTCTACCGCAGCGGCCCGCGCCGGGGCCCTGCCGGCGGCCGCGTCGAGGACCTCGCGCTGATCCGCCATGGGCCGAGCTCCGTAGTGGTGCTCAGAGGTCGATCGGGCCACCGGCCGCACCTCCACCTGTCAACTGCCATCACTCACGAAGGGACAGACATGCCGGACGTACAGCCGCATCCGAACACAGCCGAAGCGGGACGCGAAGAAGGCGTCGAGCGCTGGAGCACACCGAGCACGCGCAGGGGATTCCTCAGAGGAGCCGCGGCAGCTGGCGCCGGGGCGGGCGGGCTCGCAATGCTCTCGCCTGGCCTTGCGCTCGCGGCACGGACCAAACACGCAAGCCCGACGCACGGGGATCTCGCGATCCTCGGCGCGGCGCAGATCGCCGAGGCGCTGGCCGTGACGACGTACACGGGCATCATCGAAACGGCGCCGTTCTTCAAAAATCTCGCGGCCGACGATCAGGGCTACCTGAAGGCGGCCGTGCAGGAGGAGATGTCGCACTACCTGCTCGAGGAAAGCCTGACGCGCAAGCCGGCGGCGTTCACGACGTTCTACTACCCGCCGAAGATGTTCTCCGACGCGCAGAGCACGCTCGACATCCTCGTCACGCTCGAGGACGCGTTCATCGCCGCCTACCTCGTCGGCGTCCGCGACTTCAGCACGAAGGAGCTGCGCGTCACCGCGGCCCGGATCATGGGGATCGAGTCCGACCACCGCACGCTCGCGCGCGTCGTCGGAACGGGTGTGGCCGGCCAGGACGGCGGCCCGATCGAGCGGATCACCGGCATCCAGAAGCAGGCCGAGTCAGTAGACCCGCCCAACAACAACGGCTATGAGCGCACGCTGAAGCTGAAGAACATCGACGCGGCCGTCGAAGCGCTGAAGCCGTTTGCGGTGAAGGCGAACGCGGAAGCGGCCGGCTTCGACGTCAGCAGGCCATACAAGTTCGTCCCGTTCAAACCGACGCTCGCCAACCCGCTGGGCGAATTCCACTCGCTGAAGGGCTGAGCGCCGCGACGACGGCCGGAGCGAGCGCACCCCGCGCGCGCTCCGGCCGCGCGCTCCGACCCGCCGACGCTCGCCGACGTCGCGGGCGGCGCGCGAGACGCCGGTCCGCGTCTAGCTCGCGCGCCGGTTGCGCTGCTCGATGCCCGCGAGCACGTCGGCGCCGAGCACCGCGTCGACCTCCAGCTGCGCCGTGGCCATCACCCGCCCGACCATCATGTAGTTGCCGATCACGAGCAGCAGCTGGACGATCTGCGCCGGGTCGAAGCGCTCGCCCATCGCTGCGAACGTGGCGGCGTCGGGGCTTGCGTCGCACACGACCTGCGTTGTGAATCGCACGACCAGGCGCCCGTCCTCGCCGAGCGCCTCTGCCTCCGCGTCGTCGGCCTCGAGCGCCGCCACCTGCGCGCCGGTGCCGCCGACGGCGAGCAGGATCGGGACGTGCTGGGCCCACTCGTAGCCGGCGCCGGGCGTCAGCCGCGCGACGCGCAGGATCGCGAGCTCGCGAAGCACGGGATCGAACCAGCGGGGGTCGAGGCAGTCGCCGCCGAAGCGCAGCCAATTGACGAACGAGCCCTGGGCGTTCGCGACGGTGCCGAAGATCGCCAGCGGGGGAAGGCGCTCGAGCGCTGCCAGAACCTGCGGATCCGCCGCGGCACGGTCGAGGACGGGGATCCGGGCCATGCCGCAGAGGCTACCGCTCGACGCCGCCCCGCGAGCGGGCTGGAGGTAGTCTGAGGCGATGGAGCCGCGCTGGCCCCCACTGTCGTTCTCGGCCTGGCGTCCGACCTGCGAGACGCTGCATGCTCACACGCAGGTGCTCGGCAAGCTCGCCGTCGCCCTGGCGCCGCCAGAGCCGCAGCTGCAGCACGCGGCGCTGCGCCTGACGGCGCGCGGCTGGGAGACGGCGCCGCTGCCCGCGCCGGACGGGTCCGGTGCGCTCCTCGTCGCGCTCGACCTGCACCGGCACGAGGCGCTCGTCGAGCACAGCGACGGACGCTCGCGGCGCGTGGCGCTCGCGGGCGAGCGCAGTGTTGGGCTCGTGACGCGCGAGCTGCTCGCGGCGGCACGCGAGCTCGGCGGGCCGATCGAGATCGACCCGACCCCGCAGGAGGTGTCCTGGACGGTGCCGCTCGACGAGGACGAGGAGCACGCGCGCTACGACCCCGAGCAGGTGCACGCCTACATGGCGGCGGCGACGCGCGCCGCGCTCGTGCTCGCGGAGTTCCGCGCGCCGTTCCGTGGGCGCTCGACGCAGGTGAACGCGTGGTGGGGCTCGTTCGACCTCGCCGTGAGCCTGTTCTCCGGGCTACCCGCCGAGCCGCCGTCGCAGGACTTCATCATGCGCAACGCGATGGACGCGCAGGAGATCGCCGTCGGCTGGTGGCCCGGGGACGAGCGCCACGACGGCGCCGCCTTCTACGCCTACGCCCACCCCGCCGCGGACGGCTTCGCGGGCGCAGCGCTCGCACCGGCCGGAGCGCGCTGGGAGGAGGCTCTGGGCGAGTACATCCTCGACTCGGAGGCGCTGCTCGCGAGCGAGGACCCGCACGCGGCGGGTGTCGAGTTCGCCCGCTCGGCGTTCAGGCACGCCTGCCTGACCTGCGACTGGGACCCGTCGCTGGCGGCGAGCGCCGACGGGCGTCCGCCGCCGATCGACTGAGCCCGCCCGCTCAGGCCGCGAAGCGTTGCGCGGCGCGAGCGCGGCGCTTGGCCGCCTCGACCTCGCGGTCCTTCGGCGGCGCGCCGCTGACGAGCCCGTCGAGCAGGCGCGTGGTCGCGACAGCGATCTCATCGACGGCACGCTCGAACGCGGCTGCGTTCGCCTGCGACGGCTTCGTCGAGCCGCTGATCTTGCGCACGTACTGCAGCGCGGCGTCGCGGATCTCGGTCTCGGTCGCGGTCGGCTCGTAGTTGTGTAGCGATCTGATGTTTCGGCACATGCCCAAAGCCTAGTACGGCGAGGGCGCACGGGGGGCGCGCCGGGGCCGTCGCGTCCGGCGCGCCCCATATCGTCGCGCTCCCGGCAGCCGGGGCCGGGGCGCGAAACGGATGACCGCCTCCCCATGACAAATCGGCCTTCGTGGCACCGGGTGCTCGCGGCGCGATGACGAGCGCACTGACGACCTGGCTCGTGCTGACGCTCGTCGCTTCCGCCGCGCTGAAGGCGCGCCGCCCGCGGCTGGCCGCGCAGGCGCTCGCCACGTACGGCGTCACCGGCGCGGCGGCGCGTGTCGCGAGCGGCGCGACGATCGCGCTCGAGCTCGGGCTCGCCGCCGCGCTCACAGCGGGCGCACGGTGGGCGCCGGCGGCGGCGTGCGGCCTGTTCGCGCTGTTCGCGCTGCTGAGCGCCGGCGCGCTCGCGCGCGGGCGCCGAGGACGGCCGTGCGCGTGCTTCGGGGCCACGTCTCGGCTCGAGCCCTCGACGCCCGTGCGGGCCGTCGCGCTCGCGGCGCTCGCCGGGGCGCTCGCGGCCGGCTGGCCGCCCGACGCGCCGACGAGCTACGAGCGCTGGCTGACGGTCGCGCTCGCGCTCACCGTCGCTGCGGCGGCGATGCTCGGCGTGGCGGTGCTCGCGCTCGCGCGCGAGCTCGGCGTGCTGAGGCTCGATCGCGGCGCAGGCGCGCTGGAGATAGCGCAGGAGGGGCCCGCGGTGGGCACGCGCCAGCCGTGGGCGCTGGCGTCGCCGGCGAGCGCCCGCGCGATCCTGCGCCTCGCCGTGTTCACCTCGCAGGGGTGTCCACTGTGCCGGGAGGTGGCGCCCGCCGTCGCGCACGTCTCCGCCGACCCGCTCGTCGCCGTCGAGGAGTTCGACGAGGAGCTCGCCGCGCGCGCGTGGGGCGAGGCGGGCGTGCCCGGCAGCCCCTACGCGGTCGCACTGACGCTTGACGGGGTCGTGCTCGCGAAGGGCACGTTCAACGGACTCGGCCAGCTCGAGAGCATCCTCGGCACGGCGCGCTTTCGCGAACGGGAGCAGCCGCTTGCAGCCTGAGCCGCCCGAGCAGCGTCTCAGCGAGATCGTCCTGCGCCGCAGCAGCCGGCGGGGGTTCCTCGAGCGGGCGGGCATGGCGATCATCGCGCTCGCCGGAGCGGGCACGGCGGCGCGCGCGCTGCTGCCCGACGATGCGGACGCCTACACCAACTTCTGCGGGCACACGTACACGACGGGGAACTGCCCGCACCCGACGGGCCTTCCGCGCGTCGACCGCCACGGCCTGCCGCTGCGCGCCAGCGACGGGCACCCCGTCGACGACCTCGGCCGTCCGACCGACTCCGCCGGGCACCCCGTCGACCATGCCGGCCAGATCCTTCGCGAACCGGACGGCGAGCCGCTCGCTCCCGCGACGCGCTCGCCAGTCTGCGCCGCCGCCGGCAGGGCCTACAGCCTGCAGCTCGTGACGCAGGGCTCCTGGTATCGCTGCTGCGGGGGTCGCGTGCGGCGGTTGATGGACTGCTGCGGATACACGAGCACACGCATCAACGGCGACGCCGCCCTCACCGGCTACTGCTACCAGGGCCGCAACGTCTTCTGCGTGCAGTACCACGAAACGATGGTCCCGTGCTGAGCGCGCTGGCCGTGTGCGCCGCCGTCACGGCCGTCGTTGCGGGCGTCGCGGGCGCGTGGTCGCCGTGCGGCTTCTCGATGGTCGAGACGATCGGCAGCTCGCTCGGAGACGACCGGCCCGGGGCCACGCTCGCCGCGAGCGCGACGTTCGCGCTCGGCGCGATGCTCGGCGGCATCGTGACGTTCGGCGGCCTCGCGCTGCTCGGTCGCGCCGCCGGCCCGGGAGCGGGCGGCGTACGCGAGGGGCTCGGCGCGACGCTAGCCGTGGCCGCAGCGATCGCCGATTGGCGAGGAGTGCGGATCGCGCCGCAGATTCGCCGTCAGGTTCCCGAGCGCTGGCGCTGGACGACGCCGCTGCCGGTCGCGTGCGCGCTCTATGGCGTGCTGCTCGGACTCGCGTTCACGACGTTCGTGCTCGCGTTCGCCGTGTGGGCACTGGCGGGCATCAGTTTTGCGGCCGGCGACCCGCTGCTCGGGGCGCTGATCGGGGTCGCCTTCGGCCTCGGCCGAGCACTGCCCGTGCTGATGATGGCGCCGGCCTTCGACCGCGGCGCCGGCGCACGTAGGCTCGACAGGATGGCCTCCGAGCCGCGCATGTGGCTCGGCCTGCGCCGGCTCGACGCGCTCGGCCTCAGCATGTGCGCGCTGATCCTGAGCGGCGCGAGCGCGGCGGCGGCGGTCGTCGCGCACGCGACGGATCCGACCGCGTCGGGCGACCGCGTCGCCTGGCAGGCGCTCGGCGGGCCGGCACAGTTGCGCCCCGGGACGGCCGTCACGATCTCGCTCCCAGGCAGCGACCCGGCGCTCGGGGGCTCGCGGATCGCATGGCAGGCAAACGGCGCGATCACAGTCGCGGCGGCGGCGACACTGGCGCCGCTGGCAAGCATCGCCGCGACGAACGTGACCGCGATCGCCGTCTCGGACTCGTGGATCGCGTACCGCGAGCTGGCGCCGCGGGGCAGCGAGCTGCTGATGGCTGCCGCGCTCGCGCCGCCCGCGCCGCCGCGCCTGCTCGCCCGCGGTCCGGCGGGCACGATCGGGCGTCCCTCGCTCAGCGGCGGGGACCTCGTGTTCAGCGAAAGCGCGACCGGGCGCAGCGCGCTCGAGCTCGTCACGCTGGCGAGCGCTCAGCGCCGCGTCGTGCGGGTCTCGCGCCGTGGCGCGCTGCTGCTCAACCCCTCGCTGCTCGGCGGAAGGCTGCTCTACGAGCGACTCGACCGCTGCAGCCAGCAGCTGCTGATCGGGCCGTTGCGAGCCGGCGCGAGCGAGCGCGTGCTGCTGAACCTGCGCTCGACGGCGACGCGCGACCCGGGCTACGAGCAGGGCTACGAACACGCCTACAACTCGGCGAGCCGCTGCCGCAACCGCGGCGCCGGCCCCGGCGCCACGGTCCGGCTCGGTGCGACGGCGCTGGCTCCCAGCCACGCGTTCGTGACCGAGGTCGGGGCCGGTGGCGTCAACGCGGAGATCATCGATCTGCACCTGTAAGGGCTCGGGCCGGCCCCGCCGGCGGGTGCTCGCGGCGGGCTGCGCGCTGCTGAGCGCGCTGCTCTTGCTGGCCGCCGGTACGGCGTGCGCGGCGGCCTCAGCGAGCGCGCTCTGGCAGCCGGACGTGCGGGGCGCGATCGCCTATGCGGGCGGCCGCGCCGGCGAAGCGAGCTTTGCCGTGCGCACCGAACACCGGGCGTGGGGTTGGCGGCCGCAGCGGACGGTGCCATCGGCGAGCGTGCTGAAGGCGATGCTGCTCGTCGCCTATCTCGATGATCCGCGAGTGCGCGACCGGCCACTCGGCGCCGGCGACCATCGCCTGATCGATCCGATGATCGAGCACTCCGACAACACGGCCGCGACGGACGTGCTCGCGTTCGTGGGCGCAGGCGGAGTCGACGGCGTCGCGCGTCGCGCCGGCATGCGCGAGTTCAGCCTCGACCCGGTCATCTGGGGGCTGAGCCGGATCGACGCCGGCGACCAGGCCCGCTTCTTCCTGCACATCGACCGCGAAGTCGTCGCCCGCCACCGCGCGAGCGCGATGCACCTGCTGGCGAGCGTGACGCCCAGCCAGCGATGGGGCATCGGCCGGCTGCGGCTGCCCGGCTGGCAGCTCTACTTCAAGGGTGGTTGGGGCGCTGGAACCGGCGAAGTCGAGCATCAGGTGATCCTGCTGCGCCACGGCGCGATCCGCCTCGCGGCCGCCGTGCTGATCACGAACAGCCCGAGCCACGACTACGCAAAGCGCACGCTGCAGGGCATCTTCGAAGCGCTGCTTCGCGGTGTCCACCGCCTGATCCCCGCCGTGCCACGAGCGCACCTGCCGCTCGCGCCGCACTCGCCGCGCGTGCCGCGCGTGCCGCGCGTGCCGCGCGTGCCGCGGCCGGCAGCCTAGCCGTCGCTCGGCGTGCGCGACTTGGGCGAGCGTTTGGCGGCCGGTTTGCGCGCGGGTTTGGCCGGCGGCGCGGCGCTCGCGCGCCGTTTCGCGCCCGTCGCGCTGCGGGCCAGCTCGGTCGGCTGGCGCAGCGAGGCGATCGTCCTCTCGAACAGCTCCGCCTGGCGCTTCATCAGGCCCGCCGATTCCTCGAGCGCACGACCGGCGTTCTCGAGCGCCTCGGCCTGTCCGCGCAGCGTCGCCCCGGTCTGCTCGAGCAGATCGAACATCGCATCTACGGGGCCGAGCAGGCGCGCCGCGAGATCGCCCTGCATCCGGCGCTCGCGCTCGATCAGCTCCTGGACCAGATCGAGCTGACGCTGCATCGCCCCGGCGAGTTCGCCGGGCAGGTCTTTGCGGGCGCTGGCCGACGCGGCGGACGCAACCACGGCCTCCATCAGCTGGCGCCATTCGCGCAGCAGATCACGTCCGTTTAGGTCAGCCATCGTGCATCGTGCTCTGCGCACATGATGGCATCAGCCCGCACTGTTCCCGGCGCCTCGGCCCGGCGGCCGCTACGCCATCGCCGCGGCGCGGGCGGCGTGGCGTTCGCCGGCCGGGGCACCGACGCGCTCAGAGCCGATCCCCGAAAGCACCCGCAGCTCGTCGAGCGCATCGGACATCGCAGCGGTCAACACACCGAGGTCGGGGACCGAGTCGCGGTCGGCGACGACGCCGAAGAAGACCATCCCGTCGTAGCTGACGACGGCGACGCCGAGCGCGTGGCACGCGGCGAGCGGGACGAGCGGGTGGATCTCGCGCAGCGGCGCGCCGAGGACGTACAGCCTCCGCTGCGGGCCGGGGACGTTGGTGATCGTGACGTTGAACAGGCGCGTCGCGTACAGCGCCTGCGCGATCGTCGCGTGAAGGACCGGTGGGGCGAGCCCCGCCAGCTCGATCACCGTCGTCGACCCCTCCGCCTGGTGGCCGTCGTGCTTCAGCGCTCGTGATCGCACGACCGTTTCGCGGTAGCGCCTGCCTGCGTCGGGGCTCGCGACGGGCAGCTCGACGAACAGCGAGGAGACGCGGTTGCCGAGCGCGAGGTGCTCGTCGTCGGCACGAATGTTCATCGGCACCATCGCCCGCAGACCGTCGTCTGGAAGCTCCTCGCCGCGCTCCACGAGCAACCGGCGCATGCCGCTCGCCACGACTGCGATCGCGACATCGTTGACCGTGCCGCCGAGCGCGGAGCGGATCTGCTTGAGGTCCTCGAGCGGCGCGCGCACAACATCGAAGCGGCGCAGGGTCCCGATCGGCTCGTTGAGGCTCGTGGCGGGCGCGCCGTGGAGCTCCTCGCGCACGATCATGTCGATCGCAGCGCGCGCGCTGCCGAGGGTCTCGCGCGGGTGGAGCGCGCCACGGACGCTCTTCTGCGCGGCCTGCGCAAGCGTGCCCAACGGTGCCAGCGCCGTGAACGCACGCGCGAGGCCCGTCGGGTGAGCCCCGCCGCTGTCCTCGTCCTCGCCGGGCGTTCCCGGCGCATCGGCGCCCGCCGACCCCTCGGCGTCGGCGTCGAGCAGGAGGTAGCCGACATCGACGGCGCTGATGCCGTCGACCATGCAGTGGTGTGTCTTGGTCGCCAGTGCCCAGCGGCCGTCCGCGAGACCCTCGACGATCACCATCTCCCACAGCGGACGACGGCGGTCCAGGCGCAGCGAGAAGAACGCCGCCGACCACTCATGGAGCTCGGCGTCGCCTCCCGGCGCCGGGAGAGCCGCGCGGCTCAGATGCCGCGCGACCTCGAAGTCCGGGTCGCGCTCCCACTCCGGCCAGCTCAGCCCTCCGGTGTGTGCGTGCGAGAGGCGCTCGCCGTAGCGCGGCAGCCGCGCCAGCCTGCGCTTCAGATGCGCACCGAGCGCCTCGAGCGTGGGCGGTCCGCCGTGCGGCGTCGCCTCGAACACCATGATGGCGCCGATGTGCATGTGCGCGCTGTCGTCGGCCTCCTCGAGCTCGAGAAAGGTTGCATCCAGGGCCGTCAACCTCGTGCTCATCGCCGCTCCTCCTCGTGTTGCGTTCGGCACGTCCTCCCGACGTTATGGCGAGATGGGGGTCGCTGTCATCGCGGCAACGCCGCACTGCGTGCGCGGGGTTTCCGGTGGCCGGCGCGGCACAGGGGGCGGCGTGGCCGCGCCGCTCAGATCCAGCCGAGCAGCGGCCCGAACTCGCGACGTTCCACCACCAGTAGTACCAGTGGAACACACCGTCGACGTGCAGCAGCAACTCGACGCCGACCGACACCAGCGAGAGGCCGAGCGCGAGCGCCCAGCGGTTGGGCAGATCGAGGATGCGCGTGTTGCGATCGCGCGGCAGCAGCCGCCCTCCGCGCGCTCCCGAGCAGGAGCGCGCGGAGCTGGCGGCCATCGCTCAACCCAGCTTGGCGGTGAACGTCGCCTTGTTGGTGCACGGGAGGACCGTCTGGAAATATGCCACCGTCAACGATATTTCGAGCGAGCCGGTCGCTGTGCCCTTCTTTGTGAACGCGATCGAGAACGTCATCTGCCCATTCGTTTCGGTGGGCTGCCCGCCTCCGACGGTCTGGTGTGCGGTGAGCTTGCCGCTGCGCGGCAGCGCGACCGGGGTCGTGAGGCCCTGGAAGCTACCGCCGACCGTGACCGGCGTATGGCATTCGTCGTATGGCTGCGGAGCCGGCAGTGACAGGCAGAGCTGCACCTTTCCGGCGCACCTCGTGCGCTTGAGCGTGATCTTGAAGGCCTGCGCGTTGGTCGCCTGCGCCTTGTAGGTCCCCGTCTTGAAGGTCGCCGGCTTGGCTCGCGCGGCGGCGGTGCTCGTCGAAACAGCCAGCACGGTGGCTCCCAGCAGTGCGATCAGCAGAATACGGCGCATACGTGTGTCCCCTTGTCTCCGGTGTCCGTTGTGCGGGGCAGCCTACACGCGGGGCCGCGATCGGCCCGGGTGGGCCGTGATCGCTCAGCCGCGCGCCGGCTGCGCGCGCGAGGCCGCCCGCCGCCGCGGCTTCGCCGGCGCGAGCAGCGCGAGCAGGTCGCGCATCCCCTGCTCGATCCCGGCGGTCAGCACGTCGATGTCGGGGGCGCCGTCGTAGTCGCCGGTGACGCCGAAGTAGAGCCCGCCGTCATAGGAGAAGATCGCGACGACGATCTGTATCGAGCCGACGACTGGCACGAAGGGATAGGACTCGAGCATGCGCCGGCCGAGGGTCTGCACGGGCTGCTGGGGCCCCGGCACGTTGGTCGTCGCCGTGTGCATGTTCAGGCGCGGCGAGCGGGTCACGAGGCGGCTGCCCATCGCCAGCAGCATCGGCGGGGCGAAGCCCGACAGCGACGTGAGCACGTCGCCGGCGACCGCCTGCTTGGACTCCTTGATGCCATCCATCTCGGCACGGATCCGCGCGAGGCGCTCGGCCGGGTCGGCGACCCCCACGGGCAGGCCCGCGAAGACGGCAGAGACGCGGTTGTTATAGACGCCCGTCTCGCCGCGCCGGCGCACCGACACGGGCACCATCGTGCGCACGGTCAGCCCCTCCGGGATCTCCTCGCCGCGCGCCTGCAGCAGCGAGCGGAAGCCCTCGGTGATGACGGTCAGCACGACGTCGTTGACCGTGCCGCCGAGGCCTGCGCGCACGGCCTTCACGTCCGACAGGCGCACCTGCGCCCAGCTCCAGCGCCGGTGCGGCCCGATCTGCCCGGTCAGCGAAGAGGAGCCGACGGGTCGCAGCGCCGGCCCGGCCGATCCGGCTGCGCGGAGGACCTCGACGATCGAGCGCAGCGTCTCGGCGGGCGCGGCGAGCGCGTGGCGCAGCGCCTGCAGCTGCCCGGACGGGCTCGCCAGGTGCGACAGCGAGTGGGTGAGGATGTCGACGCCCGAAGGCTCCGGCGGAGCCGACCAGGGCGCCGGCGCCGAGCCTCCGGAGTCATCAGAGAACATGACCGACATCAGGTCGGTGGCGGCGACGCCGTCGACCATGCAGTGGTGAACCTTCGACAGCATCGCCCAGCGCCCGCCGTCGAGGCCCTCGACGACCCACAGCTCCCACAGCGGCTTGTTGCGGTCGAGATGCTGCGAGAAGACGCGCGCGGCCATCTGGCGCAGCTCCGCCTCGCCACCCGGGCGCGGGACGGCCGTGTGGCGCAAGTGGTAGTCGAGGCTGAAATGGGGGTCGTCGATCCACACCGGCTGGCCCGCGCCGAGCGGCACGAAGCGCACCTTCTGGCGGTAGCGAGGGACGAGGTCGAGCTTGCCGGCGACCATCTCCCTCAGCTGCTCAAACGGCGGCGGCGGTCCCGCGAAGATGCTGACCGCGCCGATGTGCATCGGGGTCACGTCGTTCTCGACATGCAGGAACGACGCGTCGATCGCGCTCATCCATTCCATAGGTCCCCTCCCACTCCCGGCACGGGCGTCCTCTCGTGTGCGGCCACCGTTAGTTGTAGGTGAAGCTGTCTCCCGGCGCGTTGCGCTTGCTCTCCATGCCGGCCACGGTCGCCTGCACGTCGAGCACGCCCGGATGATGGTGCGGTGAGATGACGCAGCGCGTTTGTGGGCGCACGTCGGTGCGCCATCACGCGGGAACCCGGGCGAGGAAGTCGAGCACCTCGCCCGTGACCAGCTCGCGGCTCTCGAGGTGCGGCCAGTGCCCGGCGCCGGGCACGATCAGCGCGCGGCTCGGCGCCGGCAGCAGCGCGGCGGTCTGCGTGAAGAGCTCGGAGCCGATGATGTCCTCGGTGCCGCCGACGATCAGTCCGGGGACGGCCGGCGCGCTCTCCAGCAGCGCGGGGCCCTTGCCGAGCGGGATCGCGCGGTAGTAGGCGATCGCGCCGTCGAGCGTCTGCGGCGAGGCGAGCGCCTGCTTGGCGTGCGCGAGCGATTCGTCGCGCACGGGGCCCGTCCAGCTCGGGGCCCAGCGGCTGTAGAGGCGATCGAGGTAGGCGAGGTCGTTGCGCCGTGCGCTCGCCGCCGCCCACGGGAGCTTCAGCGCGAAGAAGTGGCGCACCCCCCACACGGCCGAGGGCGTGCGCCGCAGCACGCTCGGGTGCGGGATCGCGAGCGTCACCAACGCGTGAACGCGCTGCGGTTGCAGCGCGGCGGCCACGTAGGCGATCAACGCGCCCCAGTCGTGGCCGACGAGCACCGCGCGCTGGAGCCCGAGCGCGTCGAGCAGCGCGAGCGCGTCGCGCCCGATCGTGAGGGCGTCATAGGGCCGACCCGCGACGATCGTCTCGCGCTCGTAGCCGCGCAGCCACGGGGCGGTGACGCGGAAGCCCGCCGCGACGAGCGCGTCCTGCAGCGGGCCGTAGGAGTGCGGCGTGTCGGGGAAGCCATGCAGCAGCACCACGTCGGGGCCGCTGCCAGCCTGCGAGATCACGAAGCGCTGCCCGCTGCCGTCAATCGTGCGGAACTGCACGCGCGCAGTGTACGTGCGTATAGTCGCCCGATGCCGCCTCCCCGCCTTCAGGGCAAGGTCGCGCTGATCACGGGCGCAGCAGGCGGCATCGGCCTGGCGACCGCGCGCCGCTTCGCCGCCGAGGGGGCGCTGCTGCTGCTCAGCGACGCCAACACCGAGGGGGCGCTTCACGCAGCCGCGGAGCTGGGCTACGGTGCGAGCGCGCGCGCGCACGATGTCGCCAGCGAGCAGGACTGGGAGGACGTTCGCGACTGGGCGCTGGAGCTTCACGGTCGTGTCGACGTGCTCGTCAACAACGCCGGCATCTTCCTCGCGGCGCCGCTGGTGGAGACCAAGCTCGAGGACTTCCAGCGCGTGCTCGACGTCAACGTGACCGGCGTGTTCCTCGGCATGCGTGCGCTCGCCCCGAGCATGGTCGCGCGGCGGTCGGGCTCGATCGTCAACATCTCCTCGCTCGCCGGCATCCGTGGCGGTCCCTACCTGACGGCCTACGCGGCCAGCAAGTGGGCCGTGCGAGGCATGACAAAGGTCGCGGCCAAGGAGCTCGCCCGCGACGGCGTGCGCGTCAACTCGGTGCACCCCGGGCAGACCGACACCGACATGAACACGCGCCAGCGCGAGGAGACCCCCGAACTGGTCGAGAAGCTGATCAGAGGTGTGCCGATGCAGCGCCTCGGGACACCCACGGAGATCGCCGACGCAGTCCTTCACCTGGCGTGCGACGAGAGCGCCTACACGACGGGCTCGGAGCTCGTCGTCGACGGCGGCGCCGCCGCCTGACCGCGACCACCACACCGGACTGGAGACCGACATGCCGACCAACCACCAGGTACGCCTCGCCGCCCGCCCCACGGGCCTGCCCGCGCCGAGCGACTGGGACATCGTCGAGGAGCCGATCCCGATCGTCGGCGAGGGCGAGTTCGTCGTCGCCGTCTCGCACCTGTCGCTCGACCCGGCGATGCGCGGCTGGATGAATGCGGGCGCCTCCTACATCGATCCGGTTGAAGTCGGCGACGTGATGCGCGCCGCCGGGGTCGGTCGCGTGATCGCCTCAGAGCACCCAGGCTTTCCCGTCGACGCGCACGTCTACGGCACCTTCGGCGTCCAGGAGTACGCGCTCTCAAACGGCGCGGGCGCGCTCGTCGTCGACCCGTCGATCGCACCGGTTACCACCTACCTCGGCACGCTCGGCATGACCGGCATGACCGCCTACTTCGGCCTGCTCGACGTCGCTGCGCTGAAGGAGGGCGAGACGGTCGTCGTCTCCGGCGCCGCCGGCGCTGTCGGCAGCGTCGCGGGCCAGATCGCGCGGATCAAGGGCGCGGGGCGCGTGATCGGGATCGCGGGCGGCGAGGAGAAGTGCCGCTGGCTGACCGATGAGCTGGGCTTCGACGCGGCGATCGACTACAAGGCCGAGGACGTCCGCCGCGAGCTGCGCACCGCGGCACCGGACGGCGTCGACGTCTACTTCGACAACGTCGGCGGCGAGATCCTCGACGCGGTGCTGACGCGACTTGCGCGCGGCGCGCGGATCGTCATCTGCGGCGCCGTCTCGCAGTACAACGCGACCGACGGCGTGCGCGGCCCGGCGAACTACCTGTCGCTGCTCGTGGCGCGCGCCTCGATGATCGGCATGGTCGTGTTCGACTACGCGCCGCGTTTCCGCGAGGCCGCCGCCGAGATCGGCGGCTGGCTCGCCGACGGCTCGCTGATATCGCGCGAGGACATCGTCGAGGGCGGCGTGAGCGCGTTTCCAGAGACGCTGCTGAAGCTGTTCTCCGGCGAGAACATCGGCAAGCTCGTGCTCGAGGTCGCCTAGGAAGGCACCGATCCGCGCCTAGAAGACGCCGATCCGATCCGGCGGCCAGTAGGTGGCGAGCGCCGGGCCGACGATCCAGCTCGTGGGCACCGGCCCCCAGAAGCGGCTGTCCTCGGAGTCGCCGCGGTTGTCGCCCATCATGAACCAGTGCCCCGGCGCGATCGTGATCGCCCGCGGGAAGCTGCACTCGGGCGCGAAGCCGCACGCTTTGACGTAGGAGTCGCGCTCGGGCACGAACGAGCTCGTCCCGGCGGCCTCGCGGTAGACGTGCCCGCCGGCGACATACAGGGCGTCGCCGGGTCCGGCGACGATCCGCTTGACGAAGTATTCACGCGCCTCGCGAGGCACCGGCAGCGCGCACGCGGCGCCGCCGGTGGTGACGGTGTGGGGCAGTGGGCCGCACTGCCCCTGCGCGGCTTCGGCGGGCGGGTGGAACACGACGATCTGCCCGACATGGGGCCCGCCGAGGTCCATGCCGATGCGGTTGACGAGCAGCCGCTGCCCGATCTTCAGCGTCGGTTCCATCGAGCCCGACGGGATCTTGTAGGGCTTGACCACGAACGTCTCGATGCCGAACGCGAGCCCGATCGCGACGGCGATGATCGCGACCAGCTCGATCGCGGATGCTTTCTTCGAGCGCGCGCGAGAGCTCATCGCCCACATCTTCCTCCGCCCGCCCGTTGCGTGACGAGCCTGGCTCAGTTGACGACGAGCGTCGCCTTCATGCCCTTCTGCTCGTGTTCGGGCAGCGAGCAGAAAAGCGTGTAGGTGCCGGCGCGCAGCACGAACGCCTGATCTGACACCGCTCCGGCACGGGCGTCGGGGAACGATCCGGCTGCGGAGCCTTCGGCCCCCAGCGCGTTGAGGTTGTGTTCGTCCTGCCCGTTGTTGACGAACTCGAAGATGACCTTGCCGGCCGGCACGCCGGTGCGCGAGAGCGTGAAGCTGTACTCGACGGCGGTGATCTGGACGCGCGGGACCACCGGCGGCGGCGTCGGCTGCCCCGGGCCCGGGCCGGGTGTCGTGCCCCCGGTCGAGCCGGCGGGCGAGGAAGGCGACGCGCCGTAGCTCTGCGTGATCGCGCCGGCGCTCGGCGACCCGGCCGCTGCGGGAGCGAGCGGAGCGCTCGCGTGCCGGTGAGCACCCGGGCGGTGGCAGCGTGCGCCGCGCGCGCGGCGGGCCGGGCGCCGCGCGGCAGCGCGAGCGCGATGCTGTCGCGTCTGCGCCCTGCAGTGGTGCGCGGTCGCGTGGCGGAGGGTGTGTGCACGCGATCCCGCCGGCGTCGCGAGCGCGAGCGAGGCGCACGTCGCGAGCGCGCACAGGCTCGCCACCACCAGTGCAGCGAGGCGGCGGTGAGGCGCGTTCATCAGACGATCAGCTGGGGCACGGTGCCGTAGGCGCTCGGCCCCGCCAGCCCGGTCCCGGCGCCGGGGATCACGAGGCCCGCTTCGGTCTGGAACCACTGGCCGAGCAGCCCTGCGTACATCGCGCGGAAGTCGGACGTGTTGAGAACGTTTTCGTTCGGATCGAGTTTGCTCAGACCGGGGAATTCGCCGACCATCTTGCCGTTCACGCGGCTGCCGATCAGGAACGCGACGCCGGCCGCGCCGTGGTCGGTGCCGGAGCCGTTTTCGGCGGGCCGTCGGCCGAACTCCGACCACAGCTGGATGACGACGCGTTTGTCGATTCCGCGCGCTTCGAGGTCGCGCTGGAAGGCGAGCACCGATTCGACGGTCTGGGCGAGGTTGGTGCTCAGCGTTTCGGTCTCGGCAGAGTGCGTGTCGTAGGAGCCCACGGCGCTCAGTGAGACGCATTTGATCGGCAGCGCTTCGTCGGCGATCATGGCGGCCAGCACGGCCAGCCGTGTGGGAAAGTCGCCACCGCTCGTCGGATAGGTGACAGGTGAGGTGAAGCCGGGTTTGCCTTCGTGTTCACCGAACGGCGCGATCTGGTTGCGGATGATGCTCGTGTCCAGCGACGCGTTGCGAGCCTGCGCGTAGGCGGGCGAGGGCGCGCCGAGAGCACCGAGCGCGCCGAACTGTTCGAGCGTCGGCGATGTCAGCGGTTCACCGAGTCCGTACGCCCAGAAGTTGTAGTCCGAGGGCGTCGAGACGGCGGCGACGGGCACCTTCGTCGTGGCGAGCGCCGGCGCGAGCGAGTAGTCGAGCGACAGGCCCTGGAGCGGGTTGCTCGGGCTGCCCGCGACGTCGAGGTAGCGGCCCATCCAGCCTGAGCGCGCCTGCGCGTTCAGTTCGCCGACCTCCCAGTAGTGACGGCTCGTGAAGTGGCTCTCGTCGGGCGGGTCGTAGCCGATCGCGGGGAAGACCGCGACCTTGCCTTCGGCGTGCAGTTGCGCGAGGCCCGCCGCCTTCGGGTGCCACATCAACGCTTCGTCCTCTTTGAACGGCACCCCTTCGCCTTCGACCTTGCCGAGCGTCGGGCGCAGTTCGTGGTAGCGGGCTTCCTTGACGGGAGCGAGCACCGACAGCGCGTCCCAGCCGCCTTCCATGAAGATCGAGACGAGCACGGGCTGGTTCGGCGGTGCGGCGGCCGCGGCTTCGGCGATGCCGGCCTCGAAGTGCTGCGGCGAGAGTGCGCCGGCGCCGTAGATCGCGAGCACGGCGCCGGCGGAGCGCAGCAGGAAGGAGCGCCTGTCCAGGCCGCTACCGGCCGGCAGCGGCATGCCCGGCTCGATCGCGGGCAGCCCGCGGCCGGCCTGGGCCACGCCGGCCCGCAGCAGCTGCGAGCGGGTGAAGTCGTTGCACGAGCAGCTCTCGGTCACGTCGTTCAGCTCACCTGCATGTCGGGGGAGGTCGCGATCAGCATGCGCAGCGCGTTCTGGCGCATCGCGCGATAGGGACTGCGCTGCCATTTGGCCGTCACGACTCCCTGCAGGGAGCTCTGCGCGAACGTCGCGATCGACTGCTGCGATTCGGCGGAGAGCCGCGGTCGGCCCCAGTAGCCGTAGGCGCTTTCCAGTGCTTCCGGCGCTTCCTCGGTTTCGCTGTATTGCGGTTCGCCTTTGCCCGGCCACGGATTGCAGTAGCTCTTGGCCGTCACGTAGCTCGCCATTTCCCAGCGCGCCTTGGCGGTCGATGTGTCGAGCCAGTGCGTGAAGTCCCAGCCGGAGACGTTCGGCGGGTAGAACAGCTGCTGTCCTGCGCCGGCCGACAACCAGGCCCATGCGGTCGTGTCGATCGGCCGCCCGACGCCGCGGAGCAGCCCGGCGTTGTAGACGACGGGCGGCGTCAGCAGCTCGGGCCCGGACAGGAACTCGGGATGCTGGAGGATCGCCTCGACGACCGCGCGGATGCTGTAGCCGGAGGCGATGTAGAGGCCCTGTAGCGAGGCGAGCGTCGCTTCGTCGGGGGGTGCCGGCACGAAGTAGCTCCACAGCTTGCTGACGAAGAACGACGCGTGCATGGGGTGCGTGACGCACAGGCGTACCGCGTCTTCCCAGCCCCAGTTGCCGGTCTGCCCGAAGATCGTCTTTTTGCCCGTGTCGTGATGGGAGGCCTGGAAGTGGAAGTTCTGCAGGCCGCTGCTTTTGGTCCATTCGGCGGTCCAGCCGCTCAGCGCGCGCGCCATTTCGCGCACGTCCGTCTCGGTGTATGCGCCACGATCGGCGCCGAGCGAGAAC
>Ga0209068_10000642_pt1 | contig 18606 bp, 8 predicted proteins | sample ColStrG_CSR_2012_FD_187200 | JGI IMG/M metagenome (GOLD analysis project Ga0209068, IMG submission 187200) | Freshwater sediment microbial communities in response to fracking from Pennsylvania, USA - Cold Stream Run_MetaG_CSR_2012 (SPAdes)... | ecosystem: Environmental > Aquatic > Freshwater >... | reverse complement strand
ATCTATGCCCCCGCTGCAAGCGCGGCAAGTAGCCGGCGCGACACGGAAACTTAACCGAGGAACCCGATGAAGTACCTGCCGGAACTGTTCAAGGCCAACGCCCGGTGGGCGGAGGACACTGCTGGGCTGTGCCGATTGTCCGGTGCCCGGAACTCGGATCGAAGGCGCTCGGCCGTCTTCCCGCTGATCACACCAGTGATCAACAGTACACCCCCTGAACCGCCCGGAGTGAACTCGATCTTGACCTGGCGCTGCTGTTTGACGAGAAGGAAGCAAAGCCCCAATAGGGCTGCCGGGGTGAAGACCACTGCGAGGACGACCGCCCACCTGGGGGTTACTCGCTTCAGGCCCGTGCTTGTTGCGTCCGAGATCGTCTGCATCGTGTAGCCATCGGCCGCCAGTGCCGTTGACGCACGGCGGACGGCCGAGGCCCCGTGTTCGGCTCCGACAGGCAACTCAAGGAAGGTAGGCCGCATCGGTGCTCCGGTCAGCCGTCGCTGCCGACGGCAGCATCGTTGACGGTCCGCGAAGGCAGCGGATGCGCGGTCTCCAGGAGGTCGAGGTCATCCGCTGTCACGATGCGAGCGGCGAGGGAGTACTCCACCAGACGGGCTCGCCGGTTCATCGCAAGCTTGTCGACCGCCCCGTGCAAGCCCTTCACCCCGGACGACGCCAGCTTCTGACAGACGTGGTCGAGTTTGCGGTTGAACGTGGTCAGGGGCCAGCCGAGCCGCTCCGCGGCAGCGCCCGAGGTCGGAAGCGCCGCGACCGAAAGTGCCCCGGCCCGCAGAATCGGTTCGGCGAGGGCAAGCACCAGTAGCCGTTGACTGGCCGACAGGGAGATCCGTCCCATGGTTGTGGTCCCGGTGATCTGCTGGAATGTGTCAGTGGGCGCGAAGGCAGGCTCGTCGATCTCGATCTCGATCTCGTACGTTGTCGGGCCAGCGGTGAAGATCACGACACTGCGCGGAAAGACGAGCGGCAGCGAACCGCCGGGGGCGAGCCAGGCTTGCATCAGCCCGGCGCGATCGGCGACGGTGGCAGCCAGCGTGCTCCCGGTGTTGGTGAGCCACCAGGTGCTCTGGTGCTCTCGGATGGCGAGGAATCGCCGATGGAGGTACGGGTTGTCGTCGAGTTCCAGATCGCCCTCACGACCTACGACAAACTCTTTCTCCACATCCAGTGGGAATCTCTCCCCGCAGAACAGGACCCTCGCCGCCGCCGCCATCGATCCTTGCCCGGTCACTACTTCTCGCACGCGTGGGTCGGTTGGGGCTGTGAAACCCCGGCGGAGGACCGGACCACATCCACGCAGACCTTCGGGGTGGAAGCCAGCCCCGTTAGCGTGATCGACGACGTGGTGACCGTCTGAGGCTGGTGGTCCCCAGGGCCCTGATCGGTCCTCGTCACCACGTAGAGGTCCCCAGTGTGGGGGTCGTCGACCGTGAAGTTGACCGTCACGGTCGTAGGTCCTTTTCGCGTCACGGTCACGCGTGCCGCAGCCACGGACCCCACGTTGACTAGGGGCGACAGGCTGGGCGAGGTCGGAGAATTCGACGCGGCGGCCGGATCCTGGCCGTGAAGCATCGTCACGAGCAACCCGCCGACTACCCCTAGGAGTAGCAACGCGCCGACCACCACAACCCAGGTGCGAGCTCGGGTGCCTTCCGGTCCACGGCTCGAAGGCGCGTCCGCAACATCGGCGAGTCGGTGCCGGGCACCGATGACGGTCATGTCTGGCACAGGATCGTCTTCTGCCGCCTGGCGGTCCAGCCTGGCATGACTGTCAGCGGCACGGATCGGAGCCGACTGCGGTTTTGGTACCCCGACTATCAGGCTCGGCGCCGGCGACATTCCGGGCAGGCCCTCACCCGGTGAGGACGACCGACCTTCAGCGAGGTCCAGGGGTGCCTGCGCCTGCACAACTCGTGCCTTGAACCTGGTCTCGTCACCCGCGTCGCCGGTCGTGGTTCGGACGGCCGGAGCGTCCTCCGGGATATCGATGGGCGTCGCACCCAGGGACATCTCCTGCTGGACGCCGTTGAGCGCCCGGGCGAACTCCAAGGCCGACGGGAGCCGGGCTGAAGCAAGCTTGGACATGCACTGCCGCAGGATGCGCTCGAACGACTCGGACACGTCGTCACGACCCGTCGACGGCACCGAGGACCCCTCGATACGGCGGATCATGGACAGCGACCGGTTGTCACCGCCGACGATCTCGTACGGGCTCCGGCCGACGAGCAGGTGCCAGATGGTGGCGGCGAGTGAGTACACGTCAGCGCGCTCGTCGGTCACGGCTCCGGTGCGGAAGGCCTCGGGAGGCGACCACGGGACGGACATGCCGCCGTCGTCATCCACCACCTCGGCTCGATTTGCTGAGATCCCGAAGTCTGTGAGTCCGGGTCGGCCATACTCGCTCGTGAGAATATTCGCGGGCTTGATATCTCGATGGAGAATACCTGCTCGGTGGGCGGTTTCCACGGCGCTTGAAACCTGGACGCCGATTCGTAGGACGTCGGGTACGGACAGCCTCTCGGCGCGCGCCCGCTTGGCCATCGTGTCGCGCTGGTAGTACTCCATCACCAGGAACGGGCGACCGTCGGCGGACACCGCCGCGTCGTAGATCGTGACGATGTAAGGGTGTGTTGAGACGCGCGCCATCAGGTCGGCCTCAGCCGAGAACTGACGTCTGCCGGTGTCAGTGAGCCCGGACTCAAGCAGCACCTTGACGGCGACTTGGCGTCGTGGTCTGGCCTGCTCGTAGAGGAAGACGTCGGAGTAGCCCCCACTGCCCAGAAGGGACAGATATGTGAACCCCGGCAGGTTCGGCGGATTCGGCGCCGGCCGCTGTCCCGACATGGTCATCCCCGCACTTCGTAGGCGAACGACTGCTCGTCTCCCAGGGTGACCACGGTGCCTGGGACGATCGCGAACGGCTCGAGCGGGTGCAGCCGCTCAGGCTGCCGACCGGGCAGTTGGACCACTGTGCCGTTGGTCGACTGGAGGTCCACCACGAGCACGTGCCATCCCTCGAGGCGGATTTCCACATGGCTGCGCGAGAGGTCTTTGCTTGGACTGTCGAGCTTGACCAGGTGGGGAAGAGTCTGAGGCGCGACCCTGTCGACCGCCGGTGAGCGCCCGACAAGGACGAACCTGTCGAGGACCACTTCTCGCCCATCACCGAACACCAGGACGCCCAGGGGAGGCCTTGGCACGGTGACCGGGTCCTGGAACGGCATCGGCTTGCCGCAGACTCGGCAGGTCCCCGACTGGGGTGGGTTCGGGTGGCCCGATGCACAGGTGATGGCGTGCACCATCGGCGACGCCGACGCTCGCACTTGCGGCTCCCCCGGCGAGGAAGCGTCCGAACCCCCCCGAAGACTGCGTAGCGAGGCAGCCGACACCGTGTAGCCGTCGTGGTCGCCGGGCGGCTCGGGTGCCGCGGAAGGGAGGCTGACAGCCGGCGCGCCCGGTGCCGGTACAGAGTCGATCATCGGCATCCCGTCGGAACGGAGATTCGGCTCCGCGACGGGCTGGGACCGCGGGGCGGCTACGCCGTGCTCAGACGCCAACGGTGCCACAGGCTCCGCGGGAACATCGGCGTCCACTTCCCCGGTGGCTTCCGGACGCACTGCAGCGCTCTCCACAGACCGGAAGGTTGTTGCCCCGAACAGGGAGTCATACGCGTCGTCGCCCCCATCTGCACGGTGCGGTGGTTCGGGAACCTGCGCATGGAGCAGAGCGCCGGTGATTGTGAACGGCTCGCTCATCGTCAGACCATCGACCGGTAGATCAACAGGCGCTACCACCGACTGGTCAGCCCTCGAGCCACGCCCCGAAGGGGCGGCCACCCGTACGGCTCGGACAACTGCCTCGCGAACCGGGTCTACATCGCCAAGGGAAACTCCTAAGCGATCCTCGAGGCCTTCGACCGCTTCGACCGACGGCGTGAGGCTGACGGAAGACACGCGGACGACACCGGAGACCAGCCGCAACGTCCGCCCAGCCGCGGCTCCAGGCACAGCGTCGATCTGAAGCGTGGCGCCCGCACCGAGCGAGTGCTCCGACCACAAGGTCGCCTCCCCCGCCGTCAGCCGCCCCTGCCCCCCGTCGGTTGCGGTCGTCGACACCACGATGCCGGGTCGCTGTATCAGGCGAAGACCCGTCCCGGGGAGATCGCGGACAACCAGGATGAATGTAGGCAGGTTCTCGAACTGGCCACGCGTGACCGCGTCGAGCACGTGCGCCAGCGAGCGGCCGGCCTCCAGTGTCTTCCAGATCCGCTCCACGTGGTCGTCATCCAGCGGGTCGAGGAGCACGACAAAAGACCCCCCGGCAGCAAGGAGTAACTTATTCCTCTCCCCCGGCACGTACCGAAGCTCAGCCACCGGGGACGTCCTGGATCACGGCGTCGGGCACCGGCTTGGAGGGGACACCCGTGACGCTCCTCACACCGGGGACCGCGGTGATGATCTCGGTCTGCGCTGGGTGGGTCTGGGCGACAGCAGCCGGCTCCGCCGAGTCTCTCGCTTCTTCCTGAGGAGTGACAGAGTCCTCAGACTGGCCTTCGCGACGCAGGCCGGAGGGAGGCACGGTCACTTCGTCCAGCTCTCCTCGGATCGACTTCGAACCGACCTGGATGACTACGACCGACACGTTGTCCCTGCCACCCGCCTCCAGTGCCGCCGCCACCAGCTCGTCGCAAGCCGTCTGGGGATCCCCGGCGCGGCGCAGCACCGTTGCCATCTGCGCGACCGAGAGCTCACGCGTGAGACCATCGCTGCAGAGAAGGAAGAGCTCTCCCTCCTCGGGCGCCATCAACCAGAGGTCCGGTGCCACGTCCGGCTCGCTGCCCAGCGCGCGGGTGACGACATTCCTCTCCGGGTGGGTCAGCGCCTCGTCAGGGGTGATGCGACCCTCCTCGACCAGCTCTTGCATGTACGAGTGGTCGACGCTCACCTGGGCCAGGACACCCTCGGCCAATCGGTAGACCCGGGAATCACCTACGTTGAACACGAGCCAGTACTCGCTGCCACTCGTCTCCACGAGTGCGAGCCCAGCCACCGTGGTCCCCATACCGAGCGTCTCGGCATCGGTTTGGCCGCGCTCGACGATCTCGTTGTTCGCGTCGACTAGAGCGGCATGGACGTCCTCGGTCTTCAGCGAGTCCAACTCGCACAGCCGCCGAAGGCGGGCGACCGCGATGGCGCTCGCAACAGCTCCCCCCGCGTAGCCGCCCATCCCGTCCGCGACCGCGAAGATCGGGGCGGCGACCAACAGCGAGTCCTCATTACTGAGACGAACGCGGCCCACGTCGGTGGCGGAGCCCGTGGTGAGGGCGATCATTACACGCCTCCCTCCACGCTGGCAGTCGCCTCGCCGCGAACGTCTACCGATCCCCCTAGGTCCAAGTTGATTCCTCGAGCCCCAGTCAGGTTGATCAACCACCTGCGCCGACACGTACCTGGAGCGCGAGTATATAGACGAAGAAAGTCATCGGAGGTCGAATCGGACGTCGATCCCGACTTACTGGCTACCCAACGTACCCTTCCATCAGGGGCCTCCCTCGTCGCATACGTGAGCACCCCAAGAATCCCGCCGGGGAGAGTCACGCGGAGCACCCCTTGCAGGCTTCATGACCGGAGGCCAGCCCTCAACTGCGCCGCTGCTCGTCGCAGCACCCGTACGAGCGCGGCGACCGCGGGCATCTCCCGACGAGGTGCCGCAACTCATCAACATGCCATCGAGGCCGACGATCGCCTGCTGCTCACAGTCTCCGACGCGGCACGCCGGCTCGGGATCAGTCGCAGCCTCTTCTACGAACTGCTCACTGCCGGTGAGATCGAGTCCATCCACGTCGGGCGGCTCCGCCGGATCCCCGCAGCTGCGCTCGCTGACTATGTCGAGCGTCGGCGAGCATCCACCAACACCAAACAGGCTGATCTTCGCCCGGCTTGATCGTTCACGTACCGCGCCGGGAGCGCCGTGGGAGATGGGTGCTACGTCACCTTTCGAGCTGGCCGCTCGGCGAGCGGCAGAGCCCAACCCAGGAAGGAAAGTCTGCTTCGATGGGTCCGTGACTGGAGTCGATCCCCCCACAAGGTGGCGATCTCTCACCTACGAGCTCGACCAGCCGGGCTCGCCGGCTCGGACGGCCGTGGATCGGCTGCTTGCCAGCGCAGCCGGTGTTCGGGACCTTCAACGCGACTATCGGGACGCCATTGGCGACCTCCTCGTGGGGAGTCGAGGCGGCAACGCGGGGACAATCGGTACGGCGTTCGACCTCATGCTTCGCTACATGGTCGATCCATCACCGGACCTGCGGATGGCAGCCCACGGCGCCCACAGGTTGGGCGAATCGGGGTTCCGCGCCCTACTCGAGATCGTGGCCGGGACGGGAGGTAGCGTCAGTGGACCAGTTTCGACCGCCGGCGTCGCCGCCGACCCCCTGCATCTGCCAATTCCCGAGCTGACGATCGAGCTCGGAGAGCTCGCCCGAGCGTGCTGGGCCATGGCGTTGCTGGTAGAGGTGTACCGACGAGGCGGCATCGCGCCAGGAAGTCCCCTGGACTCGCTTGTACCTTCCAGACCCATCACTCCGGACGAGTTGCTGGCGCTCGCCACCGAAGACGACGTGTGCGAGTTGGTGGATCTTGCTACGGTCGCCCGAGTCCACTTGCTGCCGGAGCTCGCGACGTGTCCCACTCCCTGGTACGTCGGCCCAATCTTCACCGGCAGCCGGCTCATGCATGCCGATGCCGACCTGATATTGGGGAGTCTGCTCGTCGAGGTCAAGACGAATCTCGGGAGCAAGCAGTCGGACGGCCGAAGGCGGGCCGTGCTCACGTCCGAGACCCTTCGACAGATTGTTGGGTACGTCCTGCATGACACGAACGACACCTACGGGCTCTCGGCGGTAGCCCTGTACGACGCTCGCTACGGGAAGTTCACGAGGTGGCCCCTTGACGCCCTGCTCATGAGACTCTCTGGCCGCGAAGTTCTGCTTGAGCAGGAGCGATCGGCATACGCGCGGATGCTTTCGACGGGCTCCTATCAAGAGCTCCATGATCCAGAAGTCCACTCGCACGATGTCGATCTACCGCCAACGGTCTGACCTGCCCCGTAGGGTGGGGACCAGGTCGAGGTAGGGGGAAGTTTGGACGTCTTCAGGGTCCACGAGCAGGTGATCGAGGACTACCGCGCGTTCACTTCTGGGTTCGTCTCCGTGCGCGATGCCCGGATAGCCGCCTTCGTGAAGCAGCAGTTCGCTGAGGGTGTCCAGTGGCCCGACCCCTGGCTCAGTCTCAACCCTTCCTTTGCCTCCGGAGGGGCCGTTCCTGAGTTGGTTCGAGAAGGGCTCCTGCACGCCGAGTGCGAGCGGATCTTCAGGCGGAAGAACGGCCCGCAGGACCCAGGTCGGGATCCAATCGTCCTCCACCAGCATCAGCGGGAGGCCGTCGAGGTTGCCCGCTCCGGCAAGAGTTACGTGCTGACGACCGGAACCGGGTCCGGCAAGTCACTGGCGTACATCGTGCCGATCGTCGACGCGGTGTTGCGCGACCGGGACGCGCACAGCGGGAAGAGGCAGCCGGGCGTCAAGGCCATCGTGGTGTACCCGATGAACGCCCTGGCCAACAGCCAGGTCGGCGAGCTAGAGAAGTTCCTTCGGTTCGGCTACCCCGTAGGTGGCGAACCGGTGACGTTCGCCCGCTACACAGGCCAAGAGTCCCCCGACGAGCGCCGCAGGATCCTGGCAGAGCCGCCCGACATCCTGCTGACCAACTACGTGATGCTGGAACTGGTTCTGACCCGTCCAGACGAGCGCAAGCACCTTGTACGAGCGGCACAGGGCTTGCGCTTCCTGGTCCTTGATGAGCTGCACACCTACCGCGGCAGGCAAGGCGCTGACGTTGCAATGCTGATCCGGCGGCTCCGCGACCAATGCGCTGTCGAGGACCTGCAGGTCGTCGGGACGAGCGCAACCATGGCCAGCGCGGGCACCACTGCAGAGCGAAACGCTGTCGTCGCCGATGTCGCGACCCGACTGTTCGGCTCCGAGGTGACCCCCGAACGCGTCATCGGGGAGACCCTGACCCGCGGCACCAGCGGCACGGAGCCGACCCCGACGCAGCTGCGGACTGCCGTCGACGCCGCCGGACAAGACCTACGCACCCGCGAGCACGCTCAGTTCGTCGCCGACCCGCTGGCCAGCTGGGTGGAGACCACGTTCGGCCTGGACGTCGAGGCGGGCACGGGCCGCCTGATTCGGCGAGCCCCAACCACCCTGCCGGAGGCCGCCGAGACCCTCGCGGAACTATCCGGTCATGACGCAGCTCTGTGCCGAACGGCTCTTCGGAGGGTTCTCGAGGAAGGATCGCGGGTTCGCCAGCCCGAACTCGATCGACCGGTGTTCGCCTTCAGGCTGCATCAGTTCCTTTCCAAGGGTGACACCGTCTACGTCTCGCTGGAGCCCGAGGACACCCGCCACATCACCGGGACCTACCAGGTGAGTGTCCCGGAACACCCGGACAAGGCGTTGCTGCCGTTGGGGTTCTGCCGCGAGTGTGGCCAGGAGTACCTAGTCGTCGCCAAGACCGCCCGGGGAGGGCCCAGCGTCTTCGTCTCCCGGCGGGACGCGGACGCGAGCGGCGGCGACAGCGTCACAGGCTACCTCTACGTCTCAACCGATCTCCCTTGGCCAAATGACCCCCTGGCTAGTGGTCGGCTCCCCGACTCGTGGCTAGCTACCGATGCGACCACCGACTGGGTGGAGGTACTCGACAGCAAGAAGAAGTACCTGCCCGACAAGGTGCACGTGCTGCCTGACGGCGCCATCGACGACACGGGCACCGGACTCCCGGCGTGGTTTGTGTCCACCCCGTTCGCGTTCTGCATGCGATGCGGAGTGTCCTACGAGCAGGTCCGGGGCCAGGACTTCGGCAAGCTCGCCACCTTGGACGCCGAAGGACGCTCCAGTGCCGTGACACTGGTCAGCGCCTCGATCGTTCGCAATCTGCGTCAGGTACCTGCTGCCGATCTCGACCCGGCTGCACGAAAGCTTCTGACCTTCGTCGACAACCGGCAGGACGCCTCCCTGCAAGCAGGGCACTTCAACGACTTCGTCCAGGTCAGCCAGCTCCGCGGCGCCCTATACGCGGCATTGCATGCAGCCGGACCTGATGGGTTGGCGCATGACAGCATCGCCGGTGCCGTAACGGACGCCCTCAAGCTCCAGATGCACGACTTCGCTGCCAGTCCGAACGCCAAGTTCAGCGCCAAAACCGACGCCGAGCGCGCCCTTCGGTCGGTCGTGGAGTACCAGCTGTACGTCGATCTGCAACGCGGCTGGCGCGTGACAATGCCCAACCTTGAGCAGACGGGACTGCTCAAGGTTGGCTACCGCGACCTGCCAGAACTCGCAGCCGACGACGACTCATGGGCGGGCGCCTACCTGCTAGACCTGGTGTCACCTGCCCAGCGCGAAGAGCTCAGCCGGATCCTCCTGGATGAGTTGCGGCGAGTCCGGGCTATCGACGTCGACTGCTTGACTGAGGAGGGCTTCCAGCGACTGCGGGCACAATCCCGACAACAACTCATCGACCCCTGGGCAATGTCGGAGGACGAGCGGCTGGTCGACGTCGGTCATGCCTCGCCCCGCCCAGCGCGCCCGGGTGGGCGTCGTACCGCGCTGGCTATGACCGGTCGTGGTGCATTCGGCAGGCACCTCAAAACAGCTGCGGCGGGGCTCCCCGGACCCGTGGTGACCGACGACGCCACCCGCGTCATCGAGTGCATGTTCGACGTCCTCACGGAGGCGGGACTGCTGTCCAGGACCGACGGCGTGGACGGCTCGGAATTCCGCCTGCGCGCCGCGGCCCTGCGGTGGCGAGCCGGCGACGGAGTGTCCGGCGCTCCCGATCCGCTCCGCCGTGCCTACCAGGGCGAAGCCACCGCCCGGGTCAACCCGTTCTTCCGCGACCTCTACCGCGATCTCGCTGTCGGATTCGCAGGCATGCACGCCAGTGAACACACCGCCCAAGTGCCCCAGCAACTGCGCATCGAGCGCGAGGACGCCTTCCGCAGGGGCGACCTGCCGCTGCTGTACTGCTCCCCCACGATGGAGCTCGGCGTTGACATCGCCAGCCTGAATGCGGTCGGGTTGCGCAACGTGCCACCCACCCCCGCCAACTACGCCCAGCGCTCCGGTCGTGCCGGCCGCAGCGGGCAACCGGCGCTGGTCCTGACGTACTGCGCCACGGGGAACGCCCACGACACGTACTGGTTTCGACGCTCCCGAGACATGGTCGCCGGCTCCGTGGTGGCTCCCCGCCTCGACCTCACCAACGAGGACCTGATCCGCTCGCACGTCCACGCCATCTGGCTGGCCGAGGCCGACCAGTCGATGCTGTCTTCCATCACCGACCTGCTCGAATCCGACGGCGACACGCCCTCCCTGCGCCTCCTGCCCAACCTATGGCGTGCGCTCACCGACCCCGACGTCACCAGGCGTGCCCAGCGGACGGCCGAGCGGGTCCTCGCAGACCTGCGCCAGACCTGGCTGGCCACGGGCGACGAACCCAGCTGGTGGGCCGACACCTGGGTGCACGACCAGGTTCAGCACGCCGCACGGCTGCTCGACGAGTCGTTCGAACGCTGGCGACAGCTGTTCCGTGCAGCGCTGACGGAGTACAACGAGCAGAACAAGCTCGCCATCAACACCAGGTCCAGCAAGCGAGACAAGCAACAGGCTGAACGACGGCGCGCAGACGCACGCAACCAGCTGATCTTGTTGCGCAACGACGACCGCGAGACTGGAGCAACCGACTTCTACTCCTACCGCTACTTGGCCAGCGAAGGGTTCCTGCCCGGCTACTCCTTCCCAAGGCTTCCGCTCGCGGCCTACATCCCCTCTCGGCGAGGCGCCAAGGTGGACGGCGACTTCCTCCAGCGTCCACGTTTCGTGGCGATCTCTGAGTTCGGACCGGGCTCGCTGATCTACCACGAAGGTGCCCGGTACGAAGTCACTCGCGTCCAGCTGCCCCGCAACCCGGACGATACGACGAGCGGCGGGGCTGTCACCGAGAGCGCCAAGCGTTGCCACAGCTGCGGCTACCACAACCCGGTCATCGTTGGCACGGACCGGTGCGAACACTGCGATGCCCCACTTGGCGTGACTCAGTACGGCCTGCTGCGACTTCAGACCGTCTTCACTCGCCGCCGCGAACGGATCAGCAGCGATGAAGAAGAGCGACGCAAGTCAGGGTTCGAGCTTGAGGTTTCCTTCCGCTTCGCCGACCGGGGCGATCGGGCGGGCTCAACCGCCGCGGTAGCCACCTCAAACGGACAGCCCATCCTTGAGTTGACCCACGGCGATGCGGCAGAGATGCGCGTCGCCAACGTAGGCCGTCGGCGGCGCAAGCACCCCGGTGACCGCGGCTACTGGCTCGACCTGCGCGAGGGGAACTGGTTGTCAGACAAGAAGGCTGCCGACAACACCGTCGACACCGAAGGGCTGGATGCCGCGGAGGACGTCGTTGCCAAGGAGAAGGTCATCCCCTACGTCGAGGACCGACGCAACCTCATCGTCCTCCGGCTGGCCACGCCAGCTCCAGAGAGCGTCACGGTTACGCTGCGGGCAGCGCTGGAACGCGCCGCAGAAGCCACGTTCCAGCTCGAGGACTCCGAGCTCGACAGCATCTCGCTCCCCGACCTAGACGGTCGTGGGCGCATGCTGCTCACTGAGTCCGCCGAAGGTGGAGCCGGAGTGCTCAGCCGACTGGTCGAGGAGACGCAGGCCTTGGCGTTGGTGGCCCGCAACGCCCTGGATCTCATCCACTACGACCCGGCCACGTGTGCGGATCTCGGCAAGGCGCCCGGCGCGCGTGAGCGCTGCGAGAAGGGCTGCTACGACTGTCTCCTCTCCTATCGCAATCAGTACGAGCACAGCACTATCGATCGGCATGCGGTCGTCCCCTTGCTGAAGCAACTGATGTCCGCCGCGGTGACGAGCGGCTCCGGTGGCCGCGACCGCGCAGGCCAACAGAAGTGGCTCAACGCCCTGTCGGACTCGGGGTTGGAGCGCCGCTTCGTCGACTGGCTCGACGACCACGGATACCGCCTGCCCGATGAGGCACAGAGGACCATCAGCGTGGCCGATGCCCGACCTGACTTCGTCTACAACCTTCCCGGCAACCCCGTCGCGGTGTTCGTCGACGGCCCGCACCACGACGACACGCACCAGCGGCTCCGGGACGAGCGAGCCGGGGAGCGTCTCGAGAACCTCGGCTGGAGCATCGTCCGAGTTCACCACGCCGAGGACTGGGCCGTCCTGGCTGGCAGGCATCAGTGGCTCTTCGGACCTGGTAAGACTGCACGGTGACTGCAGCTCCGATCAACCTTGAGGTCGCCGTCGGTGGACTGGTCCGTGCCCGGGGGCGCGAGTGGGTGGTCATGCCGGGCACGACCCCCGAGTTCCTGCTGCTGCAGCCGCTCGGTGGGGGGCCGGACGACGTGGTCGGCGTCTTTCCCGACGAAGGGGTCGAACCTGCCACCTTTCCCGCACCATCCGCGGACGACCTCGGAGACTCCGCCTCCACTGAGCTCCTTCGGACCGCACTGCGCGTCGGCTTCCAGTCATCAGCGGGCCCGTTCCGCTCGCTAGCCGGGATCAGCGTCAGCCCACGGAACTACCAGTACGTCCCGCTCATGCTTGCGCTGCGCCAGGACACCGTCCGGCTGCTGATCGCCGACGACGTCGGTATCGGCAAGACCATCGAAGCTGGGCTCATCGCCGCGGAGCTACTTGCTCAAGGGACCGTCAAGCGCCTAGCCGTGCTGTGCTCACCAGCGCTGGCGGAACAGTGGCAGAGCGAGCTGCGCGAGAAGTTCGGACTCGACGCGGCCCTCGTCCTCACCAGCACAGTACGAAGCCTCGAACGCGGCCTGATGCTCAACGAGTCGCTCTTCGACCGCTACCCGTACGTGATCGTCTCCACCGACTTCATCAAGTCCGACCGGCGCCGACACGAGTTCCTGCTGCGCTGCCCCGAGCTGGTCATCGTCGACGAAGCACACAACTGCGTCGCCGGAAGCGGCGCCGGCCAGCGCTCACGCCACCAACGCTACGAGCTGCTCCGATCACTAGCAGCCAACCCGAACCGCCACCTCATCCTCGCGACCGCCACCCCGCACTCCGGCGACGACACCGCGTTCGCCAACCTCATCGGACTCTGCCAGCCCGACCTGGCAACGACAGACCTGACCACCGAAGCAGGAAGGGCGCTACTCGCCCAGCATTTCGTCCAGCGACGCCGCGCCGACATCCGACACTACCTCGACGAGGACACGCCGTTCCCCAGCGACCGCGAGACCAAGGACGTGCCCTACACACTCAGCCCGCTCTACCGCGACCTGTTCGACGACGTGCTCGCGTACGCCCGCGAACAGGTGCGTGACGGCGCCGAGGGAGCCCGCGGACGTGTGCGATGGTGGTCCGCACTAGCACTTCTCCGAGCCCTGGGATCCAGCCCTCGGGCTGCCGCTGCGACTCTCCGTACACGAGCAGCCAATGCTGACCTGACCGACGTTTCCGAAGTCGATGCGCTCGGCCGCGCCGAAGTGCTGGACAGTTCCGACGAGGAGATGCTGGAAGGCATCGACCTGACCCCCGGGGCGCTCGTGCACGACCCTGACGCCTCAGAAGGAACCGGTCGATCGTCCGAGCACCGCCGGCTGCTGGCCTTCGCCCGCCGGGCTGCCGAGCTCGACGGCCCGGTCCAGGACCGCAAGCTCGCGCTGCTGATCGCCCAGGTGAAAGAACTGCTCGCCGACGGGTACGCACCCATCGTCTTCTGCCGTTTCATCGATACGGCCGAGTACGTCGGACAGCACCTGACCACTGCGCTGTCCGGCAAGCGCGGCGCCGACGTGACCGTCGGGGTCGTGACCGGGCTGCTGCCACCCACCGAGCGAGCCCGGCGGGTGCAAGAGCTCGTCGAACATGACGGCCGGCACGTCCTCGTAGCCACTGACTGCCTCTCCGAGGGAGTCAACCTACAAGAGTCGTTCTCGGCAGTCCTGCACTACGACCTGGCCTGGAACCCCACCAGGCATGAACAACGGGAAGGCCGGGTCGACCGTTTCGGTCAGCGCCGCGACATCGTCCGAGCCCTCACCCTGTACGGCGAGGACAACGGCATCGACCAGATCGTCCTCGACGTACTCATTCGCAAGCACCGAGCGATAGCCAAGGCCACCGGTGTTGCGGTCCCGATCCCCGGAAACGGTGATGGCCTGATCGACGCCCTCGCCGAAGGACTGCTCCTCTACGGCGCCGACTCCCGGGCGCTCACCCTCGACCTTGGGCTAGACGAGCTAACGCTCGCCTTCGATGAGGCCTGGCAGTCCGCAGCAGCCAAGGAAAAGACCTCACGGACCCGATTCGCCCAACAGACCATCAAGCCCGAAGAGGTCGTCGCCGAGGTCGAGGCCATCCGCGAGGCGCTAGGGACGCACGGCGACATGCAGCACTTCCTGCAGCGCACCCTGCGGGCGCTCGGCTCCACCGTCACCACAGTCGACGACGGTTTCACCGCTCTGCTCGCGACACTGCCACTCGGGCTACGACACAGCCTGCCCGTAGGGCTGCCCGACCCCCTGCTCTTCCGAGCGGAACCGCCGGCGGGCCGCGGAGAGGCCGTCATCGCCCGCACCGACCCGACCGTTCAGGCCATCGCCCGATACGTGCTGGAAAGCGCGCTCGACCATGCCGTCCCCGACCGCGAACGCCCCGCTCGCCGAGCTGGCGTCATGCGCACCGATACCGTGCAGACCCGCGCCACACTGCTCCTGGTCCGGTTCCGCTTCCAGCTCACCTTGCCCACCGCCGACGGCGTGCACCTCCAGGTCGCCGAGGACGCCCGAGTCCTGGCGTTCGAAGGAGCCCCGGGCAATGCCGCCTGGCTGTCTGACCAGCGCGCCGAAGAGTTACTCACGGCGACGCCGATCGGAAACATGCCGGCCGAGGCCGCCCGGCTAGCCGCCGACCGGGTACTCGACGACCTCCCCCTACTGACCGCCTATCTTGATCAGATCGCAGACGAGCACGCCGACCGGCTGCTCGGCGCGCATCGTCGTGCCCGTGCTGGAGCCGGCGCCGCTCGGCGTGGTCTGGCTGTGAGCGCTCAGCGCCCCGTCGACCTTCTGAGCCTGCAGGTTCTCCTACCAGCCGCCGGGGCCGGCGCATGACCGGCTCGTTCACGTCGATCCGCGTCGGCGGAGGACTGCTTCCCACCGACGTGCTGTCCGCCGTACTCACTGGCAGCATGGACGGTCTCTCCTCAAACGACTTCCACCTCGGTGGGGAGAGCCCACGCGAGGCCGCCGCGCGGGTATGGACGCACCTGCTCGGCGTATACCGGCGCTTCCGGGACGACCTGGGCCGGTTGCCCGACGAAGACCCAGCCGTCGGTGTCACCCGCGAGCGCTGGCTCACGGTGATTCTCGACCAGCTCGGCTACGGGCGAGTGTCCGCCACGGGCCCTGGCGGGCTCACCGTCGAGGACAGGCAGTACCCGATCAGCCACCTCTGGGGCGCAACCCCGATCCACCTGCTCGGCTGGAGCGTGCCCTTGGACAAGCGCACCGCGGGAGTTCCGGGCGCTGCCCACCGCGCCCCTCACGCCATGGTCCAGGATCTCCTCAACCGGAGTGACTCCTATCTGTGGGCAGTGCTGTCCAACGGGCGGACCCTTCGGCTGCTGCGCGACTCCACCACTCTCACCGGCCAGGCTTACGTCGAGTTCGACCTAGAGGCGATGTTCGACAGCGAGCTGTTCGCCGAGTTCGTCCTGCTCTATTTGTTCGTCCACCAGTCCCGCGTCGAGGTCCCGACCGACGGCGTGCCCTCCGACTGCTGGCTAGAACGCTGGCGCACCACCGCCGTGAGCCAGGGCGTTCGCGCCCTAACCTTGCTCCGCGACGGCGTGCAGCAGGCCCTTGAGATCCTCGGTACGGGTTTCCTGCAGCACCCGGCCAACGTGCGCCTTCGGGATGACCTAGACAGCGGAACCATCCGCCTTGAAGACTTGCATGCCTCGCTGCTGCGCACGGTCTACAGACTTCTCTTTTGGTCCGTGGCCGAGGACCGCGACGCGCTGCTCGACCCTGTTGCTACGCCCGAAGTACGCGACCGCTACAGCGAGCACTTCTCTTCAACTCGGCTCCGCCGGGTCGCAGTGCGTCGACAGGGCAGCGCCCACGATGACCTGTGGCAGGGAGTCGACCTTGTCATGACAGCCCTCGGCCGGAATGAAGGCGAGCCGCGGCTTGGGCTGCCCGGGCTAGGCGGTCTGTTTACCACCACCCCGGCAGACGTGCTGGTCGACGCACGTTTGGGTAACCAGCCGCTGCTCGCCTCCATCCGCTACCTGTCTGTTGTACGACCCAAGAATCAGCCAAGGCGGCTCGTCGATTTCCGCAACCTCGGCGCGGAAGAGCTCGGCTCGATCTACGAATCGCTGCTCGAGCTCGTCCCCCGCCACGACCCCACCCGCCAGGTCTTCACGCTTGAGACCCTGGCTGGCAACGACCGCAAGACCTCCGGCAGCTACTACACCCCCACCGAACTCGTCGATCTTGTCCTGGACACCGCTCTCAACCCTGTCCTGGACGCCGCAGAGAGGCAGCAGGACCCCGAACAAGCGCTTCTCGCCGTAACGGCCTGCGATCCAGCCATTGGCAGCGGCCACTTCATGGTCGCTGCGGCCCGGCGCATCGCCAGCCGGCTCGCCTCCGTCCGCAGCGGCGAAATCGACCCCACCCCGGCCGATGCACAACAGGCAATGCACGACGTTGTCGCCCAATGCATCTACGGTGTCGACCTCAACCCCATGGCCGCCGACCTCGCCAAGGTCAGCCTCTGGCTCGAAGCCATGACACCCGGAAAGCCGCTGTCCTTCCTCGACCACCACATCAAGGTCGGGAACGCCCTGCTCGGGACAACACCCGCTCTCCTGCACGCCGGCATTCCAGCCGACGCCTACGTCACGCTCACCGGCGACGATAAGAAGACCGCAGCCGCCTGGAAGCAGCTCAACATCGTCCAGCGAAGCGGGCAAGCCGACCTATTCGCGGACGCCGGGATCCCCGTGAGCAACGCGGCAGAGCGAGAGGCCGCCGAGCAGGTCTCCTCGCGGGCCGTCGCCGCTCAGACCCTCGCTGACATTGCCTGGGCAGCCGAGCGCTATGAGTCAGATCGAGTCGCCGAGCCCGCCGTCCGCTCCCACCGTGTCGCCAACGCCTGGTGTGCCGCGTTTCTCAGCAGAAAGACGTCGGTCGACCAGCCCGTGACACACGTCACTCTTGAACAAGTCGCAGCGGGCACCGCCTCGCCACACGTGGTCACATCAATCGACACGCTCGCCATCCGACATCGCCTCTTCCATTGGCACCTGGAGTTCCCCGAGATCTTTCGCGTCCCCGATGAGGGGCCCGCGAGCACCCCCACCGGCTGGACGGGTGGGTTCGCGGCCGTCCTAGGTAATCCTCCCTGGGAGCGGGTCAAGCTCCAGGAGCAGGAGTTCTTCGCCAGCCGCGACCAGCGCATCGCCGAGGCAGCCAACGCTGCGGCTCGTAAGAGGCTCATCGCGGCGCTGGAACTCGAACAGCCCGAGCTCTGGGCCGAGTGGCAGGCGGCCAAACGTCAGGCCGAGAGCGAGAGCCACCTGCTGCGCGACTCCGGCCGGTACCCGCTCTGCGGCCGAGGTGACGTCAACACTTACAGCGTCTTCGCCGAGCACTTCCGAACTGTGATCGCACCCGCAGGGCGCATGGGGGTGATCACCCCAACCGGCCTGGCCACGGACGCGACGACCGCAGCGTTTTTCGCCGACACGTTGCGCTCCGCGCGATTGGTGGCGTTCTACGACTTCGACAACGAGGCCAGGATCTTCACTGGGGTCCATCACGCGTTTCGCTTCGCTGTGACCTGCATGACCGGTGGCGAGACCGTCGACGAGGCACGGCTCGCCTTCGTTGTTCGCCAGGTCGCGGACGTGCCGACGAAGCGGTTCGCCCTGGCCGCATCCGAGGTGCTGCTCCTCAATCCCAACACCGGGACCCTGCCGGTGTTCCGCTCCCGCGTCGACGCCGAGATAACCCTCGGAATCTACCGGCGGCACCCGGTCCTCATCCGCGACGGCGACCCCGACGGCAATCCGTGGGGCCTGAGTTTCCGGACCCTGTTCCACATGGCGAATGACTCTGGGCTATTTCGCTCCCACGAGCAGCTGCAAGCGCTCGGGGCGAACTTCGACGGGTGGAGCTGGACGGACGAGGTCACGACGTGGCTCCCACTGTACGAGGCGAAGCTGCTCAGCCACTACGATCACCGCTTCTCTACCTACCGCCACGCGACCCAGGCGCAGCTCAACATGGGAACGCTGCCTCGCCTTTCCGATGAGCAGCACGACGACCCAAACGTGGAACCCCTAGCCCGCTACTGGGTCGAGGAGGCCATGGTTGACAATGCCCTCGCAGGGAAATGGGACCGCGGCTGGCTCCTCGGCTGGCGCAAGATCACGAACTCCATGAACGAGCGGTCCCATT
>Ga0209068_10000641_pt1 | contig 18627 bp, 17 predicted proteins | sample ColStrG_CSR_2012_FD_187200 | JGI IMG/M metagenome (GOLD analysis project Ga0209068, IMG submission 187200) | Freshwater sediment microbial communities in response to fracking from Pennsylvania, USA - Cold Stream Run_MetaG_CSR_2012 (SPAdes)... | ecosystem: Environmental > Aquatic > Freshwater >... | reverse complement strand
GGCGCTCGCCAGCATTTTCACGAAGGCGGCCGCGGGCTCCGCGGCCTTGGCGGTCGCGGCCGCCTCGTAGGTCGTGTATTTCTGCAACGGCGCCGGTACCGGACCGACAAATTTCACGTAAGGGCGAACCTCGCTGATGTTGAAGAAGCCGAGCTCCACCTCGCCTTTGGAGATCGCCTCCTGGCCGGGATCGAGCCCGATCACCTTAACCTTGGGTTTGATCGCCTCCATGACGCCGGCCTCGGCGAGGATGCGCTGGGTGAGCGCGCCGCTGGCATTGGGCATGGCCGGATCGGTCACCGCGATCGAACTCGCCGCCATCAGCGCCTTCTTGAATGCCTCCGGGGTCGAAACGTCGGGAACGGCAGCGCCCTGGCGCACCGCCATGCCGATGCCGCCGCGCGCGACGCCGACGCGGGTGTCGGCCTTGAGGGCGCCGTTCTTGGCGGCATCGTCCATCGCCGGCGCAGATTGCACCACGACATCGAACGGCTCAGTGGCGAGCTTCTGCGCCACGATCGGCGGCGAGCCGACCGTGAACTTCACCTCGTTGCCGGTCTCCTTGGTGTAGTCGGCGATGATCTTGTCGAGCGCGCCTTTGACGCCGCCGACGGCGAGCAGCCGCACTTCCGCGGCCGACGCCATGCCGGCCGACAACAGCAGCGCGAGCGCGCAATGCGACAGTCTGTGAACCATGGTATGCATCGTATCCTCCCGGTTTGTTGGTCGATTTTGCTTGAACGATCGTGCTTGAACGATCGTGCTTGGACGATGTCCTTGGACGGCTTCAGTCGCCTGATCGCAACAGGCGAAGGCGGCTGCCCTCGACCCAGGCGACATTCGAAATTGATTCAGTATTCTGTCTTGGAAGAGTATTCTAGGGCATGGGAGCATCGATTGGAATGCCCCGGCGCGAACGCATCATGCCGCATGCAACACGCCACGATGCAAGAAGGCAATCCGGGAGGTGTCTGATGGGAGCTCGACGTCTGATCGCTGTTAGCCTTGCGGCGCTCCTGATTTCGGGACTGGAAACCGCGCGCGCCGCCGATCCTTATCCGATGCGGCCGGTGCACTGGATCGTACCGTTTCTGCCCGGCGGCCCCACCGACATCGTGGCGCGCATCATGGGCCAGTGGCTGTCCGAACATCTCGGCCAGCAGGTGGTGATCGAGAACCGGGGCGGGGCCGGGGGCAATATCGCGACCCAATCGGTGGTCAACGCGGCGCCGGACGGCTACACGATCCTCTTGGTGCCGACCGCGAGCGCCATCAATGCGACGCTCTATGAATCGCTGCCCTACAATTTTCTCAACGACATCGCGCCGGTCGCCGGCCTGGTGCGCTCTCCCAACGTCATGGAGGTGAATCTGGCGGTGCCGGCCAAGACCGTGGCCGAGTTCATCGCCTATGCCAAAGCCAATCCGCGCAAAGTCAACATGGCGTCGCCGGGGGTGGGCACCTCGGTCCATCTGTCGGGCGAACTGTTCATGGTGATGACCGGGGTGCAACTGACGCATGTGCCCTATCGGGGCAGCGCGCCGGCGCTCACCGATCTGATGGGCGGCCAGGTGCAGGTGATGTTCGACGTGCTGCCGGGATCGCTCGCGCATATCCAGGCCGGGGAGATGCGGGCGCTGGCGGTAACGACGCGCACGCGCACCGCTTCGCTGCCCGATGTGCCGACCATCGCCGATACGGTCCCGGGCTACGACGCCAGCACCTGGTTCGGGGTCGGCGCCCCCAAGGGTACGCCGCCCGAGATCATCGCCAAGCTCAATGCCGCGATCAATGCCGGGCTCGCCGATCCGACCATCAAGGCGCGGCTCGCCGAAGTGGGCAGCGAGGTGATGCCGCTCAGCCCGGCCGCGTTCGGCGCCCTGGTGGCGGCCGAGACCGAGAAATGGGCCAAGGTGGTCAAGGCCGCGGGCGCCAAGGCGGAGTGAAGGAGGAAGGAGAATGTGAGCGCTTTACTTGCCCGTCCTTCCAAAACAAACCTCAAATCCGCCATTGCGCTACATTCGCGCGTTTATGCTGCCGGTGCCCGCATGGGCTCGATTTTGCGCAAGTCCTTCGCCAGTTCGTCCTCGGCGTGCTCGAGGTCGTGCTGCGCCTGTAGGCCCATCCAGAAGGCGGCGGTGGTCCCGAAATACTTTGCGAGCCGCAGCGCAGTGTCGGCCGTGACCGGCGTCTCTTCGCGGCTCAAGCGCTCGATTCGGGTCCGCGGCACATCAATGGCGCGTGCCACCGCGTAGGCCGAGAGATTTAACGGCACGAGGAATTCTTCGCGCAGAACCTCGCCGGGATGGACGGGCGCGAGCTTCTTGGTCGTCATGGCTGATTCCCTCATCAGTGATAGTCCGCGATCTCGACCTCTTCCGGTCCGCTCGCGGTCCAACGAAACACGACCCGCCATTGATCGTTGATCCGGATCGAGTGCTTTCCGGCCAGTCCGCCTTTCAACCCTTCGAGCCGATTGCCGGGTGGTAGAACCGTGCCACCCTCACCGGCTGGCGTGATTGATGAACTTCTCGGGTGGGGCCTCGCCCCATTGCGACCCCAGGGCTTCCTCCGCGGGCAATAGGTTCGAGCCGTTGGCGAGGTTGAGGCGGTCGCTGTCGGCCCAATGCTCGTGCACGCGGCCCCACGGGTCGGACCAGTAGTCGTAGACTTGGCTTCCCAGCGTGTGTCGGCCGATCCCCCACATATGCTCGTAGGCGCCGAACTGCTTGAGGTAGTCATGGCCCATGCAGACGTCGTCGATGTCCGGCACCTCGAACGACAAGTGGTTGAGACCGGTTTTCTCGTGCCTGAGGCAGAAGAAGACGTGATGATCGACGAAATGCTCGCCGCGATCGCAGCGGTTGAAGGATCCGATCAGGTTGCTTTTTTCGCCCGCGTAAACATCGTCCGAGCAGATAAACCCCAAGGTCTCGCGGAACCATTTCACCGTCTCGTCAAAGCGCGGCGTCAGCATGACCCCGTGCCCGATCCGCTTCACATGCGAGGGGCCTTTGGGCAGCCGCATCAATTCGCCGGGCCGCGCCAGCGGCGCTTCGCCGGTGTTGAGCTTCTGGCGCCCGAGGGCGATCGGCGGCAGCGGCGCGATTCCGTGCACCACCTCGATCTGGTAGCCGTTCGGCTCGGTCAGCCGCACCCGCTTGCCGCCGCCCGGCTCGTCGACCGTCTCGATCCCGGAGGCACCCGGAGCGCCGGTCAATCGTTTCAGGTCGTCCTCGCTCGCGGCCCAATAGGCGAGACCGACAAAACGCGGCTCACCCTTTTCGGTGACGTGGATGTGATGGCTGGGATCGGTCCCGCGCATGTAGAGCGCCTTGCTGGTTCGCTCCACCTTGCTCATCCCGAACCGGGTGAGGAACTCCTCCATCAGGTCGAGATCAGGAGCCGTGAGCCGCCCATAGGCTATGTCCTGCGCCTTGATCCATGCCATCTCGATCACCTGTTCCCGCCCGGAAGCCTCGCGCCCCGATCCAATTCCATCAACCAGTCTACTCCAGTAATCAACCGGGATCGTGATCGCAATGGTGCGGTCTGCGATGACACAGTCTTGCCGGCGATGTCCGAAACGGGCAGCCTGAGTGCTCAGGCTCCGATTGGCGCCGCCGGCGCCGATGCTGTCCGAGATCGAGCGAGAGACGGTATGGATGGTTCAGACACTTCGCCGGACGTCCCGCGACCGGACCCGCACGTGGTGGCGGACGTGGCGCCCGAGCCGCGCCCGCGGCAGCCGCCCTATGTCTCATTCTGGCTGCGCGAGCTGCCCTATGTGGCGGTGCTGATCCTGACCCTGTTCGGCGTCGCCTATGCGAGCTTTTCCCGGCAATCGATGGTCGGCTACTGGGAGTTCCTGGCGCCGGTGATCGGCCTCCTCTGCGTGGTGATCGCCTGGCCGCACGCCCCCGACCAAGCGGCGCGTCTGCGCCTGGTCGGGACCCAGGCTCTGCACTGGCTGGCGTTCCTGGTGGCGATGAATCTGCTGTTGCTCAGCGGCGTTGCAAGCATGCTCAGCCCCGACGCGACCGGGCTGACGATCCTCACCTTGCTGGCGCTCGGCACCTTCGTGGCCGGCGTGCACATCCAGGCGTGGCAGATTTGCATTCTCGGCATGGTCATGGGGCTCGGCGTTCCGGCGGTTGCCTGGATCGAACGCTCCTCACTGTTGCTGCTGCTGGCGGTTGCCGCACTTGCCGTCATCGGTCTCGCGCTATGGTGGGGCACGAGCGGCAAGCGGGCGTAGCTTGCCCACAGCAGCCTATTTCCCGGTTTTACTTTTCACTAACCAAACCGGCGAAGACCCTCGTCCTTCGACGCCCGCCTCACACGCAACATTAGGGAGAAATTAGCTAGACCATGAGGTCCGCGAGGAACAACCTCGCGTGCTTGCAGAACGAGATTCGGTGTGGACCCGATCGGCTTGATCGATACCTGTTGGAAGCGCTTGCGTTCGTGCTGGAAGCCGCAGGACACCGCCGTCCCGCGGTGGCGGGCTCCGCATGTCTTGCCGAGCGTAGTGGCGGGCCTGATCGGGCTGGCATTGTCGGTTTCCGCCTGGTTTGCCGCTTCGCAGCGGGAGGACCGGTTGGCGGTGCTGGAATTCAGCGCACGCGCCAACGATCATGCCCTGACCCTGCAAAACGGAATAAATGCATATCTGAGCAAGATCGTTGCGCTGCGGGCACTGTATGATGCCAGCGATTTTGTCGATCGCGAAGAATTCGACAAATTCGGACGCGGGATTCTGCGTGGGCAGACGGCCATTCTGGCGGTCTCTTGGATACCGCGCATTGCGCGGGCGGAACGCGCTGCGCACGAGCTCGCTGCAGCCCGTGACGGCCTCACGGGCTATCAAATCAAGTCGGCGGCTCCGGACGGCGCTTTGACTCCTTCCGCGGATCGGAGCGAATACTTCCCGGTGTTTTATTCGACGGAGCTCAATCGCAACTCGCCCGTGTACGGCCTCGATCTCAACGACGGAGGTGTGCGGCAGGAGACGCTCGAACGGGCCCGGGACGGCGATCGGATGGCCGCGAGCCCGAATTTCGTGCTGCACAGCGGAACCGGAGATCGCAACGGATTCCTCGTGGTGTTGCCCGTGTACCGGGCGAACCTGCCGCACGACACCGTACAGGATCGGCGCGCGAATCTCGCCGGCTTTGTCCTGGGCGTGTTCCAATCCGGCGTCATGATCGAGAGGATTCTCGACGCCACGACGGCGCCGACAGGTCTGGATCTCTATTTCTTTGCCGCCAATTCCGGCCCTGACGCATTGCCCCTGCACTTTCAAAGCTCGCGCATGCGCGCGACCCCGATCGCGGCGCAGCCGCGGCCCGCGCTCGCGGCTGGCCTGCACTGGTCGGGCGAGATCGGGGTAGCCGATGTGGTTTGGACATTTGTTGCGACACCGATCCCGGGCGGCCCGGGCACCGCCGGCCACGGCGGCTCATGGGTGACGCTGGCCGCCTTCTTGTTGGTGAGCGCCATGGTGGTGGCCTACATCTGGGCATCGGGCCGGTACGCCCAACGCCTCCGGGAGGGGAACGAGCGGCTCGATCAGGCGCTTTCTGCGCTCGGTTCCGCCAACAATCAGGCGGTGACGCAGAACGCGCGCTTCGATACGGCGCTCAACAACATGGTGCAGGGCTTGCTCATGTTCGACGCCTCCGAGCGGATCGTCGTCTGCAACAACCGTTACCTCGAGATGTACGGGCTGTCGCCCGAGATCGTCAAGCCGGGCTGCTCGCTGCGCGATCTCCTTCGGCACCGGTTGGAGACCGGGCATTTGAAGCACGATCCGGAGGAATATCGCGCCGGGATTTTGGCCCAGAACGCGCAGGGGCGGGCGATGAACTTGATCGGCGAGACGGCGGACGGGCGTGAAATCCTGATCACCAACAAGCCCATGAGCGGCGGCGGTTGGGTGGCCACCCACGAAGACATCACCGAGCGGCGGCGAGCCGAAGCCAAAATCTCCCATATGGCGCTCCACGACGCGTTGACGAACCTGCCCAACCGGCTGTTCTTCCGTCAGGAGGTCGAAACGCGTCTCGCCCACCTGGGCCGCGATCAGACGTTCGCGGTGCTTTGCCTAGACCTCGACCACTTCAAGAACGTCAATGACACGTTGGGACATCCGTTTGGCGACAAGCTCCTTTGCCAGGTCGCGCAACGACTGAATGGCTGCCTGCGGGCGGGCGACAGCGTTGCGCGTCTCGGCGGCGATGAATTCGCTATCCTGCAAGACAGCTCGGCGGGGCCGGTCGATACAAGCTCGCTTCTGGCGCGGATCGTCGAGGTCGTCGGCTCTCCCTTCGATCTCGATGGCCACCAGGTCGTGATCGGCGTGAGCATCGGGGTGGCGGTGGCGCCGATCGACGCCACGGATCCCGATCAGCTCCTCAAGAATGCCGACATGGCGCTCTACCGCGCCAAGCTGGATGGCCGCGGCACCTACCGGTTCTTCGAGCGCGAGATGGACGCCCGCATGCAGGCACGGCGTGCCTTGGAGCTCGATCTGCGCAGGGCCATCGTGAACGGCGAATTCGAGCTCTACTACCAGCCGCTGGTGGACTTGACGACCGAGCAGATCTCGGGCTTCGAAGCGCTCATTCGCTGGAATCATCCCGAGCGCGGCATCGTCTTGCCGGCCGACTTCATTCCGCTCGCGGAAGAAACCGCGCTGATCGTGCCGATCGGAGAGTGGGTCCTGCGGCGCGCCTGCGAAGAGGCCGCAAAATGGCCGAGCGCGGTTCGGCTGGCCGTGAACCTCTCGCCTGTTCAGTTCAAGACACCGGGATTGCGCCAGGCCGTCATCAATGCCTTGGCTCGCTCGGGGCTGGCGGGCAGTCGCCTTCAGCTCGAGATCACCGAATCCGTCCTCTTGCTCAACAACGAATCCACGCTCGACACGCTGCATCAGCTGCGGGCGCTGGGCGTGCGCATTTCGATGGACGATTTCGGCACCGGCTACTCATCGTTGAGCTATTTGCGAAGCTTTCCCTTCGACAAGATCAAGATCGACCGCTCTTTCGTCCATGATCTGTCAGACAACAAGGAATCGCGCGCCATCATCCGCGCCGTCGTGGGGCTTGGTAGCAGCCTCGGGATGTCGACGACGGCAGAAGGGGTCGAGACGCGGGAGGAGCTCGACTACATGAAGCGGCAGGGCTGCACGGAGGCCCAGGGGTATTTTTTCAGCAAGCCTTGTCCGGCCAAGGAGGTGAACGCCTTGTTGGCCAAGCAGGCCGCGCAAAGCAAGGCCGTGGCCTAACTCGGGATCGCGTCGGCTCGAAGAGACGTGACCTCCTCGATCTTCTCTCTCAAGTCGTGCGCCTTGAACGGCTTTGTGAGATATCCGTCCGCTCCCGACAGCCATGAAACGTCGGCGTCGCCTTTGGCGGTTATCATGATGACGAGCGTGCTTGAATTCAGCGGCTCCTTGCGAATTTGCTGAATAAGCTCCGTCCCGTTCATGGGACGCATGTCCCAATCGGAAAGAACCAGACCGTATTTCTTCGCTCGAAGCCGGTCGAGCGCGGCCGGCCCGTCGTTGACCTGGTCGATATCGGCGAATCCAACCTCACGCACGAGCGTCGAGATGATCGTCGTCATCGTACGGGAGTCGTCGACGACGAGCACCGGGAACGAGACATCCATGGCCAGCACCCCCATTCCGAGAATAAGGCTACCTTCCGTCATACGCAGAAAAGGCTTACCCATTCGTAAGAGAAACCGGCGGCTGTGCTCGCCGGGTTGGCATAGTCCGGCGTCGGGATGGTGAACGGAGGGTTTACGGTCAACGCCGATATCGGAACGCGCCCTAGGTCTCCTCGGGCGTGACGTCGTGAAACTTGCCATAGTCGATGATCAGCCGACCGTCGTCCGCGCTCGATGAAATATCGACATAGCGGTGTTGCCAGCGAATGTGGTCTTGCGAATAGCTGCGGCGGGCGTTGAGCTGTTGCGCGGAATTGTCGTCGAGACCGCTGATCGTCAGCACCAGCAAGGCCTCCGCTTTCGCCAAGTCGTCAGGGCCCGAGCCGTGCAACGGGCTGCTTTCATCGATGGGGTGAAAGATCGTCCAGCTCAAGGCGAAGACCGGGTTTTCACTGCGCCGCAAGTCCAACTCGTAATACCGGCGAAAGTACTCGCCCTCGGCGGATTGCTCGCCGCGAATGAGCCACAGCCGCGCCGTCGCCCCGGAGATCGTGTTGTGGCGCGCGTTGGCCACGCGGACCATCAGCGTGGGTTGTCCATCGTGCTGCGCCACGATCGGATAGCGGGCGAAGACGAAGCGGGCCCGCGGGCGCGAGAAACGCGAGAAAACCAGCCCGGTCATCACCGCCAGGAACGACATGCCGGTGAAGATCTCCACGGTGGCGATCAGATGCCCGTAGTCGGTCTGCGGATGCATGTCGCCGTATCCGACCGTCGCCAGCGTCTCGATGGAGAAATACAGGAGGTCGAGGAAGCGGCCGGGAACAGCGTTCGCAACGGGGTTATCACCGAGAAAGTAGACGAGGGCGAAGCCGCCGTTCAGAGCAAGGAAAATCGCGGCCGCGCCCGCGAAGAAGCCGGGCCAGGACACCGTCATGGAGCGGTAGTAGAGGTCGGACCAGAAGCCGCCGGCCAGGCCGCGGGCCTCGATCTCGCGGTTGCCCAGCCTGATGAGTTGCGGCTTCGGTTCACTGGGAACTCGACGAAATAGCGACATAAGCTTTTCCTTCGGATTGATTTCATCTCCGCGCGGCTTACGTGCGCCGGCGCCGGCGTTTCTGCTTGGCGCGATTGCCGCAGACTTCCATCTCGCACCAGCGCCGGCGCTTGTTCTTGGTGGCGTCGAAGAACAACCAGCCGCAATGGTCGCCCGGGCAGCGCTTGATGCGCGACAGGTCCGAGCCGGTCAGCATGCTCAGCGCCGAGAGCACGACCGGACCCAGGATGGCCTCGACCGGGCTCTCGATGGGATCCCAGACCCAAGCGAAGGTCGATGCGACGGTCGATGCGGTCGGGGTCAAGCGCGCCCGTGACAGGCATTCGGTATGAATCCGCACCAGAGCGTCCATGTGCCTAGGGCGGGCCCTTGATGTGGCGGCGATGTCCACGCCGACGGAATGGATCAGCTCGCGCAGCTCGAGCATGCCCTCCAGAAGCCTGCCGGCCAGGCGCCGATTTGCGGATACCAATTGATGGAGCCTCTTGGCGTCGCGACCGGTCAGGATTTTGGCGTGGCGGGCCCAGTCGACGATGTTTGCGGCTGTTTGCAGATGCTCCAGCCAGCGCGGCCCGCCGCGGCCGCTGCTGGTATTGGTCAGGTCGAACGCGAGCGCGCCGCCGACCAGCGGCAGGACCGCCGCCCGGGACGGCGGAAACTGTGGGGTTTGCATAACCATCTAAACCACTTTTGTCGGTTACGAAATATGCTAGGCTGTCCTAACCGTCTTTCATCATTTGGGAGGTTACTATGGCTGGTTGCTCCCGCAGGCAGAGCAGGCTCCTCGCCGCCACTCTGGTCCTTTTCCTGGCGCCGGATGGCATGAATGAAGCGTCGGCGCAACTCTCCGGGCAGGAGATCCGGATCGGCGTCGGCGGCCCGCTGACCACCGGGTCGGCGACGTTCGGGGTCGAGATGCGGCAGGCGGTCGACCTCGCGGTCGCCGAGAAGAACGCCGCCGGCGGCGTGCTGGGCGCCACGATCGTCGCGGTCGCTGCCGATGACGAGGCGAGCAATCCGCGGGGTGAAGCGGTCGCCCGGCAATTCTGCGACGACCCGGCCGTCCTCGGCGTGGTCGGCCATGTCAACAGCGGCGTCACCATTGCGGCAGCCGGGGTCTACGCCCGCTGCGGCCTTCCGATGCTGACCCCGATGTCGTCAAATCCGGGGGTCACCGACCAGGGCCTGCCCAACGTGTTCCGCCTGACCAATCGGGACGACCGCAAGGGCCCCGGCTTCGCCAAATGGCTGGTCACCAAGATGGCCAAGCGGAATGCCGCGATCGTCGATGATGGAACGCTGTACGGCAAGGGTCTGGCGGACGGATTTGCCAGCGGCTTTGCGGCGGCCGGCGGAACGATCGCGACGCGGGCGAGCGTCAAGGTCGGCGATACCGATTTCGGCGGCCTGCTCGGCGGCCTACCGAAAGGCTTCGATGTCCTGTTCTTCGCCGGCATCCGCGAGGGCGCCTATATGGTCAAGGACATGCGGGCGCTCGGGATGAACCAAGTGTTCGGGTGCGGCGACGGTTGCTGGAGCGTCGATGCCTTCATTCAACCGGCCGGCGAAGCGGCCCTGCAAGGCGAGGGCGTGAGAATCCTCTCAGCCGCGCCGGCGATCGGCAAGGTGCCCGGATCGGCAGAGTTCGCCGCCCGCTACACGGCGAAATACGGACCCATCAACAACTACGCGGCCAGCTCCTATGATTCGGCGCGCATCGTCTTGGCGGCAATCGAGCAGGCCGCCGCCGCCAAGAAGGCGGTTCCCACCCGGGCCGAGGTGCTGGCGGCCATGCGGGCCACCCGATTGCAAGGCATCGCCTATGCGCGTCCGGCGCAATGGAACCCCAAGGGCGACAATGTCGCGGCGGTGATCTTCGTCAACGTGGTCGAAGGCGGCCGCTTCAAGGAGATCGACGAGATCGCGGGAGAGCCGTGACGGTGCCTCACCGCGACAGACCGCCGAGCGCCTTGGGCAGCAGGTAGAGATCGGGCGACACGATCGTGCCTTTCGGGATGGCGCCGTTCTCCGCCATCTGGGCGGTCACCCGATCCACGTCGGAGACGACGACCGCGCCGTCGCGGCTGAGGAGCGCGTCCTTGGCGATGTAGAGATCATAGATCGGCGCCAGCAGGTCCGGCTCGCGCTTGGTGTATTTCTGCAGGATCGCGATCGCCTCGGCGCGGTTGGCTTGATCGTAGAGCCAGTCATGGGCGTGCTTGAGCGCCCGCGCCAGCCGCCTTCCATGGTCGCCCTGTTGCGCCCAGGCCGCGGCCACGCTGTAGAGAATGGACGGAAAGGCTTCGCCGTCGCTGAACCGGTAGAGCACGTTCATGCCTTCCGCCAAGGCGAGCTGGGCGGTCGGCTGGAACAACACCGTGAAGGCGATGCTGCCGCGCTGCAGGGCCGCGAATTTCTGCGCGCTGGTGCCGACCACCAGCAGGCTGATGTCCGCCTGCGCGACGCCCGCCTTGGCGAGCGCCTTGAAGGTCCACCAATTTTCGCCGAGCTGGAGACCGCCGGTGCCGAAAAACTTGCCCTTGAGATCCGCGAGCGTCTTGATCTCGGGCCGGCCGACCAGGAACCAATCGGGACGCTCGGCCGGCGAGGAGATCACCGCAAAGCCCTTGGACCCGTGCACGACGGCGGCCAGCAGCGCCTCGGGCTGCGCGCCGGCGAGCTGCACCTCGCCGGCGATCAGGAGCTGGATCGATTGCGGGGAGGATTGGAAGATCAGCACTTCAGGCGCGAAGCCTTCGTCCTTGAAGTAGCCCTTCTCGATCGCGACGTCGATGTCCCAATAGATCGCGTTGCCGGGCACGTAGCTGATGACGAGCTTCTCTGGTGACGCGCCCTGCGCGTGCAGCGGCCCCACGCCCGAGAGCGTGGCGCCCAAGAGCGTGGTGCCCAAGAGCGTGGTGCCCAAGAGCGTGGTGCCCAAGAGCGTGGCGAGCAGGATCGCGCCGGCCAGTCGATCGGCGATGCGGAGAATTTTCATGAGTGCTGCCGTGCGGGACTTGGTCCGGAGGAGTCTGGCCCAGAATGCGCCTTTCAAGTCGTGCCGGCAAGGTTGGTCGGACGGAGCGATCAAGGCGCGGTCTCGTCGCGCTGCCGGCCCGTGGCATCCGGTGCGGCCGTATGATAGGTTCGGCGGCGACACCAACAGATCAAAAGCGACGACCAATCTGACAGATAGATCAATGGAGGACGCCATGACCCAGAACCCATCGAACGAGACCGAGCACGCGCTCGCACGCCGCACCATCCTCAAGGCCGCCGGCCTCGGCATGGGGGCCGGAATGCTGTCCGGCCTCGCCGCAACCGCCGCGCAGGCGCAAGGCGCCGCCGTGGCCGCCCCGGCGGCAGCCGGAGCCGATGTCTGGAGCACCGAATACTGGACCAAGAAAGGCGAGATCAACCTCAATATCTATCGCAAGCGCGTCGGCGCGCCGGTGGCCGGGGAGAAGCCGCGCCCGGTCCTGTTCATGGTGCACGGCTCGTCGAATTCCTCGCGCACCTCCTATGATCTGCAGGTTCCCGGCGCCAAGGCCGAATACTCCATGATGAACGTGTTCGCGCGCAACGGCTTCGATGTCTGGACCATGGACCACGAGGGCTACGGCTACTCCTCGCGCAGCTCCGGCAATTCCGACATCAAGAGCGGCGTCGAGGATTTGAAGCTCGCCGCCGAGGTGTTGAAGCGCGAGACCGGGGTGACCAAGGCGCATTATTTCGGCACGTCCTCGGGCGCGATCCGCGCCGCCGCCTATGCGCAGGCGCAGCCCGACCGCGTCGACCGGCTGGTGCTGAGCGCCTTCACCTACAAGGGCGAAGGTTCCCCGACGCTCGCCGACCGCGCCAAGCAGGTCGAGTACTACCGCACCCACAATACGCGTCTGCGCGACAGCGCCATGGTCCGCTCGATCTTCACCCGCGATTCGCTGGCGTCGAGCTATGAGCCCGCCATGATCGATGCGATGGTGCAGGCGGAGCTCAAGTACGGCGATCAGGTGCCGACCGGCACCTATCTCGACATGACCGCGAACCTGCCGCTGGTCGATCCGCTCAAGGTGCTCTCGCCGGTGCTGCTCATCCGCGGCGACCATGACGGCATCGCGACGGTCGCGGACCTGTTCGATTTCTATCGGCAGCTGCCCAACGGCGACCTGCAGTTCGTGATCGTGCCGCAGACCGCGCACAATCCGACGGTCGGCAAGAACCGGTTCCTGTATTGGCACGCCGTCAACGCGTTCCTCACCATGCCGCCGCAGGTGGCGTGAGATTCGGAAAATCCCTCCCCCTGAAAGGGGGAGGGTGGCGCCGAAGGCGCCGGGTGGGGGTCCCGCCTTCCCGCGGGTTCGGTGTTTGTCGTTGACGCGGGACCCCCACCCGACCCGCTTTGCGGGTCGACCTCCCCCTTGCAGGGGGAGGTTAGAACAGCGCCAGCGTTCTGATTTCGATGCTCTCGCGCGGGCGGGCGCCGGGCGGCGAGGTCGGGTCCTCGAACGCGGTATGGGCGGTCCAGCGGGCCACGCTATCCTCGAGTGAATCGTAGACCTTGAACACCAGCGCCTCCTCGCGCCGCATGCGCGGAAACCAGTACCAGCGGTGCGCCGGATTGTGGGTGATCGCATAGGTCTGGCCGATGCGGCCCGGATAACGGCGCTCCGATACGACCAGGTCCGCGGGTGCGAGGCTCTCCGCATCGCAGATGCCGAGCGGAAACGTTTCGACCGGATAGCGGATCGGCCGCCACACCTGCACGATGGCGAAGCGGCGGCGCAGCAGCGCGTCGGCCTCCTGCGGCAGCACATCGCGCAGGCGCTGCGGGCCCGACCATTCGGTGTAGTCGTTGTGCACGCGGCGGACCACCTCGCGGATCTTGCGCGCCGCGCGGGCCTCGTCGTCGGCGGTACGTAGCGTGTGATCGAACACCACCACCCGGGACGCTCCGCTTTGCGCCTTCACCAGCGCTTCCATCTCCGGGTAGTAGGTTGCGCGAATCTCGGCTTCATCGAAGAAGTCCGCGACCTTGGTGTCATGGCGCACGAAACGGAAGCCGTTGCGGTCGAGCGTGAAGTTCTCCGCATGGAGCCTGCCGTTGCGGATCATAACCGGGCGCGGGTCCTGCCCGCCGCCGGTGCGCACGTCGAGAGAGCCCGGTTCGCCCGTCGCGGTGAACGGCTTCTCGCCCGTATCCAAGAAATAGTTGACCGAGGCCTCGATCGATCGGGCAGCGGTTTCCGGTTCGGCGATCCCGACCATGGTGCCTCCTTGGGGCCAAATCCGATGGCCCCGTGCATCCTCACGGCTCGAAGATAGGTGGAGGCCGCCGCCGACACAATGTCCGCCGACCAAGCGCGACATGTGCAACGGGAGCAAATGAAACTCCCGGCACGATTGTTCTGCGCAAATCCACTTCGGCAGATGCATCCAGCCTCCTGCGCAGGCTATCGTGAAACAATCGCCGACATATAGAATGTCCGCAGACGTGGTACGCGGAGAGTGCATGATGATATATTTCTCCGATGGAGCCGGCCCGGCCATGGGCCCCGAGGGAAAGCATGAGCAAACGGATCATCGCGGCGACGCTCGTTGGTGCGCTCGCTTTCGGCCTGCCTGGCGCGCAAGAGCGCGCATGGGCGCAAGAGCGCGCAAGTGCGCAAGAGAGCTGGCCGAGCCGGCCGCTCACCATGGTGGTTCCGTTCGCCGCCGGCGGGCCGGTCGATCTGCTCGGCCGCATCGTCGGGCAATATCTGGGCGCGCAACTGGGCACGCCGGTCGTGGTCGAGAATTTTCCGGGGGCCGGCGGCATGCCGGGCTCGCAGCGTATCGCCCGCGCCAATCCGGACGGCTACAGTTTCCTGCTCGGCTCGATCGGCACCCATGCGTTGAACCAGTCGCTCTACCGGCGCCCGCTTTATAACGCGGCGACCGACTTCGCCCCGGTCGCCCTCATTGCCCAGGTGCCGCTGGTGCTCATCACCCGCAAGGATTTCCCGGCGCGCGATCTCGCACAGTTCATCGCCTACGCCAAGGCGCAGCAATCCCACTTGCAATACGGCTCGGCCGGCGCCGGCACCTCCACTCATATCGGCTGCGTGCTGCTCAATCAGGTGATCGGCGTCGACATCATCCACGTGCCCTATCGGGGCGGCGAGGCGGCGCTGCTCGATCTCATGGGCGGGCGGGTCGACTATACGTGCAGCATCCTCTCCGTCGCGGCGCAGCCGATCCGCGACAAGGCCGTCAACGCGATCGCGATGCTGTCGCGCGCGCGCTCCCCGGTCATGCCGGACCTGCCGACCGCCCATGAGCAGGGCCTCGAGGACTTCGATATCTATTCGTGGAACGCGGTCTTCCTGCCGAAGGGAACCCCGCCCGAGATCGTCGGCAAGCTCAATGCCGCGCTCTCGAAAGTGATGGACAATCCGGCGGTGCGCGCCAAGCTCGAGGACCTCGGCCTCTATGTGGTGGCGGGCGAAGAGCGCAGCCCCGGCCACCTCGCGGATTTCGTCAGGAGCGAGATCGAGAAATGGGCGGCTCCGATCCGCTTGAGCGGCGCCACCGGCGAGTAGGACCAAGAGGAAAACGGGGATCGAGAATGACCACCAAGGCGGAGCGCATGGCCAAGCTTCTATCCGGTGCAGCCGGCGGATCGAGCGACAATCCATTCGTGCTCAAGGACCCGCTGGTCGTCATGTTTCAGCAGGACGGCAAGGTCGTCTGCCGTATTCATCGGGCGCCGGGTCTCGACCACACGCATTACGGTCTCGCGATCTGCGATCTCGTTCGCCATGTGGCGCGTGCATTCCATGTCGGCGAAGATGAAGTCTGGAAATGGGTGGACAAGGAGCGGCGGCGGCCCACCACCGACATCTCGCAACCGTCCTGATCTCATTCTTACTCTCATTCGCAATCCGGGGAGCGTTTCTTGCAGAAGCTGAACGAACTCATTCGCGGAAATGATTTGATCGTTGCGCCGGTTGCGCTCAATCCGATCATGGCGCGGCTGGCCGAGGAGGCCGGTTTCAAGGCGATTTATCTCAGCGGCGGATCGCTCGGCTGGCTCAAATGCGTGACCGAGGCGAATCTGACCCTGCCGGAGCTGGCCGAGGTGGCGGTCGATATGCGCGCGGTGTGCAAGCTGCCGATCGTGCTCGATGCTGGCGGCGGCTGGGGCGATCCGGTGCATGTGTACCGGACCGTTGCGCTGTCGGAGGCGGCGGGCTTCGCCGCCATCGAGATCGAGGACCAGCTGTTGCCGCGCCGCGTGGAGCATCACGTCGGCATCGACCATCTGGTTCCGACCGAATTCATGATCCAGAAGATCGAGGCGGCGCGCGATGCCCGCACCGATCCCAATCTGGTCATCATCGCCCGCACCAATGCGCGGCGGGTGGGCGGTCTCGACGAGGCGATGCGCCGGGCCGAGGCCTTCCACAAGGCGGGCGCCGACATGCTGTTCTGCTATACGCGCAGTGCCGACGAGCTGCGCATCATGGGCGAGCGCCTGCCGCCGCCCTTGATGATGTTCGCGCCGCCCGACGGATTTGGTACATTCGCGCTCAAGGAGCGCGATCTCGCCGCGCTCGGCTACCGGCTCGCGGCTTCCTCCGGTACCGCTTTTGCCGCGATGGTCAAGGCGATCCGCCAGTCCTACGAATGCCTGGCGCAGGGCCGGATGGATCCGTTCCTCGGACCGGGCGGCGCCGACAAGGAGATGAAGGCCGCGCAGGACACTTGCGGGCTCGATCGCCTCTTGCAAATCGAGCGCCGCACCATGAAGGGTGCTTGATCGGCGGCACACTCCGTCGGAACGTGTTGAATTAGGTTGCGCCATACAAATCAGAACCAAGATCGCTCGGGAGGAAAACATGAAAATCGCTGCTCTCTGCCTGGCCGTCACCGCGTTCGCCGCAGGCTCTGCGCTCGCCCAGACCCAAATCGTCAATCAGGCGGCGGTCGCCAAGATGGGCGGCATCCCGCAATTCATGGTCGACCCGTTCTGGCCGAAGCCTTTGCCGAACAACTGGCTCATGGGCCAGGTCGCCGGCATCCGGGTCGATCGCTTCGATCATATCTGGGTCGTGCAGCGCCCGGGCTCGCTGAACAAACGCGAGCTCGCCGCCCAGCAGACTCCGCCGGAGGCCAAGTGCTGCGTCGCGGCACCGCCGGTTCTGGTGTTCGACCAGTCCGGCAATCTCATCCGGCATTGGGGCGGCCCGGGCCAAGGCTACGACTGGCCCAAGAGCGAGCACAGCGTCTATATCGACGACAACGATTTCATCTGGCTCGCCGGCAACGAGAAGGTCGACGGCCAGCTGCTCAAGTTCACCATGGACGGCAAATTCGTGCTGCAGGTCGGCAAGCCGATCGACAAGGCCGACAGCAACTCGACCGAGCGGCTGGGTTCGCCGGCCGACATCGCGGTCGATGTCGCCGCCAAGGAGGTCTATGCGGCGGACGGCTACACCAACCGGCGCGTCGTGGTGTTCGATTCGGAGACCGGCGCCTACAAGCGCCATTGGGGCGCCTACGGCAACAAACCGAGCGACGACAAGACGCCGCCCTATGATCCGGGCAAGCCGGTCTCGCAGCAGTTCGGCAACCCCGTGCACTGCGTGCGCATCTCCAAGGACGGCCTGGTCTATGTCTGCGACCGCACCAACGATCGCTACCAGATCTTCCGCAAGGACGGCACCTTCGTGTCCGAGCATTTCTTCGAGCGCAATACCCGGCTGAACGGTTCGGTCTACGAGATCGCCTTCTCGCCCGACCGGGAGCAGAAGTTCATCTACATGGTGGATGGATCGAACGGCGAGGTGCGTATCGTCGAGCGCGCCACCAACGAGACGCTCGGCCGCTTCGGCCGGGTCGGGCGCCAGGCCGGCGAGTTCACGGCGGCCCACAACATCGCGGTCGATCTCGAGGGCAATATCTACACCGCCGAGGTGGCGACCGGGCAGCGGGTGCAAAAGTTCCGCCGCCTGGATGCGCAGAACTGATCGCCGAAGTCAGGGAGAGAACCGCCATGAGAACACCCCTGCGTCAAAAGCTGATCATTGCCGGCGCGCTGGTCGCGCTCACCGGAGCCGCGGTGTCGGTTTGGGCGGCGCCGGACTTGCATCTGCGCGGCGGCCGTTTCCGGCCGCTCGCCTATGGGGAGCTCGATCCGGCCCAGAAGGCGCTCGCCGACGCCGCCCTGGCTGCCGGCCGCAAGTCCTTCGACGGGCCCTTCAACATCAGCTTGCGCAGTCCCGAGATGACGGAGCTGTCGGGTCCGCTCGATGCCTATCTGCGTACCAAGTCGACCGCGATCCCGGCCAAGCTCAAGGAGATCGCCATCATGCTGACGGCGCGGTTCTGGGGCGGGCAATTCGTCTGGTATTCGCACCGCCAGCAGGCGCTCGACGCAGGCCTGAGCGCGGCCTTCATCGACGCCATGGCGGCCGGAACACGTCCAGCCCCGATGACGGCCGACGAGGCCATCGTGCTCGATTTCTGCGAGCAACTGCTGGCGACCCGGCAGGTGGACGACGCCAATTTCAAGGCCATGGCCGACCGCTTCGGGGAGCGCGGCATCGTCGAGCTGGTCGGCCTGATGGGCCGCTATCACGCGCTGAGCATGCTGTTCGCCATCGACCGCTATCCGTTGCCCGAGGGCGCCCGGCAGGAGATCGACAAGCCGAAATAGGAGCCATTCTCGGACCGAGGAACAAGCGAAATGTCCACGCGGCGCGCGGCGCTCGTTCCGAGATCGATCTGGCTAGCGCTGGGCTTGTTGGCGCTCGGCCTCGATTGCGCGAGCGCGCTCGCGCAAAGCTTCCCCGGCAAGCCGGTTCGGATCATCGTGCCGTTCGCGGCCGGCGGGGCGGTCGATGATCTCGCCCGCA
>Ga0209068_10000640_pt1 | contig 18638 bp, 13 predicted proteins | sample ColStrG_CSR_2012_FD_187200 | JGI IMG/M metagenome (GOLD analysis project Ga0209068, IMG submission 187200) | Freshwater sediment microbial communities in response to fracking from Pennsylvania, USA - Cold Stream Run_MetaG_CSR_2012 (SPAdes)... | ecosystem: Environmental > Aquatic > Freshwater >... | reverse complement strand
CGAACTGGCCGGGCTGCGCCTTTTTCGAGATGAGCGGGGCCGCGACCTTGAAGTAAAATACGTCCGGTGCTCTGAGCAGTTTCTTTTCGAGAATTTTTGCCATACGCGTTTCGTTCCTTCTCCGGCGGGACAGAGGTGTCCGCCTTGTTAGAGATTTGGTCCAGTGACCGGGTGATGCCCTGCCAACCTTCTTGAACGATTGCCTGAGAGACTTGACACAAGGATAAAACCGATCATGATGAACGACATTAATGAAATCGGCTGTCTGATGCAGTCTGTGAACGTTAACACTCCGTAAAATCGTTGTCAAGAATATTGTCTATAAATTATATAAATAGACACGCCATTTTTGGTTATAGAAATCCGGTGAGCCGCGTCCAGACTTTTTTCTCTGATGCCCGGCTTCCGCGCTTCCAGTACAAATCGCTTTACTCTGGTATTTCGCAGTGGTACAATTACGTTTCTCACTCAACCAGTATGAACAAAATCATCATAAAAGGCTGCCGCCAGCATAACCTCAAGAATATCGACCTTGAGATCCCCCGGGACAAACTCGTGGTAATTACGGGACTGTCCGGGTCGGGCAAATCGTCTCTCGCCTTCGACACCATCTACGCCGAAGGACAACGGCGGTATGTTGAGAGCCTCTCGGCCTATGCCCGCCAGTTCCTCGGCCAGATGGACAAGCCCGACGTGGACTCCATCGACGGGCTTTCCCCCGCCATCGCCATCGAACAGAAAACCACGAGCAAGAACCCCCGCTCCACCGTGGGCACGGTGACCGAAATCTACGATTACCTGCGCCTGCTCTTTGCGCGCATCGGCAAACCGTACTGCTATAAGTGCGGCAGAGAGATCGCGGCCCAGACCGTGCAGCAGATTACCGATGCGGTCATGGCATTACCCAAAGACGCGCGCATCCAGGTGTTGGCCCCGATCGTTCGGGGCAGGAAGGGCGAATACAAAAAGGAGCTTATGGCGGCCGGGGCTTCGGGCTATGTGCGGGCGCGGGTAGACAACGTCATCCGTGATTTGGGCGAGCCCATTGCCATGGACAAAAAGAAGAAGCATGATATCGAGATCGTGATCGACCGCCTCGTGATCAAACCCGGCATCGAGCGCAGGCTCGCCGAGGCCGTTGAAACGGCGCTCCGCCAGGCAGACGGCGCTGTGCTGGTGAACCTCGTAGACGAAAAGCGCGACCTTTTATACAGCGAAAAACTCGCCTGCATCGTGGACAACATCAGCTATCCCGATCTGGCGCCCAACAGTTTTTCCTTCAACAGCCCGCAGGGCGCTTGCCCCACCTGCGACGGCCTCGGCGGTCTCCTCGAATTCGACCCCGAGCTGATCGTGCCGAATGCCAACCTCTCGCTTCGGGAAGGCGCCGTCAAACCCTGGGCCAAGCGCACCTCGTTCCAGTATTTCCAGATGCTTGATTCGATCGCCCGCGGGTGCGACTTTGACGTGAACACGCCCTTTAAGGACCTGAAGGCGTTTCAGCAGAAAATGCTGCTGCACGGGAACCACGATAACAACGGGAAGGCCCTGTCCGCTCGGGCCGCGGCGTGCAAACCCTTCGAGGGCATTATTGCTATCCTGAAGCGCCGCTATGATGAGACGGATTCCTTTGCGACCCAGTGGGAACTCGAACAATACATGAGTTACCAGACCTGCCCGGATTGCAACGGCAGCAGGCTGCGCAAGGAATCCCTTGCGATCAAGGTGGCCGGGAAAAACATTCATGACATTACGCGTATGAGCATCACGCAGGCGCTGGCGTTCTTTTCCAACCTCACGCTTACGGAAAAAGAGACCGCCATCGCGCATCGGATTTTCAAGGAGATCCGCGAGCGCCTCGGGTTCATGGCCCACGTGGGCCTCGACTATCTCACCCTCGACCGCGGATCGGCCACGCTCTCGGGCGGCGAAGGCCAGCGCATCCGGCTCGCCACCCAGATCGGCTCGTCCCTTGTGGGCGTGCTCTATATCCTGGATGAACCGAGCATCGGTCTGCACCAACGGGACAACCGGCGTCTTCTCGACACGCTGGTCCGTCTTCGCGACCTCGGAAACACCGTGCTGGTGGTGGAGCATGACGAAGAGACCATCCGCTCCGCCGACCATGTCATTGATATGGGGCCCGGCGCAGGCGTGCACGGCGGCGAGGTCGTGGCACAGGGCACGCCGGAGGAGATCCAGAAGGTGGCGCAATCGCTCACCGGGCAATACCTTTCGGGCACGGTGTTCATCACGGTCCCGTTGGGGAGAAGAAAATTTGAAAAGTCCGTCGCCGTTGTCGGCGCGATTGAAAATAATCTGAAGAACATCAATGTCCGGTTCCCGCTCGGCGTACTCACCTGCGTGACCGGCGTGTCCGGCTCGGGCAAGAGCACGCTCGTGGTGGACATTCTATTCCGCGCCCTGGCGCAGAGGCTTTACCGCTCCACGGAACGCGCGGGCAAGCACAAGGATATAAAGGGACTGGAGCATATCGACAAGGTCATCGATATCGACCAGTCTCCCATCGGCAGGACTCCGCGCTCCAACCCCGCCACCTATACCGGCGTGTTCGGGCCGGTGCGCGATCTCTTCACCCAACTCCCGGAATCGCGCGTACGCGGATACAAGCCGGGGCGCTACAGTTTCAATGTCAAAGGCGGCAGGTGCGAGGCCTGCGAGGGCGACGGCTTGATCAAGATCGAGATGCACTTCCTGCCCGACGTGTACGTGACCTGCGACGTATGCCACGGCAGCCGGTACAACCGCGAGACCCTCGACATCCGGTATAAAGGCAAAAACATCGCCGAGGTGCTTGCCATGACCGTGGAGCAGGCGAACGATTTTTTTCAGAACGTCACGCCGGTCCGGTCCAAGCTCCAGACGCTGATGGACGTGGGACTCGGGTACATCACGCTCGGCCAGTCCGCAACCACGCTCTCCGGCGGCGAGTCCCAGCGCGTGAAACTCTCGAAGGAGCTTTCGCGCAGGGCCACGGGCCGCACGCTGTATATCTTGGATGAGCCCACCACGGGCCTTCATTTTGCCGACACCCAGAAGCTGCTCGACATGCTGAACCAGCTCGTGGGCACGGGCAACACGGTGGTGGTGATCGAGCATAATCTCGACGTGATCAAGACCGCGGACTGGATCATCGATCTCGGTCCCGAAGGCGGAGACCGCGGCGGCATGATCGTCGCGGAAGGCACTCCCGAGGACGTGGCGAACGTGAAAGAATCGTACACGGGGCAGTTCCTTAAGAAAATATTATGAAAAAATATCAAATCCCAAATAGCAAATAAACTCCAATTACCAATCATCAAGGACCAAACATTTGGTTATCTGAATTTGATGTTTGGATATTATTTGGAGCTTGGGATTTAGGTATTGGAATTTAAAAAATTAGGAGGTCTTATGTACCGCGCACTTTCCCTTCTTGTCATGACAGCGCTCCTGCTCACGCCCGCTGCCTGCAGCGAAATGAAAACGCCTGACCCGTCAGCAATCCAGGGCAAGAACATCCTCTCGACCCTCAGGACCATGAGCCGGTCTTACGAGCAGAAGGACCTCAAGGCGTTCATGTCCGACGTTACCAATCGTTACCCGGAGCGGGAGACTTTTTCTAAATCCCTCGCCACGGCATTCTCCAAATACGAAACGATTCATTTCAATATCCAGTATTCGAAAATGCTTATCACGGTCAAGGAGAAAACCCAGATCAGGGCATCGTTCAACTGGGATGCGGAGTGGCTCGGCACCAAGGGGATATCGCAAAAGAACGGCGGTAGGGTAACCCTGGTCTTTGACGCGGGCAGTTTCAAGCTCATCGATATAGACGGAAAAAATCCGTTTATCCCGGTGGAGACCCCGGTGAAGCACTAGCATGCATTTCGGATTGAACAGATTTCAAAAGTTTTCCCCATTAATCCGCATTCCACAATTGATATGTCCTATACCACTGACCACATAACAACCGACTTCCTCATCATCGGCGGGGGCGTGGCAGGGCTGCGCGCGGCCATAGAACTCGCGCAAAACGGCAAGGTCCTCGTTGTGACCAAGGAAGCTCCCACGGAGAGCAGTTCCCAGTACGCCCAAGGAGGCGTGGCCGTGGCCCTCTCGGACGAGGACGAAATTTCCATTCATCGCGAGGATACCATGAAAGCGGGCGACGGTCTCTGTTTGCGCAAAGCCGTGGACGCGCTCGTGGAGGAAGGGCCTGCGCGGATTCGGGAGCTCATCCAGTGGGGCGCCGAATTCGACAAGGAAGGCGCGAAGCTGGCCTTCACGCAAGAGGCGGCGCACTCCCGCCGCAGGATACTCCATGCTCTGGGCGATTCCACCGGACGCGAGATCATCCGCGCGTTGATCGAGAAGGCTCGTCTTTCGGACGCGATCTCAAAAATAGATTTCGCATTCACCCGGGACCTGGTCGTGAAGGACGGCGCATGCGTCGGCGCCGTGGTCTGTAGGCAGGCGCTGAAGCAAGTCCTGATCATATCAGCGCGGGCCGTCGTGCTCGCCACCGGGGGCGCGGGCCGGCTGTATGAGCGCACCACCAACCCGGCCGTGGCGACCGGCGACGGCATGGCAATGGCCTGGCGCGCGGGCGCGGAGCTCATGGACATGGAGTTCGTCCAGTTCCATCCCACCGCGCTCTACCTCCCGGGCGCGCCGCAGTTCCTGCTGTCCGAGGCCATGCGCGGCGAGGGCGGCGTGCTCAGAAACATTCACGGGCTGCGTTTCATGGAAAACTACCACCCGGCTCGCGAGCTTGCTCCGCGCGACGTGGTCACCCGCGCCATCCATTCGGAAATGATCGCCACGCAAGCAAGCCATGTGTCTCTCGACATGACGCATCTGGGCGGCGATTACCTGATGAAACGCTTTCCCCGAATCTATTCCACGTGCAAAGACCTCGGCATCGATATTACCCAGGCGCCGATCCCCGTCTCGCCCGCAGCTCACTACATCATGGGCGGGGTCAGGACCGATCTCTCGGGCGCCACGAACGTCCCCGGTCTCTTTGTTGCCGGCGAGACCGCCTGCACCGGCGTGCACGGCGCAAACCGGCTCGCGAGCAATTCCCTGCTAGAAGGACTGGTCTACGGAGAACGCGCAGGCAGCGCCGCTGCGCGCTACGCGCGGAAGCGGAAATCTCAAAACGATCTTTCATCGTGCAACCCATCGCACAGCAAAGAACGGAAAAGCGCTTCCGGCGCAACCCTGGACATCAATGCCGTCCGCGCGTCGATGCAAAAGCTCATGTGGAACAAGGTCGGTATCATACGGAACAAAAAAGATTTGAATGCCGCGCTCAAGCAGCTTCAAGAATGGGACCGGGCACTGAAAGATCACGCGCCGGACAGAGAACTCTTTGAACTAAAAAACATGATCACCACCGCGCAACTCATCACCCGCTCAGCGCTCTTGCGCGAAGGCAGCGTAGGCGCTCACTTCCGAAGTGATTTTCCGAATAAGGGAAAGTATTGGAGGAAGAGGACGGTGATAGTACGATAACCCGAACGTCCAAAATGTATTGCTTCACGGAACTTCTTAATTCGACCTTTCTACCCAAACCGGCAAATCTATATGTCATCCCATTGAACCCTTCCGGGGAGATCACCTCTACAGGTGATCACAAAATATTTTTTGTATCATGCATTTTATGCTATAGTCTTTAGTCAGTAGCTCCTTCCTGTAGTTGTTGTAGTTGCCATTCTTTGAAACACACAAAGTATCAATATGAATTCGTTGACATCTACCACTTCATACCTTGGGTTGTCATTAATTAATATGATACATTGACATTACTTACAATTAATAATAAAATACTTTACTATTTTTTGATAAATTGCCGTTAATTTATGGAGATAATGACATGATATTAAATTCAATAAAATATTCCGAATTTGCAAATACTCCGAGAGCTTGGCACTTAGACGAGTTCATTGCAGGCCCAATTAACCTAGTTGTAGGTAAGAATGCTGCTGGCAAAACCCGCACTATAAGCCTCATTTTTGGATTGGCCAATCTTGTCTCTGGTGATATCAATTTCGTGTACGTGGATGGTTCTTATGAGGCACACTTTACAAATAATACTGATCTTATAGATTATTATTTGCAATATGAAAATGGTGTTATTACTGCCGAGAAGTTTATCCTCAATGGCGTGGCCTTGCTAGATAGGCATAAGGGTGGCATTGGCTCTATCTATGCGAAGGAAATTGGTGAGCAAATTAAATTTCAAGCACCAGACAATCAATTAGCATGTGTGTCAAGGCGCGATGATATACAACACCCTTTTTTCCAACCTTTGTATGAATGGGGAAAATCAACACTCCTATATAACTTCGGATCTCCTTTAGGTAAAGATGCAATCATGTCGAGTTCGGTGACGGAAAACGTTGACCAATATTTAAATTTAAAAGATACTAACAATGTAATAATGATTTACAAAAAGGGCGTTGCAAAATATGGACCCGATTATACAGCAAGTATAATAACCTCAATGCATGATATTGGTTATGAAATTGAAGATATAGGAACTGACATTAATCCTAATTTGAGATATATAGGTCCACCTTTAGCAGTAAATTTGCCTAGACCCGTTTGTCTGTTCGCTAAAGAAAAAGACCTAGGCGAGCGTATATATCAAACAGACATCTCGCAGGGCATGTTTAGATGTCTATCCTTATTTATACAAGTCTATTATGCGCAAATGTCAAGTACTCCACATCTTCTTATAATTGACGATATAGGAGAAGGATTAGATTTTGAACGCTCAACGGCTTTGATTACGATTTTAATTGGTATAGCTAAAAAATCTGCCGTTCAACTAATCATGTCATCTAACGATAGATTTGTTATGAACAGCGTACCCTTAATGTATTGGTCTATCATCCAAAGAATTGGAGGTCATTGTAAAGTTTATAACAATAAAAATTCAAAAAAATTATTTGATAAATTTGAATATACTGGTCTGTCTAACTTTGATTTCTTTGCTACTGATTTTACTTCTCAAGATATGAGTGATAAATGAAACGTCTGGCTATTTTTGTTGAAGGCCAAACAGAACAAATTTTCGCGACTAAGCTAATCACAGAAATAGCCGGCAGCAAAGATATTGCTATTGTCCAAGAGCAAAAAATCCGTGGCCAAAACTTTGTGACAATCGATGCACAAAAAATAACGCCAGATACAAAATACTACGTACTTATTCGTGATTGTAGAAATGATACACAAGTTAAAACAGCCATTATTGATGTGGCAGAACGTTTTGCCAAACAGGGTTATGACAAAATATTAGGTTTACGGGATGTCTACCCCAAAACGCACTCAGAAATTCCAGAGCTATTGAAATGGTCGAACTATAAAGTCCCTACTAAATTTCTACCAATAAATATTCTTTTGGCAATCATGGAGATCGAAGCCTGGTTTCTTGCAGAAACATCGCACTTTACTCTGATTCATTCTTCGCTAACAATTGATGTTATAAAATCAACACTACAATTTGATCCTTCTGTTGACTCCGTAGAGTCAAGGCCCAATCCTGCCAAGGATTTAGATGATGTATACAAAAAAGCGGGGTTTGCGTACACTAAAAGAAAAAAAAATACTGTGCGGACTATAAAAGCTCTTGATTACCCTTCTTTGTATTTATCTCTACGTCCAAGAATTCCTAGCCTAAATGAATTTATATCTGAAATCGACTCGTTTCTCTCTTAAAAATACCCGCTCTTCAACTCAATGTTGATGCATGATTTAACTGGCATTCGTAAACCGGAACATTATGAAGATCTAGTAAATCGCATCATACCGACCGCTACGCGGCGTGTGAGACTCATCGTTCCTTTATGTTTCAATCCGTATTTCATAACTTTTCTATCAAACTTGATTGCAGATTAGTAGGTGAAAATGACAATATCTGCCTGCGAGACACGATACTGATTTGTGGATTGAAGTCTATACTGATGGGCGATTTAAGTACGATTTCAGAAAATCACGCGGTGAGGAATTTACCGTAATCGCTGATAGGCTGAATTTCCTGGATGGTGAATTGTATTACACCTTGGGCGCGAGCTCCATCATCATCATGCGCGTCCCTCCGGCTCGTTCAACCCGTTGTCGTACTGTCTTCCGGACCACGAACGCTCAGCAGCCACCACCTGGCGTCTTTGCGTCCTTTGCGGGGTTGCCTGTCGAAATAGATCGTCATGGTTTCATTCGAAGCCGTGACCACCTCGAACCAATGCTTATGTATGTACAACTCTGAACTGCCGTGGCGGCACTTCCCGGTTTCGCGCCAGGTGCGCAGTACGGTCGCAATTTCTATCGTTCTACCTCGCCACACGAACTCCCGCGGAAGGCCGGGCTCCCCGACAGCCATGCGAGCAGTATCAGCCGTGGCAACCACGGGCTTTATCGGTTCACTCACAAATCGTTCTGGCATGATCACTCAAAGGTTGTTGCGTGGGGTTCCCATGCGAAAATTTAGCCATGCGACCGAGTCCGAGGGTGAAGCATTTCGGACTGTCTGAGCCCGAAGGGCGAGTTTCCGAAATGTACCGAGGACGACCGAGCCTGGCGTAAAGAATTTTCGCCGGGTGCCCTTCTTTGGGTCACCTTTCTTGGGCACGCAAGAAAGGTGACGAAAAACTTTTTAACAACATAAATCAATACATTGACAGTAAAACGACCCATATAAAAATCAGAAAACTCTTATTTTTTCTTGCTCAGCAGAAAATCAAGAAAGGCCTTGCAGAGCAAAGACCTGCTCTTGCCCTTCAGCAGGATGACGGAAAAGCTCCGCTCAAACGGCACGCCCTTGACCTGCACTGCAACAAGACGGTTCGCTTGTATATCGTCCCGGAGCGCGCGAATGGAGAGGATGGACACGCCGAGCCCGGCCTTTACGGCCTGGCGCACCGCATCGCTGCTCCCCATGATTGCAACCGGGTTCAGATCAGCAGGAGAAAACCCCGCCTTCCCAAGCCGCTCTTCCATAACCCGGCGCGTGCCGGACCCTTTTTCACGCAGGATAAACGGTTCACCCGCCAGCGCGTTGACGGAGATATTCTTCTTTCGGGCCCAGGGATGGCCAGGAGGGACTGCGACGACAAGCTCGTCTTTCAGAAATGGATGTATCTCCAGGTGAGGATCCACGCTGCGAGCGCCGACTACGCCGATCTGCAACTCGCCGCTCAAGACGGCTTCAGTCGTTTTTGCCGTGTCGTTTATATACAAGTGGATGGATGAGGCGGGATATTTTTTTTTGAACGCTCCGATAACGGTCGGAAGTATATAGGCCCCGGGAATGGTGCTGCCGCCGATCTTCAGAAGACCGCTGACATTGCCGGCGAGCCCTTCGAGCTCCTGTCGGGCCTGATCGCGAAGCGCGAGGAGCTTCTGGCCGTGGCGGGAAAGGACCTCGCCTGCTTCCGTGGGGACCACTCGCTTGCCGAGACGGTCGAGGAGCTTCACCCCCAGTTCGGCTTCCAGATTTTTAATATGTCCGCTTACCGTGGGTTGGGTAAGGTAGAGCGCCTCCGCTGCCTTGGAGAAGCTGCGGAGTTTTATCAGGGAGCAAAATATCTCGATCTGGTGGAGGTCCATGGCTGAATCCGAAAGTGAGAAGATAGGAAGATAAGAGGGTAAGAAAAAGAGCGGGTCTCTGTGTCTTGTCCTTGAACTTTCCTACCTTCCTAACCTCCTATTTTCCTTCTTTCGCGTAATCGCGCAGAAACTGCGTGAACAGCCGCATGCCGATGCCCGTGGCGCCTTTTGGCGTATACGGCCGGTCCTTGTCGGTCCAGGCTGTCGCGGCGATATCGAGGTGCACCCACGGATACTTCTGCACGAACTTCGAGAGGAGAGCCGAGGCCGTGATAGTGCCGCCTGCCCTGCCGCCGGTGTTCTTCATGTCCGCGATATCGCTTTTTATCTGATCGTAATATTCTTCCCAGAGAGGAAGTTCCCACACTCTCTCGTCGGTCTTCTCGCCGGCTTCGCGTAATTTTTGTTTGAACACGCTGCTGGTGCCGAGCATGCCGGTGGCCTCGGTGCCCAAGGCGATGGAGCACGCGCCGGTGAGCGTGGCGATGTCCACGATTACCGCGGGCTTGTAGCGGCACGCATAGGTGAGCGCATCGGAAAGGATGAGCCTTCCCTCCGCGTCGGTATTCAGAATCTCGATCGTCTTACCGGACATGGTGCGCAGCACATCGCCGGGTTTATATGCCCTGCCGCCCGGCATGTTCTCCGTCGCGGGCAGAAGGCCCACGATATTGAGCGGGAGCTTGAGCCCTGCGGCCGTGCGGAGCGCGCCGAGCACCGCGGCCCCGCCCGACATGTCGTCTTTCATCCTGTCCATGTTCTCGGCAGGCTTGATCGATATGCCGCCGGAGTCGAAGGTTATCGTCTTGCCTACCAGCGCAATGAACGGCTTCTTGCCGCCCTTGCGGTATTCGAGGATGATAAACTTAGGCGGTTGCGCGCTGCCCGAGGACACGCCGAGGATTCCGCCCATCCCGAGCTTCTCCATGTGATTGCGCTCAAGCACCTGGAGCTTCAGCCCGAATTCACGCGCTATCTCGCGCGCCTTTGTTGCGACGATCGCGGGCGTCATGTCAACAGGCGGGGAACTCACCATGTCCCTTGCCATAATGGTCGAGTCCGCGATGATCGTACCGACTGATACGCCCCTTTGCATGGCCTTGACCGAGGCCGTGGCTTCCGTCAGCATGGTCAGCGCTTGGACGTCCTGTTTGCGGTCGTTTTCCTCATTGGTCTTGTATTTCAGAAACCGGTAGAGCCCGAGCACGCAGCCTTCGGTCAGAGCCTGGGCAAGCTCTTCGGGGTCCAGGTCAAGCTCGTCCGCAACAACGGCGATCTCTTTAGCTCCGGCGCTTCGCAGGGCAACCGCGGCCTTGCCTGCTGCCTGCCGCAAACGGTTGAGCGTGAACTCGCTTTGCTTGCCCAAACCAACGAGCAGCAGACGCTCTGCCGCGATCCGGCCTTCAGGATACAAAACATGGACAACACCCGGCTTGGGTTTGAAATCGCCCCGCTTGATGAGCCGCGCGATCATTCCGCCCAGCGCCTTGTCCACCCGCTCCGCGATTTTGCCCGGCTTTTCATCATCAAAGCACAGGATGATTGCGCCGTCGGTCTTTACCTTTTCTATCTTGCCTGTTGCGACGTTGATCTTCATAGATTACCACCGAAATTATTCAATTTATAAATTCCCATTATGGCGCATCGTTGATTATGACGCTATTGCTTAAGAAGGCCGCCCCTGAACGACAGCCGCGCTTGGGCGCGCCTCACCGCAACGACAAACAACATCAGACCTTTTCTGAATTCCCGAAAGATGCCGATCGTGCGGTAATTATTTTGCGCGCTTGTGCGGCAGAGCGAAGCGGGCAGCCTTCGGCACAGAGGCGAATTCCTCGATATCCCGATTTCCAATTGTTGTTCAGTCTTTTCTCAAGACGATCGGCTCAAGACCCTCGATCTTCAGTTTGTCCGCTATCTGCCCAGCCCGCTCTTCAGATGCGTAGGACCCTACGCGCACGCAGTATAACCGGGCGATGTTCGTTTCCAACGGAACGATGAACACCAGCTCGAATCTTTTCGACAGTCGATACTTCAAAATTTTCGCATTCTCTTCTTCCGTGTACACGGCTGCCTGTACCGTATACGGGGCCGGGTCCCGAACCTCATCCAGGGTTTCGATCTTTACCTGGGTGATACCGTGCGCCGCGAAGCCCAGTTCTTGTGCAGCGCCGTAAGACAGGTCGAGTATCCTGCTCTTGATGAACGGCCCCCGGTCGTTAATTTTGACTTTGATGCTTTTTGAATTTTCAAGGTTGGTGACGCGGACCATGACGCCGAGCGGCAGGGTCCGGTGTGCCGCCGAGATTCCCTCGCTATCGAAGACCTCGTTGCTCGCCGTTTTTTTACCGTGAAACTCCTTGCCGTACCAGGCAGCGGTCCCTGTCTCGCGATAGACTTGGCCCCGCGCCGGAACCGGCGCCAGGGAAGGCGTTGGAGCGGCAGGGAAAACGACGGGCGCTTCCTTGCCCGCGCACGCTGCCGAGAACAGCAAGACCGTTGCCAGCACAACAATCCTGAACAGCCGCATCATATGCGAGGGACACGGAAAATTCATCCCGCTGTCCCGTTTATGCAGACGCGGGCTTTGCCTCTGCCGCTTTCTTACCAGCCGACTTGTATGCTTTTGCCGTGCGGAGTTTGCGTTGAGCGCGCTTTACCTTTTTCAGCGCCTTGCGCGCCTCTGGTTCGCTTTTTTTGCCGGCTGCCTTCGCGGCCTTCTCCGCTGACGCCTGTTTCAGTTTTTTGATCTTTTCCTGAAGCTCTTCCTGATTCACTTTGATCACAATATACTCCTCCTTAGAATTAATGATGTGTTCTCTTGTTTTTTGCTGTTTAGAATTCCCATAATAGACAAAACCTCTTGCGAAATCAAGAAATTTCGCAGACACAGACACCGCGCAAGCGTTTTGGGGCAATGGATGATCCTGCATGGGGAAGGTTGGAAGGTTAAAATAAAAAGGGAGTCACCGATAACGGCGACTCCCGGGCGTTTTGTCCTGAAAATCTCTTAGCAGCCTACGGATGCCTTGGGCTTTGCCGCGGGCTTTGCCGCGGGCATTGCCTTCATGCTCTTCATCATGTCCTTCTCTACTGAAACTTCCACTTTGTCGCCTGCCTTCACCTTGCCGAGATCAACGGACTTGTCGGCGGTGAGTTTCATATCGGTGGTGGTGCCTTCAGCGCAGAAAACAACCGTGCCTGTCTTTGCATCCACACTCTTGATAGTGCCCTTCTGCATATCAGCGGCAAATACCATGGACGCCATTGCTACAACCATAACTGCTGCTGCAAGAACTGCTGAAATCTTCTTCATCTGTCTTCCCCCTCCTTATAGTTTGGTTTGAATTCCTGAATCTTAGGTTACGTACTTTACCATAAGTTCAAACTTTTCACAATTTAAATTATTAATAATGCGATTTGAAAATTTTGTAGCTATGCTTATGGTATATTCTTACTATGTCGGCACATTATTCGGCATTTCTTCGATACTATTTTAGAACGGTGAGGAGCGCCTCAAAAACTCTTTTTAAAATCTAATACTTTAGCCCGATTGACACTGTATCGATCACCGATAGTCTTAGATAACGCCTTATGCAGATTCGCGGCCAGCCGGGTAAAACGGTTTTCACAACAAGAGGAGAGCGCTCATGCCGAAGATTAAAAAACAACATCTTGGATGTATCGCCTACGCCGCCTTTCTCCTGTTTCCGCTTATTGTAAATGCTGAATCCGAGGTTCGCCCGTCATCGTCCTCATACGATGAGGAGCTGATGCTTTTTAAAGACATCCCTTCCGTGTATGGGGCGTCGAAATATGAACAAAAGGTGACGGAGGCGCCTTCATCGGTCAGCATCGTCACCGCCTCTGAAATCAAGAAATACGGGTATCGCACTCTCGCGGACATCCTGCGCAGCGTCAGGAGCTTTTATGTGACCAATGACCGGAACTACAGCTATGTCGGCGTTCGGGGGTTCGGCCGTCCCGAGGATTACAACAGCCGCATCCTGCTTCTTATTGACGGGCATCGGGCAAACGACAATATTTACGACAGCGCCCAGATCGGCACGGAAGCAATCATCGATGTGGATCTCATTGACCGAGTCGAGATCATCCGGGGGCCAGGCTCGTCCCTGTACGGAAACAATGCTTTTTTTGCCGTTGTGAATGTCATCACCCGGCGCGGCAGGGCGCTGAAGGGCGCTGAAGTATCGGGCGAAGCCGGACGTTATGACACCTACAAAGGCAGGGCGACTTACGGCGACCGCTTTCGGAACGGCCTTGAGGCGATCGTGTCCGGCACTGCCTATGACAGTAAGGGGCAGAGCAGCTTATACTTCAGAGAGTTTGACCCGGCCTTCTCTTCCGATCCCCGCGCCACGAACAATGGTGTCACGAACCACGCAGATTACGATCGCTTCCACAGTTTCTTCACCAAGGACTCTTTCCAGGATTTCACGCTCGAAGCGGCCTATAACTCAAGAACCAAGGGCATTCCCACCGGGGCCTTCGGCACCGACTTTAATGACCCGGGAAATAAAACCCTTGATACCCGCGGCTATGCTGATTTGCGCTACGAGCACAGTCTCGGCAAACAGACGGACGTGACAGCCAGGGTGTATTATGACTATTATGAATACTATGGGGACTACCTGTATTCGGGGGTCCTGAACAAAGACTGGGCATACGGTGAATGGTGGGGAGGGGATCTCAAGTTTACCAGTCCCTTTTATCTCTTTGTTAACCAGCGGGCCATAATCGGGGCCGAGTATACGGACAACCTGCGCCAGGACCAGAAAAATTACGACGTCCAGCCTTATAATCCCGTACTCGATGACAAGAGGAGTTCGCGGATCTGGGCAGGCTATGTGCAGGATGAAATTACTCTTGCCAGGAACATGCTCCTGAACTTAGGCATTCGGTACGATCATTACTCTACGTTCGGCGGCACAACGAACCCGAGGCTGGCATTTATCTATACCCCGGTTGAGAAAAGCACCCTCAAGCTCCTCTATGGCAGCGCTTTCCGCGCCCCGAATGTCTTTGAATTGTATTATGCAAGCTCAACCTCGCTTCCCAATCCTGACCTCTTGCCTGAAAAGATAAAAACCTACGAGCTGGTGTACGAGCAGTATCTCGGAGATCATCTCCGGGCCACAGCGGCAGGCTACTATTACAAGATCAACAACCTCATCAACCAGACCAATGCATCACCCGGGGTCACGATTTTCCGAAATCTTGAGCAGGTAGAGGCCCGGGGTTTTGAGATGGAACTGGAAAATAAATGGACGAGCGGCATCGAGGGTCGGATCAGCTACACGCTTCAAAAGACAATCGACAAGCAAACAGGAGAAACGCTTACCAATTCACCTGAACATCTGGCAAAGCTCAATATCACCGTACCGCTCCTGCGTGACAAGCTTTTTGCGGGCATTGAGGAGCAGTACACCAGCAAGAGAAAAACAGTTGCGGGCGACTATACCCGGGATTTCTATATTACCAACCTCACCCTGTACAGCCAGCGGCTTAGGAAAGGCCTCGATCTCTCGGCGAGCATATACAATCTCTTTGACACGAAATACGGCGATCCGGTCTCGACGGACCTCCTGCCACTCGATACGGTGCAGCAGGACGGTCGCCTGTATCGGCTGAAACTGACCTATGCCTTCTAATCGGGAACCGTGATATGATGCTATGGAAAACAATTTTCATTGCGCTTTTGTCCGTGCTCTGCCTGCTCTCCCTCGGGCATGGCGCTGCGTCAGCGGAGGAGCGCATTGCTGTGCTCACGAGCCTGGATGAGGCCCCCTTTAGGCAAACGATCGCCGGCTTTCAAGCGCATCTCAGCAAACAAGGCGTGCAGGCGAGCTACGACCTGTACGACCTCAAAGGCGATGTTGCTCAGACAGGCCCGACAATTCTGAAAATTAAAAAGAGCGGCGTGAAACTGATTTTCGCCCTGGGGTCCCTGGCCACGGAAGCCGCGATCAAAGGAGCTGGTGATATCCCTATTATCGCCGGGCTCGTGTTGAGGACCGACAATCTTAGCAAGGCGTCGAACGTCACCGGGGTGGGACTGGAATTCTCCGTGGAAACGCAATTTGCGTGGCTGCAGCGTTTCCTCCCGGAGGTGAAAACCATCGGGGTCATCTACAACCCTGAGGAGAACCGAAAGAGGGTAGAGGCCGCGGATCGAATCGCCAAAAAAAGAGGCCTGCAGCTTGAGGCGGAGGAAGTCAATGTGCCCCAGGACGTTCCCGCCGCGCTTAATAACCTGTCGAAGAGCGCGGATGTGCTGTGGGGTGTGGCGGACAACCTCGCGCTGTCTCCGCAAATAGCGAAGAACATCATCCTATTCTCGTTCCGGAACAGTATCCCGTTGATCGGCCCTTCGCAGACGTGGGTCAAGGCCGGGGCGCTTTATGCGCTTGACTGGGATTATGCGGACATCGGCGCGCAGTGCGGTGAAATGGCGCGCAAGGTGCTGCAAGGCGCTCCACCCTCCTCGATCGTTCCTGAGGCACCGCGCAAGGTGCTGTATTCCCTGAATCTGTCCGCGGCCCATCAGTTGAAGATAGACTTTCCGGACGAGATCGTCCGCGGGGCCCGGCAGACTTATTGAGACGGAAATTATGGACGCCTTAGCAAAATATACGCGCATCAGTTTAGCGGCAAAGTTCAACCTGCTGACCATCATGCTGATTCTTGCTGCGTCAGTGGGGGTCAGCATCTTCATGATCCGGTCTGAAGTCAAGAATGAGTATCGCGATCTCCTGAACCACGGCGAGACGATCGCCGACACGACCGCAAGAAACTGTGAATATGGGATCTTCACCGAAGACCGCGAGTCACTGCTCCATATCGTGGACGGCCTGTCCGCGGCCTCCGATATCGCGTATCTGGCCGTTCTCAAAGAAGATGGCCGGGTGATCGTATCGAAAGCCTTTAAACAAGCCCTGATGTTACCGGAGTCTCCCTTCGGGAACGTGCGGGAAACCAATGGGCCTGCGCACCTTGATTTTGTCAATAAACAGGACGGCCTTCGCTACACGGAGATCCTGTTCCCGGTCGTCAGCAACGCCGGCAGCGGCATTACCGATATTTTGCTGAAAGGCGCCGACACTCGGAACGAGATCAAGATCATCGGCTATCTCCGGCTCGGGGTGAGCCATGAGAGTCTCAAAAGGCGTATCCGTGAACTGCTCCAATCGGCCATTCTATTCACCACGTTCCTCGTGCTCCTGGGGAGCGGACTTACCGTTATTATGACAAAGAGGATCACTTCTCCGCTGAACAAGCTAAAGTCGGCAACGCAAGACATTTCTTTGGGGAACTTCGACTCTCCGGTCGACTTGTCCACCCGTGACGAGATTTCCGAGCTTGCCCGGTCCTTCGATGAAATGCGCAACAACCTCAGGACCTACCGCGGACAGGTCGAAGAGCGCACCTCGGAGTTGACCGCAGCGAACCTGCAATTGGTAGAGGAAATAAACGCGAGGAAACTTGCCGAAGAACAATTAAAGCACGACGCTTTTTACGATACGCTGACCGGCCTTCCGAACAGGGCGCTGTTCACGGACCGGCTGGTGCATGCAATCGCCATGTCGAAACGGCGCAAGGACTTTTTCTTTGCGGTGCTCTTTCTGGATCTTGACCGGTTTAAAGTCATCAACGACAGTCTCGGGCACCTGGTCGGCGATCAGCTGCTCGTCGCCCTCGGCCAGAGGCTGGTCAACTGTCTCCGCCCGGACGACACGGTCGCGCGTCTCGGCGGCGATGAGTTTGCGATTCTTCTTATGGATACCACAGGGCTGGGCAATGCCGTTTATATCGCTGAGCGCATTAAGAGAGAATTGACCGCGCCGTTCATCCTGGCCGAACACGAGGTGTTCGCGTCGGCGAGTATCGGCATCGCCTTGAACACCGGTGAATACGATCTGCCGGAACAGATCCTGCGCGATGCCGATACGGCCATGTATCAAGCCAAGGTAAGCGGCAGGTCGAATTATGCGGTCTTTGAAGAGGGCATGCACGCCAATGCAGTCGAGCGCCTGCGCCTGGAAACCGACCTCCGAAAAGCAATTGAACGCAAGGAAATCATCGCCTTTTACCAGCCCATCGTTTCCATGAAGACCCGCCGCATTATCGGGTTCGAGGCCCTCGCGCGCTGGCAGCATCCCGAGCGCGGGTTGATCAGTCCCAACGACTTTGTTCCGATCGCGGAAGAAACCGGCATGATCGTTGCCATCGACCGCTTGGTGCTCAAGGACGCCTGTTTGCAGATGCGCGCCTGGCAGGAGCGCCTGCCGGGCAACCCCGTTGAGTTCATCAGCGTGAATCTTTCGAATAAGCAAATGGCGCTGCCGGATGTGGTCAAACACGTTGCGCAGGTCCTGCGCGAGACCGATCTCATGCCGAAGTATTTGAAGCTCGAGATCACGGAAGGCGTCGTCATAGAAAATCCCGAGTCGGTCACAGCCATGCTTTCCCAGTTGCGGACCCTCGGCGTTCAGTTGTATATCGACGATTTCGGCACCGGGTATTCATCGCTCAGTTATCTCCACCGCCTGCCGATCAACGGGCTCAAGATCGACCGGTCTTTTATCCGGCGCATGGGCGTAAACGGCGAGAACCAGGAAATCATCAAAACAATCCTGCTGCTCGCCCGGGACCTGAATGTGGAGGTCATTGCCGAGGGCATAGAAACCGAATTGCAGCTTGAGCAGATCAAAGCGTTGAGCTGCGAGTATTGGCAGGGATACCTCTTTTCCAAACCGGTGGCGAGCGAGCAGGCTGGGGCCTTCATCGAGGACGATGCGGTACTGCAAAAATCCACGGGCGCAGAGGAGCGCGGAGAGAACCGAGACCCTACTCCCCCTCGAATTCCGTGAGCGCGAACACCTTGTACTTTTTATCCATCAGCTTCTTTTTTCCGCCCACATCCGGCAGGTCCACGACGAAGGCCATCTCCGCCACGACACCGCCGAGCTTTTCGATGAGCGCCGCCGCGGCCAGCGCTGTTC
>Ga0209068_10000639_pt1 | contig 18639 bp, 16 predicted proteins | sample ColStrG_CSR_2012_FD_187200 | JGI IMG/M metagenome (GOLD analysis project Ga0209068, IMG submission 187200) | Freshwater sediment microbial communities in response to fracking from Pennsylvania, USA - Cold Stream Run_MetaG_CSR_2012 (SPAdes)... | ecosystem: Environmental > Aquatic > Freshwater >... | reverse complement strand
CGCCGCCGAAGCCGCAGTGGCCACTCGGTCAGCCACGGTGGAGCGGGTCGCTCGCCTCCGTGACCGTCTGGCCGACGGACTGTTGGCCGCAATCCCCGGAGCGATCGAGACCGGTATCAGCGCGGGTGACCGGAGCCAGCGCATCGCGGGGACATGTCACCTGTGCCTGGCCGACGTCGAGAGCGAGGCGCTCCTGTTCCTGCTCGAAGAGGCCGGCATCTCGGCCTCGGCGGCGGCGTCGTGCGCCAGTGGCGCCATGGAGCCCTCGCACGTGCTGGCGGCCATGGGCATCCCCCGTGATCTCGCCTTTGGATCGCTGCGTCTCACCCTGGGGTGGTCGAGCACTGATGCCGATGTGGACCTGGCCCTCGCCGTGATCCCTGCTGCTGCGGCCCAATTGCGCGCCTATGCCACGCCCGCCGAGGTGTCGCCGTGAGAGTGATGATGGCCATGTCGGGTGGGGTCGACTCCTCGGTAGCGGCCGCCCTGTTGTTGGAGGGAGGCCACGACGTCACCGGCGTCACCATGAAGCTGTGGGGCGGGGCCAGCGACCAGGGCTGCTGTTCGGTGGCCGACGTCGACGATGCCCGGCGCGTGGCGCAGGAACTCGACATCCAGCACCTCGTGTTCAACTTCGGCGACGACTTCACGACCCATGTCGTGGATCCGTACGTGGCGGCGCACGCCGCGGGGGCCACTCCCAACCCGTGTATCGAATGCAACCGCCATCTGAAGTTCGACCGGCTGGTGCGCCGCGCCGACTCCCTCGGCTTCGACGCCATTGCCACCGGCCACCATGCCCGGGTGGTGACCGGGCCTGACGGAACCCACCGCATCGCCCGCGGTGCGGACGCGGCCAAGGATCAGAGCTACGTGCTGCACATGCTCGGCGCCGACTTGTTGGACCGCGTGCTGCTGCCGGTGGGGACCATGACCAAGGACGCGGTGCGGGCCCACGCCACCCGCCTCGGCCTGCGGACCGCGGCCAAGCCCGACAGCCAGGACGTGTGCTTCATCACCGCTACCGGGGGGCGTCGCACCTTCCTGGGCGAGCGCATCGCTTTGCACCCCGGGCGACTCGTCGACACCAGCGGCGTGGACGTCGGAAGGGTCGATGCCGTCGAACTCGTCACCATCGGCCAACGCAAAGGTTTGGGCCTGGCCGGCGACGCCGCACCCCGTTACGCGGTGGCGGTCGACGCCCGCGCCGGTGTCGTCACCGTGGGGAGCGCCGCCGATCTCTTGGCGATCGACGTGGTCGTGGGTGACCTGGCCTGGTCGGGGAAGGCGCCGCCGGCCGGCGTCGAGCTGCTGGCCCAGACCAGCGCCCACGGCGTGGCGCGCCCGATGGTGTTGACCTCAGCCACCGATGACGGCACCGTGACCGGTCGGTGGAGCGAAGGCCCCCAACGGCGGGTGGCACCGGGCCAGAGCGTCGCCTTCTACGACGGCGACGTCGTCCTGGGCGGCGGCATCGCTCGATGAGGTCGCGGGATGACTGGCTGGGACTCGAGCGCGTCGAGTCCGGCCTCTGGGAATTCGAGATGACCGATGGCTTGTCGCGCTTCGACGGGAAGCTCTATGGCGGCACCGGGCTGGCCGCCGTCACCGCCGCCATGGAGGCCGAGACCGGTCGCGACGCGCTGTGGGCGACGGTGCAGTTCGTGGCCAGCGCCGATGTCGGTGATCGCATCCGCTGTCAGGTCGACGTCTTGGCCTCGGGCCGACGCACCTCGCAAGTGCGGGTCACGGCCACGGTCGGCGATCGGTTGGTGCTCGCCGCGCTGGGAGCCACCGGCGAGCCCCGGACGGGCGGACTCGAGGTCCAGGTGGGCACCATGCCCGACGTCCCCGGCCCCGACGACGTCGCCCCCTGGCGGCCGAAGGTGCCGTTCACCATCGGCGAGTCCAACCAGGGGTGGCTCCGCCTGGCTGATGTGCGCGCCGTGTCGGACATGGCGCTGTGGGCCCGGATACGCGACCAGCCCCAAACCCGAGCCACCATGGGATTCCTGGCCGACATCGTCCCTTCGGCTGTGGTGCGAGCCGCGGGCCGGGCCGGCGCCGGTACCAGCCTCGACAATGCCATGCGCTTCGGTCCCACGCCGGCCACCGATTGGGTGCTGATCGATCTCGACCCCCACTTCGCCGCCGGTGGCTATCTGCACGGCGGTGCCCGACTATGGGCTCCGGACGGGACCTTCCTGGCCGTCGCCAGTCAGACCGCGGTGGCGATCACGTTCGACTGACGGGCAGACCCCGCTCGTCGGCCTCCAGCAGCACCACGCCGGGGCGGCTGGGGGTGACGAGCACGGCGGCCACCTCCTCGGACTCGATGGCCGGGGCGGCCTGACCGGGGCGCCGCGCCGGGCGCGGCGTGATGGGGATGGCTTCGGTGAGGTCGATCTCCAGGGCCACGCCAGGAGCGCCCATGGTGAGGTCGCGGGCCGTCGTGTCGGCCGGTGCCGGCCGCAACCGGGACAGGTGGCGGCGGAGCACCAACATGGCCTCGATGACCACCATCGGGTCGTGGACGACGACGCCGGCAGGGGTGAACACCAGCCATCGCCTCGACAAGCCGTGCAGCATGCGCACGGCCAAGAACGCGGCCGGCCACCCGACGAGCAAGACCACCGCTCCGGCCACCCACTGGTGAGCGGCCAGCAACAGCGGGCCGGTCACCGCGCCGGCCACCACCACCAGCCAGGCCAGCTCGATCGGCCCCAGGAGCAGCGCCCCGGGGGCGCGCAGCGGGAAGCGGCGCTCATGCCCGTACGACGAGCCGTTGGCGAAGGCGTCACCGGTGCCCGGGCTGAAGGCCACGGCCGTCACCAACGCGCTATAGGCCAGGGCGACGCCGTCGGCCAACCCGGGGTCCGCGGTGGCTGCCGCCGCCCACACCGTGGCGGCCAGGGCGGCGGGGGCGACGATGCGCACCGCCGTCAGGCTCACGGTCCGGGGGACGAGCGTGGCGACGAGCGTCGCCCCCCAGATGAGCCACAGCCCGACCGAGGCCGCGGAGCGAAAGCCGGTGCTGCGGGGGTCGAGGCTGGTGGCCAGGGCCGGCCCGGCCACGAAGGGCAACAGGACCCAGGTGGCCGCCAATGCCCAGCGTTCGCCGCGTCGACGCCAGAGGCCCATGCCCGAAGATTTGCGTATCCATGACGCCGCTGGCTATTCCATAGCCAGACAATTTCTCGGGGGAACGGGGACCGCATGGCTGACAATCGACTCGTGCCGCTCCCGGTCGGCCTGTCGACGTCCATCGGCAGCCTGCCCCACTTCGACCCTTCTGAGGCCGTCGACTTCGTGCTGCGCCACGAACATCGGCTGCCGGCGGCCCCGTCCCTGCCGGCGCGGTCAAGGCGCGAAGGCATGATCGCCCAAGCCGCCCACGGCGTCCCCGGCGTCAGCGTGGCGGACGACGGCTCACTGGTGATCGACCACGACGCCATCGACCCGGAAGCGCCGCTCACCGACAACGGCTTCGCGTCCGATGCCTACGTCGGTTTGCGCGCCTTCATCACCGCCGTGGCCGACCGCCGCGGCCCGGTCAAGGTGTCACTCACCGGCCCGGTGACCCTCGGTCTGGCGCTGCACGCCGCGGGCCTCGACGCCGACGTCGCGTTCCGGGTGGCCGGCTCGGCCGCCAATCAGCGGGCGCGGGCGCTCGTGCAGTATGTCGGCCAACGGGTTCCGCAGGCTCAGGTGGTGGCGTTCGTGGACGAGCCCGGCCTGACCTCGGCCATGGACCCGGCCTTCCCCGTCGCCCCACTCGACGCCATCGACTTGGTGTCGGGCACCCTGGCCGTGCTCGAGCGGATGGCCATCACCGGTCTGCACTGCTGCGGCGAGGCCGACTGGCGACTGCTGCTTCAGGCCGGTGCCCAGATTCTTTCCATGCCGCCCGATGCTGGCATCGAGCGGGCCGCCGGCGCGCTGTCCACCTTCCTGGAGCGCGGTGGCTGGGTGGCGTGGGGTGCGGTGCCCACCGATGGTCCGATGGGCACGACGGTCGACCGCCTGTGGCGGCAACTGTCGGACACCTGGTGTGAGCTGGTCAACGCCGGAGGCTGTGACCCGGTGCGCCTGCGGACCCAGGCCATGATCACTCCGGCCTGTGGGTTGTGGCGCCACGGGATCCCCCAAGCCGAGCAGGTGCTGTCGTTCACCGGCCGCCTGGCCGAGCGCCTGCACGATCAGGCCGTTGGAGTGCGTCTTTCCGTCGGCGCCTAGCTGACCGCGTCAGCCGATGTGGACGATCTTGGCCACCGACGGTACGCGGTTGGCATCGAGCACGAACAGCATGTAGTAGCCCGGCGGGGCTACCGAGGCGTTGGCCGGGCCGACGATCTGTGAGATCTGGGTGTTCCCTCCGCCGACGGCTTTGGCGGTGAGGCTGATCTGGATCGAGCGCTGGTTCTGGTCGAACGAATGGGTCATCGACGGCAGCCCCATGAGCACCGCTTCGGTGGGCAGCGTGGTGGACGAACCCACATAGGCCGATTGCCCGTAGCCGAGTTGGCCGGGTGCGCTGGTGATCACGGGCCGGGTCTGGTTCATGTAGGCGGGCGAGAAGTAGGCGAGGTCGGGCTTTTCTGACGACGTGGTCCGGTCGAGGTCACGCCCGCCGCCGACCAACACGCGCCCGTCGGGTAGGAGCACGGCCACGTTGTGATAGCCACGCACTTCGACCCCGTCGACTGGGCTGGAGGTGAGGGCGAACCCGTTGGCGGGGTCGAGGTACTGGGGGACGAGCACCGAGCTGGTGGGCGTCGAGTTGTGGCCGTTGATGAGCAGCACCCGGCCGTCGGGCAGCAACACCGGCGCCGGGTAGTGGCGGGGCGTTCCGGTGTCGATGCTGCGGGTCCAGGCGTTGGCGACGGGGTCGAACACGTCCGCTCTCGCCACCGCCGCGCTACCGAGTAGGCCGCTCATGGTGAGCACCGAGCCGTTGTGATACCCCCACTGCCCATCGGTGAGGCGGATGGGCAACATGGCGGTGCCCGCGCCGTTGCTGAGCTTTCCCCCGGGGGTGGAGCCGGGCCGCGGTTGGAAGCTCGAGCGCCACGTGGCCGGCGTGGTCGACGAGGTCATGTAGATGGGCAACCCGTCCTCGCCGATCATCAACACGTCGTTGCCCTGCACCGCGGTGGGCAATTGGAACACGGCGGTGTAGTCGGCGTCATGGGTGGCCGTCGGCGTCTGGGTCTGCGACGAGATGGTCGTCCACGTCGAGGCCGCGGGGTCGTAGACCTCCTCGCTGAGGTTGGCGGTGAAGTACACCGGACCCACGTTGTCGTAGCCCCCGGTCACCAGGATCTTGCCGTTGGCCAGTCGGGTCATCGTTGGGTACCAACGGCCGGTTCGCACCTGACCGACGCCGGTCATGGTGCCGGCCAACCGAGTCCATTGGGTGCCGTTGAAGGCGGTGCCGTAGTTCCCGCCGACGGCCATTTGCAGTTTGCCCGTGGCCGCGTCCTTGACCACCCGGGTACCACCGGCGATGAGCAGCCGACCGTCACTGAGGAAGGTCGTGCCGCCACAGATTACCGAGTCGTCGAGGAGGTGGCCGTTGCTGACCACGTTGTGCAGGTCGACCGGGGCCATCTGCATGGTCTGCGCCTCGGTGGTGGGCAGCGGGGCTCCGACGGCGTCGGGCGTATAGAGGAAGCTGAAGTGGCCCACGTCGGAGGCCGTGGTGGGGAACGAGGCGGCATCGGTGCCCATCATGAAGACCCTGCCGTCGGGCATCACCGATGCGTGGATGGCCGCCACAAACATGCCATCGGTGGAGCGCAGACCCACCAGCACGCTGATGGTGTCGCCCGTGGTCCGGATGGCCGGCGCCGCCCCCGCGCTGGTGGCTGGCGCCAGTAGGGCGATGCTGACGAGGACGACGGCCAGCGAGCGGGTGGTGTATCGGCGGAGCCGCATGCCGGGAAACCGTAGTCCTTTTGGCCTATGTCGGCTCCGGTAGGGTGACCGCCGTGCCCAAGGCCATTGACCCCGCTGAGCGCGTGGAGCACCTCCGAGAGCGCATCCGCTATTACAACAGGCTCTACTACGAGCTGGACGCGCCCGAGATCCCCGACGGCGAGTGGGACGCCATGATGCACGAGCTCATCGCCCTCGAAGACGAGTTCCCCGATCTGATCACCGCCGATTCTCCGACCCGCCTGATCGGGGGCGCGCCGTCAACCACGTTCGAACCCGTGGTGCACGCGGTGGCGATGATGTCGCTCGACAACGCCATGAACGCCGACGAACTGACGGCGTGGGGGGCGCGTCTGACCCGCCGCATGGCCGACCTGGGCGACGCCGTCGACGCCGTCGAGTACGTGTGCGAGCTCAAGATCGACGGTCTGGCCGTGTCCATCCGCTATGAGCAGGGGCGCCTGGTGCAGGCCGCCACGCGGGGTGACGGGCGCATTGGCGAAGACGTCACCGCCAACGTGCGCACCATCGACGTCCTGCCCGAGCGGTTGCCCCTCAGCGCCCCCGACGTGGTGGAGGTGCGCGGCGAGATCTACCTCCCCATCGCCACCTTCGAGCAACTCAATCGGGACCTGACCGAGGCCGGCCAACGTCCGTACGTGAACCCCCGAAACACGGCGGCCGGCTCCCTCCGCCAGAAGGATCCGGCTGTCACCGCCTCGCGCCAGCTGAAGTTCTGGACGTACCAGGTGGGCGAGGTGGTGGGCGGGCCCGACCTCACCACCGACCTCACCTCGCATCACGAGATGCTGAGCTGGCTGGCCGGGCTGGGGTTCCCGGTGAACCCGGAGATCCGTCGCCTGACCAGCCTGGATGAGGTCTACGAGACGTGCCTGCACTGGCAGGAGCATCGTCACGATCTTCCCTATGAGATCGACGGGGTGGTGGTCAAGGTCGACGACCTGGCCCTGCGCAACGAACTCGGTTCCACCACCAAGGCCCCCCGGTGGGCCATCGCCTTCAAGTTCCCCCCAGAGGAACGCACGACCACGTTGCGCGACATCATGGTGAGCATCGGCCGCACCGGCCGGGCCACCCCATTCGCGGTGCTCGAACCGGTCTTCGTGAGCGGGAGCACGGTGGGCATGGCCACGCTCCACAATCAGGACCAGGTCAAGGCCAAAGACGTGCGTCCCGGCGACACCGTCATCGTGCGCAAGGCCGGCGACGTCATCCCCGAGGTGGTCGGCCCCGTCCTGGCCGAGCGGCCCAAGGGCCTGGCCGAATGGGTGTTCCCCACCGGTTGCCCAGTGTGTGGCACCACGCTGGTGCGACCCGAGGGCGAGGCCGATCATCGCTGCCCCAACGAGCTGTGTCCCGCCCGCGTGGGCGGCACCATCGCCCACTTCGGCGGGCGCGGGGCCATGGACATCGAAGGCTTCGGCGAGCAGCGGGTGCAGCTCTTCCAATCCATGGGGATGCTGGCCGACGTGGCCGATGTCTACCGCCTCGACTGGGACCGGCTGCGCCAGCTTGAGGGGTTCGGCGAGACCTCGATCGCCAACCTGCAGGCCGCCATCGAGGCCTCCAAACAGCGTCCGCTGGCCAATCTGTTGGTGGGGCTGAACATCCGCCATGTGGGCGGCGCCGGGGCCGAGGTGCTGGCCCGGGCGTTCGGCCACCTCGATCGCATCATGGCGGCGTCGGTCGACGAGTTGGCCGCCGTCGAAGGCATCGGGCCCACCATCGCCCAAAGCGTGCAAGAGTGGTTCGCCCTGCCCGCCAACCAGACCGTGATCGAGAAGCTCCGCCAGTCGGGGGTCAACTTCCAAGGCCCGGCCGCGCCCGACGCCCCCCAGACGCTGGTGGGCATGGCCGTCGTGGTCACCGGCACGCTCTCGGGCCACACCCGAGACGGAGCCGAGGCGGCCATCAAGGCCCGCGGCGGCAAGTCCCCGAGCAGCGTCTCCAAGAAGACCACGGCGGTCGTGGTGGGCGATGGACCGGGCGCGTCCAAACTGACCAAAGCCGAAGAGCTCGGGGTGCCCATCCTCGACGAAGCCGGCTTCGACCACCTGCTGGAAACCGGAGAGCTGCCCTCATGAGTGCCATCGACGCGGTCGTGTTCGATTTCGGCGGGGTTTTCACGCCGTCGCCGTTCGACGCCGTGCGCGCCATCGGCGTGGCCGCCGGGCTCGACGAGGATGCGGCGATGGCCTTCGTCTTCGGGGCCTACGACCGCGACACCGACCATCCGTGGCATCAGGCCGAGCGCGGCGAGCTGAGTCTCAGCGACGCCCGTGACCAGATCCGTGAACAGGCCCGCCTCGCAGGTTTCGAACTCGATCTCTACGACCTGTTAGGCGCCATGAGCGGCACCGGCGTGCGCGACGACATGGTCGAACGTACGTGGGCGCTCAAGGCCTCCGGGCTTCACCTCGGCATGATCACCAACAACGTGGCCGAGTTCCGTGAGTTCTGGCGGGCCATGTTGCCGGTGGACGAACTGTTCGATGTCGTCATCGACTCGAGCGAGGTGGGCATGCGCAAGCCCGATCCGGCCATCTTCCACCTGGCCCTCGAATCGCTGGGGGGCATCGAGCCGGCCCGGTCGGTGTTCCTCGATGACTATCCGGGCAACGTGGTCGCGGCCGAGGCGCTGGGCATGCACGCCATCCTGGTCGAGACCGACTACGAGCCGGCCCTCACGCAGCTCGACCTACTCGTCGGCTAGACGGGCAGCTCAGACAACCGAGAAGCACCAGGTGCGCAGGGTGGCTTGGCTGGGGCCCTGGTCGTAGCGCCAGTACGAGGCGGTGACGCACGTGGGCACACTGGCGTCCCACTTCTGGAAGACCTTGCCCTCGCCCGGCTGGAACAGCACCTGGTTGAAGGCCACGATGCGGTCGGTCTGGTCATCAGGGATGGGCACGCCATTGACCGACAGCGAGGCGTCGTAGCCATCGGCCAGGTCGATGCCCACCTGGGCCTGTTGGGGCACCTGACTGGCTTCGGCGGGGATGAGCTGTTGGATGACCCCGTTGTCCAGATTGGCCGAACTCTCGCTGGTGAGGCGGGTGACGGCGTACACCCCGCCGGCGGCGATGAGCAGAAGCGCCACTAGCCCGATGCGCACCAGAACCGGGATCTGCGCCCAGACGCCGGGAACCCGGGTCGGGGGGCGGGGCGATCCCTCGTCGGTCGGCTCCAGCGGGGTATCGATGTCGGACACGGCTCCATTGTAGGGTCAGTGGCTCAAATGACAGTGAGGTAACTACTACCCTGTGGCGGTGGCCCTGTCCCGCATGACCGACCGCGTCGGTCAGGTGCTTTCCGACCGTTACCGCCTGTTGGCGCCCATCGGGACGGGCGCGTCCGCGTCTGTGTACCTGGCCGATGACGTCACGTTACGCCGCCGGGTAGCGGTCAAGATCCTCCACGACGCCCTGGCCGGCGACGAAGCCTTTCTCCGCCGATTCCGGGCCGAAGCCCAGGCCGCCGCCGCCCTCAATCACCCCCACATCATGTCGGTGTTCGACTGGGGCCACGACGACGTGCCCTTCCTGGTCACCGAGTATCTGGGGGGCGGCAGCCTGCGCACCATGCTCGACCACGGGCGCCTGCTCAGCCCCGCCCAGACCCTCATGGTCGGTCTCGAAGCGGCCCGCGGGCTCGACTACGCCCATCGTCGTGGCTTCGTGCACCGTGACATCAAGCCGGCCAACCTGCTCTTCGACGAGGAAGCCCGCCTGCGCATCGCTGATTTCGGCCTCGCTCGGGCCTTGGCCGAGGCGGCCTGGACCGAACCGGCGGGCGCGGTGCTGGGCACCGCTCGCTACGCCTCGCCCGAACAGGCCCGAGGCGAGAGCCTCGATGGTCGCAGCGATGTGTATTCACTCGCCCTGGTCATGATCGAAGCGGTGACCGGCAGCGTCCCGTTCGCGGCCGACACCACCATCGGCACCCTGATGGCCCGCATCGATCAGCCCGTCACCGTTTCCGAATCGTTGGGCCCCCTGCGCGCCCCGCTCGAGGCGGCGGGCCAGCCTCGCCCGGGCGATCGCCCCGACGCGGCCACGTTCACCCGTGTGCTCATGGGCGCCGCCGAGGATCTCGACCGGCCCGAGCCGCTCGTGTTGGCCGGCGCCATGGTGCACGACCACGACGTGCTGGCCGACCGCGACCCCACCATCGGGATTCCCATCCCCGTGATCGATCTCACCGACTCGAAACCCGAGCCCACCCTCGACGTCACCAACTCAGCTACCCCGGGCACGGACGCGGCCACGACTGAGAGCCCTCGGGGCCATCGAGTGCGGACGGCCATCCTGGCCCTGCTGTTGGTGGCGGCTCTGGCGGGGGCCGGTGCCTACTGGTACTACGAGATCCGGGTGCCATCGTTTGCCGTGCCATCGCTGGTGAACACGAACACGGCCAACCTCGATGCCGCCATCAACGGGACCGAATGGGACGTGCAGACCACGTCGCAGTACCAGGATCTCACCCTTGGCGGCGACATCTTGGCCCAGGATCCGGCGCCTGGCAGTCAACTGGCGCGCGGGGCCACCCTGAACCTCACCGTCTCCCTCGGCCCCCCGCCGGTCACCGTGCCGGTGGATCTGGCCAACAAACCTCTCGCCGACGCGACGGCCCAATTGACCGCCGCCGGACTCACGGTTGGTGCGCTCACCCACCAGTACGACGAGCGGGTGCCGCTTAACTCGGTCATCTCGGTCGCCCCCGGTGTCGGCGCCGAGGCTCCGAAGGGTTCCGGGGTTGCGCTGGTGGTGTCGGACGGTCCTCAGCCGAGGGTCGTGCCCGCCGGGTTGGTGGGCCTCACCCAGGATGTGGCGACGGCCAAGCTCAAGGCGCTCGGCCTCACGGTGGCCGCCACCCCGACCCCGAGCGACACCATCCCGGCCGGCGAGGTGATGGACGTCGCCCCCGCCTCCGGCACCTCGGTGCCGCGCGGGTCGACCGTCACGTTGATCGTGTCGAGCGGCCTGCCCATGGTCACCGTTCCTGATGTGTCCAAGCAGTCCGTCACCGACGCCGCCAACGCCCTCCAGAAGGTGGGACTCACCGTGAGCGGCACGCAGGGCAACCCGCTGGGGACGGTCAAGAGCACCAATCCGGCGGCGGGCACGTCGGTGCGCAAGGGCACGGCCGTGCTCCTCATCATCGGGTAGGACCCCCCGGTAGCCTCAGCGGATGCTGGGGGACACAGAGCTATCGGTCGAGGCGCCCGGCCTCGAGGAAGTGGCGTTCGTCCCTTGGCCGCTGCTGTGGCGCGAACAGGTCAGCAAACGGGTCGAAGGGGGCGAGCGCTACCCGTGGATGGTGCTGGTGGCGGCGCTGTTCGGCCTGTTCTCGGTGGGCTTCACCATCACCATCCTCAGCAATTCGCTGCAGGTGATCTCCAATGACCTGGGCGCCGCTCCCAGCACCCTCACCTGGGTGATCACCGGCCCCCTTCTCGCCTACGCGGTGCTGGGCCCCGCGGCCGGGAAGCTGGGCGATGTCGCCGGCTCGCGCCGGGTCTACCTCTGGAGCCTCTTCGGCGTGACCGTGTTCGCCGGGCTCACGGCCCTGGCCTGGAGCGGCGCCTCGCTCATCGCCTTTCGGGTCCTGGGCGCGGGCGTCGGCGCGGCTACCGGCCCGGCCTCGTTGGCCATGATCAACAAGCTGTTCCCTCGCGAGCGTCGGGCCCAGGCCCTGGGGTACTGGTCGCTGGTGGCGGCCGGCGGGCCGGTCATCGGGGTGGTGATGGGTGGGCCCATCGTGGAGGCCTACGGCTGGCGGTGGATCTTCATCGCCCAGGTACCGATGACCCTCATCGCCCTCGTCGTCGGTTTCTTCGTGCTGCCCGACACCGACCGTCTCGAGCGGACGCCGTTCGACGTGTCCGGCTCGGTGCTGCTTGGCCTCGGTGTGGGCGCCGCGCTCGTCGGGCTCAACCGAGGTCCGGTGCTGGGCTGGTCGAGCCCGCTGGTGGATGTCATGTTCGTGGCTGCCCCGGTGCTGTTGGGCACCTTCGTGTGGGTGGAGAAACGCAAGACCTACCCGCTGATCCCGCTGGCGTACTTCCGGCGCCGGAACTTCGCCTTCCCCATCGTGAACCAGTTCTTCACCAACTTCGCCTACATGGGAGGGTTCATCCTTACGCCGTTCCTGTTGCAAAACGTGCTCGGCTACGGGCCGGCCCATTCCGGTCTGGTGTCCGTCGCCCGCCCCTTGGCGTTTTCCATCGCCGGGCCCATCGCCGGGTACTACACGGTGCGGGTGGGGGAGCGGACCAACGCCATGCTGGGCGCGGCGGTGCTGGTGGCGTCGATGTTGGTGCTGTCCACCGTCGGGGTCGGCAGCACCGACCTTTTGATCATGGCCGGCCTGGCCCTGTCGGGCATCGGCATGGGCACGGCCTCACCGGCCATCGCCGCCGCCATTGCCAACTCCGTGGACGAACAAGACCTCGGGGTGGTCAGCGCCGCTCAGCAGATGGTGGCGCAGGTCGGCGTGGTCGCCGGCATCCAGATCCTGTTGACGGTGCAGGCCGCCCGCCAACCAGTGGTGGGGGCGGCCGCCTCGTTCCACGCGGCCTACCTGGTGGGCGCCGCCGCAGCCGCGGTGGGCGTCGTGCTGGCCGCCTTCGTTCGCAATACGACCGTTGGAACTACTACGCGGTCATCTCTTTGATCTTTTCGGCCAAGGCGATGGCATCGGCGTCGGGCGGGGTCTGCTGCATGGCCATCATCTTGGTCATGTCGCCCTGCACCTTGATCTTGCCGGCCATGAACGCCTGCATCCCGGCCTGGGCGTTCTGCTCCACGAAGATCGCCTTGGCCGTGTCGTAGTCGACGGTCACGGTGAGGTCGGGGTTCTCCAACTCGCCTAGGTCGAGGTTGACCTGGCCATCGGTGGTGTCCATGAACACCTTGATCTCGGCACCGTCGTTGAACGGCGCGCCGGTGATGACCTGGTTCATGCGGACGGTGTGGGCGGGAGGGGTGGCAGGCGTACCGGCCTCGTCACGCAGTCGCTTGGCCTCGGTCATCCACTCTTCGCTGAGAAATTCGTACGGCACGGGATTGCTCCTTGGAGTCATGGGGCGAGGGTGTCGATCGCGCACCATACTCGCGTCATTTAGCCGGGGCTAAGGTGACCACCGTGTCCGATGCGAAGGTGCCGTCGAATCGCGCCACCAGGCTCGCCGCCCACGAGCGCAATCCAAAGTGGCAACAGGTGCCGTTGATGATCGACATGTCGATCTGCATCAACTGCGACACATGCATCCGGCACTGCCCGCCGCAGTTCGGTGCCATCTTCAATCACGGTCTCGACGTGATCATCATCCCGGAGCTGTGCTCGGGTTGCGACAAGTGCCTCGAGCCGTGCCCGGTTGATTGCATCTTCCCGGACCCCAACTGGAAGCCCGCTCCCGCCGACTGGTGGGAAGAGCCCCTCCTCGACGACCCCTACCGCTGAGGCCCTACCGCTGAGGCCCTAGCGCTGAGATTCGGCCTCGACGTGGTCGAGGGCGATGGCCACCGGGGCGCCCGCCTCCAAGGGCTCGTCCAGGGTGACGCGGATGCCGCGGGGCTGGGGCTCGAACGTGAGGGATCCGCCGCCAACCCGTCCTACCGTGGTGGTGGGCGTGGACCGCACTTCGGCGAGGGTGATGTCGACGATCCCGTCCCCTCGCACCAGGGCGAACACGGTGGTGTCCCGGGCGGTGTAGCGCACCTCGAATCCGGGGCCGCGACCGGCCGGGGAGATCCACGGCCGAGTGGCGTAGAGCGCGTCGCCCACCGCGCTGGTGAACTCGCCCAACCACTCCAGCCGGCGCAATTGCGGCTCGGCGATGGTGGCGTCCTCACCGCGAGGCCCGACGTTCAGCAACAAGTTGCCGCCCTTGGCCGTGATGTCGGTGAGCGACCACAGCAGTTCGTCGCGGGCCAAGAAGAACTCCTCGCTCGACGCCCGGTTGTGGCCAAAGCTGCGGTCGATGCCCCGCACACATTCCCAGGGCGTGGTTTGCACCGTGTCGAACACGGTGTACTCGGGAGTGCGCACGTCGAACATCGGCGGCTTGGGCGGGACGATGCCGCGGTCGGCCTTGGCCGAGCGCGCCGCCACCCGGTCGAGGACCATGCGGGCGGGCTTTGTCTTGGCCGCCTCCCACGCCGCCGACCAGGGCATGAACCGATCGTTGACCACCCCGTCGGGCACGGCGGCGTAGTACTCGAGCAACAACCCGGCCAAGCGGGCGCTGCTCGCCGGCCAGGAGATGTCGTTCCACAAGACGCTGGGTTGGTAGCGGGCGATGAGCTCGCGGACGTGGGCCTCGGCGTAGCCCACGTAATCGCCCCGGGGTTGGGCCGCCAGCAGGTCGCTGAACGCCCCAATCGGATGGTCGTTGAACGTCCAGTCCAGCCCTCCGGAGTAGTAGACACCGAAGCGCAGCCCTTGGGCGCGGACGGCCTCAGCCAACTCGCCGACGACATCGCGTGCGGAGTGGAATCCGGGGCGATGGGGGTTGGGAACATCGGTGGGCCAGAGGCAGTACCCGTCATGATGTTTGGTGACCAGCACGACGTATCGGGCCCCGGTGGCGGCGAAGCGAGCGGCCCACTCGTCGGGGTCCCACGAAGCGAGGCCGGCCTCCCAGTCGGCGGCGAAGTCGTGGTAGTCCCGCGTCCCGTAGACCTCGGCGTGGTGGCGAGCGGCCGGACTTTCGGGGAAGCGCAGCGAGTTCTCGTACCACTCGCTGTAGGGCGACCAAGCCATGGCCTGGGGATCGCGCCGGGCCATGAGCTCACCGATCTCGGCGTCCACGGGAGCGAAGGCCGGCACCGAAGCCGGCGTCCAGTGCACGAAAATGCCGAGCTTGGCATCGCGCCACCACGTCGGCACCTGGTGACGACGGACGGACTTGACGAGCTCGCGGTCAGAAGCCATGCGACACCGTAGGTTCTGCGCCGGCTGGATACGCTCAGGTCGTGTTCGACCACGAAGTCATCGTCGTGGGCGGCGGGGCCATGGGGGCGGCGACGGCGTGGCAACTGGCGCGGGACGGCCATGACGTGGCGCTGGTGGAGCAGTTCGAGCCGGGTCACATCCACGGCTCGAGCCACGGCCACACCCGGATCTTCCGCCTCGCTTACCGCGATCAGCGTTACACCGGATTCGCCCTCGACGCCCTCGACTGGTGGCGGGTCCTCGAGGCGGAGAGCGGCGCGTCGCTGCTCGAGCTGTGTGGTCAGATCGACCACGGCACCGCCGAATCGCTCGACGACATCACCGCCGCGCTTGATCACCATCATCGACCGTACGAACGACTGTCGGCCTCGGCCGTCACTGAGCGGTGGCCCGGCATCCGCACCGAGGACGGGGCCGTGTTCTCGCCCGATGGCGGCTACGTGGCCGCCGATCGTTCGGTGGCCACGCTCTATGCCGCGGCGGCGGGCCACGGAGCCACCATCCGCACGAACACCACGGTGCGCCGCGTCGAACCGGCCGCCGACGGATCCGGCGCCACCGTCGTCACCGACGACGCCTCGTGGTCCGCTCCCGTCGTGGTGGTGGCGGCCGGGGCCTGGGCCACAGGGCTGCTCGATGGGGTGCTCGGTGGGCCGGTCGACCTCCCGCCGCTGACGGTCACGCTGGCCGCGCCGTCGCACTTCCGCTCCCGGGTGGGTCCGGAGCCGTGGCCCAGCGTGGTGCACTACGCCTCCGACGGCGCCCCCCTCGGCTTCGGGGCCTACGCCGTGTGGGCCCCGGGGGTGGGCATGAAGGTGGGACTCGAGGAGCGGGAGATCCCCGTGGATCTGGCCCGCCGCGCCTATGAAGCGCCCGCCGAGGTGGTGGCCGCGCTGGCCGGTTACGTGGCCGAGTGGTTCCCCGGTCTCGACCCCGAGCCGCTCGATCCCCACACCTGTCTGTTCACCAACACCGCGGACGAGCACTTCGTGCTCGATCGGTGCGGACCGATCGTGGTCGTCTCACCCTGTTCGGGTCACGGCTTCAAGTTCGTCCCGGCCGTCGGCCGTCTCGCCGCGTCCATGGCGCTGTCGTCGGATGAGCAAGCCCGCGATGTCGACCGCATCGATGCGTGGCGTCTACGGCGTCGCTGATTCGACCCGACCGTCGGCGTGGCGAGCAAAGCGTTGCTGCTCGCGAGGATGCACCGGATCATCGGCGGGGAACGGCCAGCCGCCGAAGCCGGTGGTGCGGTAGTCGGCGAAGGCCTGGTGGATCTCGTCCTCGGTGTTCATCACGAACGGCCCAGCCTGGGCCACGGGCTCGCCGATGGGCCGACCCTGCAACATGAGGCACTCCGCCCCGCCGGCCCCGGCGGCGATGGCGACGGCGACGTCCGGGCGCACGACCACGGCGGTGTTCTTCTCGATCTGATCTCCGTCCTGGTCATCACCGATGCGCAGCGACCCCTCGAAAACGTAGAGGGTGCGCACGGTGTCAACTCCCACGGCGGGCGGGAGCTCCCAGGTGGCGTCGGGGTCGAGACCGAGATGCCAGATGGCGAGATCGGCCTCGGGGCGCGCCGCCCACGAGTGCGGGGGAGACGGCGGTGGGGTCAGACCGGCCAACGCGCCGGCCACGACGGTCACCTCGCAGGTCCGTCCGGCGTCGTCGACGGCCACATGGCGGGGGATGTCATGGTCCCACAGCATGGTGAAATGGGGCTCGACCAACTTGTCCTCGGCGGGCAGGTTGAGCCAGATCTGAAAGAGCTCGAGCGGGTTGTCGCCGTCGCGGTCGATCAACGGGAACATCTCGGCGTGGACGATGCCCTCACCGGCCGTCAGCCACTGCACATCGCCGCAGCCGAAGCGGGCGGTGGCGCCCAACGAGTCGGAGTGGTCGATGAGACCCTGGCGCACGAACGTGACCGTCTCGAACCCCCGGTGAGGATGCTGGGGGAAGCCGGGTACGACCTGGCCGTGGTACATCCGCCAGCCATCGATGCCAGCGAAATCCTGGCCCAAGTCCCGTCCGTCCAGCGCGGTATCGGGGCCCAGCGCGTCGTTGCCGGACGGGTAGGTGTCCAGGTGGTGGACACAGAACAGGAACGGATCGATGGTCGGCCACTGGAAGTCGAGGGGGACCGTCTGGAGCACCGCATCAGCCATGCGTTCAGGTTACGGCGACGTATGGGCGATCAACCACTGACCGATCTTGGCGGTGCTCTCGCCGGCCTCGGGGAACATGTCGGGGCCGAAGGCCTGGAACACGTGAACCATGCCGTCCCAGATGTCGAGCGTCACCTCGACACCTCCGGCCACGGCGGCGTCGCGCACGGCCACGGAATCGTCGCGCAGCACCTCGGCGTCGCCTACCTGCACGAGCAGCGGTGGCAGGCCGCGAACATCGGCGAAGTGGGGTGACGCCGCCGGGTCGGTGGCCGGTCGCCCGGCGAGGTAGGCGGCGGCCATCATGTCGAGCCCGGCCCGATCGACCACGGGGTCGGCTTCGGCTCTCGTCGTCCAGCTCTCGGAGCTGTTGGTGAGGTCGGTCCACGCCGACAGCAGCACCCCGGTGGCGGGCAGGGGATCGCCGGCATCACGCAACGCCACCAACGTGGCCAGCGTGAGCCCGCCCCCGGCCGAGTCTCCACCGATGGCCAGGCGGGCCGGGTCGTAACCCGCGTCCAGCAGCGCTCGGTACCCGGCGGTGGCGTCGTCGACGGCGGCGGGGCACGGATGCTCGGGGGCGAGTCGGTAGTCCAAGAGCAGCACCCGTCCTTGCGACGCCACCGCCAGGGTGGCGGCCAAGAGGCGATGACTGGCGATGGAGCCGATGCAATAGGCGCCTCCGTGCAGGTAGAGCAGCACCCGCTCGTGGTCCCCGCCGATGGGGTCGATCCATTCGGCCGGTCGCCCGGCGACGACGGTGGGCTCCAAGGTCACTCCGGGGGGCGTTTCCACCGTCACGAGGGCGTCCATGGCCTGGCGCCGCTCGACGATGGTGGGGGCTTGGAAGCCACTGGCGGCCAGGAAAGTACGGAGTAGTTCGACGTTGGGGTTGGAGTCGGCGTTGGACATAGCGGGCACCCTAGGCAGCCCTTCCCCGGCATCGCGCGATATGGTGGTCTCGTTCGACGTCCCGCTTGGCTAAGCGGTGCAGCAGATCTGGTCCGAGACTGCTGGCAGACGCCGAGATCCGGACGGCTACCCGCGTCGCGCGGACCCGGGGGCAGGCGCAAGGAACGCCAGACACGTATGGAAGAGATCACACGGGCCCTGGAAGCCGCCACGTGGGCAGCGGTCGAGGGTGAAGCGAGCGAAGCTCAGCTGGCCATGCTCGACGCCGACCCGGTGGGTTGGAAGCTCGCGCTGGAGCGACTGATCGATGTCACCGAGGACGGGCTCGACGAGGCCGAGCAGTTGGAGGGCCCCGAGCGCGCCCAGGTCATCGCCGATTTCGAAGAGGAGCTGGACCGGTTGTTCGCCGCCTACGACCTGCTGCTCGGGGCCAAGGACAGCGGATCGATCGTGCACGCCGCGGCCGAGCCTCCCGGGATCGTGCGCATACAGGCGTCCTGGTCGGCCGGCGACGTCGTGTTGTGGGCGGCCGGGCCCAACACCATGCCGGCCCGTCGGGCCGAGCTCACCGAGCGGCTGGACGCCATCGGCGGACCATCGCTCGCCGGGGTGGAACATCCCGGCGAGCGATGGTCCGCCG
>Ga0209068_10000637_pt1 | contig 18652 bp, 18 predicted proteins | sample ColStrG_CSR_2012_FD_187200 | JGI IMG/M metagenome (GOLD analysis project Ga0209068, IMG submission 187200) | Freshwater sediment microbial communities in response to fracking from Pennsylvania, USA - Cold Stream Run_MetaG_CSR_2012 (SPAdes)... | ecosystem: Environmental > Aquatic > Freshwater >... | reverse complement strand
ACTGTCATCGCGGCTCAGCCGGCGCCCGAACCGGCGGAGGACACTCAGGCGGCGCCGGCCGACCCGAACTCGACCATCAAGGTCCTGCTGAAAATGCAGGGTGAAAATCTCGCGCTCCGATTTCCGTTCGCGGGGCCGACGCCTGCCGCTGTTTTTCGCCGTGCCGACGTGCTCTGGCTCGTGTTCGATACCGATGCCGACATCAAGGTTGCGGAACTGACGAGCGACACCAGCCACAACATCAGGAATGCCACGGTCACCCGCCTCTCGGATGCGTCGGTTGTCCGCATCAAGCTCGAACGTCCGAAGCTGACCAGCGTGGCGATGGAGGGCAACACCTGGGTGGTCAATATCGGCTCCCAGATCATTGCGCCGACCCGGGCATTGGCCGTCGTCCGCAACGGTGCGACGCCGACCAACGCGACCGCCTCGGTCATGATCACCGATCCGCGCCAGGTGCATCGGCTCGAGGACCCCGAGGTCGGCGACGCGCTCTTGGTCGTGACGGCGCTTGCGCCGGCGCGCGGATTCATCAACGGCCAGGAATTCGTCGAGTTTCGCATGCTGGCGTCGGCCCAAGGCATCGTGGTTCAGCCATTGGCCGACGATCTCAGCGTCGCGCTCGCCCCCGACCGGGCCACCTTGAGCCGGCCGACCGGGCTCACGCTGTCGGGGATCATCCTGCAACCCGCCGACCAGACTTTCGCGGACGATCGTCCCAACGCCATCAACCAGGGACTGTGGAGTTTCGATCGCAAGGACGAATTCGGCAAGCACGAATCGCAATTGCTGTTCTCGGCCGCCAAGGCCTCGGAATCGCAGCGCCTTGCGGCCCGTGTCGATCTCGCGCGCTTCTATCTGGCATGGGAGAGGTCGGCCGAGGCGAAGGGCGTGCTCGACGTGGCGCTCAAGGACAATCCGCCGAGCGGCGCCGACCCGATTCCCCTGGTGCTGCGCGCCGTCGCCAATATCATGCTCGAGCGACCGCAGGAGGCGCTCAAGGATCTCGCCAATCCGATCGTCGGGAACCAATTCGACGCGCCGCTGTGGCGGGCCTGGGCCTATGCGGGCCTCGGCCGGTGGGCGGACGCCAGCGAAGGCTTTCGCGACGTCGATTCGCGGATCGCGCGGCTGCCGGTCGAGCTGCAGCGGAAGGTGCTCGGCGAGATCATCCGTGTTGCGATCGAGGTCGGCGACGTCACCGGCGCGGTCGACGCGTTGCACGAATTCGAGATCCTGGGCATTCCGAACGAGCTGCAGCCGGCCATGTCGGTCTACAACGGCGAGGTCGCGGAACGGCTCGGCCACGTCCAAGACGCGCTCCACTCCTATCAGTATGCCGCCGATTCACCGGATCGCCGCGCGGCGGCGCAAGGACAGTTGCGCGAGATCACGCTGGAGAACGCGCTCGGCAAGCTCCCGCGGGCCGCGGCCATCGACAATCTCGAAACGCTCACGACGATCTGGCGCGGTGACGATACCGAGATCGGGGCGCTGAAATTGCTGGCGCATCTCTACACCCAGGAAGGGCGCTACCGCGACTCGTTCCATGTCATGCGGATCGCGCTCACGGCCCATCCGAATTCGGAGCTGACGCGCGGCATCCAGGACGAAGCGGCGGAAACCTTCGAAAGCATCTTTCTGGCCGGAAGCGGCGACACGCTGTCCGCGATCGACGCGCTGGCTCTGTTCTACGATTTCCGCGATTTGACGCCGATCGGCCGGCGCGGCGACGAGATGATCCGCCGTCTGGCGGACCGGCTGGTCGCGGTCGACCTGCTTGATCAGGCCGCGGAGCTCTTGCGCTACCAAGTGGATCACCGCCTGCAGGGCGCCGCGCGCGCCCAGGTGGCCATGCGGCTGGCCGTGATCTATCTGATGAATCACAAGCCGGATGACGCCTTCACGACGCTGCGCGCGACCCGGGTGGAGGATGTCAGCAAAGAAATGCGCCAACAGCGCCTGCTGATCGAATCGCGCGCGCTGTCGGATTTGGGGCGCTACGACGTGGCGCTCGAGATCATCGCCAACATCACCGGACCCGAACCGAGCCGGCTGCGCGCCGATATCCTGTGGAGCGCGCATCGCTGGCGTGAGGCGGCCGAGCAGATCGAGCTGATCCAAGGCGACCGCTGGGCCGAATTCTCACCGCTCAACGACGTGGAGCGGGCCGACATTTTGCGCGCCGCCGCCGGCTATGCGCTGGGCGAGGATTCGCTCGGGCTGTCACGGTTTCGCGAACGATATGCCGGCAAGATGGGGGAGGGGCCCGATCGGCGGGCCTTCGACGTGATCACCGAGCCGGTCGATTCCAGCGGCGCCGATTTCCGCGCCGTCGCCCATTCCGTCGCCGCGGTCGATACGCTCAACGGCTTCCTGCGCGATCTGCGCGCACGTTATCCGGAGGGCGGCGTGCCGCCAAAGCCCGGGCCGCCGCGAACCAGCTTGCAGGCGCCGACCACCGGGCCTGCAAAGCCCGAACCGGCGACAACCGGAAGCACGCCGCCGGCCTTGCGCCGCACCGCGACGCGGTAGCGCACCAAGCCCGCATTCCGGCCGCGCTCAAGTTCCGTAGCTTTGGATCAAGCTGCCGGCCACCAGGCTCCAGCCGTCGACCAGCACGAAGAAGATCAGCTTGAACGGCAACGACACCACGACCGGGGGCAGCATCATCATGCCCATCGACATCAGCACGGATGCGACCACCAGATCGATGATCAGGAAAGGCAGGAACAACAGGAAGCCGATCTCGAAGGCGCGCTTGAGCTCGGAGATCATGAAGGCCGGAACAAGAATGCGCAGCGACATCTCCGCCGGCGTCGCCGGACGCGGCTCGGTGGAAAGATCGGCGAACAGTTGCAGGTCTTTGTCGCGCACGTTCTTCTGCATGAAGGTGCGCAGAGGTCCGGTCGAGCGGTCGAACGCCTGCTGGACGCTGATTTCGTTGTTGGTCAGCGGCAGAATGCCTTCGTCGTAGGAGCGCTGCAGCGCCGGTCCCATCACGAATGCGGTGAGGAACAGCGCGAGCGCGATGATGACGGAGTTGGGCGGCGCCGTGGCGGTGCCGAGCGCGGTGCGCAGCAGCGAAAGCACCACCACGATGCGGGTGAACGAGGTCATCATGACGAGGATCGAGGGTGCCAGCGACAGCACCGTCAACAGCGCAACCAGCTGGATCACGCGCTCGGTCAAGCCGCCGCCTTGACCGAGGTTGATGCTGATATCCTGCGCGGCGGCGGGAGACGCCGCCATTGCCAGGACCAGTGCGACTGCGCCCGCCACCGTCGTGAGACGAACGCGGCGGGCGATCCCGAATGATGTCAAGATTTTCCGCTCGGACGGCCTAACAAGTTCGCCATCTCCTTTTCGAGACTGTCGTAGAGGGACTTCGGCGGTTTCGGCTCGGCGCGGGCAGGGCTGGTCTCGGCCGGCGCGGGGGCGGCGGCGCGCGGATGCGCCGGTGGCGGGGAGTCCATGTCCGGGGTCATCGCCCGTGGTTCAGCTGGTCGCGCCTCGTTGACCTTGGCCGGGCGGCGCAGTGCCGCCTCCAGCCGCTGCGCCATGTCGGCCAGGTTCTGGTCGGCATTGGCGTTGAATTCCGGTTCGGTGACCGCGGGCGGGGGTTGCGGCTCGCGCATGCGGGCGGGCTCGCGAACGGGTTCACGCTCGCGGACCGGCTCGCGTTCCCGGACCGGCTCACGCACCGGCTCGCGCTCGACCGGGGCATCGCGTTCGCGAACGGCATCGCGTTCGCGAACAGGCTCGCGTTCGCGAGCAGGCTCGCGCTGGCGCGCCGGCTCGCGCGGCACAAAGCCTCCTGGATCGGTCGGCATCGGGCCGCGCGGTGGGTCAGGCATACGCGCCACCTCGGCCGCAAGGCCGGCAAGCGGATCGACCGGTCGCGCTTGCCGCCGCGGTGCCGGCGGCGGCAATTCGGGCTCGATCGGCCATTGCACGACGGGCTCGTCGGGCGCGGGTGCACGCTGCGGACGCGGAACTGGTGCCGGCTCCGGCTGCAGCGGCCACATGCCGGCGTCGCCGAGCGGAACCGCCCGGGGCAGGGTGTCGGTCGTCGCCGGCGCCCGAGAAGGGGCGGGCGATTCGCGGGTCGCCGCCACGGCGCGCACGATGTTGGGCTCGATCACGACGTCGCTCGGACCGCCGATCATCAACAAGTGCTCGACATTGTCGCGCCGGATCAGGATCAGGCGGCGGCGTCCGTCGACTGCGGCTGCGTCGATCACGGCAAGGCGCGGCTGGCGGCCGCGCGCAGTGGCGGCTCCCAGCCGTTCGCCACCGAAGCGGCGCAAGATCCACGCAAACGCGCCGATCAATAGCAGCACAGCCACCATGGCGATGATGAACCGCACAAGAAACGGCATCTCCGCGCCGAACAGACTCTCGAACATTGCTCCTCCCTGCGCCCCGGGGGACCTGCCCTGTCAATTTGGCGTATGTATCAGGAATCGCCCGAATGGTTAACGCCGGCGGCAATATTTGCCGCGCTCAATCCTAACAAAGTATTAAGAAAGTAGGCCCTTCGGGCCACTCTATCCACTTGACAAAGGATTGCCTTGGTAAACGGCGGTTTAATGGCAAATCGCGGAAATATCGGGATTTAACGGTGTGTTAACCATACGCCCGGCAAAGTCTGCCGGGCGTGGGTCCCATCGCTCGGAGGAAGGACGATGCCGATATCCGATATTCCTATCTTTTCGATGTTGCGGACGAAGCTGCACTGGCACCAGGAGCGTCAGCGCCTGCTGGCCGAGAACGTGGCCAACGCCGACACGCCCGAGTTCAAGCCATTCGATCTTGCGCCGCCCAAATTCGACGCCGGTGCGGCCGGTGTGGCCGGTGTGGCCGGCGTTGCTCCGGTGACGCTTCTGCGCACGAGCCCCACCCACCTGGCGAGCTCGGACAGCGCGGCGACTTACAACACCCAGCCTGGGCACGACTTCGAGATCGTGCCGACCGGCAACGCGGTCAGTCTCGAAGACGAGATGATGAAGGTCGCATCCAACCAGATGGACTTCCAGGCCGCGACCGCGCTCTACGCGCGCGGGTTGGGCCTGATCAAGACGGCGATCGGCAAGTGACGTCGAAACGGCGAGCGGGAGGCTAGGAAAACCATGGACTTGATGAAATCGATCGCGATCGCGGCCTCCGGCCTGCACGCCCAATCCGGGCGCATGCAGGTCATTTCCGAGAATATCGCCAACGCCGATTCGACGCCCACGCAGGCGGGCGGCGACCCCTACCGGCGCCAGATCGCCACCTTCAAGTCCGAGATGGACAACGCGCTCGGCGCCCGCGTCGTGAAGCTCGGTCCGGTGAGGACCGACACCACCGACTTTCAAGTCAAGAACCAGCCCGGCCATCCGGCGGCCGACGTCAGCGGCAACGTGAAATACCCCAACGTCAATCCGCTGATCGAGATGACCGACATGCGCGACGCCGAGCGGTCCTACTCCGCCGGCCTCAACGTCATCAACGCGACCCGCGCCATGATTCAGCGCACGCTCGACATCCTCAAGTCCTGATCGAAGGAACCGCGCCATGACCATTCCGTCCGTCGCCGCCGGTGCCTACGCCAACGTCGCCCGTCTCGCCGACCCTTCCGCCGGTCTCGGCAAGGCCGCCGGCGCCGCCGGCGAGGCCGCCAACGGATCGTCGTTCGGCGCGATGCTCAAGGATGCGCTGAATTCGGTCGCCGAGTCCGGCCACAAATCCGATGCCCAGACCCAGTCGATGATCGCCGGCAAGGCCGACATGATCGACGTGGTCACGGCGGTTTCCGAGACCGAGGTCGCCGTCGAATCCATGGTGGCGGTCCGCAACAAGGTCATCGAGGCCTACCAGAGCATCATGTCGATGCCGATTTGATGGTTCTCGCTTGAAGCAAGAGGGTCTTGAAGCAAATGGGTCTTGGAGCAAGAGGATGATGTCATGACCGGCCCGGAGGTTCTCGATGTGGCGCGCGACGCGCTGGTGACGCTCGTTCTGGTGGCGAGCCCGCTGATGCTGATCGGCCTCGTCGTCGGCGTTGCCATCTCGCTCTTGCAGGCGCTCACCCAGATCCAGGAAATGACGCTGGTCTTCGTGCCCAAGATTCTCGCGATCTTTGCCGCCATGCTGATCGCGCTGCCGTTCATGGCCGACTTGCTGCAAAGCCACATGCTCAGGATCGCGGCGCGCATAGCGGCGGAATGATCGCCCGGATCGATACGATCGGCTCTGCGGAGCGTCACACCCGGTCGCGCGGCGCCCGGGACATATCTGAAAGCCCGCGATGCGGATCGACGTCTCGTTCCTCCCCGCGCTCGCCGCCGCCTACATTCTGGTGTTCGCGCGCGTCGGCACCATGCTGATGCTGTTGCCGGGGCTGGCCGAGCTCAGCGTGCCGGTTCGCATTCGCCTGACGGTAGCCCTGTTGCTCGCCGCGGTCCTGCTGCCGCTCCACCAGGGCGCCTATGTGCTCGATCTCAAATCATTCGGCCCGGTCACGGCGATGCTGGGGGAGGAGCTGTTCATCGGCGCGGTGCTGGGATTGTCGGTGCGGCTGATCATGTCTTCGCTGCAGGTCGCCGGTGCCGTCATCGCCCAGCAAATGGGCCTCGGATTCGTCACCGCGGTCGATCCGACGCTCGGCCAGCAGGGCGTGCTCGTGGGGAACTTCCTCGCCATGCTCGGGGTCACGCTCATCTTCGCCACCGATCTCCATCATCTCCTGATCGCGGCCCTCAATGACAGCTACATGCTGTTCGCGCCGGGAGAGATTCCGCTGCTCGGCGACGTCGCCGCTCTCACCACCCGTACCGTGGCGACGGCGTTCCGCATCGGCATCCAGCTCTCGGCGCCGTTCCTGGTGTTCGGGCTCCTGTTCAATCTCGGGCTTGGCGTCCTGTCGCGGCTGATGCCGCAGATGCAGGTGTTTTTCGTCGGTCTTCCGCTCTCGATCCTGCTCGGCCTGCTCGTCCTTCTGATGGTGCTGGGCGCGATGATGACGGTGTTTCTCGGCGAGGTCGAGAACGTGCTTACCAAGCTCGCTCCGCTCTAGCGGCATTTTCAGGAAGGCAACGGCGGCTTGCCTTTCCGACTGATCCAAAGCCGCTCCGTTGAGACAAGATGGCCGAAGACGATAGCGAAAAGTCGCTAGACCCCAGTCAAAAGCGCCTGCAAGAAGCCCATGACCGCGGCGACGTGGTCAAGAGCCAGGAGGTCAGCACCTGGTTCGTGATGGCGGGCGCGACGCTCATCGTCGTGGCGTTCTCGGGGATGACGAGCAGCGGGCTCATGACCACGCTGCGCGGCCTGATCGCGAACTCGTACGATATCCGGGTCGAGGGACCGGGCTTCATCGGCGTGGTCGCCAAGCTCGGGCGCGAGGTGATCGCCGCGACCACGCTCCCGCTGGCGCTGCTCATGCTGGCGGCGCTCGCCGGCAATCTCATCCAGCACCGGCTGGTCTGGTCGGCGGAGGGGCTCAAGCCGAAATTCTCGAAGATTTCACCGTCCGCCGGCCTGGGGCGCCTCGCCTCCAAGCAGACGCTGGCGAATTTCGCCAAGGGGCTCGCCAAGCTCGGCCTGATGGGCGCCGTCATCGGCGCGCTCCTGTGGCCGGAGCGCGCGCGACTCGAGGGCCTGGTCACCGTCGATCCGTCCACCATCCTGGCGGTCACCCATGTGCTGGCGGTCAAGATGCTCGGAACCGTGGTGGCGATCATGGCCGTCATCGCGGCGATGGATTACTTCTTCCAATACCGGCAGTGGTACGAGCGCCAGAAGATGTCGGTGGCCGAGCTCAAGGAGGAATTCAAGCAGACCGACGGCGACCCCGCGGTCAAGGGCAAGATCAGGCAAATCCGCCATAACCGCATGCGAAAGCGCATGATGGCGGCGGTGCCGACCGCCTCGGTCGTGATCACCAACCCGACCCATTACGCGGTCGCGCTGCGCTACGAGCGCGGCATGAATGCGCCGATCTGCGTCGCCAAGGGGGTCGATCTCATCGCGCGCAAAATCCGCGAGGTGGCGAGCCAGCATGGCATTCCGATCGTCGAGAATCCGCCGCTCGCGCGCGCCGTCCATGCCTCGGTCGAGATCGACCAGGAAATCCAGCCCGAGCACTACAAGGCGGTGGCCGAGGTCATCGGCTACATCATGCGGCTCAATCGGACATTCGCCGGCAAGCGCTAGGAGCATCAGTCGGAAGCGCGACGGCGTGAAAGCCCACTTGCGTCGAATCTGCCGCTGGTGTTGTGTCGCCATGTTGGTTCTGTTTGTGGCGTCGGCGGCATAACAAAGCATTGAACGCGTTGGTGTTTCAGCGTGGATCGCGGGCGCGGTCGCGCCGCGCGAAAAGCAGGTCGCAAGCCCGTGCAGGTCGCAAGCCCCTAATGGCGCAGCTGGATCGTACCGTCGACGTCGCCCGCATGGCGGTCGACCGCACCCGCAGCGGCCGCGCCGGCGGCAGCATCGGCTTGGTGCTGTTCGTGGCGGTCGTGCTCACCGGCGCCGGGGCGGGCCTGGTCCTGGTCGGCCGCGCCAATGCCGAGCCTTACCTGCTCGTGCTCCTGGCCCTCATGGCCATGGCCGGCGTGTTCCTCCTGCTGGCGCTGGCTGCCGGCATTCTGCGCGTGAGCGGCACGCAAGCCGCGAGCCCGGTCATCAAATCCATCGTCGATCGCGCCCCTGACGGCCTCTTGGTGACCGACGCGGGCGGGCGCGTGGTCTATGCCAATGCGGCCTATCTCGCGCTCACCGAGGCGGCCGGCTCCGACGATACCCGCCCGATCGAACGGGTCTTCGTCGGGGATCCCGGCGTGTCCGAGGCGGTCTATCGCCTGTTGCGGGCCGCCCGCGATGGCCGGCGTCTGCAGGAAGAGGTGCGCGTCGGCGGCCGCAAAGGCGAGCCCGGGCGATGGCTGCGCATGCGTGTGCGCCCGCTCGGCGAAGGCAAGCACGCCGCGGGTCTGACGGTCTGGTCGATCGCCGACGTGACGCGCGAGCTCGAACGGCAGGAAAACGTCTTTCAGGAGCTGCAGAACGCCATCGACTATCTGGACCATGCGCCGGCCGGCTTCTTCTCGGTCGATGCCGACGGCGAGATCGGCTATCTCAACGCCACGCTCGCCGAATGGCTCGATTACGACCTGGCGCAATTCGGCTCGGGCGGACTGAAGCTCGATCAATTGGTGGCCGGGCAGGGGGCGGCGCTGCTCACCACGCTCTCGGCGGCGCCCGGCGAGGTCAAGACCGAGATCTTTGACATCGACCTCAAGACCCGCGGCGGCCGCACGCTGCCGGTCCGCCTGTTCCACAAGGTGGCGTTCGGGGCCGACGGCGCGCCCGGCGCCTCGCGCACCCTGGTGCTCAACCGGGCGCGTGACCACGGCTCCGACCCGCAGCGCCTGGCCGAAGTGCGCTTCATGCGCTTCTTCCACAACACCCCGATGGCGATCGCGACCGTCGACCGGCCCGGCAAGATCATCCGCTCGAACGTGCTGTTCGCGCGGCTGTTTCGACCGGTGCTCAAGACCGACGGTCCCGACGGGGGCTCGATTCTCGCGGTGGTCGCCGAACGGGATCGCGCCGCGCTCGAGGCCGCGATCCGCCGGGCGGCCGACAAGCAGGGCGAGATCGCGCCGGTCGATGCGGCGCTGGCGGGCCCGGGCGAGCGCTTTGCCCGATTCTACGTCACCGCGGTCGAAGAGGAGGTGGGCGACCACGAAGCGGCCATCGTCTACGGCATCGAGACCACCGAGCAGCGAACGCTGGAGAACCAGTTCACCCAGTCGCAGAAGATGGAGCTGGTCGGCAAGCTCGCCGGCGGCATCGCGCACGACTTCAACAATGTGCTCGGCGCCATCATGATGGCGACCGACTTTCTGGTGAACGCCCACAAGCCCACCGATCCGTCGTTCCAGGACATCATGCAGATCCGCCAGAACGCCAACCGTGCGGCCGGTCTGGTGCGCCATCTGCTGGCGTTCTCGCGCAAGCAGACGTTACGGCCGCAGGTGCTCAGCCTGGGCGAGGCTTTGTCCGATCTCGAAATGTTGTTGCGCCGCCTGATCGGCGAGAACGTCAAGCTCAGCGTCCAGCATGGCCGCGACCTCTGGCCGGTCAAGGTCGACATCGCCCAGTTCGAGCAGGTGATCGTCAATCTCGCGGTCAATGCCCGCGACGCCATGCCGGATGGCGGCAAGCTCACCTTGCGGACCGCCAATGTGGCGGCCGACGAAGTCGCCCGCTTCAGCTACAAGGGCATGCCGCTCGGCGAATATGTGCTGATCGAGGTGGCCGACAGCGGCACCGGCATCGCGCCGGAGATCATCGGCAAGATTTTCGAGCCGTTCTTCACCACCAAGGAGGTCAACAAGGGCACCGGCCTCGGGCTCTCGACCGTCTACGGCATCGTCAAGCAGACCGGCGGCTTCATCTATCTGGATTCCGCGCTCGGCAAGGGCACCACCTTCCGGATATTTCTGCCGCGCTACATCCCCGGCGTCGATGACGTGCAGGCGCCGCAATTGCCCGAGACGCCGGCACTGGCCGGCACCTTGGCGGCCGCCGAGGAAGTGCGGCGCACGGCCGCCTCCGACCTCACCGGTCACGGCACCATCCTCCTGGTCGAGGACGAGGAAGGCTTACGGGCGCTCAATGCGCGCGGCCTCAAGTCGCGCGGCTACAGCGTGATCGAGGCCGGCAACGGCGTCGAGGCGATCGAGGCGCTGGCGCGGCAGGGCGGCCGCGTCGATCTCGTCGTCTCCGACGTGGTGATGCCGGAAATGGACGGGCCCACGATGCTCAAGGAATTGCGCAAGGACAATCCCGACCTCAAGATCATCTTCGTGTCCGGCTACGCGGAGGACGCCTTCGAGAAGAGCCTGCCCGATTCCAGCCAGTACAACTTCCTGCCCAAGCCCTTCACCCTCAAGCAGCTGGTCAGCGCCGTGAAGGACGCCATGGGGCGGTGAGTCTCCAGCTCATCCTGAGGAGCATCGCGCAGCGATGCGTCTCGAAGGATGGAACGAGTCCGCGCGCGCATTCATCCTTCGAGACGCGCGCGTCCTTCGCTAAGCGCTCAGGAGCGCGCTCCTCAGGATGAGGTCTGTCCACTCCTAAAAATCCGGCTTGTCCGCGTGCGGGATCGGCACGACCTCGAAGTTGAACGGGTTGACGTTGTTCTCGGCGCAAATGGCTTCCTCCATCGGGCCGGCTTGCACGCGCCTGAAACGCTGGATCGCCGACCACGGCGTGGTGAATGCGCCCGGGTCGTCGACCGTGATCAGGACCTCCATCAGGTCGCCGCCGGTCAGCTTGAAGCGTTCCACGACGTGCATTTGCTCAGTGTGGGGGGTGCGGTAATTGTCGACGAAGGTCTTGGTGGAAAGCCCGATCGTGTCGACCACCATGGTGTCGTTGCCCTCGTAGTGGCCGACCGATTCGCCGTACCAGCTCGGCGTCACATGCGCCGAATGCGGAACGTCCAGATAGACCCGACGCAATTCGGGGCCGCCCGGATTGATGATGGTCACCTGCTTGGCGGTCTGCAGGAAACGATCGGCGAAGACGAGATTGTAGACCAGGAAGCCCGGAACGCCGCCCGGGTAGCAGCTCTCGCGCGGCCGAAACGGAACCTTCCCGGCCAGCACCTCCTCGTTGGCCTTGCGCATCTGCTCGGCCGCCCAGGGCTGCAGGATCGGATTGCCGAGATCGGCCACCCGATAGGTGGGTTGCCTGCCGGCCCGCCGCGCGGCGCCGTTGTCGAAATAGGGATGGCGCTTGTCGAACGTCACCGGCCCGGGCCCGCTCGGCGGCGGCTGGAGGTCATCGCCGATCGGCAGCCAACCGGTTTCGCTGTCGACATAGAGGTTCGGCGCCGCGACGTTGGGCTGAGCCGGCGCCGCCGGCGGCCAAAGCGCGGCCGCGATACCGGCAAGGGCCGCAAGCGCGGCGCCCGCGACCCACGCTCTGGTGCTGGAATTGTCGACGGACGCGGATTGGGACGTGACGCGGTCGGGCATGGCGGATCTTCTCCCTGCAACAAATGCTCACTCGAGCTTTATTCCGGTCTCCTTCACGATGCCGTCCCATTCCTTCGCATCGTCCGCGATGGCCGCCGCAAAATCGCTCGGCGTCCCGATCTTAACCTCGAGCCCGAGCTTTGCGAAGCTTTCGCGCAGCTCCGCGGACCGCAGGCATTGGTTGATCGCGGCGTTGAGCCTGGCCACGATCGCCGGCGGGGTCGCGGCCGGGGCGAGCAACCCGAACCAGATTTCCGAAGGATATCCGGCAAAGCCGCCTTCGCGCATGGTGGGAACCTCGCGCAGCTCCGGCCAGCGGGCCATGCTGGTCACGGCGAGCGGGCGCAGCTTGCCGGCTTGGATATGGGGGAGCAGCACCGACTTGGCGGCCGCCCCCACCTGGATTTGCCCGCCCAGCAAATCCGTGATGGCGGGGGCCGCGCCCTTGTAGGGAACGAAGATCATGTCGATCTCGGTTCTGACCTTCAAGAGCTCGAGCGCAAAATGCGGAAAGATGCCGAGCGCGGCGCCCGATACCAGCTTGCCGGGATTGGCTTTCGCATATGAGACGAGCTCTGCGATCGTCTTGGCGGGCACTGACGGGTTGACCACCAGGGCATTCGAGTCGGTCGCTATCGCGGCGACCGCGACAAAGTCCCTGATCGGGTCGTAGTTGAGAGTCTTGTAGAGGGCTGCGGCCATGGCATTGGAGTTGGTGCCGCCCAGCAACAGCGTGTAGCCGTCCGGATTGGCGCGTGCGACCGCTTGCGTCCCGGTTCTCCCGCCCGCGCCCGGTTCATTTTCGACGATGACGCCTTGTCCGAGCATCGCGGACAGCCGCTGCGAAACGTGGCGGGCCAGAAGATCGGTCGGGCCGCCCGCCGGGAACGGAACGACGATCCTGATCAACCGACTTGGAAACGTTTGGGCGCGCGATGGAGTTGCCCCCATCGGGAGCGTCGCGGCGCCGAAAGCGACCGCCAGGAGGACGAGGAGAATTCGCGTCATCTTTGCCTCCGCCAATCGGATGCAGGAACCATTCAGTCTTCCGGCTTGCCCGCGATCACATAAGCCCACGGCGCTTCGATATCGTCGGGGCTGAGCACGTCGTCCCATGCCGGCATGTTGCCCTTGCGGTTGGTCACCGAGCTGACGAAGCGGGCGCGGTCGGCAGCGGAGGGACATGCGCGCTCGCGGGCCGGCCTGCGGCGCCACGGCGGCCGCAAGCGGCGCCCGCTGGGAGCTCTTCCGCCCGCGCGGGCGAGCGAATATGTTGCAACTATTCCGGGGAGGACACAATGCTTCACCAAAGGACGGTCAGCGGGATCGCGTTGCAATGATCGCGCGACGCAGTTTCGTTTTCGCAAGTGTGCTGGCGGTCGCCTTGGCGCCCGCCGGCATGGCGCTCGCCGATCCCGCCGCGAAAGCGTTTTTGGAAAAGATCTATGCCGCCTACAAGGGCAAGAGCTCCAAGGGCATCGGGCTCGACAGCGATGCCCTGCTGCGCCTCTATTTCGAGCCCAAGCTCGCGGCCCTGATGATCAAGGATCGCAAGGACGCGGCAAAGCGCGGCGATGTCCCCGAGCTCGACGGCGATCCCTTCGTCAACGGGCAGGATTGGGAGATCGGTCCGGTCGACATCGCGGTGCGCGATCTCGCGCCCGACAAGGCGAGCGCCACCGTCAAGTTCCGCAATCTCAAGGTCGAGACGACCGTGCTCTACGACCTCGTCCGGCTCAAGGAAGGGTGGCGGATCGCCGATATTACCTGGGACGGGAACGACACGTTGCGCGGAATTTTCGTCAAGAAGTGACGGCCGGCGGCCGGAAGGCGGGGCCGGACCCGAACCTGCCATTGCCGGGTGCGCGGAGCAATCAAACATCACAGTCTCTTATTGCACATCAACCGCAGCGTTGACCAAGAATACGGGTGGGCGCGGCCGGTTACCTCCGATCCGTCGGCTTTTTGTGCAACACCGAAACCGCTGTCGAGCGAACGATCGCGGCTTGTCGATCATTCAAGGGGGGCGTCGATGCCGATCGACTGGGGGGCGGTGAATTGGTTGAATGTCGGCCTGCTGTCGGCGTTCGCGTTTCTGGCCGCACTGGTCAGCAGTTTTCTATCGTTCAAGCACCGGTGGATCGGAGCCGTTCTGACGGCGCTGCTGTTCGCTGTGCTTTATGTCTTCTGGACCTACTATCCTCATGGTCTGGTCCTGACGCCGGCGACGCCTCCGGCTTGAGCGGAAGCTGCCGCGGTTTCTTTGTCCGCAATTGCCGTTCAGCGCCGCCGCTGCCGCATCTGATCGCACGTAGCTTTGGCACCGGAAGGTGCAAGGATTTACGGTTACCGAGGGGCCGCGCACACGATATATTCGACGTGAGCTTTTTGACGGGACATAGCCAGGGGGGTGCGTCGTGGACATTGTGAACCGGGTCAAAGCAATCCTGCTGACGCCGAAGAGCGAATGGCTCGTGATCGCGGGCGAGCCCGGCGATCCCGCCTATTTGTTCGCGAACTACGTGGCAATTCTTGCCGCCATCCCGGCGGTGTGCGGATTCATCGGAACGTCGATCATCGGCATAGACGTGCCGCTGGTCGGGACCATCCGCGTCGGGATCGTGTCCGGAATTGTTTCCGCTATCGTGCAATACCTGCTGGCGTTTGCCATGGTCTACGTGATGGGACTCATCATCGATGCGTTGGCGCCGACCTTCAACGCACAGAAGAATCCTTCCAGCGCGCTGAAGCTCGCGGTCTATTCGATGACGCCGGCCTGGCTCGCGGGCGTGTTCTCGCTCATTCCCGGGCTCAGGGCCTTGGGCATCCTCGGCCTCTACGGGCTCTATCTGCTGTGGGTCGGGTTGCCGCCTCTGATGCAGGTCCCGGAAGAAAAGGCGATCGGCTATGCGGCGGGGGTCGTGGTCTGCGCGATCATCATCTCCCTCGTGATCGGCGCCATCGTGGGCGTATTCATCCGCGTTTTCTAACGCGCGCCGCGGTCCCGGAGCACCGCTCCTTATGCGGCTACGCTCGCGCGGCGATCAAGCGCCCCCGTTGGTGTGCGCTGGTCTGGGACGTGTCTGGTTGTCCTGCAGGCCCGGTTCGGATAGCGCCAGAGGGCCTCTCGCCGCTGACCCGGACGATGTTCGCCAATGCCGGTTTGCGGCGGTGACGGCCCCGGCAATGAGACCGGTGAGCCCGATCACCTGGTAGTTCTCCGGGATCTGCCGGTTGACCGCCTCGACAAACCGGCCGAAGTGACCGTCGGGCGCCGCCGAGGACGCCACGCCGGCGCGCTCGAAATAGATCTTGGCAAGGTCTTTCAGCAGCACATGCGCCGCACGATTCGGCCTGATGCCCTCATCGGCTCGCACGCCGTCGACCGCATCGAGCAGGGCGCGCAGACCGTCGCGGATTTGCCCGAGGTCGAGGGCGTTGGTCCGATCCTGCGTTTCCAGCTTGATGTTCACCGCATCGATCAACGCGCTGTCGATCGCAATTGCCGCGGCGGCAGCATCGTCACTGGCGCTCACGCTCGGATCCGGAAAGTTGCTCAGAAGCTTGGCTATGTCGGTCTTGAATTTCGAAACGCGTGCGCGGAATTTCTGCGGCCGCACCGCGGGACGGCCGCGCTGCTGCACCACGTCCGCGACGTAGTGGGCGACGATCGCCTTGATGTCTCGGTCGAGCTTCTGACGCGGGTCATTGAAGGCGAGCGGTATCGCAAACACGCTGAACGCCGATATTTCTGCCCGCGGTTCAGCCGGCGTGTGCTCGATATCCCAGCCGCCCTCGACCAGCGGCCCGACCACATCATCGCTCGCAAAATTGAAATCGGTCGGCCGCGGGAGCCGGCGCACTTCCGGGACGGGCGGAAGGTTCGACTTCCGGCCTCGCGGCTCTCGCTTGCTCTCGGGCATCGCCATCGTCTCCATCGCCTCGGAACGCTGCGACGGGCCACCCGAGCCCGCACCGACGGGATGATATCAGGCGACGAGCGATTCGGCTCTGTGTCCCGTTGCCAAAATCTCATCTGCCTGTGGGCAGCCATGCCATATTTGTCTTCGTTTTCCGCCAGGATGGGGCGACGGTATCGCGATACGATCCCCGTGGCGGCCACCAAAGATGTCCAGTGTCGGAAATAGACCGGCCGGTTCCAGCGGGGGCCGCCTCGGCGTCCGAAAATCTCCGAGGGAGAGGCGTCTGCGAGGCAGAGCGCGTTGGAGTTCTGCGTGCTAGGTTGCCAGGCCAGCTTCGTTCCAGGAAAGCATCATGACGCCCACCGAGCAAGTTTTCGACTGGATCGAGCATACGGAGTTGAGCCAATGGATTGTCGGGCCATCGATGCTCGCGTTTCCGACGATTCTTACGGTACACGTGCTGGGGACCGGATTCCTCGCGGGCACGAGCGCGGTGATCGCGCTGAGAATCCTCGGGATCGCGCGCCAAGTGCCGCTGGGACTGCTCGAGCTCTTCTATCCCATCTTATGGATTGCATTGGCGGCCAACGTCGTCTCCGGCACGCTGCTGTTGATCGGCTATCCCTACAAGGCCTTCACCAATCCGCTGTTCTACGCAAAGCTGTTGCTGATCGCGCTGGCGATCTATCTCGTGGTGAAGATCAGGAACGAAGTGTTGCGCAATCCCGGCAATAAGCAGCCCGCGGATACGGCGATGTGGAGGCGCGCGAAGATCCTCGCAGGCCTCTCGCTGGCCTGCTGGATGGGCGTGATCGCGGCGGGACGCTTCCTCGCCTACACCCACACCTGGCTGCGGGTCGGCTTGCCCGCCGACTTCTGAGAACGGTCGCGATGTTTACCGAAACCGAGTTGCCGCAACCCTGGGAGCTCTGGGTGCGAGCGACCGAGCTGCACCAATTCATCAAGCACAACGAAAATTGGCTGTGGCCCATTTTCCAGACGCTGCACTATTTTGGGCTGTCGCTGCTGTTGGGTAGTGTCGGCTTGTTCGATCTGCGCGTGTTGGGGCTGGGCAAAGCGGTGCCGCCGGCCACCCTGCACAAGCTGATCCCGCTCGGCATCGGAGGCTTCGTCCTCAATCTTCTCACCGGCATCTGGTTCTTTTTCGGCCATCCGGACCAGTATTTCTACAATCCGTCGTTTCAGTTGCTGCTGGCCTTCGTGGCAATCGCCGGCGTCAACGTCGCCGTGTTCTACCGAACCGACGCGTTTGCCGAGGTGAAGCTGATGCCAGGCGGTGCCGACGCACCCTTGCGCGCCAAGCTCATCGCCGGAACGTCACTCTTCGCTTGGATCGCGGTCCTCGTCTGCGGCCGATTGATCACATTCTACCGGCCGCCGTTTTTTCATTGAAATTGGAACCTGTGGCCGCTCCATGCCGGCGTGGGGTGGCGACGCGCTCGCGCCGGGCGAGCGCGCCGTTGCGCTATTTTCCGAACGTGAAGACGTCGTGATAGGGCGCGCTCACCTCGACCCCGCTGCCGGCCGACTGGACGTCGCCGCTCACCAGGTGCAACTGGTCGCCGGTGACGCCCCCCGCCATGCCGTGGCGTGACACCGGCATCCCGGGTAGCACGGTCCAGCTGTTGGTCGCCGGATCGTAGCCTTCGAAGGCGCGAAACGTTGCGCTCTTTTGCGTGTCCTGCATCTCGCCGCCGGCCACATAGATGCGTGTGCCGTGAACGCCGCCCGCGATCGCGCTGCGCGCGGTCGGCATGCGTGCCTTGATCCGCCATAAATCCTCGGCCGGATTGTACTCCTCGACCACGTCGGTATCGCTGGCGAGCCCGATGAAGGCTGCCCCCAGCCGGCCGCCGATAGCGTACAGTTTTCCATCGATCGCGCCGGCCAGGAGATGGTTGCGCGCGGTCGGCATCGGCCGGCGTTGGCGCCAGGTGTTGGTGGCGATGTCGTATTCCTCGAGCGTGCCGACGGCGAGGTGCGGACGCGTCGGCAGCACCGAGGGCTCATCGGTTCCGGACGGGGTGGTGGCGCCGCCCATCACATAGACCTTGCCGTTGATCACGGTGGCAGCCGCAGCGCCGCGTTTGGTCGGCATGGGGGCCAGCGCCTTCCAGGTGTCCGTGGCCGGATCGTATTCCCAGGAATTGTCGATCGGGACCCAGGCGGGCGGCCCCGACGGCGGCGGAACGAAGCCGCCGAATGCATAGATCTTGCCCTGGTATTCGGCGAAGGCGACATGATGGGATGGCAGCGCCATCTTCTTCTTCTCGGACCATTTGTCGGACGCGGGATCGTATTCGTAGACCAGGGCCTTGGGCTTCCAGACCGGCGCCAGGCCCGCGAAGACATACATCTTGCCGCCGGCCGCCATGCCCAGGACCTCTTCGGAGGGCTCGGGAAACGCCGCCTTGCGCTCCCATTTCCCTTGCGCAAGCGCGCTGGTCGCAACCGGCAACGCGCCCAGCAGACTAACGAGCGCCGCGCGCAACAACGTCCTCGGCGAAATCATTTGTTCCTCCCTCGCTCTATGTTGACCCAATGTAGCATGCATCCGACTTGATGCGATCGTGCAAATCTGGACGGCACCCTGAAGCGAGACACGGAAACGAGGACTGGTTGCCGCGCCAGCCCGGCCGCAGCAACAGCGCTCAAGAGAAAATCTCATGGAATTTC
>Ga0209068_10000636_pt1 | contig 18657 bp, 10 predicted proteins | sample ColStrG_CSR_2012_FD_187200 | JGI IMG/M metagenome (GOLD analysis project Ga0209068, IMG submission 187200) | Freshwater sediment microbial communities in response to fracking from Pennsylvania, USA - Cold Stream Run_MetaG_CSR_2012 (SPAdes)... | ecosystem: Environmental > Aquatic > Freshwater >... | reverse complement strand
GCCCCGGCCCCTCGATGCCCCCTTCTCGGGGTTCGTGTTCAAGGTCCAGGCCAATATGGACCCGTCGCATCGTGACCGGATCGCCTTCCTGCGCGTCTGTTCCGGCCGCTTCGAGCGGGGCATGGTCGTGACCCATGAGACCACCGGCAAGCCCTTCGCCACCAAGTACGCGCACCAGGTGTTCGGCCAAGAACGCGAGACCATCGAGGAGGCCTACCCCGGCGACGTCGTCGGTCTCGTGAACGCCACCGACGTGAAGGTCGGCGACACCCTCTACGTGAACGACGCCGTACGCTTCCCGGCCATCCCCAGCTTCGCCCCCGAACACTTCAGCGTGATCCGCGTGCGCGACACCGGCCGGTTCAAGCAGTTCCGTCGAGGGATCGCCCAGCTCGACGAGGAGGGCGTCGTGCAGGTCCTGCGCGACGCCGATGTGGGCGACCAGGCCCCCATCCTGGCCGCCGTCGGGCCCATGCAGTTCGAGGTCGCCGTGCATCGGCTCGAAAACGAGTTCGGGGCGCCGGTGGAGCTGAGCCCGACCTCCTACCGACTGGCTCGACGCACCGACGCGGCCGGGGCCGAGGCCCTCAAAGGCATGCGGGGGGTGCGGGTCGTCCACCGCGCCGATGGCACCACCCTCGCCCTGTTCGAGAGTCAATATTGGGTGGAGCGCCTCGAACAGGAGCAGCCCGAGCTCTTGCTGGAACGCCTGGTGGCCGAAGGCAGCGTGGGATAAACGTTCAGGACCGGGGGGTCATCGTGAAATTTGTTCCGGCGCGTCACCGCGCCCGGCTCTCCGCCGTGACCGCGGTGGTGCTGACCATGGCCATCGTGGCCGCCGCCTGCTCGAACTCCAGCCCGTCGGCCGCGCCCGACACCACCCTGGCCCCCATCCAGGGGTTCATCTCCGACGTCACCATCGCCAACGGCGACTCGTGTGAGTTTTTCGTCCCCGCCAACTGCCTGTTGCCGTTCCCTTCGAACCATTTCACCAAGGTGGACACTTCCACCGGAACAGGACTTCGCGTCAACTTCACCCGAGCGGCCATGCCGGCCAACGTCGACGGCGTGCACATCGACCCCACCGAGTGGAACCGCAACGATGGCTTCAGTCCCGGCGGGCCGATCATCACCCAGATCCCGGGCGTCGACCTGGCCGCGTCGCAGGCGCCACCCATCACCGACATCGCTCGCTCCCTCGACCCGAACTCGCCCATCGTCCTGCTCGACGCCGACACCGGCGAACGCCGGGCGTTCTTCGCCGAGCTCGACAGCCACGTACCTGCGGGCGACCCCAAGCAGGCCCTGACCATCCACCCGGCGGCCAACCTCACCGACGGCCATCGCTACGTCGTCGCCCTCCGCGACCTGAAGCGCGCCGACGGGGCCGCCATCGACGCCCAACCCGCCTTCGTCGCGTACCGCGACCGCCTGCAAACCGACGTGCCAGCCATCGAAGCTCGACGTGAAGCCATGGAGTCGATCTTCGCCACGCTCGCGGCCGCGGGCGTGGGGCGCGACAACCTCGACCAGGCGTGGGACTTCACGGTGGCCAGCACCACCAACCTCACCGACCGGGTGCTGGCCATGCGCGACGACGCCTTCGCCTCGCTCGCCGGGAAAGCGCCCACGTTCACCGTCACGTCCACCCAGGAAAACACCGACGGCGCCGCCACCGGCTGGCTGCGAATCGTCAAGGGGACCCTGGATGTGCCGAGCTACCTCACCGGTGCCGGTGACGCCGGGACCGTGCTCAACAACGGCACCGATCCCACCGGCATCCCCACTCGCAACGGCACCATCGCCGTGCCCTTCACCTGCGTGATCCCTCGCAGCGCTACCGCCCAGGCCGCGCCCACACTGCTCTACGGCCACGGTCTGTTGGGCAGCCAGGAGGAAGGTGAAGGGGTCGGCAAGGGCGTGGGCGACGAACTCAAGGCCAATGTGTGTGCCGTCGACTGGATCGGCATGGCCTCGGGCGACCTGGGAGCCATCGTCATCATGCTCAAGGACCTGAGCGGCTTCCGGATGATCCCCGACCGGCTCCAGCAGTCGTTCGTCAACTTCCTCTTCCTGGGTCGCGCCGCGAAGGCGACCGATGGCTTCGCCACCAACCTCGCGTTCCAAACCTCGAACGGCACGACTCCGCCCACCCCGGCCATGAACGGCGAGGTGGCCTTCGTGGGCAACAGCCAAGGTGGCATCTTCGGGGGGTCGCTCAGCGCCGTGGCCCAGGACTGGACCCGGGCCTTCCTCGGGGTTCCCGGAATGAGCTACGCCACATTGCTCAACCGCAGCGTGGACTTCGACAAGTTCGATCCGCTGTTCACCGACCCTTACCCCGACAGGCTGGTCAACCAGCTGAACCTGGGCCTCATGCAGATGTTGTGGGACCGCGGCGAGAACGACGGCTGCGCCACCCACCTCACCTCCGATCCCCTGCCGAGCACCCCGGCCAAGCAGGTGCTCCTCTTCGCCGCCTTCGGCGACCACCAGGTGGCCAACGTGACCACCGATGTATTGGCCCGGACCATCGGCGCCAAGATCCGCCAACCGGCCCTGGCCGACGGCCGCTCAACCGATGTGACGCCGTTTTGGGGCATCGAGGCGGCCGACTCGCTTCCCTACAATGGTTCGGCGTACGTCATGTGGGATTTCGGTACGCCGGCTCCACCTCTCGGCAACACCCCCAACCGTGCGGGCAAGGATCCCCACGGCATGGGCCGCGACGATCCCAATGTGCTGCGCATGGTCGACACCTTCCTCCGCGAGGGTCAGCTCATCGACGTGTGCGCCGGGGCGCCCTGCGCATCCTGACGTCGTTCTTGACACATGTCACAGAATCGAGTGGAATCTCAGCCGCCCCGATTCAGGTTTGGGGATGCCAAAATCTCATGAACCTCGACCTCTCCACATCCGAGCGCGAGACGCTCAAGGCGATCTATCGCCACACCAAGGAGCAGCCGGAAGCCCACACGGGCGACCTGGCCGACACTCTTGGTGTGACGCCGGGCACCGTCACGGCCACCGTCAAGCGGTTGGCTGACCGCGCCCTCGTCGATCACCGCCCGTATCACGGGGTGCGGTTCACGCCGGTGGGCCGACGCCTTGCGGTGTCGGCCATCCGCCGCCACCGCATCGTCGAGCGATTTCTGGCCGACATGCTCGGCTACGCCTGGAACGAGGCGGACCGGCTGGCTCCCGCCTTCGAACACGACCTGCCCGACGAGGTCCTCGACCGGCTCTTCCTCGCGCTGAACCGACCCGCCACGTGCCCGCACGGGTTCCCCATCCCTGACCCCGAACAGGACGAGATCCCCGCACTGCCCCAGCTCTACGAGCTCGAGGCCGGCGACGTGGCCGAGATCGCCGTCCCGGGCTCTACCGACGCCGATGTCATCTCCTTCCTCGAGGAGCTCGGGGTGCGTCCCGGCGTCACCGTAGAGGTGCGCGAAAAGCACCCCTTCGACGGTCCGCTCGTCCTGAGGGTTGACGGCCAGGACCGGACATTGGGCGAGCGCGTCGCTCGCCAGATCTTCGTGCACAAGCTCTCCACGATCGGCGACAACGACGTCGTCGACGACTCCGCAGACACCACGTTTGCCGAGACATTGAAAGGAAGCACCGTATGACCAGCGTGTTGGCCGAAGGCGGCTACCAAGCGTTCACTCTCGGAACCTCTGAATGGGCCTGGCTCTTCACCTCGGTCGCGGTCGCGCTCGTGGCCCTTGTCGTCGGGTACTTCCTCATGCGGGGCGTGCTGGCCAAGGACGCCGGCACCGACGAGATGCAGGAGATCGCCGGCGCCATTCAGGAAGGCGCCAGCGCCTACCTCAAGCGCCAATTCCGGACGATCGGCATGATCGTCATCCCGCTGGCCGTCGTCGTGTTCGTCACGTCGACCGCGATCCACAAGGAGATCGAAGGCGAGATCGGCGCGGTGGCCCTGACCTTCGTGCAGTCCGGCGGGTTCCGCACTGTGGCCTTCCTCGTCGGCGCCGTGTTCTCCGGCGCGATCGGCTTCATCGGCATGTGGCTCGCCGTGCGCGGCAATGTGCGCACCGCGGCCGCCGCTCGCAACAGCGACTACCCGGGGGCACTGCAGGTCGCCTTCCGCACCGGCGGCGTGGCCGGCCTACTCACCGCTGGCCTCGGTCTGCTGGGCGCCACCGTCATCATCATGATCTTTCAGAACACGGCCACGTCGATTCTCATCGGGTTCGGCTTCGGCGGGTCGCTTCTCGCCCTGTTCCTCCGCGTGGGCGGCGGCATCTTCACCAAGGCGGCCGACGTAGGTGCCGACCTAGTGGGCAAGGTCGAAGCGGGCATCCCCGAGGACGACCCCCGCAACCCCGCCACCATCGCCGACAACGTGGGCGACAACGTGGGTGACTGCGCCGGCATGGCCGCCGACCTGTTCGAGAGCTTCGCCGTCACCCTGGTGGCCTCAATCATCCTCGGCGTCTCGGCGTTCCGGGGCATCGGCCTGCGCGGCGACCAGGCGGCTAAGGGCCTGATTTTCCCCTTGGCCGTCGTGACCGTCGGCTTGGTTGCGTCGATGATCGGCATCTTCGTGGTGAAAGGCCGGGCGTCGGACAAGAGCGCGCTCGCCGCCATCAACCGGGGTATCTACACCGCCCAGATCATCGCCATCCTGGGCGCGGCCGCCATCGCCTTCGTTTACATCGGCGACCCCGCGGGGGCAACCGTCTCGGCGCCGGGTGCCCGCCTGTTCGGCGCCATCGTGGCCGGCGTCGTGCTCGGCTTCGCGGCCAGCAAGATCACGCAGTACTACACCTCGACCGAGACCAGCCCGGTGCAGGACATCGCCAAGGCGGCCCGGACGGGCCCGGCCACCACCGTGCTCGAGGGCATCTCGTCGGGCCTCGAGTCCGCCGTGTGGGCCCTCGTCGCCATCGCCGTGGCAATCGGCGCCGCGCTCTTGCTCGGCGGCGGCAACGTCGGCTTCTCGCTCTACCTCGTGGCCCTCACCGGCATCGGCATGCTGGCCACCACTGGCATCGTCGTCGCCGAGGACACGTTCGGCCCGGTGGCCGACAACGCCGCCGGCATCGCCGAGATGGCCGGCGAGTTCGAGGGCGAGCCGGAGCGCATCATGGTCAGCCTCGACGCGGTGGGAAACACCACCAAGGCCGTCACCAAGGGCTTCGCCATCGGCTCCGCGGTCATCGCCGCGGTGGCGCTGTTCGCGTCGTACGCCGAGACCATCGCCAAGGGCACCCTCGACGCGGCCATCGTCGTGAAGGCCGAGGCCGTCGGTGGCCTGGCCGGCCTCGTGCAAATCAACGTGGCCGACCCCAAGACGTTCATCGGCCTGCTCATCGGTGGCTCGGTAGCGTTCCTGTTCGCCTCGCTGGCCATCCGCGCCGTCAGCCGTACCGCCGGCACCGTCGTGCAGGAAGTGCGTCGCCAGTTCCGGGAGAAGCCGGGCATCATGGACCGCACCGAGCGGCCCGACTACGGCGCCGTCATCGACATCTGCACCAGCGCATCGTTGCGTGAGCTCATGACCCCGGCGCTGCTGGCGGTGTTGACCCCGGTCATCATCGGCTTCGGCATCGGCTACCTGGCGCTCGGCGCGTTCCTGGCTGCGGCCATCGTGACCGGCCAGCTCATGGCCAACTTCTTGTCGAACTCAGGCGGTGCCTGGGACAACGCCAAGAAGTACATCGAGGACGGCCACGAAGGAGGCAAGGGCTCTGAGGCCCACAAGGCGGCCGTGATCGGCGACACCGTGGGCGATCCGTTCAAGGACACGGCCGGTCCGGCCCTCAACCCGCTCATCAAGGTGATGAACCTGGTGTCGCTCTTGATGCTGCCGGCGATCCTCAGCCTGCGGGACAACAACGTGCGCTACGTCGTCGCCGGCGCCGCGCTGGTCGTGGTGCTCGGGGCCTTGGTGTGGTCCAAGCGTCAGGGCGGAGGCATCGCCTCCGATCTCGACGAGGCCCAGGCCCACATGGACGAGGACACGGCCCAGGCCGACGCGGTCATGCACGGCGACCGCAACGCCATCATCCGCCAGGCCCTCGAGATCTGGATGGACGACCTGCCTCACGACGAGCGCGATCTGCGGGACAAGATCTCGGAGGTCCACGGCTCCCTCAACGGCGACTGACCGGCCGTGCACTGCTGAGGCTCACGGATCTCGTTGGTCGTCCCGCCACCGGCGAGGGGGGCGAGCTCGGCGCGCTACGTGATCTCACCGTCCGCCTCGGCACCCTCGAACCGGGGGTCGAGGCAGGCCAGGCCATCGAGGGTGTCGTCTTCGGGTCGCGCTCGACGAGCACTTTGGTGGCCTGGGACCTGGTCGACCCCACGTCGATCGGTGACCATCGGGCCCGCCGCGCTCCCGTACGCTTGCTCGGCGCCATCCCCCCGACCCGCCCGCTCTTCGAGGACGAAGTTCTGCTGGGTCGCGACGTACTCGATACCCAGATCGTCGACATCGTGGGCCACCGGGTCAATCGGGTCGGCGACGTCATCGTCGAACCGAGGGATGGCCACCTCGTACCGGTGGGCGTCGAGGTGGGGCCCGCCTCCCTCGTGCGCCGCCTCGGCCTGCGGCGCAGTGCCGACCATCTGGCCGAGCATGTGGTGGCCTGGACCGATCTCCACCTGACCTCGGCCCGGGGCCATACCGTGCAGCTGGCCACCAGCGCGGCCGCACTGCACCGCCTCGATGCCGGCGAGCTGGCCGAACTGATCGCTCGTCTGCCACCGACACACGCCGTCGATGTGCTCAGCGCCGTGCCCCCGCAGCGGGCCCGCGAAGCACTCCACCTCTCCCATCCCCACCTGAGACGCCGGCTGCATCGACTGCTGGGCTCCACCGAGCCAGCCGCGCCCCGCTGGCAGCGGCTGCGAGGCTGGGATCGTCGTCACGGACCGGTCCGACCGTGAGTACGCCGGCCCCCGAGATGCGCTCGGCCCGCCCCGGGCGCACGGCGCGCCGGGTGTCGTTCATGGTCTTGATCGGTGTGGTCGGTCCGGGACTCCTGGCCGGACTCTCCGACGACGACCCTGCGGGGATCACCACGTACTCGGCGCTGGGCGCCGAGCACGGCTACCAACTTCTGTGGGTCCTGCTCCTGTCCACCATCGCCCTCATCTTGTTCCATGACCTCGGGTCCCGTATGGGAGTGGTCACCGGCCAGGGTTTGATCGGGCTCATCCGTCAGCGCTTCGGTGTGCGCCTGGCCGCGGTCGCCCTTAGCGCGCTCGTCGTGGCCAACATCGGCACCACCTGCGCCGAATTCGCGGGCATTGCCGCCGGCTTCGAGCTGTTCGGCGTGAGCCGGTACCTGAGCGTGCCCCTGGCGGCCATCGGCGTATCAGTGCTCGTGCTCAAGGGGAGCTTCCATCGCGTTGAGCACGTCTTCTTGGCGTTGTGCTCGGTGTTCGTCGCCTACATCGCCGCGGGGATCCTGGCGCACCCCGACTGGGGCGCCACGGCCCGAGGGTTGGTAGTTCCCTCAATGCCGCTCGATCGCTCCACCATCGTCTTGGTGACCGCCACGGTCGGCACCACGCTGGCCCCGTGGGGCTTGAGCTTCATCCAGTCGTATGCCGTGGACAAACGCCTCACCGTGCGGGACCTGCGCTACGAGCGCATCGACGTCATCACGGGAGCCGTGCTGACGGGTGTGATCGGCCTGTTTGTGGTCATCGCCTGTGCCGCCACACTGCACGCCCAGGGCATCTCGATCAACGATGCCGCCGACGCTGCCACCGCCCTCGAGCCCCTCGCCGGTCACCTTGCTTCCTCCCTGTTCGCCATCGGCCTGATCGGAGCGGCGGTGTTGGCGGCATCCATCCTTCCCTTGTCCACTGCCTATTCGATCAGCGAGTTCGCTGGTGTGGAGGGAGCGCTGGACGCACCGTTCGCCGAAGCTCGGACATTCGCCATCTCGTTCGGTGTGATCACCTTCATCGGTGCCGCGGTGGTGTGTATCCCCGGCATGCCGCTGATCCCCATCCTGGTCGGGACCCAAGCCCTCAATGCCGTGCTCCTCCTGCCGCTCCTGGTGTTCATGGAACGGATCGCCAGCGACGAGGATCTCATGGGTGCGTTCGTCGCCGGTCGGGCCGCTCGGGTCGCCTATCTGGTGACCATCGCCTTCATCGCCTTGTGCGTGAGCGCCATGGTGGTCCTCAGCGTCGGGTGACCGGAGCACCCGGTCAGAGCGGGAGCGTGTCGAGGTAGACGGTACGACGACCGGTCGTCGCCGCCACCGGATCCACCGGGTAGACCTCGTACTCGCGCACGACCAGGCGCAGCGTGCCCGTGGCGCCCGCGGGAAGGGTCACCGTGCCCGACCAGGTCGTGGTGCCGCTGCTCCAGTTCGTGACCGGCACCGACATCGTCGCGCCCACGGCCTTCCAACCCACCTCGTCGGGCAGGCTCGAGTCCAGTTGTTCGCAGGTGATCTCGATCGGCTGCGCCTGCGCGGAGATCGGACCGGGGCCGTGCACGGCGATGGCGTATTGCCGGGGATGGAGCGAGTCGCGGGTGCAGACGGTCGTCCGATCCGCCATCAACTGGATCGGGTCGGCCACGACCGCGCTGGAGACCTCGGCCCCCGGGATCGACGACGGCTGGTACCGAACCAGCGCGAGCCGTACGAACGGTGCATACAGATTGGCATCGTCGACTTCGATGTCGGCGAACCAGAGGTCTCGGTCGGCGTCGTAGACCACCGGGTGGCCGACCACGGTGAACAGGCCGCCGAGAACCGAGGAGTTCACCGACTGGGCCAGCGGGAAGTCGGCGGCGGCAAGGCCGGCGGCGTGAGGCGAAGCCGCGAAGTTGGCGAAGAGGGGATCCTCACCTCGGGCGGTGAGGCCAGCGGGAATGGGAGCATTCGTCGGTGAGGCGAAGTTGGGTATCAGCACCCCGAGCAGTTCGCCTTCCCCCGACGAGAACCAGGGGCGACCGACAAAGACTCGCAACCCTCCGCCCAGCCGGCTGGATTGCTGTCCGCCACCGGCCACCGTGCCGCGTGACCATGAGAAGGCGGGAACCACACGGCGCAGGTCGGGCGAAAGCGGGGGTGCCGAGCTCGGCACCGACACCGGGTAGCCGGCCGAGGTAGCCGGCGACACCAGTTGCTCGAGGCTGCTGCGGGTCACCGGAGCAGCGACGTAGGCCACCTTCACCGAGGCCCCGTCGGCGATGGTGCCCGAGGCAATCCGGGCGATGGTGCCCGCGGGGAGGTCGAGCACGTAGTCGATGTCCCGGGAGTAGCGGATAACGCCGTCGGCCGAGCGGACCTCATCGGCGCCGGAGACAACGCCGGCGGCATCGAGCACCACGGGGTTGATCCCCGCCAGGGTCACCGTGGTCCGCTGGCGGAAGTACTCCACGAAACGGCTGGTAGCCACGGCACGGTAGTCAACGAGCCGGTGGCGGGTGTCGCCGAACTCGTGGAAGAACACGACCCCGGTCGGACCCAGCGTGACGGTGTCGCCTCCGGGGTCTCCGGGGTTGACCTGGATCTCACCAGCGATGGCGTCAAGCTGGCGAGTGGTGGGCGGGCCTGCCGTCGAGTCGTCCACGGGCTCGGACCACGAGGCCGCGATGTCGACCTTTCCTGAGCTCGATCGGCTGACGGCGATCGCCCCCGTGAAGTCACCCGTCGTTTGGCCGAGGACTGATCGCCCCACGGACAGGGGGCCGAACTGCGGCGGGATGAGCGGCTGGCGAACGGCATGGACCAGGGTGATGGTGCGATACGGGCTGATCATCCAGTTGGCCCCGTTGGTCGTGAGCGCCTGCAGGGCGGCGGTGGCCAGGCCGCCCTGGGCGGCCCAGTTCCATAGGCCGAGGCGGGAGAGGAAGAGCACATCGACATACGAGCTCACCCGCACCGTGGCCACGGTGGCCTTGGGCAGCCGAACGGTCAGCTGACGGTTGTTCGCCCCCGAGGGCACGTCGGCAGCCCCGATACCGGCGGCCCCGGCCACCACTTTGATGCGGAACGGCCTCGCCGCCGGCCACGGGCCAACGTCGTAGTGCGAGACCTTGAGCGGGCCGGCCGCCGGACCCCCGGGCAGGCCGCTTAGCGCCACGCCGCGAGCCAACACATCGGGGAGATAGGGGATGGTCACCAGGTTGACGTCGAAATAGGGCTGTCCACCGTTGTTGGGGTCGGAGGTCAGGCTGGTGAGAATCTTTCCGTCGCGAGCTGTGATGGTGGCGTACTTGGCCGGATCAGGGCCGTTGGCACCCCCGGTCTTGTCCCACATGCCGTGCTCCTCGGCCATCAACTGCGACATGGGCGGGGGCAGAACGTGACGCTCGGAACCGACGACGGTCGGGTCGGAGACGTTGTAGTTGGAACGGATCACGATGGTCTCCGCCGACTCCGATTCGGTGGCCAACGAGCGCATGACGACCGTGGGCGACGGGATGGGCTCGAAGCGCCCGTAGGTGACCGGCGCGGTGGCGTGGACGAACGACGCGGCCGTCGCCGCCGGGTCGAAGGCCACGCCGTTGCCGGCCAGATCGACCGCCCGGGCCCGGAACCGATAGCGGCGCCCAAAGCGCAACACCGGCAACGTGCCCGGCGTCGCCCCATACGACACCTCCATCTTGAACACCGTCGCCGCCGGGTTCCCGGGCGGGGGTTCGAGCGCTGCTCCGGGGGTGGTGCTGTGCGCCTTGCCCGCGCGAGGGGCCACCAGACTCCAGCCCTGCCAACGGCTCGTCGCCTCGGGCACCGTCAGATCCGACGAGCCACCAATCTGCCCGGTCGACACACCAAGCTCGATCCAACCCTCATCGCCGCTCGGCACCGGCACCACGATCGGGACGGTCCCCAACCGGTAGCCACCGGTCGAACCGGCAGAGCGGGCGCACAGCGCAAACCACTGGTTGCGTACCGAATCCCACACGTCGAGGCGCCACCCCCGGGTCAGGTCCTCGGCGTAGAGCGTGGGAACCGTGGGCGGAGAGCCACCCACTTTGGCGTTGGTGGCGTCGGCACCCGTGGCCGTGGCCACCACGGCCGCCGCTCGACCGGTGCGGATCACGCTCAAGCCGCCCGTTCGCAGCGCGGGTGCCGAGGAGGTGTCGGGCGTGAACGGCGTGCGGGGCGAGCCGCCCCCTTGACCGTCGGTGCCATAGACGATCCGGTCGAGGCTCCGGGCCTGGTCCAGCAGTTGGAGCGAGGGGGTATCGATATCGAGTTCGACCACCCCGAACTTGCTTGGGTCCTCCATCTTGAGAAAACCGTCGACCTGCTCGTTGTTCGTGGGCCGGGTGGCGGCGCGGAACGTGGCCGTCGTGGCGGTGAAGGACAATGCGTCCACACTGGTGCGGCCCAACACCGGCGGGCTCGTCAGTTTGGGCAGCCAGGTCGGCTTGATCCACAGCGGGGCCTTGGGACCACCGGTAGGGACGGGTACTTCGAGGTCGAAGACCAGCCCCAGCAACCGGAGCAGCGGCGGGTGCTCACCCAGCAGCGACACCATCTGGTGGAAGTCCACGATGGGGATAGCCGGCGGAGCGGGCGCCACGGTGACCGGGTCGCGCTGGTGGAAGCGCTTCACCTGTAACACATCCGTGGTCGGGCTCGGCGCCGCCGGAGGGAGAGCCAGTTGGACCTGGAGCGCGGCATCGATCTGCGCGTGGACCGCCTGCTCGGTATCGATTGTTGTGCCTCCGCCTCCTGGACGAAGTCCGAAGCGGATGGCGTCCAACCGGCCCGAAGCCGGAGGGGGGCCGCCAGGGGTGTCGGGCCGACCGACGAGGTCGGTCACGGACGGGAAATCACCGGGATGGTTCTGGAGGAGCCAAAGGTAGAAGTCGCGGAGATAGGACCGCACGTTGACCGCCGGATACGACCGGACCCGCCGGCTCGAGAAACTGGGGAACACATAGGAGCGGATCGGCGTCGTGGGCGGGAAGAGCGCCTGCCACAGGTCCGAGCGGCGGGCCGGGCTGACCACCGTGGGGACGAGGCTCTGGGGTCCGACATGCACCGCGAACGTCACGGGTGTGGAGGGCCAGTCCACGAAGTCGGGGAAAGTAGAGAGCTGAAGCGTCTCGTTGGTGATGAGTCGAGGCGAGACGTGCACCGACACCCGGAGCCGCAAGCCGTCAGCAGTGAATCCATTGGGGAGTGCGGTCCAGAGCACTCGTTGCGAACGCATCGTGTCTCCTCTTCCCGCTCAGGCCGCGAACGCGCCGCAGTAGGTACCCCAGTCGGCGGGGCTGATCTGGTCGGCGAAGGTCGGGTCCGCTCCCGCGCCGGAAAGGATCCGCTCACACTCGAACTCGAAGGTCATCGAGAAGATCGAAACCGCCACGCTGACGGTGAACCGGGCTTTGCCGTACGACTTGCCCGGGTCGAGATAGGTGAGGGCCAGGTACAACTCCATGGTCACGGTGACGATGCCGAAGAACTCCAGGCCGCCACCGGCCCGGTAGAACCCGGTCAACTCCATCTGCTGGGCCGGTTTCGGAGTTTCGATCGCCTTCAGGGTGAACACGATCCCGCACTGGATGTAGACCACCCCGGACGCCACCCCGACATCGAGCTCGGCCATCATCCCGAACACGAACCCGATCGTGAGCATCTCGACCCCGTCAGGGCCGAGGGTCAGTTCGAGCCACCCTCCACCGCCGAAGAGACAGATGGCGATCGTGAACGGATCATCCTTGGTGGACAGCTCCCAGCGGATGCGAATGGGAGAGCCGTCGAGGGGCAGGATCACGGCCATCGAGAACTTCAGATTGCTGATGGAGAGAAAGCCGATGGCGATGGAGATGACGGGCAGGCTCGCTCCGACTTCGACGCCTTCGTCGGTGATCTTGATGGAGAAGCCGACATCGCCCGCCGGCATCAACTTGGTCAGTTCCTCCACGAAGGTGAGGGGGCCCTTGGGCGTCACGCCGGTGATCTCCACGTTGAAGATCAACTTGGCTTCGACGTCGAGTTTGAACGACGCCTCGGCGATGTCCAGCACGAGGAACTCGCCTTCGGAGTCTTTGCCGAACAGGTGGAGTTTGAAGTTGGTGAGCTTGCCCTCTGAGGTGGCGACGGCGGGCACGGCCGGGTCGCTGAACGTGATCAGGGAGGAACCAATGACGAAATCGGTTCGGGTGTCAGGGGTGCTCCCGGTCATCACCTCCAGCAGGCCGAGGGGGTCGTTCTGCGGCGGGGGGTGGAAGGTCAGCAGTATCTGCACGCCGATGGGCGTCAGGCTTTTGTCGACCACCACGATCTCGCGGATGTTGATACCCCGCTCTTGGGCCTCCGCTGGGTTCGTCAACGATGCGATCGTGTCCTTGAGCCTCAGGCCGCCGAGGAGCTTGGCGTCGTCACCGAACAAGGTGCTCGGGTCGAATGTCCCGTTCTTGGCGTTGGTGCGATCACCTTTGGGCCCGCGACGGCCGACAACCTCGGCGTCTTGCACCGGTGTGCCCACCCCACCTACCCGTTTGGGGGGGGTCTTGATCGTCTGCACGTAGGCAGGGGGGATCTCCAGGAAGATCTCGCCGGGGTTGGCCAGCCCGAACCCGTTCAGGATGTAGACGTCGGCGTAGTTCGTTTTGAGGGCGATGTCCTGGCCGAGCAATCGGTTGAGCGCCGGGAGATGCACATCCGCGCCGTAGTCCAGCTCCGGCGACACGATAGGAACGAAGGCGGGCGCATCGTCGTTGGCGCTCCCGGACCAGCCCGCAGTATCGAACGCGATGGTGTCGGCCACGACGTCGGTGTCGCCAGGATCACCGGCGGGAGCGAAGGCGACCGTCTGGCCGGCGAACGGTCGCGAGCGGCGCCCCGCGTTGGCGGCACCGATGTAGGCGTCACGCACACTGGCCATACCCAGTGGCGACGAGCCCGGGCCGGGGTCGAACGGGTTCACCACCGTTGACGTCCCTCGGACGAAGATCAGAGGGGCGTCGAAATCAACCGTGCGCCCGGCCCAGTCGAGGGCGCGAACCCCGAAGGACACATCGATGCCCCCGGCTACCAGCCAGAAGCAGTCGGGATGCTTCAAAGCCGGACTGACATCGGTCGCCGCCGAGCTGCTGAGATCCAGGTCGGGACTAACCAACGTGGTCAACTCGATCCGGCGGAACGGTGACTGCCGGGCGAGACTAGGCGGGACCGAGGTGAACGGCACAGCCGTGAGATCGACAACCGGTTGGCGCACGACGACGAACTGCCGCTGGCGGAGGTAGGCGACGACGTCGCCAAAGCTGTCGGACGCGAAGATCCGTTCAGTGATGGTCACCAGCGACGCCGGGTGTCCAAACGGGTAGAGGTAGCCCTTCTCCACTACCCGGACGAACGCATCCCTGCCGATCTGGGCCCGATGCCGCCAGGCCATGACCGACCCGTCAGGCCAGAACCCACCCAGGTTCACCGTCGCCCCCAGGGCCGTGAGCATGAGAAGGTCGGCCCGCGCCGGCGTCGCCGTGCGGGGCATCCCCAGGTCATTCAGGTAACTCGCGGTATTGCGCACCAGGGCCCGGCGCTGGCTGGCGTTCAGCGACGTCGGGGAGAACGGGTCGGTACTGGTGCCGGGCCACCCTGGGGTCCACACGGCCCGGACCTGGGGCACCACCGCCGGGGGCACCGCCACTCCACCCGCACCGTCACTCAGACCCAACACCGTGTGCCAGATCTCCGTCCATGCCTGGGTTGCCACCACGTGGTCGACCGGAGCCGACCGGTGGGACCAGAGGCCCTCAGGGGTGGGGGAAAGGACCAGGGCCCACGGCGCCTCGATGCCCGTCTGGATCGGTGTCGGGGCGGCGATGACGGGTGGCGTGGGATTGGGAGGAGACGCCGCCGCTACCAGGCTCGCCGGGAAAGGCAACCAGTTCAGCAGGCCGGCTGCGGTGAGCGGAATGGGCCCGTTGGCGGTGGGCACCCGGAACGCCAAGCGAGTCGGATTGGCCAGCACGGCCTGGATGCTGGGGCTCGGGATCGGCACAGGATTGCCGAACAGGATGGCCTGCTCGAGCAGATGCTGACCGGGCAGCTCGAAGACGATCCACGCCGCGGCATTGGCCGTCTTGCGCACCAGCGCCGGGCCGGCGCCGACGATCAGGTTGTACGTGTCGACCTTGATGCTGAGCATGTCTTCGCGTCGCGTGAGGCGCAGGGTCAGGGTAGGGATAGCTCCGCTGGCGGCGGGGCCGAGCGCGGCCGCATCGGCCAGCGCCCGGGCCAGCGACCAGTTGGAGGCCAACCGAGGCAACGGCAGGGCGCTGGCTCCGAGGCTGAGACCCAGGGCTAGGAGCGCCTGTCGTCGCGTGAGTTCTGGCCCCGCCCAACGACCGGGGCGGGCGGGCTCGAGCGCCGTCGACGGCGGTGGGACCCCCTCCTCCTCCTCCATCGCTCCCCCTTGCGGCCCCCCACATCAAGAAGGGCTCCCCGCGACTATTCCCCAGCCAAGCCCGGGGCACAAGGAAACACCCGCGCCAAGCCCGCGACCTCAACGGCGTGCAGCGCGAGGTCCGAGAATCGTTCGGCCATCCACCGCTCGATCCTCGAAGAAATGGCCTTTGCGCGCCCATTACATCGGCCGCTCGAGTCTCGACGCCATCTTTGCGCCTCCGCCCCGACGCCATTTCCCTAAAGTGAAAGCCATGAGTTCTGGCCCCGTTCTCCTCATCGGCACCCGCAAGGGCGCCTGGCTCCTCACCGGCGACGCCCAGAGAGGAGCGTGGACCGAGACCGAGCCCATGTTCCTGGGCCACATCGTCCATCACGCCGTGCTCGACCCGCGAGACCAGCGCACGATGTTGCTGGCCACCCGGACGGGGCACCTCGGCCCGACCGTCTTTCGGTCCGTCGACCTGGGCCAGAGTTGGACCGAGGCCGCTCGTCCCCCCGCGTTCGCCGCCGGAGATCCGCTCGAACGCAGCCTGCGAGCGGTGTTCTGGCTCAGCCCCGGCCACGCCGATGAGCCGGGGGTCTGGTACGCGGGAGGGTCGCCCCAGGGGCTGTTCCGCACCGAGGACGGCGGAGACACGTGGGTCCCGGTGGCGGGGTGGAACGATCATGCCCGGTGGGCCGACTGGGCCGAGTGGCCCGAGGAGGGGACGCCGGACGGTTCGATGCTTCATTCGGTGTGCATCGACCCTCGGGATTCGGGCCATCTCTACCTGGGCCTGTCAGGCGGTGGGGTGTTCGAGTCGGTGGACGGCGGCGCTGATTGGGCACCACTCAACGCCGGCTCGCTGGCCTTGTTCTTCCCCGACCCCGAGCCCGAATACGGTCACGATCCCCACTGCGTCCGCCTGCATCCGCTGCAGCCCGACCGGCTGTACCAGCAGAACCATTGCGGCATCTATCGCATGGACCGGCCGGACGCTCGCTGGATCCGCATCGGCGACAACATGCCAGAGGAGATCGGCGACATTGGCTTCCCCATCGAGTTGCATCCCCGCGACCCGGATACGGCTTGGGTGTTCCCGATGGATGGCACCGACGTGTGGCCCCGCACCAGCCCCGACGGTCGACCCGCGGTCTACGTGACCCGCGACGCCGGCGAGTCGTGGAGCCGCCAAGACGCCGGCCTGCCCGAGCGGGCGTGGCTCACCGTGAAGCGCCAGGCCATGACCCTCGATGACCGCGACCCGGTTGGCGTCTATTTCGGCACCACCAGCGGCGAGCTATGGGCCAGCACCGACGAGGGTGAGCGCTGGACGATGATCGCCTCCCATCTGCCGGAGATCTACTCGGTGGAGTTCGCCGATCCGGTCGACCGACCGTCGTGAACGTGCGCATCCCGTCGCCGCTGCGCTCATACACCGACCAGCGAGCGGTGGTGGAGGCCGAGGGATCGACGGTGGGCGCCCTGCTCGTGGACCTGGACGACCACCACCCCGGGCTGCGGTTCCGAATGGTCGACGAGCAGGGTCGGCTACGGCCTCACATGAAGGTGTTCGTCAACGCCGACATGGTGCGCGACCTCGAGACTCCGGTCAGCAGGGGCGACGAGATCACCATCATGCAGGCACTGTCCGGCGGCTGAGAGCCGGGCCCGCGGCCAGCATCATCGTCGCCACCACCAAGGCGACGACTCCGGCCACGAGCAGCGGCGTCCGGCCGGTTCCGCCCCAGGCCAAACCGGCCCACACCGAGGCGAACAGCGCCCCGACCCCGGTGAGCCCTCCGTACACCCCCAGCGCGGTGCCCACCTCCGAGGGAGGCACCAGATCAGCCACCCAGGCCCGACTCACTCCATCGGTGAGTGCCGTGTAGCAGCCGTACAGGGGGAACAGGAACCAGAGCCACACCTTGTCGGTGACGAGGCCGAGCCCGATGTAGGCAAGGGCAAAGACCACGAGCCCCACGGCGAAGACGACCCGACGGGACACCTGGTCCGAGACCACCCCGGCCGGATAGCTGAGCGCGGCGTAGGTGATGTTGTAAAGGACGTAGACGAGGCTGACGCCGACCACGCCGAAACCGAGTTCGGTGGCCCGCAGCAACAACAAGGCGTCAGAGAAGTTCACCAGGGCAAACGCGCCGATGAGCGAGACCACCCGCCAGTACTCGGGCGTCAGCCCGCGGAGGGAATAGGGCTCGGCCGCCTGTCCCGACGGCCGAGGATGGGGACCCTCGCGCACCAGGAAGATCAGCCCGACACTCAACGCCGCCGGCAGGAACGCGAAGAAGAACAACGGGCGGAGGTGCTGGCCGAGCAGCTCATACAGGGCGAGCCCGAGCAGTGGTCCCACGACGGCTCCGGCGGTGTCGGCGGCGCGGTGGAAGCCAAAGGCTCGGCCGCGTGTGGCCGGGGTGGTGTCATCGGCGATGAGGGCATCGCGAGGGGGGCCACGCATCCCCTTGCCCACGCGATCAGCGAAACGGGCAAACAACACGAGGGGCCAACCGAAAGCTAAGCCGATGAGTGGTTTGGCCACAGCCGAGATGCTGTACCCGGTGGCCACCAGAGGCCGCCGATGGCGCAGGTCGGCCAGCCGCCCGGAGGCGATCTTGCTCAACGCGGCCGTCCCCTCGGCCACGCCCTCGATCAGGCCGAGCACGGCCGGTGGTGCCCCCAGCACGGAGGTCACGAAGATCGGCAGAATCGGGTAGAGCATCTCCGACGCGGTGTCTTGGAAGAAGGAGACGGCCGCCAGGACCTTGATATTGCGGCTAAGCGGCGCCCGGGGCGCCGTCGAGTCGGTCAACGAGTCGCCCGCCCGGCCATGAGGGGAAGGTCGAGGTAGGTGCGGATGCCAGCCTCGGCGTCGACGACGTAGGGGATGGCGTTCACGCAGTGCATGGCGGTGGCCAGAATGCCTTCGTTGTGTTCGAGGTCAGCGCCCTCGACGGTCGGGGGATGCATGCCGTGGAACACGGCCTTCAACGGCGGGTCCGCCTCGAACTCGACCTCGAAGCGTTCGCCCTCCGGACCAAACGTCCAGGCCGGGTCCAGATCGCGCTCCCCCATCAGCCAATTGACCCGGACGGTCATGAAGGGCGAGCCATCCACGAGCCCTTCCCAGGTGAAACGTTGGGCGGCGACGGTGCCGGTGTCGATCAGGCCGACGGGGGTGGTCAGAGGAACGGTCGTGACCGCCATCTCGTGAAGCGTTCGCTTCTCGGGGTCGAGGGTGACGCCGAGGGCATCGGCCACCATGTCGATCGACTGGCAGAA
>Ga0209068_10000635_pt1 | contig 18698 bp, 14 predicted proteins | sample ColStrG_CSR_2012_FD_187200 | JGI IMG/M metagenome (GOLD analysis project Ga0209068, IMG submission 187200) | Freshwater sediment microbial communities in response to fracking from Pennsylvania, USA - Cold Stream Run_MetaG_CSR_2012 (SPAdes)... | ecosystem: Environmental > Aquatic > Freshwater >... | reverse complement strand
GTGGATTCGTTCGGGCATGTGAGCGCGCGCCATCCGGACAATCCCCACCGCTTTCTGCTGTCGCGGGCGCGTGCGCCCGACTGCATCGAGACCGGCGACATCATGGAGTTCACCCTCGACGGGAGCGCCGTCAATGCGGGCGGGCGCGCGCCCTATCTCGAGCGCTTCATCCACGGCGGCATCTACGAGGCGCGGCCGGACGTTCATTCGGTCGTGCACCATCACAGCCCGAGCGTCATTCCGTTCGGGGTGACCGGCGCCAAGCTCAAGCCGCTCCTGCATATGTGCGCCAATATCGGCCATGAGGTGCCGATCTGGGATTCGCACGACAAGTTCGGCGACACCGCGCTCCTGGTCGACAGCGTCGAGATGGGCCGCGATCTGGCGCGCGCCATGGGGGCCGGGCGGACCGTTCTGATGCGCGGCCACGGTGCGACGGTGCTGGGGCCGACCGTCCGGCAGGCTGTGTTCATCTCGGTCTATCTCGAATTGAACGCCAAGCTGCAGATGCAGGCCATGGCCATGGGCGACATCAAGTTCCTCACCGCCGGCGAGGTCGACAAGATCATGTCCCGAACCGGGCCCTACAGCATCAACCGGGCCTGGGAGAACTGGTGCCGGCGGGCCGACCGCCCGGTCACCGCGATGGACGAGGGCTGAGGCGTGCGCTTCGGCCGGTCACGGGGGAAAGGGAGCAGGATCAGCATCATTTTTGCCCACCGTGGCGCGTGTCTTGAGCAGGCTTGATATGCTATATCGTACCTCGACCCGGTGGTTGCAGGCAGGCGCTCGGAGCATGGGCAGGCGAAGTGAAATCGGCAGCGTCCGATCTCGCCGTCCGGCAATGTAACCAAGCTTAGAACCATGACCGCGACATCTCCGGCGGGGGAGCAAGTACCATCATGGCCGTGATCTCCACGCCAGCGAAACGCGCGACTGTATCGGCGGAGGTGGCCGACAAGGCCATTCTGGTGGTCGACGACATCGTCAAGCGGTTCGAGACACCGGACGGCATCCTGACCGCGGTCGATCACGTCTCATTCGCGGTGACGCCGGGCGAGTTCGTGTCGGTGATCGGTCCCTCGGGCTGCGGCAAATCGACCCTGTTCAACGTGATCGGCGGCCTCATCGACGGCTACGAGGGCAGCGTCTCGGTGGCGGGCGAGCGCCTGTCGGGGCCGCATGCGTCGATCGGGATGATCTTTCAGGAAGAGTCGACGTTTCCCTGGCGGACCGTGATCGACAATGTGGCGTTCCCGCTGGAGCTCGCCGGATTGCCCAAAGCGGAGCGCTACGAGCGGGCCCGCCATTTCGTCGCGCTGGTCGGGCTCGCCGGCTTCGAGCGGCGCTATCCGGCCGAGCTCTCGGGCGGCATGCGGCAGCGGGTGTCGATGGCGCGCACGCTCGCGGCCAGCCCGAAGATCATGCTCATGGACGAGCCGTTCGCGGCGCTCGACGAGCAGACGCGGCTGTTGCTCGGCGACAAGGTGCTGCAGATCCAGCAGGAGCTCAAGCAGACCACCCTGCTGATCACCCACAACATCACCGAAGCCGTGCAGCTGTCCGACCGCGTCCTGGTGATGACCTATCGACCCGGAAAGCTGAAGCGGGCGGTGGAGATCAACCTGCCGCGCCCGCGCACGTCGGAAATCGTCTCGAGCGAGGCGTTCGGGCGCTACGTGGCGCAGATCTGGGGCGACCTGCGCGAGGAGGCGAGTCGCGGCCTGCTCGACGACGAAAAGCACAAGCTCGAGCATCATCAATGAATAGCTTCGCGGCGCTCGCCAAGACGCGGTGGCTGCCGGCCGCGCTCGGCATCGGATCGATCGTCGTGGTCATCGCCGTCGTCGAGGGGCTCATTCGCCTCGGCCCCTGGCCGTTCGGCTACCCGTTGATCAACCGCTTCATCGTTCCGATGCCGTCTGAAATCTTTTTGGCCTTCCCACGCATCGTGGTCGAGGAGAACGTGCTGTCGCGCTTCATGCTCACGATTTCGGAGGCGCTCTCGGCCAGCATCCTGGTCGCTGTTTTCGGGGTCGCGGGCGGCGTGTTGCTGCATCGGTTCGCCCTGCTGCGGCAGGCGACCGAGACCTGGGTGGCGGCCATCGCGGCGGCCCCGCTGGTGCTGATCTATCCGCTTTACCTGGTGATCTTCGGCCGCAGCGCCACCACCATCGTCATGATGGGCTTCACGGCGGGTGTTGCTCCGACCGTGCTCAAGACGCTCGAGGGCCTCGCCGGCACGAGGCGCGTCCTCATCAATGTCGGCCGCAGCTTCAATCTCACGCGCTCGCAGCAGTTCTGGAAAATCCTGTTTCCCTCGGCGCTGCCCACCATCTTCGTCGGATTGCGGCTCGGCCTGATCTTCGCCTTGATCAATATCGTCGGGGTCGAATTCCTGATCAATTTCGGCGGGTTGGGACAGCTTATCAACGAGCTGTCTGAGCGCTACGATCTGGCCGGCACCTATGCGGCGATCTGCTTTGTGGTGCTGGTCAGCATTTGCATTTTCGTCCTGATGGAAAGGTTGGAGCGATGGCTGAGGCCGGGCGAATGACCGCAACGGCGGGCGTGCCGCGCCGCGGATTCGTGCGGCCGGTCACGGCGCTGCGCGTCGGCATCATCGTCGCGGTGCTGGCGACGTGGGAGTTGGTCGCAGCCTCGGGCCTGCTCTATCGGGACGTGGTGCCCTCGCTCGCCGCCATCGCGGTCGCGCTCTACAAGACGTTGAGCGACCCGACTTTCTATTTCCACCTCGCCACCACCGGCTATGAGATCGGCTTCGCGCTCGTCATCGGCGGCGTGAGCGGGCTCGCGGTCGGGATGGTGCTGGGGGCAAGCAAGCTCATGGCGAGGGCCTACGAGGCCTATCTCTACTATCTCGGCCCCACGCCCAAGATCATCTTCTTTCCTGTGATGATCATGTGGTTCGGGGTCGGCGCCGGCTCCAAGATCGCGATGGGGGCGGTTTCCTGCTTCTTTCCGATTGCGCTCAATGTCGCGGCCGGCATGCGCGAGATCGATCCGGTTCTCATCCGCGTGGGCAACAGCTTTCGCGCCAATGCCTGGCAGATGGTGACCAAAATCTACCTGCCGGCCATGCGTTATCCGGTGATCAACGGGCTGCGCATCGGGCTCGGCGTCGCCTTGATCGGCACGCTCCTGGCGGAGACCAAGCTGTCGAACCGCGGCATCGGCTTTCTGGTGATTCAGGCCTACAGCCTGTTCAACATGCCGCAGATGTATTCGCTGTTGATCGTGCTGTTCGTGATCTCGATCGGTGCCAATGCGCTGATCGGCCGCCTCGGCGGTCTGGACGATATCAAGCGGTCGTAAGCCCCGAGTCTCCACACCCGAAATTGCGGCTGCGAAAGCGATTTAAGCCATTCCATATCCGGCAAAACGCAATCCAATCCAACGAGGTAGAAATGTCCCTTGCCACCCCGATCAAAGCACCGGCTCTCAATCTGCCGTCCCATCGCGACCCCTATTATGCCGGCGCCTGGCAAAAGCCGTCAGGGCGCTATGCCCAGGTGACGAGCCCGGGCACCGGTGAATCGCTCGGCAAGGTGGTGGAGGGGAATAGGGCCGACGCGGAAGCCGCCATCGCGGCGGCGAAGTCGGCCTTCCGGGACTGGCGCCGGGTGGCCCCGGTCGAGCGCGCCAAGATGCTGCGCGCCATCGCGCAGGTGCTGCGCCAGAATGGCGACGAACTGGCGATGATCGATGCCGCCGATTGCGGCAATCCCTATTCCGAGATGGTGCGCGACGCCAATATGGGCGCGGCCCAGCTCGACTTCTACGCGGGCCTCGTCACCGAGATGAAGGGTGCCTCGATCCCCATGGGTCCCGACGTCGTGAACTTTTCGGTGCGCGAGCCCTTTGGCGTGGTCGGCCGCATCATTCCGTTCAACCATCCCTTCATGTTCGCGGCCGGCAAGTCGGGGGCGCCGCTCGCCGCCGGCAACACGGTCGTGCTCAAGCCGCCCGAGCAGGCGCCCCTGTCGGCGCTGCGGCTGGCCGAACTGATCGACGGCATCCTGCCGCCCGGCGTGTGGAACGTGGTGCCGGGCGGCAAGGAGGTCGGGCAGGTGCTCGCCAGCCATCCCGACGTCGCCTGCGTCGCGCTCATCGGCAGCGTGCCGACCGGCCGTGCCGTGATGAAGGCGGCCTCCGACACGCTCAAGCCGGTCTTGCTCGAGCTCGGCGGCAAGAATGCCCTGATCGCTTATCCGGACGCCGATCTCGAAGGCGTTTCGGCCGCGGTCGTCGACGGCATGAATTTCACCTGGTGCGGACAAAGCTGCGGATCGACCAGCCGCGCTTTCGTCCATGCCGATATTTACGATGCCGTGTTGGAGCGCGCCAAGGCCTCGATCAAACGCTACCGGCCGGGCGTTCCGACCGATCCGGCCACCACCATGGGGGCGATCATCAGCCAGGTGCAGCATGATCGCATCATGGGCTTCATCGAATCCGCCAAAAAAGAGGGCGCGCGGCTCATCAGCGGCGGCGGCCGCCCGAGCGATCCCAAGCTCGCCAAGGGCCTGTTCATCGAGCCCACCATCTTCGCCGACGTGACTATGGACATGCGCATCGGCAAGGAAGAAATCTTCGGCCCGGTTCTCTCGGTGCTCAAATGGCACGACGAGGCGGACATGCTGGCGCAGGTGAACCAGGTCGAGTACGGGCTCACCTGCTCGATCTGGACCAATGATCTCGTGACCGCGCACCGCACGGCCGCCACCGTGGAGGCGGGCTTCGTCTGGATCAACGAGGTCTCCAAGCATTTCCTCGGCGCGCCGTTCGGCGGCTACAAGCAGTCCGGCATCGGGCGCGAGGAATGCATCGAGGAATTGCTCGACTTCACGCGCGAGAAGAACATTCACCTCAACCTGCGCCGCCGCAGCGGCGGGCATTGAGCTTGCTGTAGCCTATGAAGGCGCGCAGCGCCGCAATCCGGGGTCGGCCGTCCCGGATTGCGCCATAGCCCACGAAGACGGGCGTAAACGCCCTTGAGGCTCCATCCAGGCTACGGCCCTACACCCTCGCGGTGGCCCTCACCTCGGGCGGGAACAGATCCTCCGCCGTCATCAGCTTGTGCGTGACGCCTTGCTCATGGGCGTAACGGCAGAACGCCTCGATGGTGGGGCGGCTCGCCTCGACTCCGTACGGATAGGGATCGGGTCCGTAGCTTGCGGCGATCTCGTCGGCGATCGCGGCCGCCCAAGGTAATGGGACACGCGCGCAGGTGAAGTCGCGCAAGCGCTCGAAGCACCGGCGCTTGGATTCCTCGAAAGCCTTGAACAGATTCATGGCGATCCACGGATACTGCTCGAAGACGGCCCGGCGGATCGTCATCAGGTGCATGATCGGAAAGACGCCGGTCTGCTTGAACAGTCGCTCTTCTTCGGCGCGGTAATTTGGAAATAGGCGCACGATCTGGCCGCCGGATTGCGCAAAGGCGAGCGGCGCGCGCGCAGTGATCGCGGCGTCGACCTCGCCGCTTGCCAGCATGGCGGAGAGGCTCGTATCGGGCCTCGCCTGGTAGCGGATGCCGGATGGCAGCTTCAGCGCGACCTTCTCGTCGCGGCCCGGCTCGTCGACGCCCGCCTGCAGCCATTTGATGGAGGCGAGATCGACCCCATAGTGCTCGGCCAGAAAGCCGCGCACGAAGATGCCGGCCGTCTGCGCCCATTCGGGAATCCCGATGGTGCGGCCCTCCAGGTCCTTAGGGCTGCGGATGCCGCGATCGCTGCGCACGTAGATGGCGGAATGGCGATGGACCCGGGATGGAAAGACCGGGATCGCGATCATCGGGGCGTTACCCTGGGAGGTGAGCGAGGTGTATTTGCCGAAGGACAGCTCCGAGACGTCCCATTCCAGGTTCCGGGTGAACCGGAAGGTGATTTCCTCGATCGAAGGAAACACCAGCGGCGTCAGGGTGATGCCGTCGGGGCGCACTACCCCGCCGGTCAGCTCGCGGACATGCTCATAATTGCACACCGCAAGCGTCAGATTGAGGGTCGCGGTGCCGGCGCTGACGATGATCTGCGGACTGCGCAATTGGGGCGCGATCCGGCCGGCGCTGTCGGCGCCCTGCGGGTTCTGGATATCCACTGATGGGGGCTCCTCGAGGTAACGGGGCGCTATTGTTATGGGGCCGGCCGATCGGGCGCAATGATGCGGCCGCCGGCGGCATCGGCGGTACTCGGCTGCTCCTGCTGCGGAAAGGCTCTTGAGCGCATATCAGGGTGATTTCCGGCGGGAATCCTGATAAAGGATATCTCTGCGCCATAAGAAACAGGAACAATCCCCCCGGGAGGCTCGATGATTTTGACGATTGCGGCGCGACTTGCAGGCCGCATAGCGGCGGGCTTGGTGATGGCTGTTGCGGTCGCGGCGCCGGCCGGGGCACAGGGGGCCAAACCCTGGCGCCACGGTATCATTGCGCCCAAGTCCGATGCCGGCTTCCTCCTGATGGCGGCTCGGCGCGGTTTTGCCGAGCGGGAAGGCCTCAAGCTCGAGCTGCTCGAGGTGAAGGACGATCAGATCGGCCTCAAGGCGCTGCTGGCCGGCGAGCTCGAGAGCTATGAGGGCGGCGTCCAGGGCACCATCGCGGCGGACGTTCGCGGCGCCGACGTCAAGATCATCGGCTGTCATTGGCCGCTCGTGCCGCACGGCTTCATGGTCAAGGTCGGGGTCGGCGGGATCCAGGATCTCAAGGGCAAATCCATCGCAGTGTCCGCGCCCGGCTCGTTTCCCGATGTGTTTGCACGGGTCGCCTTGGCGAAGTTCAACCTGTCGCCCTCCGATGTCGTGCTGGCGGCGGTGGGCGGCGATCGGGACCGCTACACGGCTCTGGTCGGGGGCGTGGTCGACGCGGCGGTGGTGTCGAACGAATATCTGCCGCTGCCGACATCGAAGAATTTCAAGATGCTGCTGTCGGGGAGCGAGGCCGGGCCGAACTTTCTGCGGGTCTGCATGTTCTCGACCGGCAGGGTGCTGGCCGCGCGCCGCGAAGATGCGATCCGCTATCTGACCGCGCAGTCCAAGGCCTTGCGCTATGCGATGTCGCACCGCGACGAGACCCTGAAGCTCACGCAGGAGGGCAGCGACATCAAGGCGGACGATCCGCGTCCTGCCTTTGTGTTCGACGATGCGGTCAAGACCGGCGCGATCACGCCCGACCTGCCGATCCCGATGGACAAGCTCGCCTGGATGCAAGACCGGTTGGTCGAGCTCGGCCAGATTCCCAAGGCTGGCGATCTCGCCGCCATGGTCGACACCGAAATTCGGGCGGAAGCGATGAAGCGCGTCGGCAAATGATTTAGAACCGACGCGCGGCCGTGGCCGCGAGGGGGATGGAGCGCGACATGAGCCGGAAGGGCGTCGCCCTGCGGGCAGGATTTGCCGGAAGCCTTGCGGCCGTGGTGACGGTTGCGCTCGCCGCACCGTGCGCCCGGGCGCAGAATCCCAAAACCCCGGACCTCAAGATTTGGCGCCAGGCGATGATCGCCCCGAAGGCCGATTCCGGGTTCTTCCTGATGGCGGCCCGGCGCGGTTTTGCCGAGCAGGAAGGATTGAAGATCGAGGTCATCGACGTCAAGGACGATCAGGTCGGCATGCGGGCGCTGATCTCGGGCGAGGTGGACAGCTTCGACTCGGCGACCGGCGGCGTGATCGCGGCGGCGCGCGGTGCCGATGTGAAGTTCGTGGGATGCTCCTGGCTGGCCATCCCATACGTGGTGCTGGCGCGCTCCGGCATCACCAAGATGGAGGGGCTCAGGGGCAAGACCATCGCGGCATCGTCATCCGGGACGCCGCCCGATATCGTGGCCCGCGCTTCGCTGGCGGCGTTCAAGGTGCCGGACCAGGATATCAAGTTCGCGGCCATCGGCAGCGATCGCGACCGCTACAATGCGCTGCTCGGCGGCATCGTCGATGCGGCGGTGGTGTCGAACGAGTACACCCCGTTGGCTACGTCGAAAAGCCTCAACCTGCTGGTGGAGGCGCGGCAGGTCCTGCCCCAATGGGTTCGCTTCTGCACGCTGATGAACGGCAATGCGCGCACGCTCCGGCGCGATGCGGCGGTCCGGTTCCTGAGTGCGGAAATCAAGGCGTTCCGCTATGCGGTGTCGCACCGCCCGGAGACCATCAAGCTGACGCAGGAAGTGACTGATGCTGCGCCCAACGACCCGCGGCCGGCCTATGTGTTCGACGAAGGCGTCAAGCCGGGCGTCGTGGCGCCGGATTTTCCGATCCCGATCGAGAGCCTGGACTGGATGCGGGACAAGCTGGTCGAGCTCGGCCAAATCCCCAAGGCCGACATCGCCGCGATGATCGACGCCGACGTTCGGGCGCAGGCCCTGGAACGCATCGGCAAATGATCGATGTGAGCACAAGAGCGGGAGAATCGCGCGGCGACATCGGTGGCCGGGCCGCGAATCGCGCCGCGCGGCACGCAAGGGGCGGCCATGGGTGAGGTCAATCTGATCAACGTGTCCAAGCAGTTCATGCTGCGCATCGACGGCAAGTTGCACGCCGTGAAGGCGCTCGACCGTGTCAGCTTTTCGGTTCACGAGGGCGAGATCGTTGCGCTGATCGGCCCGAGCGGTTGCGGCAAGACCACGGCGCTGCGCGTCGCCATGGGCCTGGAGACCGCTTCCGGCGGCAAGGTCACGGTGGACGGCCGCGAGGTCAAGGGTTGCGGGCACGATCGCGGCATGGTGTTTCAGTTCGCCGAGTTGCTGCCGTGGCTCACCGCCTTGCAGAACGTGATGTTCGGCCTCGAGATGAAGGGCATGCGCGGCGCACAATTGCGCGCGACAGCCACGCGCTATCTCGAGCTCGTGGGCTTGAACGATTCATTGAACCGCCGCCCGCACCAGCTTTCCGGCGGGATGAAGCAGCGCGTGGGCATAGCGCGTGCGCTCGCCATCGACCCGAAGGTGCTGCTCATGGACGAGCCGTTCGGAGCGCTCGACGCGCAGACGCGCGAGATCATGCAGGCCGAGCTGCTCGATATCCATGCCCGAACCAAGAAGACCATCCTGTTCGTCACCCACGATCTCGACGAAGCGGTGCTGATCGCCGACCGGATCGTGGTCTTGAAGAACGGCCGGGTGCAGGAGATCATGGCGGTGCCGTTGCCGCGGCCGCGCCCCGATCTGGGCGTGGTTCGCGGCCTGCCCGAGTTCGCGGCGACCCGCTACCGGGTGTGGCAGGCCTTGCACCAATCGGGCGATACGCTGCATTGAAGTCACATGAGGCGGAAGCAGATGGTCGACGCACTTGATCGAGAGCCCGCGCCGATCGCAGGCCAAGCCGAGGACGAGGCCGTGGTGGTCGCGCCCCGCGGCGGCGTCCCGAGCTGGCTCATCACCACGGGCTCGGTCGTTTTCGTTCTGGTCACCTGGCAACTGTGCGGCCCCTATATCAACCCGCTGTTCGGCACCTATCCGACCGCGATCGTCGCGGCTTTCTGGAAGCTCGTCAGCTCCGGCAAGCTCGCGGCGGCGCTTGCCGACAGCCTGCGCCCCTTTGCGGCCGGCTACGCGCTCGCCATCCTGGTCGGCATACCGCTCGGCCTCTTGATCGGCCGCTTCCGGGTGCTGGAGGCTGCGATCGGAATCTACGTCACCGCCGGCTTTGCGATGCCGCTGGTGGCGCTGGTGCCGTTGCTGGTGCTGTGGCTGGGCCTGGGCTTTGCGGTCAAGGTCGCGATCATCTTCCTGATGTCGGTGTTCCCGATCTGCATCAACACCTGGCTCGGCGTGACCGCGGTGCCCAAGACCTTGATCGAGGTCGGCAAGTCGTTCGTGGCGCCCCATCACGTCATCCTGCGCCGCATCATCTTTCCGGCGACGCTGCCCTACATCATGGCCGGGGTGCGGCTCGCGGTCGGCCGTGCCGTGGTCGCCATGGTGATCGCCGAATTCTTTACGTCGATCTCGGGGCTCGGCGCGATCATCCAGACCTCGGCCAACAACTTCGATACCGCGACCACCTTCGTGCCGATCGTGATCATCATGCTGCTGGCGGTTTCGCTCAACTTCTTCGTCGGCGCGATCGAGCGATGGGTCGCGCCGTGGCAGGCCGAGATCGCCGGCCGCGACCAGCAATAGAAGGGGTGTGTGAGCGGACCGGCCATCATCACCGAGCTGGTCACGCTCACGCGCAGCGACATGATCAAGTTCTGATCGCTGGTATTGCTGAAAAAGAAAACCGGACCCTTGCGGGCCCGGTTACAGTTTGCCGGCGCGAGGCCAGCAATCACCTTCCAGAGGGGAACAGCCGCCGACGTGACGATCGCCATCTGGGAGAAGAGCGAGCGCTCGCCGACAACGAATCCAAGTATGCCGACACGCTGATTTTGTGCAACGCGAAGGTCCGCATGCCAGCCATGCAGCCCTCGCAAGCGCATGTATGCACGCTCTCTATGCACGTCCTCGGAAATGCTCATTTCAAGCCGGGTGGCATTTCCGGAAGGGAAAACCGGAGACCACGTCGCATCGAGTGCGGGGCATGCTTTTCCTGGAAATGCTCACTTTGACAGGGTCGCATTTCCGAAACGGAAAACCGGAGACCACTTTTCCTGGAAATGCTCAGTAGTGCCAGCGCTGCGCCTTGGCGACCAGAAAGTCGCGGAACACTTGCACGCGCGCGACCGACTTGAGCTCTTCCGGGTAGACGAAATAGGCGTCGTAGGCGACCTCGTTGTTGTCCCCGAACAGATGCACCAGGCCGCCGTTCTGCTCGACCAGATAGTCCGGCAGCATGGCGATGCCCAAGCCGCGCTGGCAGGCGAGCAGCACGCCGAGCACGTTGTTGATGGTGAGCCAGGGCAGGCGCGGGTCGCGCTCGGGGCGCCCCATCGTGAGCAGCCAATTGCCGCTCTGCTGCAGCCAGGGCTGGATGGTTCCGCCGAGGATGATGAGGCGGTGCTGGTCGAGCTCCTCGACCGAGCGCGGCGTGCCGAACCGCTTGAGATATTCGGGCGAGGCGCAAGCGTGGAAGTGCAGCGAGAACAGCTTGCGCTGGATCAGATCGGGCTGCGTCGGCAGGCGCAGCCTTATGGCGACATCGGCTTCGCGCATGGCGAGGTCGAGCTCGCCGTCGGTCGTGATCAGGGTGAAGCGGATCTCGGGATAAAGATCGAGGAACTCGCCCAGCCGCGGGGTGAGCCAATGCACCCCGATGCCCACCGTGGTGGTCACCCGGAGCTCGCCGTTCGGCCGCTCGCGGCTGTCGGTCAGCTTGGTGCGCGCGGCCTCGAGCTTCATGAACACGTCGTGGGCGGTGCTTTGCAGGAGCTCGCCCTGCTCGGTGAGGATGAGCCCGCGTGCATGGCGGTGGAACAGCGAGCAGCCGAGCTCCTGCTCGAGCGCCGAGACCTGCCGCGATACGGCCGACTGCGACAGGCCGAGCTGCTCGCCCGCATGGGTGAAGCTGCCGGCCTGGGCGGCGGCGTGGAAGACCTTGAGCTTGTCCCAATCCATGATGATTCCGTTGAGCGGCCGAAGAGGCGCGCGAACGATAGCCTTACTCGGCCGCTGCCCTGTGTTCCGAGTCCGCTCTGTGTTCCGTTTGCGCCGCCAGAAAGCGTTCGGCTTCGAGCGCGGCCATGCAGCCCTGACCGGCGGCAGTCACGGCCTGGCGGTAGACATCGTCCGTGACGTCGCCGGCGGCGAACACGCCCGGCACGGAGGTCGCGGTCGAATAGGGAGCCGTCTTGATATAGCCCGACGGCTTCATCTCGACTTGGCCGGCGAACAGCTCGGACGCCGGCGTATGCCCGATCGCGATGAACACGCCGTCGACCGGGCGCTCGCTCAGGCGGCCGGTCCGCGTGTCCTTGAGTTGGACGCGGGTGACCTTGAGCGGGTTCTCGGTGCCGGAGACTTCGTCCAGCGCGGTGTTCCAGAGCACCGAAATCTTCGGATTCTTGAACAGCCGATCTTGCAGAATTTTCTCGGCGCGGAAACTGTCGCGCCGATGCGCCACCGTGACCTTGGAAGCGAAGTTGGTCAGGAACAGAGCCTCCTCGACCGCGGTATTGCCGCCGCCCACCACCAGTACATCCTTGCCGCGGTAGAAAAACCCGTCGCAGGTGGCGCAGGCCGATACCCCGTAGCCCTTGAACCTCTGCTCCGACGGCAGCTCCAGCCAGCGCGCCTGCGCTCCGGTCGCGATGATCAGCGCATCGGCCAGATAGACGTCGCCGGAATCGCATTCGAGCCGGAACGGCCGCTCCGCGAGCGCGACCTTGTTGACGTGGTCGGTGACGATCCGGGTGCCCACATGCTCGGCCTGCCTCTGCATCTGCTCCATCAGCCAGGGTCCCTGGATGACGTCGGCAAAGCCCGGATAGTTCTCCACGTCGGTGGTGATGGTGAGCTGGCCGCCCGGCTGGATGCCCTGGATGAGGATCGGTTCCAGCATCGCGCGTGCCGCGTAGATGGCGGCCGTATAGCCGGCCGGCCCCGAGCCGATGATGACGACCTTGGCTTGGGTGCTTTTGCCCATCGAAACGAACCCCGGCGTGGTGATTGGCGAAGGCGCCGCTCGGCGTAGCCGGGCCCCGTCACCGCGGCGGCCGCTCGGCAGGCTCAATTTAAGGTCTTCGGCGAGCTATGCAAGATACGCAGACCGGAAGCCCACAGCTGATGAGGCAAGGTGCTCGGAGGCATTAAAATACCTCAAAGTCTTTGCGCAACAATGTTTCGTGCTGTGTCCGATGGGAGTAAGAATTGAGCCAGTCCGTCATTGGAGGCCCTGGTGGAAGTTCAACTCGACTCGATCGACCGGAAAATCCTCAAGGAATTGCAGGAGGACGGCCGCATCACAAATGTGGAGCTGGCCCGCCGGGTCGGGATATCGGCGCCCCCTTGCCTGCGCCGCGTGCGCGCCCTCAAAGACGCCGGCTACATCAAGAGCTACCGGGCCCTGCTCGACGAAAAGCTGCTCGGCTACGAAGTGACGGTCTTCGCCATGGTGCACCTCACCAGCCAGGCGGAGGCCGACTTGAAGGCGTTCGAGGACTTCGTGCGCGACCAGCCCCTGGTGCGCGAATGCTGGATGCTGTCGGGGGAGATCGATTTCGTCCTCAAATGCGTCGCCCCCGATCTCAAGACCTTTCAGGCTTTCGTGGCGGAGCTGACCGCCGCGCCGCATGTGCGCAACGTCAAGACCTCGCTCACGCTACGCAATTCCAAGGATGCCGCCATGGTGCCGCTCGAGCTCGAACGCTGACGCCGGCACGGCGATACTTCCCCCTGCAAGGGGGAGGTCGACCCGCAAAGCGGGTCGTGTGGGGGTCAAGCAACAAGCACCGAATCTGCCGGGACCCCTACCCGGCGCCTTCGGCGCTCGGCGCCACCCTTCCCCTTTCAGGGGGTGGGAAGACGCGCTAGCGCCACTCCACCTTCTTGACCTCATAGGCCTTGGCGCCGCCGGGCGTGACCACCTCGACATTGGCGCCCTTGGTCTTGCCGATCAGGGCACGCGCCACCGGCGAGGTGATCGATATCTTGCCCTTCTTGGCATCGGCCTCGGGCTCGCCCACGATCTGCCACACCATCTTCTTGGCGGTGTCTTCGTCGACCAACGTGACCGTGGCGCCGAATTTGATCGTCTCGCCTGACAATTTCGATACGTCGATGACCTCGGCGCGCGCGAGCTTGTCCTCGAGGTCCGCGATGTGGCCCTCGTTGAGCGATTGCGATTCTTTGGCGGCGTGATACTCGGCATTCTCCGACAGGTCGCCGTGCGTGCGCGCATCGGTAATCTGCTGGATGATGCGCGGCCGCTCCACCTGCTGGCGATGCTTGAGCTCGGTCTCGAGCGTCGCATAGCCCTCAGCCGTCATGGGGAGCTTGTCCATCGGTCCTTCAATCCTCCAAATCTGAACCTGTCTCGTGGTCGCAACGATTGATCAGAGAGTCGCTGATCAAGATGTTGCAACCACAACACGGAATAGTCGATCGCCGCATGGTTCGATCGCCATATGGACGACCACCACATAGCGCCATGATGCTCCGCCTCCGACGGTTCGCTCGGGAACCGTCGGAGGCGGAGCACCGGAGACAAAAACCCTGACCGCGGACCGAAGCTGGCCCTGCAACCCGCGATCCCTGAACCCGTCCCCAACGCCCGTCGCCTGGCCCAGTTCCCGGACCCCGTCAAAGCCCCGCCCGGCCAGCAGCGTACCGGCCAAAGAATCAAAGGCCGCTACCGTCTGTCGGCAACCTTCGCGATTGGACCCAAATCTTGGGGATTCGACCCAATACCTTGGGGCTCAATCACTTTTTTAACTACGAAGGTCGGTGCGGGCGTCGAAATAGCTCTGCAGCGTACGGACCTCGAGATCACCCCCGAGATAGGCTTTGATTCCTTGCGCCGCAGCGACGGCCCCTGAAAGAGTGGTGTAGTACGGAACTTTATGCAAGAGGGCAGCCCGGCGCAACGAGCGGCTGTCGGCCAGCGCCTGGGCGCCTTCGGTGGTGTTGAAAACGAGCTGGACCTCCCCGTTGCGGATGGCGTCCACGATGTTGGGCCGTCCCTCGGAGGCTTTCAGGATGCGATCGGCCGCCGCGCCCTGCTCGACCAGGAACCGCTGGGTCCCGGACGTGGCGATGGTCCGGAAGCCGAGATCGGCCAGGGTTTTCACGGCCCCCAGGATGCGGCTGTCCTTGTCGGCGTCCCGCACCGACACGAATACCGTGCCGGTGCGCGGCAGCCGCGAGCCGCCGCCGAGCTGGCTCTTGGCGAAGGCGATCTCGAACGAGCGATCGATACCCATGACCTCGCCGGTCGACTTCATCTCCGGCCCCAGCACGGTATCGACGCCGGGGAAGCGCGCGAACGGGAAGACCGCTTCCTTGACCCCGACATGATTGAACTGCGGCGGCTTGAGATTGAAGCTCTTGAGCCGCTCGCCCGCCATGATGCGCGCCGCGATCTTGGCCACCGGCATGCCGACCACTTTGGCGACGAACGGAACCGTGCGCGAGGCGCGTGGATTGACCTCGAGCACGTAGATGTCGCCGTCCTTGATGGCGTATTGCACGTTCATCAGGCCGCCGACCTGCAGCGCCAAGGCGAGCTCGCGGGTCTGGCGGCCGATCTCGGCAATGATCTCGGGCTTGAGCGAGTGCGGCGGCAGCACGCAGGCGGAATCGCCGGAATGGATGCCGGCTTCCTCGATGTGCTCCATGATGCCGGCGATGGCGGTGTCGGTGCCGTCGGCCAGGCAATCGACGTCGACCTCGATGGCGTCCGACAGATAGCGGTCGATGAGCAGCGGCCGCTTGTCGGAAACGACCAGCTCGGAGGGGCGATCGAGATCGCCTGCCAGGCGTGCGAGATAGCGATCGAGCTGGGGCGCGTCATGGACGATCTCCATGGCGCGGCCGCCCAGCACATAGGACGGACGGATCACGATCGGATAGCCGATGTTCTCCGCGATCGCGCGCGCCTGCGCCGGGCTTTGAGCGATGCCGTTGGTGGGCTGGCGCAGCCCCAATTTGTCGAGCAATTGCTTGAAACGGTCGCGGTCCTCGGCGAGATCGATGGCGTTGGGCGAGGTGCCCAGGATCGGCACCTGCGCCAGCTCCAGCGGCCCCGCCAGCTTGAGCGGCGTCTGGCCGCCGAACTGCACGATCACGCCGTGCAAGGTGCCGTTGCGGCGCTCGGCGGCGATGATCTCGAGCACGTCCTCGGCGGTGAGCGGCTCGAAATAGAGCCGGTCGGAGGTGTCGTAGTCGGTCGAGACCGTCTCCGGATTGCAGTTCACCATGATGGTTTCATAGCCGGCCTCGCTCAGCGCGAAGGCGGCATGGCAGCAGCAATAGTCGAACTCGATGCCCTGGCCGATGCGGTTGGGGCCGCCGCCGAGGATCACCACCTTGGTCTTGGCCGACGGCGCGGCCTCGCAAGCCACGCTGCCGGCGAACGGCGTTTCGTAGGTTGAGTACATGTAGGCGGTGGGCGAGGCGAACTCGGCCGCGCACGTGTCGATGCGCTTGAACGCCGGCCGCACATCGAGCGCGTGCCGGCGCCGGGTGACCTCGGATTCGCCGATGCCGGTCAACTGGCCGAGCCGCCGATCGGAGAAACCCATGGCCTTGAGACGGCGCAGCGCGCCAGCCGTAGCGGGCAGGCCCTTGTGCTTGATCTGCGCCTCGGTTTCGACGATGCCGCGGATCTCGCCCAGGAACCACGGATCGATGTGGCAGGAGGCATGAATTTCCTCGTTCGAGAATCCGAGCCGCATGGCCTGCGCCACCTTGAGGAGGCGGTCGGGCGTGGGCACGCCGAGCGCGGCGCGCACGGCGGTCTTGTCTTCGCCCTGGCCGAGCCCCTCGATCTTTATCTCGTCGAGGCCGGTCAGGCCGGATTCGAGCGAGCGCAGCGCCTTCTGCAGGCTCTCCTGGAAGGTGCGGCCGATCGCCATCACCTCGCCGACCGATTTCATCGAGGTGGTGAGCGTGTGCTCGGCGCCGGGAAATTTCTCGAACGCAAAACGTGGAATTTTGGTGACCACGTAATCGATGGTGGGCTCGAACGAGGCCGGCGTCGCGCCGCCGGTGATGTCGTTGGCGATCTCGTCGAGCGTGTAGCCGACCGCGAGCTTGGCGGCGACCTTGGCGATCGGGAAGCCGGTCGCCTTGGAGGCGAGCGCGGAGGAGCGCGACACGCGCGGATTCATCTCGATGACGACGAGACGGCCGTCGGCCGGATTGACCGCGAATTGCACGTTCGAGCCGCCGGTCTCCACCCCGATCTCGCGCAGCACCGCGATCGAGGCGTCGCGCATGATCTGGTATTCCTTGTCGGTGAGCGTGAGCGCCGGCGCGACGGTGATGGAATCACCGGTATGCACGCCCATCGGATCCAGATTCTCGATCGAGCAGATGATGATGCAGTTGTCGTTCTTGTCGCGAACGACCTCCATCTCGTATTCCTTCCAGCCCAGCACCGCTTCCTCGATCAGCACCTCGTTGGTGGGCGAGGCATCGATGCCGCGCTCGACGATCTCTATGAACTCGGCTTTGTTGTAGGCGATGCCGCCGCCGGTGCCGCCGAGCGTGAAGGACGGCCGGATGATGGCGGGCAGCCCGATATCCTCGAGCGCCGTGAGCGCCGCCGACAGCGTCTTGATGTGGTGCGAACGCGGCGTCTCGAGGCCGATGCGTTGCATCGCCTCGCGAAACAACTCGCGGTCCTCCGCCATGTCGATGGCGTCGGCGGTGGCGCCGATCATCTTGACGTTGAACTTGTCGAGCACGCCCATCTTGCGCAGCGACAGCGCGCAGTTGAGCGCGGTCTGCCCGCCCATGGTCGGCAACAGCGCGTCCGGGCGTTCCTTCTCGATGATCTTGGCGACGATCTCGGGCGTGATCGGTTCGATATAGGTGGCGTCGGCGAGGTCGGGATCGGTCATGATCGTGGCCGGGTTCGAATTGACCAGCACGATCCGGTAGCCCTCCGCCTTCAGGGCCTTGCAGGCCTGGGTGCCCGAATAGTCGAATTCGCACGCCTGGCCGATCACGATCGGGCCGGCGCCGATGATCAGGATCGAGGAAATATCGGTCCGTTTGGGCATTCAGGCGTTTGCTTTCAGTCGCTCGCAAGCGTTCGAGCGGCGAACCGGCCACGTCACCGACCATGCTCGCAGGCATAAAAAAAGGGCGCGCGGTCGCGCGTCCTCGAACCGACGCGGACCCGGACGTAAGCCCGCCGCCGCGCGCGGTCATTAACGCAGAATCGCCGGGGAGGGAAGGGGCGCCCGCGACTGAGGGGGCCCCGCATGGCTGAATTGCTTGGAATTACCCGTCCCAGCGGGCGGGACATGAAGGTTGGAGGCCCGGCCTGGAATTGAACCAGGGTGTGAAAGCCATGCATGGCTCCCGCGTCGCCACTCCGCCACCGGGCCGATGCGGCTTCTAACGGACAAGGGTTGATACGGGGTTAGCCGCCAAGACGAAGCGCGGCTTCTTGCGGCCAAGGGTTGATATCTCGTTAGCCGCCCAAACGAAGCGATGTCCCCATTCGGGACCGCTCGTGTTCAGAGCGGGCGGGCCCGGAAGGTCATGCGGGCGGCATTGTGCTCCAGGTTGCGGGGCAGGCGCTCGGCGCTGAAGCCGGCCGACTCGAGCTTCTGCAGGAAGGCGGATTGCGTGTAGCGGGTGACGCCGAGCCGGCTGCGCAACCGGCTGTAGGGCGACACCGCGGTGCGCACCAGGCCCCAGAGCGCGCTCAAGAGAAATCCGTTGGCGGCGGCGTAGCGCAACAGCGCGGTCACGTCGGTTAGCGTGCCGGCATCGGGCGGGATCACGTCGGCGACGATGAGCGTGCCCGCAGGCGCCAGCAAGCGGCGCCATAGGCCGAGCACGCGATCGAGCTCGGGCGGCGCCAGATATTGCGTCATCGAGTTCGAGACGATGAGATCGACGCTGCGGTCCGGCAGCTTCTCCACCTCCTCGGGCGCAAGCGCCCGCAGGCGCGGATCGGCGGCGAACCGCGCCGCGATGGCGGCGCGCACGCTCGGTGCGGAGTCGCACAACAATACCTGCGTGGCGACCGCGGCCACCCGGTCGGCGTGGATCGCCTCGCCGCAGCCATAGTCGAGCACGCGCGCGCCCAGACCCGGCACGAACGCGGCGATCTGGTCGGCGATCTCGCGGTAATGCACG
>Ga0209068_10000634_pt1 | contig 18744 bp, 16 predicted proteins | sample ColStrG_CSR_2012_FD_187200 | JGI IMG/M metagenome (GOLD analysis project Ga0209068, IMG submission 187200) | Freshwater sediment microbial communities in response to fracking from Pennsylvania, USA - Cold Stream Run_MetaG_CSR_2012 (SPAdes)... | ecosystem: Environmental > Aquatic > Freshwater >... | reverse complement strand
AATCGGGACGGGAGTTGCCGTTATTCATGCGGCAGCCTCCTTCAACCGACCTTTTTTCCAGTCGCGCAAGACCTGGTGCGCCGCGTTGTGGCCCGGGGCTCCGGTCACGCCGCCGCCGGGATGTGCCCCGGCACCGCATAAATACAGGCCATCGATCGGAGTGCGGTATTGTGACCAGCCTGCAACTGGCCGCATGAAGAAGAGCTGTTCCAGGCGAAGATCGCCGTGAAAAATGTTGCCTTCAGTCAGTCCGTATGTGCGTTCCAGGTCGAGTGGCGTAAGTACCTGGCGCGCCACGATCGCGTTCGGTACGTTGGGTGCGTACTCAGCAATTTTCTTGATCACCCGGTCGCCGAGCAGTTCGCGCTTGTCGTCCCAGTTGCCCTCGCGCAGATGATATGGCACGTACTGCACGAAGCAGGTCAGGATGTGTTTGCCGGCGGGCGCGAGCGAGGCATCGGCGTTCGATGAGACCACGCAATCCACCCACAGCTCTTCGGGAATGACGCCGAACTTGGCAATATCGTAGCAACGCTCGGCGAACGCCAGTGAAGGAACCAGGGTGTAGAAGGTGCGCTCAAGAGGTGTAGCCTCGGAGGAAGTTCCAGTGAACCGCGGCTCCTCGTCGAGTACAAGATTTACCTTGGCGCAGGGACCTTCCATCTTGATGCCGCGAATGGCATGCAGGAACTCGTTCGGCAGCTCTGATGCCGTCACCATTCTCAGGAAGGTACGCTTCGGGTCGGCGTTGGAGAGCACGATGCGCGCGCGAATCTCAGTGCCATCTTCCAGTACCACGCCGCGTGCGCGTCCGTCGCGGACGTCAATTTGCGCAACTGGCGCCGAGGTGCGGATTTCGACACCGAGTTTTCTTCCTGACGCCGCCAGAGCCTGCGTGATCGAGCCCATGCCGCCCATGACGTGTCCAAAGAAGCCCTGCAGTTCGTGCTCGCCGCCGCTCAGCAGGTGAAAGAGCAGGCCGATGGCCGTGCCCGGTTGATACGGTCCACCATGCTTGCCATACACATTGTTGGCAAGGAACATGGTCTTCATTTTGTCGGACTCGTAATTATGGTCGAGAAATTCTCCCAGGCTCCCGGTCAGGAATGAAATCAGTTGCGAGACTTCATCGCTGGAAATGCCGCGGAATTTTTTTCCAGCGCGAAACAGGTCAGTCCACCCTCGCATGCTTCGCGTATCGATCTCCGGCGGTGGCTCCATGAAGAATGGTTGCAGATAGCGCGCCAGCTTTTTCAGCCGGTCGTCCACCTGAACAAAGGTCTCCGCATCCTTCACTGAAATCTTCTTAAATTCCGCTTTCGCCCGCTCACGGTCCGCCCACCAGGGGACGACGTGGCCATCGGGGAAGGGAACCTGGATGGCAGGATCGCAGGGAACCATGCGCAGTCCGTAGTCGGCGAGGCGCAAATCCGAAATCACTTCCGGACGTAACATGCTGGCGATGTAGGATGTGGTGGAGACGCGGCAACCGGGAGCGATCTCTTCAGTGACGCAGCAGCCGCCAACAATTTCGCGGCGCTCCAGAACCAGCACGGAGAGTCCCCCGCGGGCCAGATAGGCTGCCGCCGTCAAACCATTGTGGCCTCCGCCGATCACCACGGCGTCATATATTTTGGAAGACGAAGCCGGCACGCTCTTATGACCCGCGCTCACTATACTTGCCCCAGGGCCACCTACATTACCGCATCTCTCTAATAAATAGAATTGAAATTAGGCCGTTGTTTCTGTAGAGTCTTATGACTTGAGGTCAGATATGAGTGGAATTGGAAGCAGTCTTATCTCTCCGCCGCGCTACCGCAGCATGCCGCCACGGCCCCGGTCCGAGGGCAAGCGAACCAGAATCATCGATGCCGCGATGCGCCATTTTGCCGAACAAGGTTACCACGCCGCCCGAGTGGGAGACATCGCGGCGCAGCTCGGCATCGCCAAGGGATCGATCTTCCAGCACTTCGGCAGCAAGGATGGATTGTTCTTCGAGGTCTACAAAAAGGCGGTTCGTTCATTCCCGCGTTACCTTGATGCTCCGCCTGAAGTTCGAGAGAGCGGATTTTTCGAAGTGCTGCGCTACTGGCTGGTTCGGACCGAACATTTAGTACACGAAGACTGGATTCCGTACCGCGTATCGCTGCTGGGAAACTATGGCACCGACCTTACGCTGAAGCGCGAAATCAATCGCTTTCTGATGGCGGAGGATCCGTACGGCACGGTCGCCTTTGTACGCTACGGACTGCAACGGGGAGAACTTCTCGGTGAACTGGATCAGGACATGATCGTTTCCATCCTGGATTGGACGATGGAGCGTTTCCAGGATGCGCTGCTCACCGAAGAGCTGGATCCGGGCTTGTTCCGCCGCCAGGGCGATCCTCAGGAAAAGAAAGATGCGCGCATCGCGCAATTTCTGGACGTGCTGAAGAGGGCGATTGGCACGTGAGAGGAAAGAAATGAAAGCACGAATGTCGGTAGAGCAAATTCTTGATGGATACGACGATAAGGCAGCGTTGCCCGAGGCCTCGACCATTCCAGCCCCCTGGTATGTCGATGCGAGGATCGCGGATCTTGAAGGCCAGACCGTCTTCAGCAAGACCTGGCAGATGGTGGGACGGCTGGAGCAGGTGGAGAAGCCGGGTCAGTATGTGACCGCCAGAGTTGCCGGTGAACCGATCGTGGTAGTGCGCGGCAATGACGGAGTGCTGCGCGGTTTCTACAATGTGTGCCGTCATCATGCAGCAGAGGTCGTAAGCGAGCCCTGCGGACAAGCTTCCATCCTGCATTGTCCCTATCACGGCTGGAACTATGGCTTGGACGGATCGCTGAAGGGCATGCCGGAATTCGATGGCGTAAAGAACTTTGACCGCCAGCAGAATGGGCTGGTTCCCGTAAGAGCGGAAACTTGGGAGAAGTTTATTTTCATAAATCTGGACCCGCAGGCCGTGCCCTTGCCCCAGTTTCTTGGAGGATTGGTCAATCGGATGGCGCCGCTCGGGGTAAGCAAGCTGCACTACTTCGACAGCCGGACCTACGACATCCACTGCAACTGGAAAGTGTTTGTCGATAATTACCTTGACGGCGGATATCACGTGCCGCACCTGCACAAGGGCCTCAGCTCGGTGCTCGATTACAAGGAATACACCATCGAGAATGAAGACCGTTATTGCCTGCAGTCGAGTCCCATGGTGGCCGGGAAAGAAGACGCGGCCACTGCATCCACACGGCAGGGAGACCGCGCCTGGTACTTCTGGCAATATCCCAACCTGATGATCAATTGCTACGAAGGCTACATGGACACGAACCTGGTGCTGCCCGTCGACGTTGACCATTGCCGCGTCATCTTCGATTTTTATTTTGGAGACATCAGCGAAGCCCGGCGCCAACACAACGAGCAGAGTGTAGCCGTGGGCGCACGCGTGCAGGACGAAGACCTGGGCATCTGTGAGGCAGTGCAACGCGGCCTGAAGTCGCGTGCCTATGGCGCGGGCAGGCTCTCGGTGCGGCGCGAAGCTGGCGAGCATCTGTTTCATCGGCTGCTGGCCGCGGATTTGAAGAGTGGGGTGGAAACGTCGGCGGTAGCGGCTGATTGAAGCAGTAACGACAAATCTGAAATCTACAATCCGAAATCCGCAATATTAATTTTCTGTCGCAAAACAGATCATCGGACTGAGGTGACATTTTGAAAAGGGCTCTCGCGTTACTGCTGGGGTTGTGGCTCTCATGCGCCGCGGTTGCTGTCTCACAGGTGACGGCGATCAAAGCAGGCCACCTGGTCGATCCGCAGGCGGGAACCATGTTCAGCGATCAGATCATTCTCATCCGCGACAACAAAGTCGAGGCGGTAGGCAAGGGGCTTGCGATTCCCGCTGACGCCAGGGTCATCGACCTTTCGCAGATGACGGTGTTGCCCGGCCTAATCGATTGTCACACCCATCTCGCGGACGGCCCGACCGATGATGGCGATCCCATGTCGCAAATGAAGAAAACAGCGGCGCAGGTGGCCTTCGAGTCCGTTCCCAACGCACGCATTTTTCTGCGGGAGGGCTTCACCACGGTGCGCGACGTCGGTGTCTACCGCGCGTTGAACGACGTTGCCATGCGCGATGCCATCGCTCGCGGCTTCATTGAAGGCCCGCGCATGTACGTAGCTGGTGCCTATGTGACTATCACCGGCGGCGCCGGTGCCATGACCGGCATGGCGCCGGATATCACGCTGCCCTGGAACTTGCGCTACGGTGAGGCCAACAGTCCCTGGGAAGTGCGGCAGAAAGTACGCCTGTTGGTGCACGATGGCGCGGACCATATCAAAGTGCTAGCCAGCGGAGCGGTGCTGACGCATGGCAGCAATCCGAAATCGCAGGAGTTCACGCCGGAAGAGTTGCAGGCTGCCGTGGATGAAGCGGCGCACTTCGGCTTGCGGGTCGAGGCGCACGCGCACTCTGCGGAGGGAATCAAGAACGCGATCCGGGCAGGTGTAGCCTCGGTCGAGCACGCCACCATGATTGACGACGAGGGCATCGCCCTGGCCAAGCAACACGGTACTTACCTCGATATGGACATCTACGACGAAGAGTGTATTCAGGAGGCGGGAAGGGCGGGGAAGATTCCCAAGGATTTCCTGCAGCACGACGCAGAGTTGGGAGAGCTTCACCGGCAGAATTTCCGCAAAGCCGTAAGAGCCGGAGTGAAGATGTCGTTTGGCACCGATGCCGGTGTGTGTCCTTATGACCGCAGCGTGAGGCAGTTTGCTTTTATGGTGCGGTACGGGATGACGCCGATGCAGGCCATACAGGCGGCAACCACCAACGCCGCCGATCTGCTGGGACATTCTGATGTTGTTGGCGACATCAAACCGGGCAGGTATGCCGACGTGATCGCAGTCGCAGGCGATCCGTTGCAGGACATTAGTGTGCTGGAGCATGTGCAGTTTGTGATGAAGGATGGAAAGGTGTACAAGCAATAATTCCTTTTGTCATCCTGAGCGGAGCGAAACGTTTCGCTTGGCGAAACGTTCTCGCGGAGTCGAAGGACCCTATAAGCTTATCTCGGTGGCCAGGTAGGGGTCCCTCGACTTGCTCTCACCGCGCAAGCGCGGCTCGAGGCGGCGCTAGGGATGACAGGTTTTAGTTTACTGATGGTCGCGGGGAACGGTCTCTTCCCAGATTTTTTGTTTCACTGTCTGACCGTCTTTCAATAGTTCCCGCGTGTACCTGTAGTAGAAGTTCTTTTGATCGGTGGTTACAGACAGGTGGCCGCGCCATCTGAGCTCGCGGCCTTGCAATGCGCGGCCTTGCAACGCGCCGCCTTGCAATACAAAGATGCTTTCCGCTTCGCCGTGAACTGCGCTGACGTCGGGGCGAGCGTCGTCAACATCGTAGGTCAAGTTTTCGTAGTCAGTTTCTTTTCCCCAGGGATAGATATTCTCCGCTTTGCCCCGCCAGTGAACCGTGGCCTTGTGGTTGGCTTCGTCGCGTTCGAGCGTCCACTCACCTGGCCAGGGGAATCCGATGCTCTTGATGTCTTTGCGCTCCTCGGAAGGTTGTGGCGACTCGAATGCCGGGGCAGCGGCGCCCTTCACGGGAACTACCGGCAGCATCAGGCGCGAACCGTCGCTTCCGCCGAGTTCGAGTGACGTAGTCATGGAATACGGGGTGGGAAGGACCATCGGCCACAGCGCATTCGAAATAGCCAGGCGAATGCGGTGGCCTTTGGGGAAGACCCAGGAGGTCAGGTGCATCACAATGTCGAGCGGATAAACCTTGCCCGGTTCGAGTGCGAGCGGATCAGTCATCGATTCGCGTTGCGCGCCGTTTATTCCCGCGCCGGTAATCTGCGTGACGGTCCCATCCGGAGCAACATCCGAGAGTCGCGCGAACCAGTCGGCCAGCGGCGCCGTGGCCGAGACTTGCAGGAGCGCTCGCGGCCTTCCCAGGATTGCGACCTCTTCGGCCAGCGGGGCGGAATCGTAGACCAGGCTGAACGCGTCCAGGGGACGGGGATCGCTCAGGAGTTCGCCCCACCAGAATCCGCCTTCCACGCCGACCGAGGGAATGTACTTGAGCTGGTGGACGTCAAGCTTCGACATCGTCGTTTCCAGAGTGTGGTTTGGTTGGGGAAAGAAAAATGTTTCGCGCGCGTCACGGGGCGGCCAGCGATCTTCGCGCCGCCATTCGCCGGGAACGTTTTCCAGATTCGGATCTGGCGGATGCCAATGCTGCATGTAGACGACCAGCTTTGGATCCTGCAACACGCCCGTGTCTCGTCCCTTCAGCCAGTAGTCCCACCAGCGAACCGCATGATCGCGCCACTCGATTTGCGGGCCGGGGACGGCGTCGTGAGGAAAGGTGTGGTTCCAGGGGCCGATGATCGCCTTCAACGGTGCTTTGGTTTGTTCGAGCATGTCGGTGACACTGTCACGATAGCCGTCGAGCAGGCCGCCGATGAGAAAACAGGGAATCTTGATTTCGCTGTAAGGACGAACGCGTTCCCGCCAGAACGGGCCGTCATGCTGGTGTTTGAGGTAAAGAAGCGACCAGGGCGGAGCGTCGAATCGTGGCCCCAGAATTTTTTCGTCGAGCGTGTAATCGGGAGCGCCGGTCATGCCCGGAGCCATGTCCATGTTCAATTCGAATTCGTCGACATGCGCCATGCCGTCGATGTAGTGCACATCGTCGTGAAAGAGTTCGGCGGTAGCATCCACGGCGATGATCGCCTTGAGATTCGGGGCGTGGCGCATAGCCATCTGCAACGAGTTGAAGCCGCTCCAGGAGATGCCCATCATGCCCACGCTGCCGCTGGACCAGGGCTGATGCGCCAGCCAGGAAATGATCTGCAGGGCGTCGAGTTGTTCCTGCTCGGAATATTCGCGTTCGGTAGGCGTGCCTTCGCTGTTGCCAAACCCGCGAATGTCGACGCGTGCGCACACGTATCCGCGCCGAGCGAAATAGGCATACAGCGAGTAGTCGCGCGCGGCGGTCGCATCGTCTTTGCGATAGGGGTCATACTCGAGCACAGCGGGAAATTTCTCACCCGCTTTGCCGCCATCTGGCATGTACAGCCGGACTGCCAGGCGAACGCCGTCATTCATCTGAATCCACGTGTCTTCCATGCGTATGTTGTAGATGGGCGGTGACGGAGGCTCGAGGGCCAGGCCTGGAATCGCGCTGAACATCAGCACGATACCAACAAGAAACAAGTCTTTGGTGACTCCTACGTTCATGATTCATACCAGCGGAACCCGTGGCGCTGTTCTTGCTCCAACTGCTTCATCAGAGTGAGAGTCCGGGAGCGGCGGTAGTTGGCGCATGTCACAACGATCACGTTGAACAGGGCCATCGGAGCCACATACGAGTCTCCAAACGAAGGGGTTTCGACGGAAGTGAAAAAGGACTCGTGGGCGAACTGGCCGATAGGAGAAACCAGAGTGTTGGTAATTCCCACGCAATGTGCGCCATTAGCGCGGGCCTGGCGCAGGCCTTCCACCGTTTGCCGCAGGCCGCGGCCGTAGCTGACCGCGATCACGAGATCTTTCTTGCCCAGCGGGCGGACCTTGTGTACAACCTCGGCGGGCGAAGTGGCGCTGGTGACGGGCAGTCCGAGAATAATAAGCATGTGCTCCAGAAATTTCACCAGGTTGGCCGCCAAGTCCCCGCCCAGCAGAACCACACGCCGGGCGGAGTAGAGACGTCGCACCAGCACCGCGATGCGCTGCACGTCCAGGCTACGGATGAGGTGATTCATGTTTTTGAGGTCCTGGTCAAGCGAGGCGCGTGCCTGCGTGGAAATGGCGGATTTCCCGGTCGGACCAGTTTGCATGCTATCCAGCGAGGTGGCGTGCGCGATGGAGAGCTCGTGCACGTAATGCTGAAATTCCCGGTAAGAGGCAAATTGCATGCCGCGCACGATCCGGATCATGGTGGCGGGATCGGTGCGTAATCGCTGCGCCAGCGCGCGCACACTCATCAGAACAAACTCGCGCGGCCGTTCGAAGGCAGGGCGAATGATTTCCTGTCGTTTCGGGCTCAGAAGGCTGATACGAGCCGAGGGGCTCAGGACCGGAACTGCACGTTTGGCTCTCCGCGGCGTTCTCATCGGGCACAAAAGCATGTTGGAAAGCGGCGTTCTTGTCAACACGGCGGCGCGGGGTTGAGGGGTTGCAACCAAAATACGTAGGGGCAGGTGTCCCCACCTGCCCGGCGGAGCGAAGCTCCACAAGATTGTCGGGTCGAGGTCCTCGACGTGAACCATTTTCGCGACTATCTTTACGATGCAAAAGCGGCGAGCTTCGCTCGCCCGCCCAGACGAGGACGTCTGGGCCTACGCGCGTTCGAGATGGGACTGGCCGCTGATGTTTCTGTTTCGTGCTCCTGCGGGATGGGTATAATGCTCGCGCGGCAAGCGGAACTTGTTTCGGATTTGAAAACGCTTTTGCCAGGGGGACGTTATGGCGAAAACTGGGAGTCAGAAATCTGCAGACGCGAGCTCCGCACCGAACTCGCGTAGCCGAAGAGATTTTCTGACCACGACAGGTCTGCTGGCCGCGTCCGCCGTGACGCCGCGAACCGCCGCTGCGCTGGCCCACAACCTCCCCGCGCAGTCAGGTGAGAAAACAATGTCGCCGGGCACGATGCGCAAGATTCCGATCGGCGTATTCGACCCAGCGTTTCCCAAACTGTCCACAGACGAGATGATCGACAAGTTTGCCGGATGGGGAGTGGAGGCGGTCGAGATAGGAACCGGCGGCTACCCCAGTTCGCCCCATTGTCCGGTAAAGGACTTGCTCGAGGATGAGGGCAAAGCGCGGGCCTGGAAAAAGAAATTTGAGGATCGTGGCATTCAGGTGGCGACGCTGAGTTGCCACGGGAACCCGGTCTCTCCCGATCCGAACATTGCCGGGCGCGATGCCGAAACCTTCAAACGCACCGTGCTGCTGGCGGAGCGTTTGGGAGTGGGTGTAATTGTGGGATTCTCTGGGTGCCCTGGCGGCAGCCCCACGGACACCATGCCGAACTGGGTAACCTACCGATGGCCGCCCGAGTACGGCAAGATGCTCGACTGGCAATGGAAGGAGAAAGTAATTCCTTACTGGAAGGAAGCGGCCAAGTTCGCCCGCGAACATGGCATCCACAAAATCGCCCTGGAGATGCATCCGAATTTCGTCGTCTACAATCCCATGACGCTGCTGCGTCTCCGTGACGCCGTGGGAGAAGAGATCGGAGCCAACTGCGATCTCAGTCATCTTTTCTGGCAGCAGTGCGACGCCGTGGAAGTGATCCGGATGCTGGGCAAGCAGAATGCGATTTTTCATGCGCATATGAAGGACACAACGTTTTACAAGAACAATGTGGACCGATACGGGGTCCTGAACTTCGCTTCTGAAAAGAGCGAACTCTCCCAGGCCTCGGAAACATTTCGCGCCGTTGGTTATGGTCACAGCGCGGGTACGTGGAAGGAAATCATCCGGGCCTACATGGAAGTCGGCTATCAGGGTATTTTGAGCGTCGAAAACGAAGACCCGATTCTGTCCGGTGAGGTTGGAGTGGAGCGCGCGCTGTATGTGCTGAAGAATGTGCGGAGCGAGTTGCTGGGGACAGCGTGAGGGAGAAGAGCATTCAGCTCAGGAACCGCGTGGAAGGGGTTTGGCATGAAGCCCATCACAACGCGTGTATTGAGGCTTTGAAATCGGGCGCCGATCTCGGGCGACCCCGTAGCCATCCTGCGTGCGGCGCGGGAGCATGGAGCCCAGGCAGTGACGGCGGGTTAAGTTGACCTTGGTTTCTGCTCCGGCGTAAGCTGCCCAAGCCGACCCTTTTTCGGGAGAATGAATGCATAGACGTCAGGCTCTAAGGCTCCTTGCCTCGGCTGCGACCCTACCCCTGTTATCGCGCGAGGCGTTTTCCTTATTTCAGGCGGTGCACGATCAGCTGCCTGATCCGGCTGTCCTCAAGAGTCTCAACCCTCAGCAGAACGCCACTGTCACGACCATCGCTGAACTCATCATTCCTCAGACCGACACTCCTGGTGCCAAGGCAGCGCGAGTCAACGAATTCATCGACCTGATTCTTACCGAGTGGTATGACGAGGAAGAAAAATCAACGTTTATGACTGGTCTGGCCGATGTCGATTCCCGCACGCGGGACTTGTACGGCAAAGACTTCGTTGACTGCGTTGAGAAGCAGCAGGTTGAGATTCTTCAGGCCCTAGATGACGAAGTAGCGGCCCGCGAGGAGAACGCGAGGCGGCGGCGCAACCGTCCTCCGGAGAAGAATTTCTTTTTCATGATGAAACAGCTCACCCTGGTGGGCTATTACACGTCCCAGGTCGGGTTCGAGCAGGAACTGCACGGCGAGATAATTCCTGCGCGGCACGCCGCTTGCGTCCCTCTGGAAGCGGAGGCCGCGAAATAGGCCATGGCGACCAAGACTATCAAGACCTATGACGCAATCGTAGTAGGCTCCGGGATCACAGGCGGCTGGGCGGCCAAGGAGTTGGGCGAGAAGGGATTACAAACGCTCGTCCTCGAAGCGGGAAGGCCGGTCGATCCGGATACGGACTATGCCGAGCACGTGCCCGAATGGGAAGTGAAATACCGGGGCATGGGCGACCGCAGGCGGACGGCCGAAGAACAGCATGTTCAGGAAACCACCGGCGGGATGGACGAGTGGAACAGCAAATTTTTCGTCAATGACAAGCAGAACCCCTACACCACCGAACCGGGCAAGCCATTTTTGTGGATTCGCGGGCGCCAGGTTGGGGGCCGCTCCATTATTTGGGGACGGCAATCTTACCGCTGGAGTGACCTGGACTTCGAAGCGAATCTGCGCGAAGGCATCGCCGTGGATTGGCCGATTCGTTACCAGGACATCGCGCCCTGGTACGACCATGTAGAAGACTTCATCGGCGTCTCCGGCCAGAATGAAGGGCTATCGCAGCTTCCCGATGGCAAGTTCTTGCCACCTATGGAACTGAACTGCGCGGAAGTAGTGGTCAAGGAAGCGATCGCCAAATATTTTCCGGGCGAGCGTATGTTGACCATCGGTCGAACTGCCATTCTCACCCAACGCCACAACGGCCGTGCACCCTGTCACTATTGTGGGCCGTGTGCGCGCGGTTGCATCACGCGGTCTTATTTCAGCAGTCTGAACTCAACTTTGCCTGCAGCTCTGACTACCGGCAAGGTGGCAGTGCGCCCGCATAGCGTCGTGCACAGCTTGATGTTTGATGCCAAGACCCGGAAAGTCGTCGGAGTGCGGGTCATTGACGGGCAAACGAAAGAGGCGATCGAGTTTCGCGGACGAATCGTGTTCCTTTGCGCCTCGGCCATGGAGTCGGCACGCATTCTGCTCAATTCCTCCACTCCGGAGTTCCCCGATGGCCTGGCAAATTCCAGTGGAGAACTGGGGCACAACCTGATGGACCATTGCATGGGTGGCGGCGCCACTGGCCGCATTCCGGGGAATGAAGACCACATCTCGATGGGTAACCGTCCTAATGGAATTTACGTTCCCCGCTTCCGTAATGTGAAAGAGAAACATCCACTATTCCTGCGGGGATATGGATTTCAAGGCAGCGCCAGCCGTCCCAAGTGGGAGCGCGGAGTGGAGATGCGCGGGTTCGGAGCGAACTTCAAGCACGCGCTCAGTCGTCCCGGACCATGGAGGATGAGCTTTTACGGATTCGGCGAATGCCTTCCCAATCACGACAACTTTATCGCCATCGAGAAGGAAAAGGTCGATGCATGGGGCGTTCCCATACTCAAGGTCAGTTGCGCGTGGCGGGAGAATGAGCGGGCTCTGCTGAAGGATATGTCTATCACCGCGGCGGAAATGCTTTCCGCAGCGGGCGCGAGAGACATCGAACCCACTCTCGAAGACAACGCCCCCGGACTCACCATTCACGAGATGGGCACGGCGCGCATGGGGCGCGATCCGAAGACCTCGGTACTCAATGCGCACAACCAGGCGCACGATGCGAAAAACCTTTTTGTCACCGACGGCGCATGCATGACGTCGTCGTCTTGCGTCAACCCGTCTCTCACCTACATGGCCCTCACCGCGCGGGCCTGCGATTACGCTGTCGATCAGATGAAGCGAGGAGAGCTCTAACTATGAACCGACGAACTTTTCTGGGTACGATGACTGCCGCCACCGTGTTGGCTCGCCAGTTCGCCTGGGCGGCCGAAACTCACAAGATAGAGAAAGTCGGCGTGCAGCTTTACACCGTCCGGGAAGTGATGAAGGACGATTTCGAGGGCAAGCTCGCCAAGATCTCCGAGGTCGGTTACCGTGAAGTCGAGTTTGCTGGTTTTGACGGCCATACCCCGAAGGAAGTGCGAGCCATGCTCGACCGTCACGGCCTTACCGGTCCATCTGCGCACATACCGTACAAGAGTCTGGGTGCCGAGTTTCCGGGCGTGCTCGATGCCGCCTTCGTCGTCGGTCACAAATACCTGGTCAATCCGTATATTGACGACGATGTTCGCAAAGGGCCCGACGGCTGGAAGCGTGCGGCGGAAACCTTCAACCGCGCCGGAGACGCAAGCCAGAAAGCGGGAATCCAGTTTGCGTACCACAATCACTGGTTCGAATTCGCGCCCGTGAACGGCAAACTTCCCTATGACATTTTGTTGGAAGAGTGCGATCCCAAGCTGGTGAAGATGGAAATGGACCTGTGCTGGATCGAGGTGGGTGGGCAGGATCCGCTGAAATATTTCAAAAAATATCCCGGCCGCTTCCCGCTGGTCCACGTAAAAGATCTGACGAAAATTCCGAAAGTCGACGCTTCGGGGGGACAGAGCTTCGGCGACTCACTGCCTGAGATGACCGAGGTAGGCAGCGGAATTATCGATTGGAAGAAAATCTTCGCGCAGTCAGATGAAGCCGGGATCAAGCATTATTTCGTGGAGCACGACCATCCCAAGGCGCCGTTTGAAAGCATCAAGACCAGCTATGAGTATTTGGCCAAAGTGCAGTTTTAACAAAGCTCGTGGCAATTGCCGCGCAGCAAGGGCCTCGTTATCTTCGGGAGAACGTAATGCCTCAAGTGGTTCGGTCACCTAAGGTCTATGACGTATGCATTGTTGGGTCGGGAGCCGCAGGCGGGACCGCCGCAAAAGTGCTGGCCGAAGGCGGACTGAGTGTGGTCATGCTGGAAGCGGGCCCGGCGCTGAATCCGGAGAAAGACTTCAAAGAACACGTCTGGCCTTATCAGGTCCCACATCGTGGCGCAGGCATTGGCGGCAAACTCAAGCATGAGGTGGGCGACGAGTTCATGGCGCCCAACGGCGCCTGGGAAATCGACGGCGAACCCTACACATCGGCACCGGGGTCGCGATTCCGCTGGTTCCGGTCGCGTATCGTAGGCGGCCGCACCAACCACTGGGGACGCATCGCGCTGCGCTTCGCGCCGGTGGATTTCCGCTCCCGCTCCACCGACGGCATGGGCGATGACTGGCCCATCACTTACGAAGAGATCGCGCCGTACTACGACAAAGTCGAGTCCTACATCGGAGTCTTCGGAACCAAAGAAAATATTTCCAGCGCGCCGGACGGTGTTTTTCTGCCGCCCCCGGCGCCACGCTGCACCGAAACCATCGTCAAGAAGGCCTGCGACAAATTAAACATTGTCTGCATCCCTTCGCGAATGGCGATGTTGACCAAGCCCCTGAACGGGCGCGCTGCGTGCCACTACTGCGGCCAATGCGGACGCGGTTGCCTCACGGCGTCCAACTTCAGTTCCAGCCAGGTGATGATTCCGCCGGCGCAAGCTACCGGCCGCTTCACCCTGATCACCGGTGCGATGGCCCGCGAGATCGTTGTGGGAAAAGACGGCAAGGCCGAAGCCGTGGCTTACATCGACAAAGCCACGCGCTCCGAGCAACGCGTGCATGCCAGGGCCTTCATGGTCGCGGCCAGCGCTTGTGAGTCGGCCCGCCTGCTGCTCAATTCGCGCTCCACTTTGTTTCCAGACGGCTTGGCCAATTCTTCCGGCGTCGTGGGCCGCTACCTGACTGATTCGGTCGGCAGCGATGCGAGCGGATACTTTCCGCAACTGGAGAAGATGCCGCCCCACAACCACGATGGCACCGGCGGCATGCATTTGTACATGCCGTGGTGGAAATTCGATCGCAAGAACGACTTTCTCCGCGGATACCACATCGAGTTCGGCGGCGGCCGCAGCATGCCGGGCGTGGGCGAATTCGATGGAATTTGCGAGAGGTACGAAGGCTACGGCGCCTCGTTGAAACAGCGATGCCGAACCATGTACGGCACGCATATCGGCTTTGCCGGACGCGGCGAGATGATCCCTAACGAAAAAAGTTATTGCGATCTCGACCCCGACACCGTCGACCAGTGGGGCATCCCGGTGCTGCGCTTCCACTGGCACTGGAGCGACAACGAAATCAAAATGGCGAAGGACATGCAGGAGACGTTTCGTTCGATCGTGGAGACGGCAGGCGGAACCTTCCTAAGTAAGGCGAAACCAGACGGCTCCCGGCCTTATGGCATCGCGGATGGCGGCGTCATTATTCACGAACTGGGTACCGCGCGCATGGGAAGCAATCCGAAAACGTCCGTGTTGAACAAATACTGCCAGGCGCATGACGTCAAGAACGTGTTCGTCACCGACGCGGCCGCCTTCGTCACCAACCCGGACAAGAATCCCACGCTCACCATCATGGCGCTATCATGGCGAGCTTCGGAATATTTGCTGGATCAGGCCAAGCAGGGGAGTCTGTAGAGAGGAAACATGGCAACCAAGTCCATATCGCGCCGTAACATTCTGAAGTCGTTAACCATGGGAGCGGTGGCGAGTTCGGTGCTGCGGGTGATCCCGCTGGAGGCGGCCGAATACGCCCACCACATGGTGGCTGCGGAGAAGGCCGCGAGCCCGGCCGGCAGTTACACGCCAAAATTCTTTCCGGCCCGCCAGTACAAAACGCTCCAGACCCTCTGCCAAACCATTATTCCCGCCGACGCGGATGCCGGCGGCGCGATGGAGGCGGGCGCGCCGGAATTTATCGATCTACTCACCAGCGAAAATCCAAAGTATCAGTTGAAGCTCGGGGGCGGCCTGATGTGGCTCGACGCGGAGTGCATCGACCGATATGGCAAGACCTATCTCGACTGCACTCCAGAACAGCAGAAAGAAATTGTTGACCTGATTGCCTACAGTAAGAATGCTGAGAAAGATCCCGGCCTGAGCCCGGGCGTGGAGTTCTTTGCCCTTCTCCGCGAGTTGACCGCTGACGGCTTTTTTACCAGCCAGATCGGAATCAAGTACCTGGGATATGTGGGAAACACGTATCTGCTCAGCTTCAACGGCTGCCCGCCCGTTCCCGAAGCGTAGTTGTCAGAGAGAGGTCGCCGCAACATTTGTCATCCTGAGCGGAGTGACTGCTTCGCGAAGCGAAAGCAGCCACGCAGTCGAAGGACCCCTATGGCTACGGCGCGGCCAATGTGCCGAGCATTTTCAAAATCGGGCAAAGAACTGAATCAGACTCGTTAGGTAGAGGTCCTTCGACTCCGGACTCCGCTCAGGATGACACAGGTCTGTTTACCCCGTTCCGAACGGGTCCTCCAGCGAAGGGCTCTGCGGCGTGAACAGCTCCGCTCCGTTCTCCGTAATGTGCATGTCGTCTTCCAGCCGCACGCCAAATTCACCGGCGATGTAGATCCCGGGCTCATCGCTGAAGGTCATGTTGCTCGCCAGCAGCGTAGTGTTGCCTCGCACCAGATAGGGCCACTCGTGGCCATCCATTCCGATTCCGTGACCAACCCTGTGGGTGAAGAATTTGTAGTCCGGGCCATATCCCGCGTCGGTAATCACCTTGCGCGCCGCCGCATCGACGGCCTGACATTGCACGCCGGGACGCGCCGTCTTCAGCGCAGTGGCCTGCGCGCGATGCACAATGTCGAACACGCTTTTCATCTTGTCGGAAGGTTTGCCGAAAACAAAAGTGCGGCTGATATCGGATTGATATCCTTCGACTGGTCCGCCACCGTCGATCAACACCAGCGTACCATCGCGTATTACTTGCGGAACGATCGAACCGTGCGGGAATGAGGAATTCTCGCCGATGTCGATGTCCACCTCGCCGGGGAAACCCAGTTTCTCATTCGCTGCCGTAATCAGTCTTTCTACTTGCGGCTGGGTCATACCTTCCTGCAGGGCGTGGTAGGCCGCCTGATATGCGGTGATCGTGACCTTGTTCGCGAGACTCATTAGCTCAAGTTCGTGGTCGCTCTTGATCATGCGGCAACCCGCAGTCACTGCGGTGCCGCTCATGATTTTTAGTTGAGGCGCAGCCTTTGCGATTTCGCTGCTGAACACGAAGCGCACGGTTTCTTCCATGCCCAAATTCCCGGAGGCTATGCCCAAGTCTTCCAGCCCCTGCGTTAACAGTTGGTAAGGATTCTGGTCCTCGTGCCACGTGCGCACGTCGACGCTCTTGCCCTCGGGAGAATTGGCCAGCAACTCGCGTGCCCGTCCTTCTTCAAATGCCGGGCACACGCAAAGAGCGCGTCCTTTAACCGGCAGCACCACCGCGAACAGGCGTTCGCCTCCCCACCATTGCACTCCAGTGAAGTATCTGAGCGAAGTGCTCTCCATGAGAAGCAGCGCGTCAAGATGATTCGCTTTCATGAGTTGCTGTGCTCTTTCCTGGCGCGCGGCTCGTTCCTCCAGCGTGATGGGCCTGGCCTGATCTCTCATGGATTTCAAACTCGCGATCGATGGCGGCAGGGGGGCGCTAGCGTCTTCTGCGCTGACTGAAGGTGGGAATGCGGCGAAGCTCGCGCCGGCGGTGAGCGTTCCGGCCTGCAGAAAACGGCGTCTTGAAAACATTGATCCTCCGGGCACCCGGGAATGGCCATTATAGGGGTCTTCGATAGGCGACTCTGATTTCCAATTGGCAGACAGCGTTGAAAAATTGAAAATGAGGCATTGATGGACACAGGTTTTCAATGTGCCGGCTGTGGCGAGTGGAATCAGACAGCGGTGGACGAGTCCGCGGGCCGCTCCCAGTCTTACGTGGAGGATTGTCAGGTGTGCTGCAAACCGAATGTCCTGCGCATCCACTTCGACCCGCTGGACCAGGAATTTGTGATTACCACGCAGTTGGAATAGGTATAGTAGCTCCGAAGGCAACGCCAACTTCGAGGAACGAGACTTCGACAGACAAGGATGAACTCGATGGCCACAGGTTACAGCGCGCATGGACGAATGGTTGCTCACAACATGGTGACCACACAATTCGAACTTGACGGATTTCGTGTAACTCGCACTCTGGGAGTCGTGCGCGGTATCGTCGTACGCTCGCGCTCAATTTTCGGAACCATTGGCGCCAGCCTCCAAACCATCCTCGGCGGCAACATTACTCTGCTAACCAATCTTTGCGAGAAAACTCGCGCCGAGGCCTTTGACCTGATGCTGCAGCACGCGGCTGAACTGGGTGGAAATGCCGTAGTCGGTGCTCGCTACGACGCGACTGAAGTGATGCAAGGAGTGACCGAAGTGCTCGCTTACGGGACTGCGGTAGTGGTGGAGCCCAGCAGGTAAGGAGCCGTCCTACACAGTGTGTGGTGGGTCGGAGACCCGTGTCCACACAACCTGCGCCTATCCCAGCAGCTTCTCCAGCGCCTTCTGCCGATAAGTGAACGTCCGCTGCAACTGGCGGCTCACGAAAAACCTTTGCGCCAGCTCACCTAGCCAGCCGAATCCCACGTCAAAGTCGATCACATCGCGCACCACGGTACCGTTTACCCCATTCCTGGTTTCTGCAAGAAGCTCGTGGCGATGGTGGAAGCTCTTGAACGGCCCTTTCTTTTGCACGTCAGCGAAGTGGTGGTTCCACTCGAATTCGGTAATTGCCGCGGTCCACCGGGCACGAAGCGGGAGGAAGGGAACTATGCGGAACGAAGTTACGAGCTCTGAACCAACGCCAGCCAAAGGATTGCGATCCGTGATGCTCTCCTGCGCAGCCGGAATGCCTGGAGGCGGAACGATCCTTAACTCGACCAGTTCGGTTCCAAGCTCCGGAGGCATGATCCGGGACAGATTGCCGGGATTGGCAAAAAAGAGGAAGACACGCTCAATCGCAGCCGGCACCCACTGCTCGAACTGAGCGCGATGAGCCATCCAACCCCACCACCTCTACGAGCAGTGCTCCGTGGGGGGATTTTTCCACAGGATTTGCACCGCCGGGCAGATCTTCTGATCATGAGGTCAATCAGGTAATCGCCGAAGAACCAAGTCTCTAAACCCCACGGCTTGTGGTCATCTAGTCAGTTACCCACAAGATCTCGCGCTTTCTAAAAGCGAGCTTACCTCCGTCAGATGACCTATAACTTTCTCATTGACAACAAACGCTTTAGGCGTAGGATGTGGACAAATGTGGTAGAAAGTGGTCGAGACGGTTTAGTGGTCGTGGGCAATAGTTAGATTTTGAGAGGTGCCAGTGGATTTTGCAGCTGACCCCCTGAAAAACAGCCCGAACGAACCAGAAATGACCGGCATTTTGATCGCTTTTACCTCCCTCGCTGTGGCAGCACAAGTAAACAACAGATATTCAGCCCTAAGGGGCAGAGCATATGTTTCGCGGCAATCACCCAACCCGTGTGGACGAAAAAGGACGGCTCAAAGTCCCCGCGGAGTTCAAACGGGTGATCGACGAGAAGTACAACGCCCAATTTTACATCACCAGCCTGGATGGCAAGGTTGGCCAAGTGTATCCCT
>Ga0209068_10000633_pt1 | contig 18754 bp, 15 predicted proteins | sample ColStrG_CSR_2012_FD_187200 | JGI IMG/M metagenome (GOLD analysis project Ga0209068, IMG submission 187200) | Freshwater sediment microbial communities in response to fracking from Pennsylvania, USA - Cold Stream Run_MetaG_CSR_2012 (SPAdes)... | ecosystem: Environmental > Aquatic > Freshwater >... | reverse complement strand
GGCGCAGATGACCCAACTCCCCGAGGTCGTCATCATCCTCGACGACCTCCACCACCTTTCCAACGCCACCCTCATCGCCGATCTCGGCCGGCTCGTCGAAGTGCTCCCGCCCAACGTCCACATGGTGTTGTCGACCCGGGTGGATCTCCCGATCGCGTGGAGCCGCCATCGGGTGCGCCTTGATCTGAGTGAGATCCGCCAGGTCGACCTGGCCTTCGATGAGGCCGACTCCACCGAACTTCTCGAACAGATCACCGGTCTGCGTCTCGGTCCCGACACCGTGACCGCCCTGGTCAACCGCACCGAGGGATGGGCGGCGGGGCTGCAACTGGCCGGGATGACCCTCAGGCTTCACCCTGACCCCGATGAATTCGTGACCCATTTCAGCGGAAGCGACCGATTGATCGCCGACTACCTCGGCGAAGAGGTGCTCCAGGCCCAACCGGAGGGGCGCCGCCGGTTCCTCCTTCAGATCTCCGTGCTGGACCAGATGTGTGCCGGCCTCGTCGGCCACCTAACGGGCGAATCGAGCCCTCAGCTGGTCCTCGAGGAGCTGGAACGGCAGTCGATGTTTCTCGTGCCGCTGGACACCCACCGCGAGTGGTTCCGCTTCCACCATCTCTTCCGCGACCTGCTCCGCTTCCAACTGCGGGCGCAGGATCCGGAGGCTGAGGAACATCTCTTGGCACGCGCTGCGACCTGGCATCTCGAGCGTGGCGAACCTGGCCCCGCCGTCGAGTATCTGTTGCAGGCCAGGGATTGGGACGGCGCGCTCGAAGTGATCCTGGCCGAAGGCTCCGAGGTCTACGAGAAGGGCGAGATGGCGACGGTGATCCGTTGGATCGACCGGGTGCCGGAGACGGTCCGGCGGGGCCGACAGGACGTCGGGCTCCTCCTCGGTGCCCTCCAACTCAGCGACGGCCGGGCAACCGCGGCGGGGGACACCCTGCGGAGGATCTCCGCTGACCCGAAGGCGTCGCCGGGCGAGCGGGCCTGTGCTCTGGCGGTCCTCGCCGCCTCGACACAGTGGTCGGCTCGGCCCGACATCTCGGTGACCACGGCCGAGCGCGCTCTCGCCCTGCTGGCCGAGGTCGACGCCGCCCAGATCCCGATGGTGATGGGCCTGTCCGACGCCCAGTCCCTGGAGACGCTGGTCATGGTCTCCGGCGGGCGGGCGCACTTCCTCTCCGGCGACCTCGAGGCGGCCCGGGACTGGCTCGAACGGGGCCTGGCCAGCGCGGGAGCGGCCTATTCGCTGTGGAGGGTGCACGGCCTCGGTTCCATGGCACTCCTCGATGCGTGGACCGGCAACCTGGAACGGGCCGACGCGGGCATCGTGCAGGCGTTCGCGCTTGCCCAGGAAACCGGGCGGTTGGCCCATCCTTCCATTGCCGACGCTCACCTGGCCCGGGCCCTGTGCTCTCTCGAGCGTGGCCAGCCGCGACGCGCTGCCCTCTCCCTGCACGAGGGCACGGTGAGGGCCGAAGCCAATCAGCGCACGCAGCTGTCCTGGATCGCTCGCTTCGGGCATGCCGCCTTTCAGGCTGCCGATGGCAAGACGGAGGCGGCGTCAGCCACGATCCGACAGTCGCGGAGCGTCCTCGGCGCACCTCCACCGCCGGTCGTCGCCGACCGCCTCCTGGCCCTCAGCGGCCGACTGCTGCGCCTCGGCGGGTCGCCCGAGCAGGCGCTGCGTGCCACCGAAGACCGCGCCATTCACTCGCCTTCACTGACCAACGAGCGCACCGCCGCGGCCCTGACACTGGGTCGCCCGGACCTGGCCCGCAAGATCATCGACGGGTCCCCATCGACCACCGGATCGACCGCGCCCTTGGCCGCGGTCGAGCGACTGCTCCTGCTGGCTTGGATGGCCGACACCGAGGGCTCCAACGATGCGGCTCGAACCCACCTGATCGAGGCGCTGGCGGTGGCCGAACGGCATTCGCTGATCGAGGTGTTCGTGCGGGTGGGTCCCACGGCGGTGCAGATGGTGTCGGCACTGGTGGGCTCACCCCGGGTCTTCCGCAACCTCATCCTCGAACGGGCGCGGGAGGCATACGCCCCCCCGCCCGGGAGCGCGCTGGTCGATCCTCTGACCGACCGCGAGCTCGAGATCCTCTCGTACCTGCCGAGCCGCCTCACCAACATCGAGCTGGCCGGCCACTGCTATGTGTCGGTCAACACCATCAAGACCCACATGGCCCACATCTACCGCAAGCTCGGTGTCGCCAATCGCAACGGTGCCATCACCCGTGCCCGGCAGATCGGGCTGTTGTAGGAGCCCCACCGCCGGTGCCCGACACGCCGGAGCCGACCATGGCCGCTCCGGCCCGAATCACCCGCGTAGGGTGATGATCCGGCGCACGGTGGATGGGAACATGGCCGGTGCCCGTCAATGCGGAGGCGGCACACTCTCTACGCCTGCTGGGAGGCACTCATGGAAGAACGTGGTGGAGGTTGGCTTCTCTTTGCCGGGATCGCGCTGCTGTTGGCCGGTGTCATGCGGATCTTCGATGCCATCTGGGCGTTCAGCTACCACGGTGTCCTCCCGGCCAACCTCGAGGGCGCCATCTTCGGGCACAGCCTGAAGACGTACGGCTGGGTCTACCTGGTGGTCGGTGTGATCCTCATCCTCTCCGGCCTGGGGGTGATGGCCCGCTCGCAGGGTGCCCGTTGGATCGGGATCTTCGCCGCCGCCGTCGGGGGCATCAGCGCCATCTGGTGGATGCCCTTCTACCCGATCTGGGCATTGACCTACATCGGGATCTGCTTCTTCGTGATCTACGGGCTGGCCGCCCATGGTGAGCGGGAGCCGGCAGTCTGATCCACGTGTCCTGATGTCGAGGGCCGGTGAGGGGAATCCCCCACCGACCGTCGGTGCCCGGCGCAGCAACACGGGGAGGCCGACCCCGGAGTCCGTCCTCCCCTGCGCAGGCACACGGTACCCTGGCCACGGTGTGCCTCCTCGTATTCGCCTGGCAGACCGAGCCCGGCTCCTCCTTGGTGGTGGCCGCCAATCGCGACGAACGCCTGGATCGACCGGCCCACGCGCTGTGTGTGCTGCGGGACCGCGATCCGAGAGTGCTCGGCGGTCGGGACGATCTCGCCGGCGGCACCTGGTTGGCCGTCAACGAGCAGGGGGTGGTGGCGGGCCTCACCAACCGCCCTTCCCCCGGCGGGCGCGACCCGACCAAACGCTCCCGAGGCGAGCTGCCCTTGATGGTGGCCGCCGAGCGGAGCGCCGCCGACGGCGTCGCCGAATTGAGCCGGAGGGTCCGTCCCGGCGAGTACAACCCGGCGTGGCTCCTGGTCGGGGACCGGCGCTCCCTCTACTACGTCGAGCTGACCCTCGATCGGGAGCCTTCGATCCGGCAGCTCGGACCCGGCATCCACGTGCTCGAGAACACCGCCATCGGCGAGCCGTCCCCCAAGGTCGACAGGGTCCGCAGCCTGCTGGTGGCGGCGAGCGCGACCGGTCCTTCGCTCTGGGCGGCGTTGCCCACCGTCCTGGCTGATCACACCGTGCCGGTCGGCGGGGCCGGAACAGCGCCCGGGAGCGACCACCCCGTACGACCGTCGGCCACCCTGGCGGCTTGCGTGCACACCGACGACTACGGCACCCGCTCCGCCGCCCTGGTGCGGGTCCCATCAGACCCCGACAGCCGGCCCGACATGCTGGTGGCCGACGGGCCGTCCTGTGTGACCTCCTTCGTCGACGTCAGCGACCGTTGGACTTGACCCCGGGGAGGGCCGTCGATTCCGGGACGAGGATCCGTCCCGGAATTCGAGGTCCGCTCAGTCGCCGGCCTTTAGGAGCTGCTTGATCCCGTCCTCGATGCCACGGCAGAGGACATCGACGTCGGCGGTGGTGTCGTAGTCACCGGTCACCCCGAAGTTGACTTCGCCGTCGTAAGAGAAAATGGCAATGCCGATCCGGACCTGTCCGGCGAGCGGCACGTAGGGGAAGGCCTTCAACATGCGCCGACCGCACACGTAGAGCCGAAGCTGAGGCCCGGGCACATTCGTGGTCACCGTGTTCACATTGCGCTGGGGCAGATGGCTGGAGAGCCGGGTCCCCAGGGCCAGCAGCATGGGCGGGGCAAACCCCGACATCGAGGTGAGGGCCTCGCCGGCCACCGCCTGCTTTGACTCCTTCAACCCCGCCATCTGCGAGCTGACCGCACCCAGTCGCTCGGCCGGATCGGCGATCGACACCGGGAGCTCGGCGAACATGGCAGACACCTTGTTCTGCAGGGTCCCGTCGCCCACGGCGCGGCCCCGGTCGTCGCGGGGTCGTACCGACACCGGCACCAGGGAGCGCACCACCCGGTCCACGGACTCGCCCCGGGCCAGCAGCAGCTCGCGGAATCCGTTGGTGATGGCCGCCAGCACCACGTCGTTGAAGGTCCCACCCAGCCCCTTGCGGATGGCCTTGATGTCAGCCACGGTGGTGGAGGCCCACGCATACCGGATGTGCGGGCCGATGGGGCCGTTGAGGCTCGAGGCCGGCGGCCGGCGGACCAGACCGGTCATGGCCGACAGACCCTTCAGCACCTCGCGCAACTGCCCGACCGCCTGTCGGGGCACGGCGGCCGCCGAGCGCACGGCCTGTACCTGCTCGTAGGGGCTGCTGAGCAATTCGATGGAGGCCTGGGAGGCCAACCGCAAGCCCGAGGGCGCCGGCTCGGGGAGCCATTCGATCGGGAGCGGGGTCACCGGGTCCGGGGACAGATCCATGATAAGGGCCAACAGGTCGGTACCCGACACGCCGTCCACCATGGCGTGGTGGGTCTTGGCCAGGATGGCCCAGTGGCCGTCTTCCAGTCCCTGCACCACCCAGATCTCCCACAGCGGCTTGGCGCGATCGAGGGCCTGGGACATGACCCGTCCGACGAGCTTCCGGAGCTCGGCCTCACCCCCCGGAGCCGGAAGGGCGGTGTGGCGCAGGTGGTACTCGATGTTGAAGTGGGGGTCGTCCACCCACACCGGCCGGCCGAGCTCCAGGGGCACGTGCCGCACCACACGACGGTAGCGCGGGACCAACGCCAGCTTGCTCTCGATCATGGCCATGATGTCGGCAAAGGGCGGCTGCGGCCCCTCGAAGATCCCCACCGATGCGATGTGCATGTGACCCACATCGTTCTCCAGGTGCAGGAAGGTCGAATCGAGCGGACTCATCCGATCAATGCCCATGGCACACAACCTCCCGGCCCGTTCTTCCTTCGCCGCCGAGACTACTACCGTCCCCATTGTCCGAACCGGGGGGCGCAGGCCCGATCAGCAGGAGCGGCGCCGGATCAGCCGATGGGAACGGCGCCGGCCCGGTCGGTGAGGGACTCGGGAATTGCCCCCTCCTCGATCCGTTGGATGGTCTCCCGGTAGGCGGCCGCGCTGACACTGCGGGACCTGGCACTGTTCATCGGCTGCAGCCCCATCGCTCTCATCGAGTCGCCGGCGGGCTCCAGGCGGACCACGGTCGCGCCCAGGCGCTCGAGGCGGGCCGCTTCCCGGTCGAGACGCCGTCGGGCCGCCCACCGCAGCAGTGCGTCCGGAGACCCGAGCGGGACGGAGGCAGCCGACATCGGGGCCACCACGACCACCACGTCGGGCTCCACGGTCCGCAGCGCATCGGCGTTGGTGCTCGAGTGGACCCCGCCGTCGAAGTACTGGACGCCTCCGATGGTGACCGGGGCGAAGTAGCCGGGTATGGCACAGGAGGCCAGAACGGCGGCGGCCAGCGACGCGGGCGGCGAGCCGTCCCGCCCGAACACCACCCGGGCGCCGTCGGACCGACGGGAGGCGCAGATCCAGAGATCCTCGGGCCACTGGTCCCCCACCATCTCGTGGAGGGGGGCGGCGCGGTCGGTGAGATCGATCAGGCCGGACGGGAGCATGGTCATGGCCGCCACCTCGGGCCGGAACGCCCAAGGGCGGCGGGCCGTCCGGGCCAGGAGGGCTCGGGACGGCGGGCGCCACGGCCTCAGCCAGGCACCCGGCGGCGGCGAGGGGAGGTCGGAGGCATCGGGCAGTATCTGCTGCACCAGTGAGGCGCTCTCGCTCGAGAGGGGTGACCCGGTGGCGATGGCAGCCAGGTCCGAGGCGGCTACTCCGAGACGGAGGAGGGTGCCCGTGACCGACCCGGCCGACGAGCCGACGACGACGGCCGCCGACCTCGGGTCCCATCCAAATTCACGGTGGAGCGCCGCCAGCACGCCGGCATGGTACGCCTGTCCGACCACGCCGCCGGCGCCGAGCACCAAGCCGACGCTGGTCCTCGATGGCGCCCCCCGCGTCCAGGTCACGTCCGGATCCGACCCATCCCTCGCGCTCTGCATCGACTCCCCCAATGCATCGACTCCCCCAATGCCACTCGTGGGACCAAGCGTAGCGGTCCGGCCCTGGCGACGGTGCTGACCGGCGGTGCCGGCCGGCGGTCAGGGTTGCGGCGACCGCTCGCGTTCGACACGTCGCGAGATCGGGTCGAAGGCATAGTAGACCGCCAATGCGCCGTGGAAGGCCAGGCAGACATACGGCTTGAATATCAGTGCCACCCCGACCGAGGCGAGATAGACGACCGTGCCGGCGGTGAAGAGAACGGTGGAGGTGGCCCGCTCCGATTCGGGGAAGTCCGGCGACAGCAGGCGCCGGCCGACCGAGGCATACAGCCAGAGGAGGGACCACATGCAGGCGTTGACGAACATCGTGGCGCTGTAGAAGACGGCGGCGGTCCTGGCACCCTGCCCCTGTCGCAGCGCTTCACCGAACACCTCCGTCGGATACGGGATGAACACGATGGTCATCAGCAGCAGGAGGTTGCAGTAGAACATCCCGCGGTCGAACCGTTCGAGGTGGGTGAAGACCGTGTGGTGGTTCACCCACATGATGCCGATCACCAGGAAGCTGACCACGTAGGCGGCGAGCGAGGGCCACCGCGACGCCAGTTGGCTGGCGAGCTCCTTGTAGTCGGAGGGCTGGGCGATGGTCAGCACCAGCAGGGTGATGGCGATGGCGAAGACGCCGTCGCTGAACGCCTCGACGCGGGATTTGTTCACCCGGGCCCCGCGGCGTGACCAGGAGGGGCCGGGCCAGCGGTTGACGGTCGACCGGCCACAGACGGCTGTCTACCACCCGCGGGGATGCCGGTGGACGGACGGCCTCGGAAGGGCCGCCACCGCCGCCCCGGGCCCCGGCGCCGGTGCCCGTCGGGCCACGGGAGCCATTCGGTCGTAGGCTCGCCCACGGCAGGGTGGGGCGGCCGGGACGAACCCTTCGGCCCATCCGCCGTTCTCATCCCTGCCCGGTGCCGGACGCCGCCCCGCCCGGGCGATGCACTCCGCCATCCCGATCCCGAGGAGCCCAGCCCATGACCACCGACCTCGATGAGATCGCTCCCGGCATCTATCGGCTGTCCACCCTGGTGCCCGACATCGGCCCCGACGGCTTCACGTTCAACCAGTTCCTGGTGGACGACGAGGAGCCGCTGCTCTTCCACACCGGCCACCGCTCGATGTTTCCTTCGGTCGTCGAGGCCATCGAGCGCGTCATGCCGGTGGGACGCCTGCGCTGGATAACGTTCGGCCACGTGGAATCGGACGAATGCGGGGCCATGAACCAGTTCCTGGCAGCCGCACCCGATGCCCAGGTGGCCCACGGTGGCCTCGGGTGCCTGGTGTCGCTCAACGAGATGGCCGACCGTCCTCCCCGTCCCCTGGCCGACGGCGAGGTCCTCGAACTGGGAGCGAAGCGGGTACGGCACATCGACACTCCCCATGTCCCCCATGCATGGGAGGCCCGGGTCCTGTACGAGGAGACCACCGGCACCCTTCTGTGCGGCGACCTGTTCACCCACCTGGGCCACGGGCCCGCGCTCACAACCGGTGACATCGTCGGTCCGGCCATGGAGGCGGAGGCGATGTTCCGCAGCACCTCGCTCGCCCCCGACACCTCAGCTGTCATGCGGCGCCTGGGGGAATTGGCGCCGACGACGCTGGCCCTGATGCACGGCTCGTCCTTCAGCGGCGACGGCGCCCGGGCGCTCAACGATCTGGCGGACAGCTACGAGTCGGTGTACCTCACGCCGTCCTGACGGGCGCGGGCGCGGGCCCGCGCCGCCCCCATGCCTGCCAGCCACCGCCAGCCGAGCATCGCCGCTCCCAGGAACGCCAGTGCCACGATCACGAAGGCGACGGCGGTCCCCTGGCCGGCCGCCACCCGGAGCGCCATTCCCACCCCCACGCAGGAGATCCAGACCACCACCCCGACCGGAACCACGACGCCGGGCCTCCGCCAGGCCCGTCCCGCGGCCCAGCCGAGGGCTGCTCCGGCCAGGAACGGCCACGCCGTTCCGGCCACCCCGGTCACCGTGACCCCGTGGGCGTGCGACGACCTCCCGACGGCCACGAAGGCGAGGATGCAGGCGACGTCCAGCGTCCCCGCCACCACCACGCCGAGCCGGTGGCCCGGGTCGGCCGGTCCGGGAGGCAAGGGACGTCTCAGTGGCGGAGGGCAGGGTGGCGCCGGGCCAACAGCGGGACCAGCACACCCCGTGGGGACAGCCACGCGGCCGCGGCCGAGATCCGATTGGCCGTCCCGGGGATGACGACCGCCCGGTTGGCGTCCATTCCGGACACCGCCGCCCTGGCCACCTCTCCGGCCGGCACCCACATGATGCTCGGCAGGGCGGCGGCGTCGGCGTCGGAGATCCCGGCCGCCCGGGCGAAGCCGGTCTCGACCGGGCCGGGGCAGAGCACGGTCACGGTCACCCCGGTCGGTCGCAGCTCGCCGCGGAGGGCGTGGCTGTAGGAGAGGACGAAGGCCTTGCTGGCTCCGTAGCCGGCCTGTCCGGGGATCGGTTGGAAGGCGGCTGTCGAGGCTACGTTGAGCACCGCTCCGCTGCGGCGCTCGACCATCCCGGGCAGGAACAGGGAGCAGAGGTGGACCACCGCTTCGACATCCGTGCGCACCATGGCCAGCTCCCGGGCCGGATCCGACCGGTGGACGGGTCCCACGGTGGACAGCCCCGCGTTGTTGACCAGTACGTTGACGGCCAGGCAGCGGGCTTCGACCTCGGTGGCGATGGCGGTGCGAGCGGCCTCGTCGGTCAGGTCGGCCACGATCACCTCGGCCCGGACCCCGTGCACCGACGTCAGCTTCGCGGCCAGGTCCCGGAGCTTCGAGCCGCTCCGGGCCACCAGGGTGACACCCAGGCCGCGACCGGCCAGCCGGCGGGCGATCTCCGACCCGATCCCGGACGACGCTCCGGTCACCAGGCATGTCCGATCGGGGTCCGGGGCGGGGAGTGTCATGTACCGAGCGTAGGTCCCGGGCGCGCTCAGACGCGATCCGAGGTGGAGTAGACGGCGCGGGCGCGATAGCGGAGCGGCCTCTCGGCCAGCTCTTCGAGGTAGTGGGCCACCCAGCCGGCGACCCGGGCCACGGCGAACAGGGTCCGCCCGGCATCGGGCGCCATGCCCGTGGCCCAGGTGATGGCGGCCAGGGCCAAGTCGACGTTGGGCAGCGGGACGGCGTGGTCGGCGGCCACCTCGGTGACCGACCGGACCAGCGCCACGTGCTCGGCGGGGGCGAGCCGTCCGAACAGCTCCCACAGCACCGTGAAACGGGGGTCGCCCGTCTTGTAGACGGTGTGGCCGAAGCCCGGTAGCAGGCCCTGCCACCGGAGCGTGTCGTCGAGCGCCCGTTCGACGCCGTCGCGTTCCGCCGCCACGAGCATGGAATAGGCCAACTGGCTGGCCCCACCGTGGAGGGGCCCGGCCAGCGTGCCCAGACCGGCCAGCAGCGCGTCACCGATGTCGGCACGGGTGGAGGCCGCCACCCTCACCGCCACCGTCGAGGTGGCCAGCTCGTGGTCGGCCAGCAGCACCAGTGCGGCGTTGATGCCCCGGACGAGATCCTCGGTGGGGGCCGGGCTCAAACGTCCCGCCAGCCGCTCGGCCATCGAGTCGTGCCGGGTCCGTCCGGCCACCACGAGGCGGGCGGGGGGAGCGTCCCGACCGCCCGTCCGATCCCGATGCGACGGGGCCAGGGCCGCCACCATCGAGGCCGCCGCCCCCCGCGCGGCACGGGTGACCGACTCGGGCCGAAGATCGGCCCGAAGCGAATTGTGGGCACCGGCCATCACCACCGCCCAGCGCATCCGGTCCGAAGATCCGACCTCGGGCGGGCGACCCAGCGGAAGGGCCGCCCATGGCGGAACCTCCACCCCGGTGGCGCCGGCACCGACGGAACCGTGGCCGGGGAGGCCCGGCGGCCGGTACCTGCCCCCCGGAGCCGAGTCATCCGGAGCCGAGTCCTCCGCAGCCGAGTCCTCCGGAGTCACGCTCCACAGCCACTCGGCCACCTCCTCGAACGAAGCCTCGTTGGCCAGTTCGGTGGCCCGGCGCCCCCGGTAGATGGGCCCCTCGTCGGTGAGTTGGGTGATCCCGGTGGTGATGGTGACCATGCGGGTCTCGACCGTCTTGCCCTGGCGCGACCGCCGGGCCAAGCGCTCCACCTCGTCCATGTCGAACAGGCTCCGACGACCGGAAGGGGCAGGATGGGACGCCAGCTGGCCGCGACTCACGTAGGCGTAGAGGGTGGTCACCTTCACCCCGAGCCGCCGCGCCGCCTCCTCGCTCTCCAACATCCGGGCCATCGGTGCCAATCCTAGGTCCTGGCAAACATTGACTTGATCAACATTTACAGACCGCCGATCCGGGGCCAGACTGAAGGGAGCAACCGAGTCGGACGGGCCGGCAACCGGCCGCCCGAGCCAAGGAGGGCCGATGGCCACCGCAGTCCAGGAACTGATGTCGTCTCCGCCGGTGACCTGTGCCGCCGACGCCACCCTGGCCGAGGCCACCTCGCTGATGGACGACCGTCGGATCGGTTCGGTGGTGGTCACCGACGACAGGGGCATCCTCGGGATCCTGACCGAACGGGACCTGCTCCGGGCCGGAGCCGCCCGGGTCGATCCGCGCCACGAGCCGGTACGGGGCTGGATGACGGCCGACCCCGACGTGCTCGGGATCGACGACGAGGTCGGCGCAGCCTGGTCGGGCCTGGCCCACCACCACTACCGACACCTCCCGGTCGTCGGGGAGGACGGCCTGGTGGGGGTGGTCTCCATCCGGGACCTCCTGACCGTGGCCCAGATCCGACCGGCCGGCGAGTCCGGCATCGACGTCCCCCGGGGGCTCGAGGGCGTGGTGGCGGCGGAGACCTCGGTCGGGGACGTCCGGGGCACCGAGGGGTTCTTCCACTACCGCCAGTACTCGGCCGTCGACCTGGCGGCCCGGCGGTCGCTCGAAGACGTGTGGCAGCTGCTGTTCGACGGCGAACTCCCCGATCGGACGGCCGCCTCCCGGTTCGCCACCGAGGTGGCCGGGCTGCGGGCGCTCCCCGAGGGCCTGTCCGCGCTGCTTCCGTCGCTGGCCGCCATGGGCACCCCGCTGGACGCCTTCCGGACCGCGGTCTCGGTCCTCGGGTCCGAATCGGGCTGGCAGCCGAGCCTCGACATCGACCACGCCGCCCTGCGTTCCCAGGCACTACGGCTCTGCGCCGTGGCTCCGACCATCCTCACCGCCATCTTCCGTCTGCGGCAGGGCGCGCAACCGATCGCCCCTCGTCCCGACCTGTCCCATGCCGCCAACTACCTGTGGATGCTCTCGGGTACGGAGGCGCCTGCCGCTCACGTGCGGGCCGTCGAGCAGTACCTGGTGCTCACCATCGACCACGGTTTCAACGCCTCCACGTTTGCCGCCCGGGTCATCGCCTCGACCGGCGCCGACCTGGCCGCCTCCGTCGGAGGAGCGATCGGAGCGCTGTCGGGGCCCCTCCATGGCGGCGCTCCCAGCCGGGCCCTCGACATGCTCGATGCCATCGGCACCCCCGACCGGGCGCAGGCCTGGATCCGCCGGGCGGTGACCGGCGGCGACCGGATCATGGGCTTCGGCCACCGTGTCTACAAGACGGACGACCCCCGCTCGATCTTCCTCCGCGACGTGGCGAGGGCCCTCGGCGGCGAACTGGTGGACTTCGCCGAGCAGGTGGAGCGGGTCACGGTCGAGGCGCTGGCCGAGCTGAAGCCCGGTCGCCGGCTCTACGCCAACGTCGAGTTCTTCGCCGGGGTGGTGATGCACACCTGTGGCATCCCCCGCGAGATGTTCACCCCGACCTTCGCCACCAGCCGGACCATCGGCTGGGCCACGCACGTCATGGAGCAGGCCGCCGACAATCGGCTGATCAGGCCGGCCGCCCGCTACGTCGGCCCCCCACCGCCGCAACCGGTCCCTGCGCCCTGAGCGCGGCGGGATCCGGAATCAGCCCGCCTCCCGATCGGTCGGGGTGGCGCCCAGCACGGCGACGGGGTGCTCCTCGACCCACTGCAGGTGCAATTCCCGCCGGGCGATCCTCCAGCCCGCGGCGGTGCGTTGATAGTCATCGCGGTAGCGGATGAACCACACGGAGTCGGTCCCGGCGGGTCGGTCCCCGACCGCCCCTCCGGCGCCTTCGGCGTCTTCGGCTCCTTCGGCTCCTTCGGCTCCTTCGGCGCCGGTGACATGGTGAGCGACGCAGGCCACCTGCCCGGAGGCCAGGTCCCCGGCGACGACGTAGCGATGGTTGGAGACCTGGTGGAAGGTCCGCTGGTAGCGGCGGAGCCCGTCGGGCAGCCGCCGGATGGCGTCGTGGCCACGACGGGCGATCACCGGGCGCAGGTCTCCGGGGTAGTCCGGCACCATCAGCACGCCGTCGGGCACGAACAGGGCGGCCAGCATGGTCCCGTCGCACCGGTCCACGGCCGCGGCGTAGCCGGTCGACAGCGAGCGGAGCTCCGCCTCGTCGACCCCGTCGCCGGGTCGGGGCGGCGCAGGGTCGGTCATGGCCGATCGGTCGGGCGAAGGCCGAACCGCCCCGCGAATGCCGACATCTCGTCGTGGACCTGGGCCAGGTCCGCCGTCATGGATGTGGACACCACCAGGCGGACGGCCCCGGCCGCCTCGGCCCCGGCCACCTGCTCCTCGGTGGTCGTGGGCAGATAGCCCGAAAGGGTGAGCTCGATGCCGGTCGGGTCGCGTCCGGCGTCCGATGCCGACTCGCGCACCTGGGCCAGCCGGATGGCCAGGTCGCCTGCGGCCAGGCCCAGCGGCTGGAACCCGTCCCCGACTCGTCCGGCCCGCCTCGCCGCGGCCTCACTGTGCCCGCCGATGTGGATGGGGACACCCCCGGGCCGTGCGGGCTTGGGGAACGAGTGTGCGTGGTGGAACGAGCAGAACTCGCCGTCGAAGTGGGCGCCTTCGGGACCCGAGTCGGCCCACAGGACGCGCATGGCCGCGATGGTTTCGTCGGTGCGGCGACCCCGTGTCCGCGGGTCGGCTCCAGTGGCCCGCAACTCCTCGTCCATCCACCCGACGCCCACGCACAGCCGGACACGGCCACCGGAGAGGACGTCGACCGTGGCGACCCGCTTGGCCAGGATGACCGCCTGGTGGTTGGGGAGCACCAGAACCCCGGTGGCCAGCGTGATCCGCTCGGTGACCCCGGCCAGGAAGGCCATGACCTCGATGGGATCGGGGATCCGGCAGTCATCGGGCAACGGCATCTTCCCCGAGGAGGCGTAGGGATACACGCTCTCGTAGTCCGACACCACCACCGCATGCTCGACCAGCACCACCGATTCGAAGCCGCACCCCTCGGCGTGCCGGGCGAACGACGCCATCCACTCCGGGTCGGCGGAGACCCCGAGACGGACCGGCGGAATGATCCCGAACTGCATAGGGCTGCTCACTTTCGTCGTGTCCCGGGGCAGGTGCACCGGAGGTGCAGCCGGAGCCGGTCCGAGCGTAAGCGTGGGCAGGGCGCGGCGCCAACGCCCACGATGGGCTGACGTCCTCGCCGGCCGGGGTCTCACTAGTGTGTGCGGGTGCCCATCGACAGCGAAGCCGGGGTCAGCGGCCCGACCCCGGCCAACGCTTTCCCTGCGCCAAGGCCCTGAGTGCCGATGGCCGAGCCACGACCGGAGCCGCCCGGCGAACCGCCCGGTGAACTGACGGTGGAGCCGCCCGGTGAACTGACGGTGGAGCCGGCCGGCGAGCCGTCGGCGTCGACCGGGGAGCCGGCGGCGGGCGCGGCCGGGAGGCCGGCCGGACCACCCGGTCCCCACCGGCACTCCGCGCCGATCCGCCTGAACCGGCGTGGATTCATCGCGGTGGGCGCGGTCGGGACAGCGATAACGGCCGCCGCCGCCGCCGGCATCGTCGAGGCGACATCCTCCGGCAATGGCCAGGGGCGAGAGGCCACCACCCCGGGGACCCACCGGTCGACGTCGCGCCGGGGGGATCCGTCCGCCCCGCGTGCCGCCACCACCCTGGCTGACGGGGTCGTCATCCCTACCTCCGCGGCCATCGTGGCGGAGAATGCCAGGACCGGCCACGCCTGGTGGGTCACCACTCCCCAGCAGGCCGGTGACATCGAGGGCTACGCCAGCCAGGTCAGCGCGGTGCGCGGCGACACGGTCACCCTGTTCGTCAGCACGAAGGCCTCCCAGTTCCATGTCGAGGCGTACCGGATGGGCTACTACCAGGGGATCGGGGGACGTCTGATCTGGCAGTCGGCAGAGGTGCGCGGCATCCGCCAGGCTCCCCCCCGGCTCATCCACCCCACCAACACCATCGAGTGCCAGTGGACTCCCTCGTTGACCGTGACCATCGACGCTCACTGGCCGCCCGGCACCTACCTCCTGAAACTGGTCGGTGCCACCAACGAGCAACAGTTCATCCCGCTCTGCGTGCGGGACGATGCCTCACGGGCGGCCATCGTCATCCAACAGAGCGTCACCACCTGGCAGGCCTACAACCGCTGGGGCGGCTACAGCCTCTACTACGGCAACCACAACGGGGCGCTGTCCTTCACCCACGCCCCTGCCGGGGGGACCTACGACGACCGGGCCCGGATCGTCTCGTTCGACCGGCCCTACGACCACGACTGGGCCACCGGCGCGGCCGACTACATCGGCAACGAGTTCCCGGTGGTCTACCAGGCCGAGCGGCTGGGCCTCGACGTCACCTACTGGACCGACCTCGACCTCCACGCCCGGCCGAACCTCCTGACCAGGCACAAGGCGATGGTCAGCCTGGGCCACGACGAGTACTGGTCGTCCCCGATGCGGGATGGCGCAGCGCTGGCCCTGGCCGGCGGGGTCAACCTCGCCTTTCTGGGTGCCAACGCCTGCTTCCGGCAGATCCGCCTCGAACCGTCGCCCCTGGGGCCCGACCGGCACCAGGTGTGTTACAAGTCGGCGGCCGAGGACCCTATGACCGGCCGGAACGACGCCCTGGTCACGGTCAATTGGCCGCAACCACCGGTGTCCCGCCCCGAGGCGGAACTGATCGGCAGCACCTACCAGGACATCGAGGCGTCGGCCGACATGGTGGTCACCGATCCATCCTCGTGGGTGGTGGCCGGGACAGGTCTCACCCCGAACAAGGCTCTTCCCAGGGTGGTCCAGGGGGAGTTCGACCGCTACGTGCCCGGCGGAGGCGGCCCGGTCAACCTGGACGTGATCGCCCATTCCATCGTGCCCAATCGAAGCAACAACTACTCCGATGTCACCTGGTATACCGTCGCCGGCGGCGGCGGCGTCTTCGCTACCGGCAACGCCTCGTGGGTCGGAGCCCTCTCCGACAGCACGCTGGTTCCCCCCAACCTGGTGCCGGATCCGATCCCGGGGGTGACGGCGCCCCTGCTGCGGATCATGGAGAACGTGTACTCGGTGATCGGATCGGGGCCGGCCTCCCTGAGCCGACCCTCGCAGGGCAACTGGAGGGCGGTCTATGCCCCCGGCTCCGTCTCGAGCATCGCGCCCAATACCAACAACGCTGCCTGACCGCCTCATCGGGGTTGGCTCGGCTGTCCCGGTCGGTCCCCGGTCCCAGGGGTTCGGGGCCCGGCCCCGCCTACCATGACCTGCATGACAGATCGGGGCGTCCACGCGTCGGGGTACCGGCGGTGGAGGACCGCGGCGTTCAAGGCCTTCGACCGCTTCGTCCCGACCGTCCCCCTCCGGCTTCTCCCTCCCCGCCAGACGGTGCGCACGACCTACCAGGTCATCCTCGATCGCGAGCCGGATCGGGCCGCCCGGGAGGAGTTCGAGCGGGGCCTGCTGACCGGGACCATCTCGAGGCACGGGCTGGCCGAGCATCTGATCCACTCCGAGGAGCTCCGCGCCTCGGTGCCGATCCGGAACATCCTGCTCTCGATGCACGTCAGCCGGAGCGAGTTCGTGCGGGGCATGCCCAGGGGCCGCCGCATCCTCGACCTCGGGGGCACCCATCAGGGCTACGACGACGGTGCCCTGGTCCACCTCGGCTATCCGTACCGGTTCGACCGGCTCCTGGTCGTGGACCTGCCGGCGGACGAACGCCACCAGATCTACCAGGGGGGAAGCGATGGCGGGACGGTGCAATCCGCCTTCGGCCCGGTCGAGTTCGCCTTCCACTCGATGACCGAATTGGATCGCTACGGGGACTCGAGCTTCGATCTCATCTACAGCGGCCAGAGCATCGAGCACATCACCGAAGACGAGGGTCGGCAGGTGTTCCGGGAGGCCCACCGGGTGCTGGCTCCCGGCGGATGGCTCTGCCTCGACACCCCGAACGGTCCCGTGTGGCGATTGCGGTCGGATGACCTGATGAACCCGGACCACAAGCTCGAGTACGGCGCCGATCAGCTCCGCTCGGTGTTGGAGGACTCGGGATTCCGGGTGCACGAGGCCAAAGGACTGAACTACATGGGGGAGGCGTTCGCCCGTGGTGAGTTCGACGAGGTCGAAGCCGGCGCCAACCCGGGGGTCTTCGCCGAGGCCGAGGCCTGCCTGCTGCTCGCCTTCGTCGCCAGGAAGCCGGCCGTCTGACCACCCCAAGGCGGCGGTCGGATCGCGGCAGCCCGGGACGCGAGGTCGCGTCCCGGGCCGGCGAAGGTACTCGAATTACCCTGCCCCTATCGGCGCGAAACCGGCCGGACTGTAGGGTGATCTTCGAGCCGTAGGGCCCGGATCACTCGCTGAGCGTGATGGGCTGGTCGTCGAGGGGGAGGTCGTCGACGTCGTCCAGCCCTCTCTCGGCCGGGCCGGCGGCGACCACGTTCTGAGCCGCCAGATGCTCACGGATCCGCTCGTCGACCTCGGCCATCAGCTGCGGGTTCTCGATCAGGAAGGTCTTGACGTTCTCACGGCCCTGCCCCAGCTGCTCCCCCTCATAGGTGAACCAGGCGCCGGACTTCTTGATGAACCCGAGTTCGACCCCGACATCGAGCAGCGAACCCTCGCGGCTGATGCCCTTGCCGAACGTGATGTCGAACTCCGCCTGCTTGAACGGTGGCGAGCACTTGTTCTTGACCACCTTCACCCGGGTCCGGTTGCCGACCTGGTCGGCACCGTCCTTGATGGTCTCGATGCGGCGGATGTCGAGCCGGACCGACGAGTAGAACTTGAGCGCCCGGCCCCCGGGGGTGACCTCGGGCGAACCGTACATGACGCCGATCTTCTCCCGGAGCTGGTTGATGAAGACGGCGATGGTCCGCGACTTCGACAGCGTGCCGGTCAGCTTGCGCAGCGCCTGGGACATCAGGCGGGCCTGGAGGCCGACATGGGTGTCCCCCATCTCCCCCTCGATCTCCGCACGCGGCGTCAGGGCGGCCACCGAGTCGATGACCAGCACATCGAGGGCCCCGGACCGGATCAGCATGTCGGAGATCTCCAGCGCCTGCTCGCCGGTGTCGGGCTGGGAGATCAGCAGGTCGTCGATGTTGACCCCGATGGCCTTGGCGTAGACCGGGTCCATGGCGTGCTCGGCGTCCACATAGGCGCAGATGCCCCCGTTGCGTTGGGCCTCGGCCACCACGTGCATGGCCAGCGTCGACTTCCCCGACGACTCGGGGCCGAAGATCTCCACGATCCGGCCACGCGGGAGGCCGCCGATGCCGAGGGCGAGGTCGAGGGCCAGCGCCCCCGTCGGGATGGCCTCGATGTTCATGTGGAGGTTCTCGCCCATCCGCATGATGGATCCCTTGCCGAACTGCTTCTCGATCTGACCCAGGGCCATGTCGAGTGCCTTGTCACGTTCCATGTCTCTCTGCTCTCCTCGGATGCTGTCGCTCACTTGGCGGTGCCGACCCTACGGAGGGGGTGTGACACCCGGCCGGGCCGGCCCGGATCGGGACCGATCACCCCGGATTGCTGCTGCACGACGAAAACCACTCTAGACCCGAACGCATGTTCGATGACGGATGGTCCCGATCCCGGATTCCCGCGCCGGACGACCTGTCCGGAACCACTCCCGATTCCCGACCCCGACGATCGGTCCGGGGACCACTCACCGCCCGATCCGTGCCTGAGTATCAACCCGCGGCCCGCTGCCGCCGAGTAGCCTGCCCCCTCAATGCCGGACCAGCAACCGCCATCCGAGCCCGGGTCGGGGGGCCCTCCGAACCGTGACGCCGGAGCGGCTGCCGACCCCGCCGTCCTCACCCGCCAACAGCTCCGCGAGCAGGGAAAGGCACGTAGGGACGGCGGCTCCCGCACCTGGTGGTACGTGCTCAGTGCCGCGGCGGTGATGGTCGTCGGAGTGGGCGTGGCCGTCCTGGTCACACAGGGGAACAAGGCCACCCCGGCCAGCATCCGGGCCACCCCGGTGACGGCCGCCCCGGCCCCCGCGCCACCCTGCCCGTTGACCGGGGCGCCGGCCCCGGGGGGCTCGGTGCC
>Ga0209068_10000632_pt1 | contig 18771 bp, 35 predicted proteins | sample ColStrG_CSR_2012_FD_187200 | JGI IMG/M metagenome (GOLD analysis project Ga0209068, IMG submission 187200) | Freshwater sediment microbial communities in response to fracking from Pennsylvania, USA - Cold Stream Run_MetaG_CSR_2012 (SPAdes)... | ecosystem: Environmental > Aquatic > Freshwater >... | reverse complement strand
ACTGCTTGGCCATATCTTCGGCCGTGTAGGGCTTGCGGCAGCGGCCGCACAACCACGCGAGGTCTTGAACGGGATCAGTCATCCATGGCCTTCTTTCGTTGGGTCCCAGCCCGCATGGTCCTGCGGACGATGATTCGGCTTGCCGCAAGTTGCGCACGGCCGCGGCGGTGGCGCCACTAGCCAACAACGGCCGCATGAAGCGCAGCGACTCACGTCTCCCCAGTTGTGCCGCGGCTCGGGCACTTCCGTGAGGCGCGTGAGATCCATGCCCCTCTCGACCAGCACCTTCTTGACCGCATCGTGGTTGCAACCGAGGCAGCCAGTGGGGAGCGGCTCAGGCTTCTTTGGCAGTACTTCTTCGATCTGCTGCAGCATGCTGTTCCAGCGAGCGCGCCAGAGCTCTCCAGCTCCAGGCTCGTGAGTGAGCACGTACCCGCGATCGAGCTCCTCCTTGATGGCAGCCTCGAGCTTCAAGAGCACGCGTGTCGTGAGCCGCTCCACACGCTCCTTCTCGAGACGCGCAATGTTCTCAACCAGCACCTCAACGCAGCGCGCGTCTTCATGTGCGAAGCCGCGAGTGTGCCCTTCAGGAACTGCGGTCTCGTAGAGGATGTGCGGATAGCCATCGCTCCGCTCTTCAGACACCAGCTCCGTCTGGCAGTGCGGGCACTTCTCGGTCTTCATAGACCCAGCCTCTTTCTACGCGCAGCACGCTTCTTCATCTTGGCGTTGACGATAGCGCGCTGCGACTTGGTGAGCAGAGCAGTCGCATTGTTTCGTTGTATCCGGAACTCATCGATCATGGCGCAGAGCTCTCGTTGAATGCGCCGAAGTCTCGAGCTCGTTGCGTCACGGCAACGCTCCATCGTATGCATCGGCATCTCGACGCCGAACTCTTTGTCGTGCTCTCGAGCGACACCAAACTGGTTCTCCTCTTGAAGCGGCGTCTCACAATACAAGCAGAGTTGGTAGAACTTCCCGTCAGCCATGTAGCCTCCAGGGTTCTTATCCCCGAGGCGCTCTACTTCTTCTTGGGATGCGAGACCACGTACATGACGATGAGCAGCGCGGAGACCCAGCCCGCGAGCAGACCAGCGCTGAAGCCGAAGAACAGCGCGATGTCGGTAGGGAGGTTCACTCGGGCTTCGGCTCGGGGCCGACATGGACGTGGATGCCGCCGTCCTCGAGGATCTTCACTTCAGCCTGCGTGCCGTCCTTGGCCAAGCGGCGCTTCATCTTGCGGTTGAACGCCGCCTGCGCGCGGCGCGTCTTGTTGTTCGGTCTGGGTGCAGGTGGGGCGCTCGCTTGTACAGCGGCTTGTTCTCGCGCCTGCTCGTCGAGCACGTTGTTCTGAAACAGAAGCGCTCGGAGTCGCATCGACTTCATGGGCCGATAGTACAACTACAACGAGCGCTGTCCAGAAGAAGAAGGCCGAGTGACCGGAGCTCGATGGTTCGTACCAAAAACGAGTGGCTTGCGCCGCGTGTAGGCTCCGGTCTGATGGCCTGCAGAGACCCTAGCGCCGTTCGGCGCCACCGTCCACTACAACTTGATCTTGCCCTTGGGCGTAGGCGCCATGACGGGCGCACCTTTGCCCGCGCGCGTATCCGGTGCAGGCTGTTGGGCCATGGTCACGCGCACGAACCCTCCACCGAACGGAGGCACGATGGCCGGTACAATCTCGAGTCGGCCCGTCAGACCGGTGCGGCCATCGATGTGACCGAAGAAGAGAATGGGGAGACCTTTGCTCGTGCCGGCGCCAAACGCCTCGCTCGAGAAGATGCCCGCAGGCACCATGACCTGCTGGATGGTGGAGAAGCTGAAGGCCTCTCCTGTCGCAATGCCCGTGAGCGATGCGAGGGTCGAGAGCTGGCTCGGAGAGATCGCTTCTTCGCTGGGAATGCCTTGCGCAGTGCCACGCTGCGTGAGCGCCATGCGCCCGATGCGTTCTTCTGTTGCGATGGTGCCCGTGATGGGGAAGGTCACGAAGGGTGTCGTGTGCTCTTCATTGCTGCGTACACCAGGAGCCGTGATGCGGAGTGCGACCGTGGAGGCAGCAACGCGCTCTTCAGAGGGCACACCCGCACCGATCGACGCACTCGTCGACATCGCCAGAGAGCCGAACAACTCGAGTGAGGGAATGCCCGGTAGCGAGATCAAGAAGCCCGTAGTGATCATGGGCGTACCCACGGCTTCGTTGCTCGGCATTCCTGCTGGTGAGAGCGTCTGCTTGCCGGCAGCAGACCCAAATGCTTCTGCAGATGGGATGCCGATCCACATGAACGTGATGAGGACCGTGCCCACACCGAAGCGCTCGTCGCTCGGCATGCCCGTCAGCGTCCAGCGGCTGGTGATCGAGCCTACACCGAGTGCTTCGTCCGAAGGCAAGCCCGCGAACGTGCCACTGAAGCGCACGGCGGATGCACCCATGAGCTCCGTGGTGACGATGCCGATGAAGTTGCCCACGGGGCCAACAGCTGCGGGTGAGAGAGCTTCTGCAGTAGGGATGCCTGCGGGGCCCATCAAGAGCGAGACAACCTCAGCGCCCACACCCTCGTTGGTAGGAACACCCGTCAGTGCCCAGGTGCGCGTGATGGACTCTGTTCCAATGAGCTCGCTCGTGGCGATGCCTGCAGGCGCCGCGACTTGCGCAATGACCTCGGAGCCGAGTGCTTCTGCTGTTGGCAGGCCTGCGGGCTGTAGCCCCAACGTTCCAACGTTCGCGCTCATGGCCTCGGCCGTCGGAACGCCGGTCAGGGTGCCCGCGCGCGAGACCTGCTCCGTGCCCATGAACTCTTCGGTGAAGATGCCGACGAGCGTGAAAGCGGGAGAGCTCAAGGAGATGGACTCTGTCCCAACGATCTCTTCAGAGGGTAGGCCGGCAGATGTGATGGTGACTGTTGCGAGCGCTGCCCCAACTGCTTCAGCAGTTGGAATGCCTGCAGGTGTGCCACTACGGGCGAGCGCTTCTGCGCCTACAGCTTCTACTGTTGGAACACCGGCGGGCCCGAGACCGAGAACAACGGCTGCACTTGCGAGGAGCTCGGCAGTTGGGACTCCCGCCAGTGTGGCGCTGACGGCGAGTGCCTCTGCCCCAACGAGCTCTGCGGTTGGAACACCTGCGGGTGCGAGGTTGAGAGCGAGTGCTTCTGCACCAAGTGCCTCGCGTGTATCGATACCTGATGGCGCGAGGCCGAGTGTGATCGTCTCTGCGCCTGCTGCTTCTGCGGTAGGAACTCCTGCAGGCGTTAGCGACAAAGCCCCCACTGTTGCTCCGACGAGTTCGTCAGAAGGAGAGCCCGTGAGTGAGAGTCCAAATGAGACAGCTACACTGCCGACGGCCTCAACTGTTGGCACACCTGCCGGTGTTGTAACGAGTACTACTTGCGCAGGCGCGTTGAGCTCTGCGCTCGGGATGCCCGGCAGTGCGAGGAACTTGGCCTGCGTGCGTAGAGCGAGGAGTAGCGACATTCGCTACCTCACTCGAAGTAACCTTCGACCGTGCACGTGCCGCGGAAGATTTCGGTCGCCGTCGCCGTGCCGAGCGGGATCTTCGCGATGATGTGGAAGAAGCGTCCAGGTTGGACGACCTCAATTCCGTTCCACTGGACGTCGGGCCCGCCCAACGCACCAACTGGAGCCGCCACTGCCCACGAGTGCGCACCGATCTTCTTACGCATCGGAGTGTACGGGGCAGCGGTCGCGAGCGAGACCGCAGACGAGTTGAACGCAAGGCCCCACTCGATGACCGTTCCCGTAGTAGCCACTGCCACAACGTTGTTCCAGGCGCTGATCTTCACACCCGTAACGACGAACGCGTAGGGCGCTGGGATTTGAATCGCGAACAACGCAAAGTCGGTTTCGGCGCTGGCCACGGCCGCGAACTGCCACTGTCCGCCGAGCGTGGTGTACCCAGCTGCGGTGTTCGAGAGCGTTGCAGATGTCGGAGCGGCGCTGTTGGCATAGTTGGCGTTCTGCGTGAACGCAGTCGGGCTCGTGAGCGAGCCGTAGTTCATGCCCGCTTGGACGTTCTGGTAGGGAGCGGGGATCGAGTCGATCTGCCACACGCTCGTCTGCGCAACGAAGAGCTGCGTCGCCGTGCCTGTTGCGCCAGAGTTGTACGTGCGCGTGAAGGCTTGAAGGTGGGTTGTGCTGAATGTGGCGCTTCCGCTCTGCTGTTGGAAGTCGATGGTCTGCTCTGCGATGAGCACGCCCAAGCCCGTAATCAATCGGAACGTGGCTCGAGTTTCTTCCAAAAAGACAGAGGCAAAGAAGTAGTCGGTAGTCGCCACCGCTGCGATGAACGTGGCGTTCGAGATGGGATTGCCGAGAATGTCGGAACTATTGATCGAGATGACCGGCAACCACTGTCCAGTGCCGTCCTTGCGCCAAAAGGCACCGTCGATCACCTGCGCAGTCGTCGCAGCAGCAGGCGGATTAGCGAAGCCCGTTTCGATGAGGTTGTTGCTGTTGTGCGCCGTAGCGCGCAGCTTCTGACGGAAGGCAATGGCGTTGCGGCCGACGAACGGAAAACGTCGATGGCTGGCCTGCATCGCGCCAACCGTGGTCGCGACTGACGAAGCAGCGTTGTACAGGGTGCCTGTCGCAGCGGCCTGCGTGATGGTCATCGTCGTAGTGGTCTGAATCCACTTGTTCGTGTCGACGGCCGCACCTTCCGTCGAGTCGTAGAGCAGCGGCATGTCGTCGCCCGCGCGCAGCGTCCCATCAGGAGACGAACGCATCATGCGTGCGAGTTTGTAGTCCGCAGCCAACAGCGGAAGTCCACGCGCAGTCGTGGGAACAAGAGCGGCGCTGTTCTGATACGCAACCGGAAGACCGTTGCCGTCATACAAGATGACGCGCATCGCGTTGTCGGTAGAGACGTCTGCGTTACGTGCGCCGTCGACTGAGAGTATGCGTAGTCCACCAGGCATGGTCAGCTCCCAACGCGCTTGCGGCCGATGTAGATCAGCTGCTTCGTGTCATTCTCATCGACAGTGCGGAGCTCATACGAGGCGATCCATTTGCGGTCGTTTTCATCCATGTAAGTGATGTTGAGGACGTTCTGGTCTTCCAGAAGCTCGTGGTCCTGGCCGCCGAAGTCACCGCCGCTCGTTGTGTAAGTCGCCATGGCTTTACTCTACACCCAAACCCAGTTGACGTTGAAGCTGCCGATGTGTTGGTGGTCCGAGTAGCCGATGATGTCGAAGCCAACTCCTGCGACGATGTTCCCGCACTTGACCTTGATGTCGCTCACCAGATGCTCGTCCGCGGGATGGTCGGACGAGTCCGCGTAATTGATCCAAGCCTCGACAAGAGAGCTGGTGCCTGGAATGCCCGCGACGATGCCCGTTTGGCCGGTGATGGTGACGCGCCCGATGTTGTCACCAGGCGCCGCACCAAAGGCGAGGAGGGCTGTTCCCGAGGCTCCCATGGCCTACAGCTGGAAGATGCCCGTGCCCACCACGAGGATCGAACCGATGGTGAACGAGATGTTGCCACCAGAAGGCGTGACCGGCAGACCGCCGCCGAAGACGGACATCTCTGCCGAGCTGCCGATGGCGACACCGCCCGCTGCCTGCGAGGTGATGGTGAGAGCGCGGTCGCCTTGGTTGGCTGCAGCAGCCAGTGTCGAGGAGTGACCGTCACTCCAGCTCAAGACGGGTGCGGCGCCAGTGACGCCATCCCAGAGCTGCCCGCGCAGCGGCTCGATGATGAGTGTGGTGTCGGTGGCGATTGCTGCCTTGTCGAGAACCACGCGGACCTTGCCGTCTTGCCAGGCGACGAGCTTGTTGGTGGCATCCGAGCCACCCGCTGCGTCGTAGAACACGACCGCTTGAACAGGGTTGCCTGCGACGACCGTGGGCCAAGTGATGGGCGAGGTCGCCGTCACGATGCCCTTGACGCTCGAAGTGGCCGCCAGAGTCTGGTCGGTGCCCACGCGGTTGCCGAGGATGCCTGCGACGAACTGCGCCTGCGTGAGGTTCACCGCGAAGCCGCCCGAGGTGTACGCGCCAGTGCCGTTGACGGCGATACCTTCGAGCGTAGTCAGCTGGAAGGTGTTGGCTGCAACCGAGGCTGCCAGACCGAGCTGATTCGCCGTGAGCGTGCCGCCGACTCCGAGGACGCAGATGAGATCACCGTTGGAGAAGCCGTGCGCGGTGCTCGTGTACACCGCAGGGCTCGCTGCAGTGACGTTGGTGATGAGCTTGTTGAAGGTGCCCGCGGCCGAGAGGTCGAGGAGCATCGCCTTCTGCGTGTCCGCAGTCCAGCCAATGAGCTTCTCGGCGAAGGCATCACGGCCCTTGTCGAAAAGCCGAGCCGACTGCATCGCACGCTGCATCGTGGGACTGCGGTGGTGCCCGCGCAGAATGCGGGGAGTGCGGCTGCGCACTTCCTCGAAGACCTTGCGGAGATCTTCGCGCGGTTCGTAGAGGTCACGAACGCGTGCGGGGGGCGGTGCTTGAAGGAAAGCGACTCCACTCATCGGCTGACTCCTAGGAACGACTTGCCCTTGATGGAGTCGAGCTCACCAGCTCGCTCCTCATCCGTCTTTTCGACGCGCTCGGCCTGACCTGCGCGAAGCAAGTCGGCGGCAAGCGTGTTCGCATGGCTCTGAAGAACCGCCGAGACATCCTCGAGGCTGCTCTTCGCGTTGACGTTGATACGGTAGTGCCCGCGGTTGCGCACTTCAGCGCCCTTGGCGTCCTTCACGATGCAATCGAGCACCATGGGTCCGCCTTCGATCATCTCGACGTCTTCGCAGGTCAAGACCAGCGGTAGTTGAAAGGCCATCATGCGCTCCTTTATCTGCAGACGATACTAAGCCACCGGAGCCAGCTAAGCCAAGCCCCCTACTGCTCCTGTACGACGAACCCGCCTACGGGGAACCGCGACTTGCTCCCTCGAAGGATGATGTACGTGTCGTGGAAGGGTGCCCATCCCACTTGATTGCCCTTCACGGCCGCATCGAAGATCGCGAAAGCGGTGATGGTTCCCCAGTCTGTCGTGGCATCTGGAAATACAATGTCCTGCAGATTGGATGTACTTCCGCCCATCGGCGCTGCCCAATGATCTGGGTCGTTGGGCACTGCAACGCGGGCGTACGAAGCCGCATTCACCTCGAGCCCGCCGCCTGCAGGACCAGGCTCCACCAAGAACAAGGCCACGTAGAGCACGGGAGGAGGCACGAAGGGCTGACCGCCATAGATGGCGGCAGTCACCTTGTTCGCCCACCAGAAGCCCTTGCCGCCAGACACGAGTCGAGTCTACACGGCTACTGCCCCTGCGCGCCAGAGCTCCCTGTTGTAGTTCCGAAGTTCGAGGGCGTGCCGAAGTCGGTGGGCGGATTCACCTGCGCGCCCGGGATGGTTTCATTGACGCTTGCGGCCGTGTATTCGAAGTCTGGCGACTGCGCCTGCGAGATGAGCTGAGAGCTCTGCGCTTCGGGGCGGTTGATGCGGCGCACGGGCAGGTCGTTCATGGCAACAGCGCGTGTCGAAGCCTGGAACGCACCCGAGTAGCTCGCCTGGTCTGCGGTGAGCGTGAAGAAGGTGGAGAACTTCCCTGCAAGCAGAAGGTCTGTCGCACGGTCACTCCCCTTCTCGATAAAGGAGCGGATGAGCGTGTCGATGGCAGGGATAGGCTCGACGGTGAAAGTCTGGATGATGGCCTCGAGCGAGACAGAGGGCTGACCCAGCACTGCCGTCGCCTGCACGATGGTGAGGTACGCATAGAGCTGCAGCAGTGTGTTCACTGCCACGCCGATCTGCGCAGCTGTTGGGTTCGCATTGGCGAGCAGCGGGTTGATGAGGCGGTTGAAGTTCTCGAAGAACAAGGGCTGGTTCACGCTGCTGACCAACCACGTAGTGAGTAGCGCTTGTACTTGCGCGAAGTCATTCATCACGCCCATGCGCAAGCGCGCAAAGGGCACGGGCTGCGGGCTGAACTGCCAGCTCGAGCCATCAGGCACGAAGCCGCTCACGGGATCGGCCGCCACCTGCAACACCTTCAGACCTGAGATGACCTGCGTGATGACGTACGAGCTTGAGGGTGTTTTGTAGTCCGTCGAGTAGTACTCGAGCACATCGCCTGGTTGTAGTCCCCGCGGGATGCTGGGCAGAGCGAACCAGGAAGAAGTACCGAGCTGCGTATGCGGTGATGCCGAGAAGAACGTGAGCGCTGCATCGCCTTGCAGCACCAATGCGCTCGAGGTCGTGGTGTTCTTCGAGGCGATCACCAGGTACATCACGCCGAGCTGCGCAGACACGGTGAGCGGACTCGAGGTCGAACTCGTGATGGAGCGCACTTGCGGCAGTGCGTTGATGAGCAGCACATCGATGGCCGTGTCGCCCTGACCCTGCACGAAGTAGTTCCCAGAGCTCGGGCTCGGAGCACCAATGGTGACCACTTGGTACTTCGAGAGTGTGAGCGTTGGGCCGAATTCCACATCCACACCCGTTGAGGCCAAGCCGGCGAAGCTGCCGTTGGCCACCACCACATCACCAGGAACGAGCTGATGATTGACGGGCGCAACACCATTGACCGTGGCGATGACGTAGCCGTGCCCAGGACTGAGACCACCGCGCAGAGCGAGAGTGTCTCCGCTGGAGACTGCACCAGCCGCTGACACGGATGTGACCGTGAGCGTGACCTGCGCACCGATGAACGTTGTATCGCCCGCTGCAGCAGCAGAAGAGAACACTACGTGGTTCGGGTTGGTCACATCGGCGTGCGCGCTGACCACGGGCCCCACGAGCGGAGTGACCGCTGTTGAAGCAGAGAGCACTCCCGTCTTACCGTTGATGTCGTTGGCCACGAGATCGGGTGTCGTGAGCAGACACTGGCTGAAGGTGCCGTTGAAGAAGCCCAGAGTGGTGAGAGCACCATTGCTGGGCGTGTCATCGCCGTAGACAGTGAGCAGCGTCTCGGCGGGCACCTGCACTGCAAGGTTGATGCAGCGGATGCGCAGCTTGCGGTTCACGGGGCCGACCTCGGTGGGCGCAGCGGCTTGGAGCACTGTCGTGCCCGTGATGGTGATGCTGGAGCTCGTGAGTGACGCGATGGGGTAGATGCCCGCATTCGGACCCGAGAGCACGTGCACCGTGTCTCCCGCCTTCACACCGAGTGCGACGAGGTCGCTTGACCCTGGCCCTCCCGTAAGCGGCCACGTTGTATTTACGCCAGCGGGGATGTCGAAGGGGCCCGAGAACTCGAGCGGGAAGTAGTAGCCCTCCGCCAGTACATCGAACGGAAGAACGGCATTGATGTCTGCAGCCACTTGGTCGGCAGTACGCGTGGGTTGCGTGCCGACCGCGCCCTGGCTCACTGCGAAGCCGAGGATGCCAATGGAGGAGCCACCGCCAATCAGGAGGGAGGCTGCCTTACCTACGTTGTTCGAGGTGAGAACAAGACGATTGGCCACGACACTCGCGGTCACACCCATTGTGCCGATGTTCGTGACGGCGTTGATCTGACTGACCAGCGCGGTCGCATCTGCAGGCGCAGCAAACGTGATGCTAAAAGAAGTAGTGCCGTTGACGGTGATGAGCAGCGTCTTGGTATCAAGAGTGCCGCCACCACCGTACCAACCCGCCGTCGTTGTATCGCCCGTGCCCGTGAGCTTGGCAGCAGTACCACTGCCCGAGAGCGTGAGCGTGGCCACGTACGGGGTTGTATTCACCTTGAGCTTGAACTTGTTGTTGTTCGGAGTGGCCGAGCCAACACCCACGACAGGAAGAACACCGTTGCCGATGACGAAGCCCGAGTCATCTGCCGAGCCCGTGATCTGCGCAATGACCGACGGGTTCAGGATGATGTCGAACGGAGCTCCACCATCTGCGGTGACGTTGAGGTCGTCGCTCACGCCCTGCACGATGGAGTAGCCACCGCCCTTGGTCGCTTGCGCCACTGCGGGGTTCGCCAGATGCTGCGCATCCGAGAACGGATGCCCGAGCCCATCGAGCGTGTAGAAGTCGCTCGGTCCCGTGAAGGAGCCGAAGGTCTTCACCGCTGCGTTGGTCGCCAGCAGATCAAGCACCACCTGGCGCACCGAGCCCAATCGTTGTTCTGGTGTGAGCGCGTTGAGCGCCGTGGCGTTCGCCCCAATGAGGGCCGCGCTGTTCGAGAGCACGCTCGAGGCCACGATGGAGGGCAGGCTCACGCCGTTGTAGTCCACCATCCCATTGGCCAGGCTCGTCACCTTCGCCACGAGAGCTGCATGCGCTTGGGACAACTGAGTCATCAGACCAGGGATGGCCGCGCGCGCTTGTTGCGGCGTCTGCACGATGTTCCCGTTGGACTTGATGCTCTGACCAGGCCCACTCAGGAACGCTTGCACGTTGGTGGCGTACTGCTGGTAGGCCGGCGCCTTGGTGATGTCCGCGTACGTGCCCCCGCGCAAGACGGCCGCACTCCCCAGAGCTTGGAGGGCCGCCTGCGCGTTGAACAACGGGCTCACATCATCGACGGGCAGCACTTGGCGGTTGAGCGCATTGAGCGCAGAGAGCAGCTGATCGAGGATGGTCGCCTCACTCGAAACAACCGCATTCAGTCTCTTCGTTCCGAGGAACAAAACATAGAACGGACTGTTCGGAAACAGTACAAACACGCCAGCCGCTGCTTGTTGTACATCAGTGAATGAGATGTCTGTTCTTCTCACCCCCAGTGTGTCGTACGGCCTTCTAATGGTGCTCAGCACCAACTTAGTTACAGCCGCTTGTATCTCGTCCGAGGTGTAGTTCGAGTTGGTGGCGGGCTGGGTCATGTCTTCTTCTCCAGCAAGTCATCCCAGACCTGCCTCGGCATGATGACCACGGGAGTCCCATCCTTGCGGCAGATCTGGACGGGGCCTTGTTCATCCTGCTCGTCAACGAGCTTGGCGTAGTCGCCCTCTTCCGACTCGAGCACGGGCATCATCTCGAACAGCGCGAACAGGTCCTGAAGCGGGTTGGTGAGCTGGGTCATGGCAGTCTCCGGACGCGGACGGAAGTCCCGTACACGTCTACGTCCTCCCCGAGAAAGTACCACGTGAGCCGTGCACCGAGCTGCCACCATTTCGGGCGAGGCATCAGGGTGCGTCTGCGGCCCTTGGAGTCCTCGAGGTAGACGTCGACGACCTTGATGCGATTCTGGGGAGTCATGGTGTCCTCTGGACCTTGCGTACGCCATGCAGGGTCTGTCCCTGACCGTGATAGTCATCCACGCAAGGAGTGAGCTCTGCGAGCATGGCATCAGCCTCTGCTTCTGTCAGCGGTTCGATGTTGGCCCGCTCCTCGACCAGCCCGCCCTTGTTGCAGGTGGGGTTCCACGGGCGTACGAGGACATCGAACACGGGAGTCACGAGTCCCGCCATCCCACCGAAATGGAGATGGGACCGAGGGTGAGATTCACGATGTGGCTCTTGGCGTCCTCGGGCTCGAGGCTCTGTACGAGCGCGAGGCGGATGAAGTTGGTGTGACGCCGGTTCTTCTTGTCGTCGAACCACCAGCGCCAGTCGTGGGCCCACTCGAAGCAGAAGAGCAGGCCACCGAGCCAGTGCAGCTTGGGCTTGGGCTGAGTCATTCCGACGGACCCCAATCCTGCCCGTGATCATAGGGCTCGGACTTCAAGCGTATGATGCCGCTGTAGCGGGCACGGGGCCAGTAGTACGCCGAGGGCTTCTCCGTGTGGTGGTACACATTGCAGCAGAGATGGTGAACCAAGAAGCACTCCTCGGGGTAGTGCGGGTTGCCAGTCAGCCGGATCGTGAACTCGAGGTTCGTTCTGTTGTCGCACTTCGGGCAGGGCCAAGGATGCCTCTTCAGCCAGGTGCCTTTGAGCTTGATGAGCAAGCGCCGGTACAGCCGATTGATGCGATGCCTCCATCGGCAGAAGAAGCAGGGACCGCAGGCGTATGTAGGCTGGATGTCGTGTTGAGAGAGTGCTGTTGTGCGGTAGGGGCTCATTGTTCCTTCTTTCGCGTATCCGTCATGGAAGGGCGCTCCTTGTAGGTGACGGGTGAACCAAACGCGCAGCCCAGGACCCGCGGCCAATCTCTCGCCGAGCGAACTTCTCGGCCTCTCGTTGGCTGGGCGCAAGGACACTCGCGAGAGGCGGGCTGCCGATCATCCCCTCCAAGCGCGTGGTGAAGACCTCGTACCAGCGTTCGGGGCGGGGCTTGGTCACGTTGATCGCGCCTGGAGTGCTTCTCCATCCATGGCGGTCTGGTTGTACGTTGGCGATGAGCCAGTCGCAGTCCTGCGTGTGGCAGAAGTCCAGGCCTTGTTCTTTCTGCGGCTGGTCCGTGCCAGTGCCGCACACCTCGCAGTAGAACTCCTTGTCACTGATACGGCGCAGGGGATTCGATTGAGTCATGGGGCTTCTTCTTTCCTACGCAGCGCGGCTGCCTCACCAGGAGTGAGCTCGAGGAACTTCCCATCCTCGCTGAAGGACACGCACGTCCTGCCCTCGGCAAGCATGCGCTTTCGTTGTTCGAGCGTGACGTCGTACGCCGAGGGGTACACACCGGCCTTGTCGAGCTCGTCGCGTATCCGTCCCCACTCGGCGAAGTCTTCGGCCCAACGCTTCTCGAACTCCTCCTGGGTCAGCTCCCTCACCGGAGCACCATGAAACTCTTCTCTGCCTCCGTGGCAATGCGCATCACGATCTCGGCAGTGGATGAAGACACGAGCACAAGAACGGTCTTGCAGCGTGCGTGCTCAAAGAGAGCGCCAGGCTTGGCCTGGTCCGCGCGCAGGAGACCGAGAGACTCACCGCAAGAAGGGCACTTATTACGTTCAGTCATCGCAGTACACTCGGCTTGTAGCCGATCTCTTGGCAGTAGTTGGTGATGGCTTCGTTGTTGGCCTTGCGTCCAATAGCGTACCCCGCTTCATACGGGATGACGCCTTCATGCTGCTTGGCGTGCCCAGCCGCTCCATCACGAAAGCCGCGCCTGAAGAGCATGTACTTCTCGACGGGCTTGTACTCTTTGCAGTTGGGGCACTCTTGATCGAAGGCCCCCTTCTGGCTGCCTCCCTTGAAGACGCGCTGCTTCTTGGTGCCCTTGCAGGTGGCACAAGGCGCTGGCTCGTCCAAGTGGAACGCCCGTTCTTCATCGAGCTGCGCTTGCTTGGGCATCTTCAGCGAGTACACCTCCATCACGCGCGACATCTTGTTCGAATCGCTGTACTCCAGGACCCTCTTGCGCACGTCCTCATCCTTCTTCACGTAGACCGGAAAGTCTTCGTGGTCGAAGGTGTCGCAGACGACAATCATGTGTGTCGCCTTCTGCTTCTTGCCTTCGTCGAACCACTCACTGATGTCTTTTCTTGTTGTTGCCATTGTGATCTCCTGGACCTCAAAGCGTAGAGGCGCCTGCGTTCATTTGGCACGTCCCACTGAGGGTGGTACTTGAGCTCCCACGCGCGCCAAAGCGAGCTTGGCTTCCATTGGTCGTACTTGCGATTGATTCGCCTCACCACACGATGAAGAGCCTGCGCACAAGTGTGAACAAGCGCTTGTACCAAGGACGCGGCGACATCCGAACCAGACAGCGGGTGCACGCCGCGTAGTGAGAGACGGGGAAGTCGATGGGCCATCGAAGAACATCGCCGCAATAGGCGCAGGCCATCGAGCGGTACGGACTCACGTGGCCCACTCGAAAAGCGCCTCGAGGATGGCGTACACGGCCTGGTTGTATTCGCGGGCGGTGAGGCCCGCACCCATGGCGCGTAGAACGAACTCAGACCAGCGCAACAGCTTGCTCTGCTCCGCATCCTCGGGTGCCGTCTCGGCGTAGTGCTTCTGGAACACCTCATCGGCGCTGCTGTTGATGAGCTCCTGATGAATCTGCGGGTCGAGCTCTCTGATGGCGCGAAGAAGGCACCCTCGCGGTCCGCGCGAATCGACCCGGTAGTTCGGGTAGAGATAGAGCGCGGTGACCAGCTCTTGTACGGCGATCGACGCTGATTCCGTCATCCGTCTTCGGGCTCCACATCGACGTGATCTTCCTCCACCGTCAGCAACATGATCTCCGAACACCCGTCTTCGTAGAGTGCTTCTACTACGGGCATATACTCGTCTTCTTCTTCGTCCCAGATGACCACTTCCATGTCTGGGGGCAGGGCTTGTAGTTGTGCAATGAGTTCTTTGACGGTCATGACTTGACGCCCTCCGTGCGACGCTTGATCTCTTCCTCGATGAGCTTGAGCAAATGCTTCTGCCCGCCTCGCATGGAGCGAAGACCGCTCGCCATTGAGCGAAGCGTCAGCGTGTCCTTTGCCTTCAGCTTCGGGCTGAGCTTCGGCTCCTTCATGTTGTCTCCTTGGGTGGAACAGGCTTCATGTAGACATCCGTGAAGCTCGTGGAAGCGAGCACGCCGTCTTCGGCCTGGTCATCCAGGGTGTAGAGCCGCAGGGGCAGCGAAGCGCCGGTCCAGCCATCTCCCAGAACACCGTGAATGCGGGCGGTCGCCAGTTCGATTGCCGCCGTGATGTCTTTGGCGCGCACGACACCGTGGTCGAGGGGATCTCCCTCATCGTCGTTCTCGAGTACTCGGTACATGAACAGCATCGTTCACTCCTTTGGAAATAGCGCGACTTTGCGGCCAAGCGGGAGCAGTCTCTTTAGGTCCGCGTTGTTGTCGACGAGGATGACGACGTAGCCACTGGGGTTGAGCTCGGCGAGTGTGCCTGCGGCTTCAACCGGCGGCGTACTAGAGCAGGACGACCCGATGGAGATCAGATCCGCCTCGTTCTCGTACGTCGTGAGAGCGCCAAACAACTCGGCCTGAGTTGAGTTGCCGTCGCGGTAAGCGCGCACTGCAGACAGCAGCACGGTGAGTTGTGCGCGGAGGCCATCCCCATCAGCGCATAGGGCTACGTTGTGCACGCGCCCCGATGAAACAGGAACAGAATTGCGGTCAGTCAGCTCTGTACCGCAGTGCTTGCACTTGGTCATTCAGGCTCCTCGGGTAGAAGGTGGACATCGTCCGGATGCAGGGTCTCGATCTCGGGACCCTTCTCGGACTTGCGGATGTCCCTGTCACTCCCGCATTGGGGGCAGGGCTTGTGTGAGATGAGGCACGTGTGCGCGAAGGAGTACTTCACGTGGCTGCTGTAGACCGCTCCGCACCGGCAAGTGTTCTTGTGCTCGTTGTACTTGCCGATGGCGGACCAGTCTGTCGGGTACATCACCCTGGTGTAACAGGTGCAGCGCTAACTCTGTAGTCCCCTTCTTGGCTATGGCCCTCGCAGAAGTACGTGGGTCCACCTGGAGAATCCCACCGCTGCAGAGCGCCGTAACAAGGCTCGTCTTTTCGATGGGCATACTCGCACGTTTTCAGGTCCGTGGGTCGGGTGCCGGGGTAGTCGTTGAAGATGCCCAGCGGCTGGCGGTCGTGCCCGTCCTTCTTCGCGTGGTCTCTGTTCGCATGCGACCGGCGCTGAATCTGGAAATCGATGGGCAGCCCCGACTGCGCAGAGAGCCACGCCGAGATGGTGGTGCACATGAGCGACCAGAGCGGATTGGTGTACCCGTGGTCGTTCTTGAACATGTGGTCGTAGCCTTCGTCGTCCATGATCATGCGCACATCCACATCGCGGAAGTCGCGCTTCTTGAGCGAAGAGCCCACGAGGTAGCAACCGAAGTTGTTCTCCCCGAAGGCCTTGTTGATGATCACGCACGCCTGGTTGAGGTTGTAGAAGTGCGGCGCGGGCACGTAGTTAGCTCGCCACTTCTCTTTCTCTTCGGTCATGTCTTCTCCTTTTCGAGGCGGACCCAGGCGCAAGTACAATCGCACTCCTCGCAGGCATCCTTTCCATGCGCCTCGCACTGCGCAACCTCGACCCACATACCAACAGCCTTCACGTACATGCAGTCTTCTTTGTGCCGCTGCTTGGCAGTACAGATGCAGTCAGTGACAGGAACGCCATCGCGGTCAGTGCGGAGAATGCCGCACTTCGAGCAGAACCCTGATGCATTGAGTGCAGGGACTTGCACGGTTACCGGCTTCTCTCTCAAAAACTCCTGCTCCAAGGCGTGCGCCACGTGCGCGTGCCTCACCCCGAGGATGAGCACGTCGCGCACGTACGCCACCGCCTTCTTGATGCCCGTGCGCTCGGCTGTATCAATCTGCGCAAGGCAGGCGCGGAGCGCATCTCGCATCTCAAAGAACTTGGGCCCGCATTTGTCGTAGTAGCTGATCTGGCTATCGATGAATGACCGCTGCTCCTTCGTCATGTCTTTTCCTCCGCCCAACAGTTGTTGGGTACTTGTTCTCCGCTCGTTGCCGCAAATGCCCAGGCATCTGCCTCGTTGTCGAACTCTTGCGCGTAACACCGTGCATCCGTGATGCGCGCATCCTTGTCGAGGTAGCCGACAGTCCAAACCTCTTCGAGGTGCTCGTCGACAGTCTCGTAGTGCATGCCCCTGCAGCGCACTACGAAGCTCATGGCCCCAGGTGCGGTGGCACGTACACTGGGCAGTCCTCGCGATGGACCGAGCCGCAGTCACATCGGTAGGAGCAGTTCCCCTCGATGCAGCCGTCCTCGAGTTTCTCTTTGAGCGGCCACTTGCAGCGGAGGCATCGCTTCGTCTCTTCTTTGGCGGCTTCGCGTTTCCAGCCGCAGATCTTGGCGGCGGGGCAGTCGTGGGCGTGGACTCGCTGGTCCGCTCCTCGTCCGCACCATTGGCAGTAATCGCCCGTGTACGACGAGCCGGGCTGTTTCCACTCTGAGCCCTGAATCAACCCCACTGCCGCATCGCGTTCTTCCGTGCGCTTCTTCAGCTCACGCGAAGTAAAGTTGGAATCCAGAATCAACTGGCGACGTGCGGCCAGTATGAGCTCGGGAGCGAGGGCAAACAGCTTGGCTTGCGCAGCAGCAATCTCACTTTGGAGAGTGGTCTCCCACTTGCGTGCCCTCTCGAGCATCGCCTCCAGTTCATCGAGTTGTTCATGTGTCGTGCTCATGTGTCTCCTTCAGGCCATGCCTGGTCGTGAGCGAAGCGGGAGTACTTCCCGCGCGCGATACCGCGGCACTCGACGGCTCAGCACCACGGTGGGTGGAGGCAGCCAGTGGCGGAAGAACTCTGAGAGGTCGACGGTGAAGTTCTTGCGGTCGGGAAACACTCCGTACCGTCGACGTCGTGGGTAGAGAGTGTAGTTGCTGCTAGATGCCGAGACGGGGACCACCACGCGTGTGCAACCCGTCCCGCCGTAGCAGGAGTACGGGCTGCAATATGCGCATGTGCGCTCTTGGTGGAGGCTGCAGATCATGCACGCAGCCTATCACTTCTTGCTCACTCCGAGCTTGGCGAGCGCGAGTAAGAACATGCGCTTGAAGTACTCGGCGCGGTCGTTGGCGTTGTCGAGTTCGTCATCGTCCTTCGGGTCGCATTCGATGATGGTGAAGTACTGACAGCCGACGTTGAACTCGACGATGATCTTCTTGCCGCGCTTCTTCTTTTTGACGGACCATTTGACGGACTTAGCCATGGGGACGGTTCAACGGCTTCGCGTCTTGCACGAGCTTCCAGCCGTTCTGCTCGGTCATGCACCAACTGGCCGCAGTATCCTCCTGATTGAACGCGATGTTCCAGAGGACAACGTCGTAGCCGCTGTTATGTTCGTAGCGCATCACAACGTACATCCTTCCATTGCGAGGCCCTTTGTAGATCTGCCCGACCTTCACGACGGGCCGCGTGTATCCCGCGTTGTGCAGACAGGTCTCGAGGTCCTCAGAGAACTCGGCGTCCACCAACCGCCTGCGCTGCGCATACTCCCAGAGCAGGTCTTGCGCACTAGTGTCCTCCACGCTCAGCGGCACCTTGCCCGCAGGACAGGTCGGGTACTTGTCCGACTGGAACTTGCCTTCTTTGTTGATGTGATTGCCCATCACTTCTCCTGCATTCTTGTTTTGAGCCACGCGACCACCTTGGCCGCTCTTCTCTTAGTGACTGCCTGCCCCTTGAACTTGGCGATGTAGCGCTCGGTTGCCGTGAGTCCCGTAGACGGATGCTCCATCCCATCCACCGCAGACTTGACCACCTGAAACCACGGCAGCCAATCCCACTGCAAGAGTTCCCGTACGAGCTCCTGTACTGCCAGTCCCCGACACTCAGCGAGGTCGCTAGCAAGTGGAGACTTGTACTGACGAAAGCGCGCGGAGATCTTCTTGACTGCACCTCGGCGAAACGCGAGTCCGAAGACAGCGCAATGTGCGAGCTCGTGCGCCAAGCCCTCTACTTTGCCTAGAGTTCGACACTCTTCGAGGCCGTCTATGCCGGTGAACCCCACACCCCAATCACTTCCGATGTCCGCCAGGCGATTGAGCCGCGGATCTTGTGCAGCTTTCTCAAGTAGTTTGTTCATCAGCCCTCCGCCTATCGAATGAAGCGTTTGATTGGTTCTCTGTTTTCGATGATGGCTTCCTCGGCAACACGCACGAAGAAGTCAGGGTCCGAGCCCGCGTTCTCTTTGAGCAGGCAATTGATGATGGCGGCCATCCCCTTCTCAGTGAGTCGGATGTAGTGGCGCGTCTCGTACGGAGCGCCGAGGTCACCCACTCTGTAGTCCGTGACTCCCTCAATCAGGACGTACTCGTGCTGCGCAAGCAGCACCCAGGTCTCCTTGGTTCCGCGCAGAGTCATGTAGCCGTTGGTGATTGTCTTCGCCTTCTGTCGTGGGCCGGAGGCGTCGTGGAAGTACCAGATGCCCTGCTCGTCCTTCTGCGCGCAGATGCCGAGCAAGAACAACTCCATCTCAGCTTGAGTCATGGAGTGGCTCCATTC
>Ga0209068_10000631_pt1 | contig 18782 bp, 22 predicted proteins | sample ColStrG_CSR_2012_FD_187200 | JGI IMG/M metagenome (GOLD analysis project Ga0209068, IMG submission 187200) | Freshwater sediment microbial communities in response to fracking from Pennsylvania, USA - Cold Stream Run_MetaG_CSR_2012 (SPAdes)... | ecosystem: Environmental > Aquatic > Freshwater >... | reverse complement strand
GATCCACCACCTTCACGGTGAGCGCCGCGCCCTGGTGCGTGGCCACGACGAGGAGCTCCCAGTGCTCGGGCGGCGTCACCGCCATCGCGTCCATCCCGTTGCGCAGGAGGTTCAGCATCACCTGCTTGATCTTGCGCTCGTCGGCGACGATCTCCCCCACCCCGCCGTCCACCTCGAGCTGCAGGTCGATGCCGTGTCGCGCGGCGCGCTCCCGCACCAGCACCAGGGTGTCCTGCATGGCCTGGGGCAGGTCGAAGCGGGCCAGCTCGAGCTCCATCCGCCCCGCCTCCACCTTGGAGAGATCGAGGATGTCGTTGATGAGGGAGAGCAGGTGGCGGCCCGAGGACAGGACGTCCTGGAGGTACTCGTCCTGCTTGGGGTTCAGCTCCCCGAACATGCGCTGGAGCAGCACCTCCGAGAACCCGATGATCGCGTTGAGCGGGGTGCGCAGCTCGTGGGACATGTTGGCGAGGAACTCCGACTTGTGCTGGTTGGCCACCTCGAGCAGCCGGCTCTTCTCCTCGATCTCCCGGAACAGGTTCGCGTTCGCGATGGCCACCTTCGACTGGTTGGCCAGCGCATTCATGAGGCTCACGATGCGCTCCCCGAACGCGCCGGGGGTGCGACGAACGACCACGATGCCCCGCGCCACCACGTCGTCGCCGCCGCCCATCGGCACCGTGAGAACCGAGCGCAGCCCCTCCCGCAGGAAGAGGGGCCGGAAGGGATAGTCGCGAGCCAGCTCCACGTCGGGGATCTGCACCGCCTCGCCGGACTCGGTGGCCCGGCTGATCGTCCCGTGGTCGACCCCGACCGAGAGGTGCAGGACCGCGTCGACGAACTCGGCGGACAGCCCCTGGCTCACCACCACGTCGAACGCCCGATGGCCGGGGCGAAGCTCGAAGATCCCGCAGCCGTCCGCGCCGGACAGCGCGACGGCCTGGCGCGCCACCGTGTCGAGCACCTCGCGGAGATCGAGCGAGGAGCTCACCGCGCGGATGACCTCGCTGAGCGCCCCGGTCTCCTCGAGGGACTGCGAGAGGTCCTGGGTGCGCGCCTGCAGCTCCTGGAACAGGCGCACGTTCTCGATCGCGATCACCGCCTGGTCCGCGAAGGTCTCGAGCAGCTTGATCTGTTTCTCGGCGAACGGGCGCGTCTCGAGTCGGCGGATGAGGATCACGCCGATCGGCAAGCCCTCCCGGAGCAGTGGGGTGGCCAGGATCGTGCGCGTCCCGGTGGCCTGCTGTCGCGCCTGGCTCTCGGGAAACTCCCGGTCCGCCCCCTCGCCCAGGTCGTGGACATGCACCGTCCGCCGCTCGATCACCGCCCGGCCGCTGACGAAGCCCGGCACGATGGGCGTCGCGGAGAATTGCGGCATGGATCCATGGATCGCCACGCTCCGCAGGACATCACCGTCGATCCGGAAGATCTGCGCGTCGACCGCATCGCACAGCCGCGCCGCGCTCTGGGCCACCGCGTCCATGACCGGCTGGGAGTCGGTCGGCGATCCGCTGATGACCCCCAGGATCTCCGCGGTCGCGGTCTGCTGCTCGAGGGCCTCCTGCAGCTCCCGGGTGCGGGCCTCCACCTTTCGCTCGAGTCCCGCGTACGACTCCTGCAGCTGCACCGCCATGCGGTTGAACTGGTCGCCCAGGACCTCCAGCTCATCGCCGGTCTTCACCTCGATGCGGTCGGTGAGGTTGCCCTCGCCGATGCGCACCGCGCCGGCCTGGAGCGCCCGGATCGGCCGCTCCAGGGTCCGGGCCAGCATCAGGCTCGCGCCCACCGAGAGCACGATACCCAGGATCAGCAGCAGCACCGTCCGCTTCACCGAGGCGCGCAGCGGCTCGAAAGCTTCCTCGAGCGGCTGCTCCACGAACACCGTCCAGCCGAGCGAGGGGATCGTGGTGTGCGCGGTCAGCACCTGCTGGCTGCGCAAGTTCCGGGCGATGGTGCCTTCCTGCGAGGCCTCGCCGGTCTGGGGGCGGCCGGCCAGCGCGGCCTTCACCTGGTCGAGCCGGGTGAGGTCCGTCTTCTGGAGCACCAGGCTGATGTCCGGGTGCGCGATGAGGGCGCCCTGCCCGTCCACCACGAAGGCCTGGCCCGCCTTGCCGATCTTGATCTGGGAGACCACGTCCCAGATGAACTTGAGGTTCACCTCCGCCGCGGTCACCCCGCCCGCCTGGCCGCCCTCCGCGATCGCGATGACCATGTAGGGCTCGGACTCTTTCCGGAAGTAGACCGGCCCCCGATAGACCTTCCGGGCCTTGGCCTCGACGAACCGCGGATCGGCGGAGAGATCGGTCTGACTGCCGATCGCATCCATGGCCAGCCGGGAGACGCGGAGCTGCTCGCGGCCCATCGCGTCGATGTAGCTGACCTCGGTGATGGCCGGCACCTGGCGCTGGAGGCGGAAGAAATCGAAGCGCCGCTGCTCGAGCGTGGTCCCGGTGGGCGCGCGCTGGGGCTGGGTCACCCAGCCCATCTGCCGCTCGATCTCCTTGATGAAGCCCTCGATCTGGGAGGCGGCGGCGAGCGCCTTCTCGCGCTGGAGGGCCACCAGGGCGGCCTGGTTCTCCTGGTAGGAGAAGTAGAGCTCGGTGATGCCGCTCGCGAGCAGCTCGGCGGTCACGAGCAGGACGAAGAAGGTGGTGTACTTCCAGAACAGGCGGCGGCGCCGCATCACGAGCCCCGGGGGTGGTGAGGGATCTCCGGCGTCACCCTCGCGAGTGTAGGCGGGGGGGTACCCCCCTGTCAAAGAACCCCGGTCGGCGCCTCCACGGCCCGGGGCAGGAGCGGGCAGCCGGGCTCCATCGCGGCCTTCTTCTTCTCGATGATGCCGGTCGCGTAGAGCGCTCGAGGTAGTGGGCGATGGTCTCGACCCGGATCTTCACCGAGCCGGCCGGCTTGGTCGAGTCCAGGTCCTGGAAGGAGAAGAAGAGGGTCCCGGAGCGCTCCACGATCTGCTGGACCGGGGTGTAGGTCGGCTGGTCCATCCCGCACTCGTAGCTGGCCAGCCGCACCACGCAGGCCACCCACGGCATGCGCGCGGCCGCCTTGGCGCCCCACAGGATCTCGTTGGTGTTGCTGCTGTAGGAAGACGGCCAGACGTCACGGATGTCGAACGGGGACTTGATGTGGCCGGCGCGGACGTCCGGGCCGAAGGCCCAGTCCATGAGGTCAGAATCGACGGGGAAGTACTGGGCCCAGAGCACCGGGTAGCCGTAGGCCTGGAGATCCACCTCGATCTCGTGGCCGATCCCGGGGTCCATGTGATACGGCCGGGCCAGCACCATCAGGCACGCCCGGTTCTCGCGCGCGCACCACTCGAGCACCTCGCGCCCCTTCCGGCGCAGCCGGGTGTTGAAGTCGTCGAGGGCGCGGAAGCCCGCCGCCGCCGCCCCCGCGGTCTCCTCGGCGGTGAGGCCGGGGATCGCGTCGCGCAACCCCTCCCAGAGCTGCTTCGGCACGAGCCGGGGCTCGTCGAGGGACACGAAGGGCGCCGCGTAGCGGATGCCCTGCTCGGCGAACACGTCGCGCTCCTTCATGAAGCCGGCCTTGATGTTCTCCGGCGCGGCCATCACCCGCGGGCAGGCCAGCGTGCGCGCCACGTGGCCGGAGAGGAACGAGGGCAGGTTGTAGATCATCGGCGAGAAGAGCACGTCGACCTTCTCGCGCTGGCCGAAGATCAGCTCGCCGTAGTGGCCCGCGATACACTTCACCGGGTAGCAGCAGTCGACGGTGCCGCGGCCCTTGCCGTACTGCCGCCCCTGCTCCTCCGAGGTGTCGGAGGAGAAGACGAGGTGCCGCGGGTCCACCCCCAGCTCGGTGAAGAAGCCCACCCAGAACTGGTGAGTGGACCAGAGGTTCAAGACGCGGGGGATCCCGATCCGGAGCTTAGCCCGCGCCGGCCGGCTCTCCGACCCGGGACCGGCGGAACGCGTCCTTCCGAACCATCTCGGCAACGTTAGGGTAGTCACGCTTGGTCTCCTCCAGCTTCGCCTTCACCTCGCGCAGCTCGTTCACGTCCTCGACCAGCCCCTTCGGGCAGGAGTTGCCGCTGATGACCCGCTCCCAGCCCGCGGCCAGGGGCAGCTTGCTCCACGGCCGGCCCTTCGCCCCGGGCAGCTGCACGTCGATGAAGGTGCGCGTGCAGTTGATCGGGCACCACTTGCAGACGGTGTCCGCGGCGGTGGTGCTGGTGTAGGTCAGCGCCGCGATCGCCTCGAAGCCCCGGAACCGGCTCGTCCGCCCGCTCTCGGCCTCGCGCCAGTCGGCCGCGCAGAGGGCCGCGCCGATGGCTCCCGCCTCGCCCGAGTACGGGTGCAGGACCACGTGCGCCTCCGGCACCTTGCCGCGGATGAAGTCGACCTGCGCCTTCACCACCGCCATGTTGCGGTGGGTACCGCCCTGGAGCACGAACTTGCGCCCGACCGCGCGGAGGTTCTGGAGCTGTCCGGCGTAGATCCACACGTTCACCGGCAGCACCGCGGCGAGCGCGGCCATGATCTCCTCCGCGGCCCAGCCCTTGCGCTGCTGGTTGACGATGTCGGACTGGAGGAACACCCCGCAGCCCATCGCCAGGGTGGGCATCGCCTTGGCCTCGAAGGCCTTCCCGGCGTACTCCTCGAGCGGAATCGAGTAGCGCTCGGCGACCCCCTGGAGAAAGGCTCCGTTGCCCGAGGAGCATTGCGAGTTGAGCCGGAAGTCGGCCACCGTGCCCTGGCGCAGGATCATGATCTTGACGTCGGTGCCGCCCACGTCGCAGATCACGTCGGCGTCGGGATGGAAGTGGAGCGTGCCGGTGGCGTGGGCCACCGTCTCCACCACCGCCACGTCGGCGCCGACCACGTCCCGGAGGAGATCCTTGCCGTAGCCGGTCAGCGCGAGGCCGCCGACGTTGCCGTAGCCCGCCTCCCGCACCTGGCGGAAGAGCGACTGGGCGTCCTCGATGGGGTTGCCCTTCGACAGCGCGTAGCAGGTGAAGAGCAGCTCGCGCTCCGGCGAGACCACCACCGCCTTGGCGGTGGTGCTGCCGAAGTCGCAGCCGATCAGCACCGGCCCCGCCACCTCTTTCACGGGCGCGGTCGTGGGACGCTTCAGATCGTACTCGGCCACGAACGACTGGAGATCGTCGGCGCAGGCCACGAGGGCGCGGCCACCCGCCTTGGCCTTCTGCTCCTGCTGGCCTTCCTCCACCCACCAGCGCAGCCGATCGCGCCCCTCGTAGACCGCCACGCCCTCCGGCTCCCCCGCCCCGATCTCCACGCAGCCGAGGCAGGCGTAGTAGAGCGCCTCCGCGGGCACCGTGATGCAGGAGGCGGCGTCGCGGCCCTCGGGCAGCACGATCTTGCGTTGCTCCCACAGCTTGGCGAGGTGATGGCGCCAGGCCTCCTGCAGGCCGCGGAAGAAGAGGTTCGGGCCGCCCAGCAGCAGCACCTCGGGCGACGGGGTGTTGCCCTTGGTCAGGGTGGCGAGGTTCTGGTAGACCACCGCCTCGAAGAGGCTCGCGATGATCTCCTCGACCGGCACCCCGGTCTTCACGAGGGTGTTGGCGTCGGTCTCCGCGAAGATCCCGCACTTGCTGCTGACCTTGTGGAGGCTCATGCCCGCGTAGGGCAGCCCGGCCAGCGTCTCGGTCGCCACCTGGAGCTTGCGCGCGGTCTTCTCGATGAAGGTGCCGGTGCCGCCGCTGCAGGCGGATTGCATGTAGACCTGCTTGGAGCGGCCGGTGCCGGTGGGAGTGAAGAAGATCGTCTTCATGTCCTCGCCGCCGATCTCCGACACGAAGCGCACGTCCGGGTGGAGCTTCTCCACGCAGGCCGCGACCGCGACCACCTCCTGGATCATCTTGGCCCCCGCCAGCGGCCCCAGCAGGCCCGCCCCGGAGCCGGTGAAGAAGACGCGGTCGCGGCCCGCCACCACCTGCGCCTCGTCCTCCATGCGGCCGAGGAACTCGAGCACCTTCTCCGCCTGGCGGGTGTTGTGGCGCTGGTAGTCCTGCCAGAGGACTTTCCCATCCTCGACCGCCACCGCCTTCACGGTGGTGGAGCCGACGTCCATCCCGACGAGCTTCATCAGCGCGCCTTCGCGGCGACGTGCAGCACCAGGTTGGCCGCCTGGCCGGCGCAGCCCATGTGGGGCACGCGATAGGTCGCGCGCTTCATCTTCGGGTGCGCGTCGAGGTAGGCCCGCACCTCGTCGAGCGTCATCCCGCTCTTCTCGAGCGCCTCGTCGAACTCGCGCTGGGCGCGCTTCTTGGCCTCGGTCAGGATCATCTGGCAGCGCGAGAGCGCGTGCACCTCCGCGTCGCCCTTGATCTCGAGCGGGGCGTAGAGCAGGTCCGGGTGCTTGCCGATCACCCCGGCCATCGCCCCGATGGACATGGTGTTGGGCATGCACGAGTAGGGCGACAGCTCGCAGATCATGTGGGCCTTCTTCTTCTGGTGGGCCCAGATCGCCTTGCCCACGAGCATGTCGCCCTCGCCGCCGTCGAGGCGGCTGTGAAAGTAGGGCGCGGCCAGCCGCCGCAGCTCGAGCTGATGCGGGATACCGCGCGGGAGGTTGCCCATCGCCCGGCGGAGGCGCGACACGATGCTCCGGTAGAGCGCCTGCGCCGTGCGGCCGAGCCCGAGCTTGAGCCGCGCGCCCTTCTCGATGCCCGAGTAGTCCTCGAACCGCTGCAGCCCCAGACGCAGGAGGTAGTCCATCCAGACCGTGATGCCGGCCGGATAGACCTCGGCGCCCTCCGTCTCCAGCCAGCGGTGGATGTTGTAGTTGGGATCGCCCTCGACGGTCTGGAGATAGAACTCGCCGGTGATCTTCACCACCGGCTTCACCCGGAGCCGGTCCACCTCGATCGAGGCGAAATTCGTACGGATACGCTTCATGATGCGCACGAAGTAACCGGTAGTCAGGAACCAGAGCACCGACCGCCACGGGCCGTGCGCGGGCCGGTTCCGGAACGCCCGGTAGAGCAGCTCGATCGATTCCTTGACCACCGCCTCGGTCTGTCCCGGCACCACCTCGAACGGCCGCACCTGGTACTCGAGGTCCTGCACCAGGTCGGTGCAGAAGATGGCCCACAGGCAGCCGAGGGTGACCGGCAGGTTCAGGGCGAGGCCGTCGCCCATCTCGGCCTTCTGGTCGAGCTGGTCCTGGGCGAGGAGGAACATGCGGAAGGCGTCGAGCCCCGAGTTGCGCAGGGCCAGCTCGTAGCTCTGGTGGTACTGGCCGAAGCGGCACGCGCCACAAGAGCCGGCGGTGAGGTAGACGAACTTCTCGTTCACGGCCGCCGCGCTGGTCGCCTTCGCTTCCTTCTTGAGGAAGTTGACCAGGTTGCCGGTGGTGAAGCTGGTGGGGCAGCACTGGCCGATGTCGGCGACCTCGCGGCCGGTGAGCAGATCGTCCTTCGTGGCCACCGGCAGGACCTGGGCCTTGTGGCCGGCGCTCTCCAGCACCGCCTGGAGGATGCGCTCCACGCGCCAGTGCAGCCCGCCGAACAGCACCGTCACCGAGTCGCGCTCGGCGCGGGTGAACGGCCTCGGGGTGTAGGCGCGGTAGTGTCCGCTCGGACGGCGGGGGTCGGTGGGTCGCTCAGTGATCGCGGTCGCCATTGCGTCCTCCTCCTGATGCCGGGGAGCCGTGAGCGTCCAGATGGCGGTCCATCCACGCCTCGAGGAGCTGGACGGTCTCGAACCCGGGTAAGCGCCGTATCGTATCGTCGACCTTGCGGGCCGCGGCCCGTCCCTCGGGCCCGGCGAAGAGATAGGTCGCCAGGAAGCGCAGCTCCTCGTCGGGCTGGACGCCGCTGCCCACCGGCGCCCAGAAGCGATCCACCAGGATGCGCGCGATGCGGGCCGGGGCGCGACGCTGCATGCGGATCTCCGCCTGGCGGTAGTAGAAGAAGAAGTGGCGCGACTCGTCGAGGACGATGCGGTCGAGCAGATCGGCCAGGACCGGGTGCGGCGACACCTGGGCCAGCCGCCGGTAGCCGGTGAGCGTGGTGAGCTCGTTGATGGCCCCCCAGGTCATGTGCACCGCACAGAAGTCGGGCCAGGCCTTGGACACCATGGCGGTGGCCGCCGCCTCGAGCCGCTTGCCGAGCGACTCCTGCCCGCGCGGCGTCGGGCGTGGACCGACCGGGGCGCCCGCTGCCTCGAGGAAGCGCGCGATGGCGATGCCGTGGAAGGTCTCCTCGTACACCCAGCAGGCCAGGAAGGTGGCCACCTCGGGATCGTCGATGGCTCGCGTGGCGAGCAGGCTCCGCAGGTAGATGATGGTGTGGCTCTCGATGTCCTGCATGAAGCGGAGGGTTCGGATCGTCTCGGGGGGCACCGGATGCCGGGGCACGAGGGCCCAGTCGATGGCCGACAGGTCAACGGCCCGCGAGCGTTCCACATACGTATCGAGGTCGAACGCTGGCATCGGTCGAGTCCCTACATACGACACTGTTCGTGGTATTTCAATGACCGTCCCATATCCTGGCCTGTGCCCTTGTCTACGGGCCGGCCGGGTGGCGCGGATCTAGGCTCCGGGAGCCCCCGCGGGGCAGTAGGTGTGGACCATCTCGGCCAGGCTCTCGCCCCGGGGCACCGGCTCCGTCGGTCCGACCACCGTGCGGTGCCGGATCACCCCACTCCGGTCGACCAGGAAGATCCCCTGCTCCAGCGCGGTCATCGCGTGATGGTGAAGCCGCCGGACGAAGTTCCGGTTCATCACGTCCAGCCAGGCGCCCCGGAGCTGGGGCCCGGTGTCTCCGTGGGTGAACGCATAGGAGAAGCTCACCACCGCGGAGCGCGTCGCCGCCTCCAGCGCACCCCGATCCCCTAGGCCGTACACCGCGAACAGGCGCTTGTCGGGGTCGCAGACGAAGGGGTACGGGGTCGGGCTGTGCCCGAAGAAGGTGCGGGCGGCCTGGAGCAGGTTGGGCCCGACCTGGATGATCTCGGTCCCCGCCTCCCGCAGGCCCTCGTAGCCCTCGGTCATGCCGTCCATGTACACCCGGCAGAACGGGCAGGTGAAGCCGCGGGAGAACCAGACCACGACGTTGGATCGGCCCCGATAGGTCGCGAGGTCGACCGTTCCGCCTTGGACCGAGGTCAGGCTGAAGAGAGGCGCCGGGTGGCCGACGACCGGCGGCTCGTGGTCGGACGCCACGGGTCCGAGGATAGCACGCGGACCCCGGCGCCCCGGCACGTGACGGATACATTGACGCGCCGTCCCGGGCTCGCTACGCTCCCGGGAAGAGTGGTCGGTCCACCCGAAGGCTCAGAGGGGGTTCCGGTGAGCCAGAGCGGCACCATCCAGATCGTCTACGACTTCGCGTTCCCCGACGGGGGCGCCAAGTCGTACACCGTCGCGCTCGACCGCGCCACGCTCTCCTACCTGCCGGGCGGCCCGGAGTCCCCGCCGGCCTGGACCCGGCTCGAGAACCACCAGTGCGGCCACTGCCCGCTCAGCCCGGCCGAGCACCCCTACTGCCCGGTGGCCACCAATCTCTCGGCGCTGGTGGAGTTCTTCAAGGACAAGGCCTCGGTGGCCGAGGCCACCGTCACCGTCACGTCCGAGGAGAGAACCTACGTCAAGCAGCTCCCGCTGCAGCGCGGGATCTTCGGCATCTTCGGCCTCGTCATGGCGACCAGCGCCTGTCCCTACATGGACTTCCTGAAGCCGATGGCCCGCTTCCACCTGCCGTTCTCCACCGCGGAGGAGACCATCGTTCGCTCGGTCTCCATGTACCTCCTGCACCAGTACTTCGTGGCCAAGCGCGGGGGCGCGCCCGATCTCGGCCTCGAGCAGCTCGAGACGCACTACGAGAACATCCAGAAGGTCAACGACGGCATCCTCGAGCGGATCAAGGGCGTGGTCCTGAACGACGCCGACCTCAACGCCCTCATCATCCTCCAGGGTTTCGCCGACCTCCTGACCATGGCGATCTCGAAAGACCTCTCGAAGATCGAGCCGATCTTCTTCCGCAAGCCCTAGCCGCCTAGCGGCCGTCGTTCTCGAGCACCTCCTTGAGCTGCGCCACCGGCACCGCGATCTTCACGCCCGCCCGCTCCTCCTGCAGCAGCATGGCCACCCGCGAGTCGCGCTCGCCCCAGCCGCGATTCATCGCCTCGGTCAGCTCCTCGAGCGCCAGATTGGCCATCCTCATGGGCACGCCCAGCTCGCGCGCGAGACCGACCGCGAGGGAGACGTCCTTGTGGCTCAGCCGGAGCGCGAACGCGGGGGGATCGAAGGTCCCGGGCAGGAACTGATCCGCGAGGCCGTCGAAGGTGCGCCGGCGCCCGCCCGCGCCCTGCCGCACCGCCTTCCAGAGGGTGAGCGCGTCCACCCCGCCCTTGACGCCCATCGTGAACACCTCGGCCAGCGCGGTCTGCACCGCGTAGCCCGCGCAGTTGTGGACGAGCTTGGCCACCGAGCCCGCCCCGATCGGCCCCACGTAGTAGGGCTGGTCCCCGATGGCGTCGAGCACCGGCTTGAAGCGATCGTAGACCTCGCGGTCCCCGCCGATCCAGAGCGCGAGCTTCCGCGACTTGGCGCCCTCGGGCCCGCCGCTCACCGGGGCGTCGAGCACGTGGATGCCCTTCTCCTTGAACGCGGGATAGAGCCGTCGCATCAGCGCGGGCGAGTTGGTGCTGAGGTCGAAGTAGGCCGAGCCCTTCTTCATGCCGTGGATGAGGCCGTCGGGCCCCAGCGCGACCTGCTCCACTTCCTTGGGGCCGGGCAGCGAGGTGAACACCGCCTCCACGCCCTCCGCGACCTGCCGGGGGGTGTCCTTCCAGATCGCGCCCGCCTTCAGATGCGGCGCGGCCGCCTCCTTCCTCACGTCGTTCACCTGCAGCTCGTGGCCGCCCGCCTGCAGATTGGACGCCATGCTGGCGCCCATGGTGCCGAGTCCGATGAATCCGACCTTCATGCCTTTTTCTCCTCGAAGACCGTGCGAACCTCGTTGCGCGACGTCGATACCGCGGTGGGTAGGGTCATGCGGGCTCCTCCTCCTTCGAGTGGGACTCCGTGGACTCCGGAAACGCGTAGAATCCTGCCACGGGAAAGGAGACTTGACCATGCCCAATGCGCCCTACCGCATCTACGCCGTGCGCTACGCCCACCGCGCCTGCAATACCTCGGAGGCGTTCTACGGCGACTACCACAAGGCCCCCATGACGATGGACTACTTCGTGTGGGCGCTCACCAACGGGGCCGAGACGGTGGTGGTGGACCTCGGGTTCACGGAGGCGGTGGGCACCCGGCGGGGCCGCCAGTTCCTGCGCTGCCCGGGCAAGGGCCTGGCCGAGATCGGGGTGGAGGCGGCGTCGGTCAAGCACGTGATCCTGAGCCACTTCCACTACGACCACGTGGGCAACTACGCGCTCTTCCCCAACGCGACGTTCTACGTGCAGGACTCCGAGATGGCCTTCTACACCGGCCGCAACGCCTCCCTGCCCGCCTTCCGTCACTCGGTGGAGGTGGACGACGTCTGCGCGCTCATCCGCCTCAACTACGACAAGCGGCTCCAGTTCGTCGACGGCTCGCGCGAGATCGTGCCCGGGATCGCGGTGCACCACGTGGGGGGCCACACCGCGGGCATGCAGATCGTCACGGTCGCCCACGCGCGCGGTCAGGCGGTGGTCGCCTCCGATGCCTCCCACTACTACCGCAACTTCGAGGAGGGCATCCCCTTCAACACGCTCCAGGACCTGCCGCGCATGTACTCGGCCTTCGCGAAGATCCGCGAGCTGGCGTCCTCGGAAGACCTGGTGCTGCCCGGGCACGATCCGCTGGTGCTCGAGCGGCTGAAGCGCGTGGGGGACGGGATCGTGGAGATGTAGGGGGCGCGTCGCAAGACCGGTCGCAAGACCACCCCTCACCCTGCCCTCTCCCCTGAGGGGAGAGGGGTGGCGTAGGCGTGGGTGAACTCGGCGCCGAAGAGGAGGATCTGGGCCGAGTAGTAGACCCAGGCCAGGATGAGGATGACCCAGGTCGCGGCCCCGTAGGCCGCGCCGAGCTCGCGGCTGCCGAGGTACACGCCGATCACCACCTTGCCGACGAAGAAGAGACCCGCGGTCACCGCGGCCCCCACCCACACGTCGCGCCACCGGATCTCCACGTCGGGGAGCAGCTTGAAGATCATCGCGAAGAGCAGGGTGTGCACGAGCATCGAGCCCAGCAAGTCGGCCAGCTCGAGCACGTGGCCGATGCCCGGCACCCAGCCCCACCCGTAGCGGCCGAACGCGGCGACCGCGGCGCTCAGCACCAGGGAGACGCTCAGGAGGAAGCCCCGGTGCCGAGCACCGCCGCGAACGACAGGAAGCGGGCTCGGACCATGGCCCAGAGCCCAGCGCGGGCCTGCGGCGGCACTTCCCAGATGGTGTTCAGCGCCGACTGGAGCTGGCTGAACGCGCTCGTCGACCCGAAGAGCAGGACCAGGAGCCCGATGACGGTGGCGCGCGGGCCGGCGCCCTGCCGGCTCGCGCTCTGGATGAGGGACTGGATGGCGGTGGCACCCTCCTCTCCGGCCAGCCCGCGGATCTGGGTGACGATCTCACCCTGGGCGGCCTCCTGCCCGAACACCGTGCCGGCCACCGCGATCACGATGACAAGGATGGGAGCCAGCGAGAAGACGGTGTAGTAGGCGAGGGCCGCCCCCAGCGTCAGGCAGTCGTCCGCGTTCCACTTGATCGCGGCCCGCTCGACCAGGTCCCAGACCATTCGACTCAGCACCACCGGCATGGGCCGGGACACAGCAAGGCGCGTGCCGTCAGATCAGACCGGTCAGGATCTCGTCGCCCGGCACCCCGAAGACGTGGCGCACCCCTTCGTTCTCGAGACAGCGCGCGATCAGATCGTGCGATCTCATGGCCTTCCCCCGGCTCTGTCTACGCCGGTTTGCGCGGCGTCCACACCGAGTCCATGCTGATGCGAGAGGAGGATGCCATGGCCATCCAGTCCATCAATCCGGCGACCGGAGAACTGATCGAGACGCTCGAGCCCGCCTCTCCGCCGCAAATTCAGAACATTCTGGCCGGCGCGCACGCGGCATTCCTCGACTGGCGCACCCAGCCCTTCGCTCGGCGCTCCGCGCTCATGCGCGCGGCGGCGCGGGAGCTGCGGGCCCGCAAGGACGAGTACGCGCTCACCATGACCCGCGAGATGGGCAAGCCGATCGTGCAGGCGGAGGCCGAGGTGGAGAAGTGCGCCGGCACCTGCGACTACTACGCGGAGCACGCGGAGGCCTTCCTCGCCGAGCAGCCGCGCGAGACCGACGCCTCCCGCAGCTACGTGCGCTTCGACCCGCTCGGGGTGGTGCTGGCGGTGATGCCGTGGAACTTTCCCTTCTGGCAGGTCTTCCGCTTCGCGGCTCCCGCGCTGATGGCCGGCAACGCCGGCATTCTCAAGCACGCCTCCAACGTGCCGCGCTGCGCGCTCGCCATCGAGGAGGTGTTCCGGCGCGCCGGCTTCCCGGAGGGGCTGTTCCGCACCGTGCTGGCGGACTCCGCGGCGGTCAAGGGCCTGATCGCCGATCCGCGCATCGTCGCGGTCACCCTGACCGGCAGCGAGCGCGCGGGCCAGGTGGTGGCCCAGCAGGCGGGCCACGAGCTCAAGAAGACGGTGCTCGAGCTCGGCGGCAGCGACCCGTTCGTCGTGCTGGCCGACGCGGACGTGGACGCGGCGGCCCGCGCGGCCGCGGAGGGCCGGCTGATCAACAGCGGGCAGAGCTGTATCGCGGCGAAGCGCTTCATCGTGGTGGAGCCGGTCGCGGATCGCTTCCTGGAGCGATTCAAGGACGAGCTGGCCGCGCGCCGCATGGGCGATCCCACCGCGCGCGACACGCAGGTCGGCCCGCAGGCCCGCGTGGACCTGCGCGACGAGCTGCACCGCCAGGTCGAGGAGTCGGTGAAGCGGGGCGCCCGCGCGCTGCTCGGGGGGCAGGTCCCCGCCGGCAAGGGCGCGTTCTACCCGCCGACATTGCTGACCGCGGTGGATCGCGGCATGCCCGCCTTCGACGAGGAGACCTTCGGCCCGGTCGCGGCGGTGATCCGGGCCAAGGACGAGGCGGACGCGCTCCGGCTCACCAACGACTCCCCCTTCGGCCTGGGGGCCGCGATCTGGACCAAGGACCGCGCCCGGGCCGAGCGGCTGGCCGCGCAGATCGAGGCGGGCGCGGTGTTCGTGAACGGGGTGGTGAAATCCGATCCCCGCCTTCCCTTCGGCGGCATCAAGCGCTCCGGCTACGGGCGCGAGCTCTCCGAGTACGGCATCCGCGAGTTCGTCAACATCAAGTCGGTCTGGATCGCGTGACCGGGCATCGGGTCGGATCTACCCGGTAGCGATTACCGCGGCGGGGACCACGACGGCCCCCGCCGTCTTCATGTGCCGGCCACGCGTCCGGGCGGCACCCGCTTCTCGCGCTCGGCCGGGGCGAAGAGCCCGGACACCGCGAGCCCGAACAGGACGAAGCGGGCGAACGTTCCGCACCATCGACGTGGCCCGCGCTGCGGGCCGATCCTCGGAAGGAACTACGCGGGTGTCTTTACCGGACCCGCATCGTTCCCGTCGTCACCCGCAGCCGGATCGCCCTTGTTCCTCGTGCACTTCGACGGTGGCACTCCGCTTGCTCCCTAGCCCGGGTGTGTCGTGGTCACCGCAAGCTCACGCGACCGGGAGGGACACCATGAAAGAGCCGAGACAGAAGCAGACGCCGCGGACCGGACGCAAGGATCTCCAGCATCCGGATACGCCGAAATGAAGAGCACGACCAGGATCCCCCTGACCCCGGCTCCACCGCCGACGACGACCGTGATCACCCAGGCCCCCTCGGACCGCGTGGTCACCTATCCCGAGGGGCGCTGGACGCTCTACGGCGACGGCACCACCGCGTCGCCCAACTACTGGGTGTGGGTGCCGGCCGGCGCCGCTCCGCCCCCGCCGCCGCCGCTGCCGCTGCCGCGATGGTAACGAAGGCCGCTCACCACTGCAGTCAACTCAACCGACTCTTCAAGGAGGAAGCACCCATGCGGTACGGACAGATGATGGCGGTCACGGTTCTCGGCGCATTCGTGGTGGCGGCGCCCTTCGCGGCGCAGGCCCAGACGACGAAGGACAAGGTCGAGAACAAGATGGAGCAGGCGAAGGACTCGGCCAAGAGCACCACTCAGGAGGCAAAGGTCGCGGTCACCGATAGCTGGGTCACCTCGAAGGCCAAGATCGCCCTCTTCGCGGATGAGCGCGTGAAGGGCACCCAGGTCAGCGTGGACACCAAGAGCGGCGTTGTGCACCTGCGCGGCAAGGTCGACAGCGACGAGGCCAAGGCCGCGGCGGCCGAGCTCGCCTCCGGCATCGAGGGCGTGAAGTCGGTGAAGAACGACCTCCAGGTGGTGGCGCCCGCGGCCCGCAAGGCGGTCGACGCCAATGACAAGGACATCGCCAAGGCGGTGGAGACCCGCATGACGCGGGACGCTCAGCTGAAGAAGGTGGACGTGCGCATCGACGGCGGCGTGGTGACCCTGACCGGCGAGGTCCCCAGCATCACCGCGGCGGCCAAGGCTTCCGAGCAGGCGCGGATGGTGTCGGGCGTGAAGTCGGTCAAGAACGAGCTGACCGTCCGCTCGGCCAACAAGTAGGTCCGATGGCGAGGAAGCGCCCGACACGGGGACCGGGCCGGCGCCCCGCGAAAGGACGCGGCAAGGTCGCCAAGGTGATGCGCGAGTACAAGCACCGAACCCTCCGCTCGGGCTCGGGAGGCAAGGTGCGGAAGTGGAAGCAGGCCGTCGCCATCGCGCTGAGCGAGGCTCGGCGATCGGGAGGAAAGGAGCAACCACGATGAGCACCATGGAGAAGGGACGCGAGGGCCAGGGTCAACCCGGCCAGGACAAGGACAAGGATCGTCAGGGACAGCAGCAGGAGCCGGGCCGCAACCCGCAGCCGGGCGGCGGTCAGAACCGATAGGAATTCCAGGATGGGCGGCGGGGCAACCCGCCGCTCGTCGAATTCAAAAAAACCAACCGACCATGCTCACTCGGGGCACGAAGGGGGGGACGCGCAGTGTCAATCGTCCTGATCGTCATTCTCGTTCTCATCTTGGTGGGGTCCTTGCCAACCTGGCCGTACAGCTCGGGCTGGGGGCCGTATCCGAGCGGTGGCGCGGGCCTCGTTCTTCTGATTCTCGTCATCCTGCTCCTCACCGGACGGCTCTGATGTCCTGCGCGCACGTCGGACGGGTGGTGACGGCGGCGGTGCTCGCCACCGCGGGCGCGGCCCTGGTGCTCGGGCTGCTCTCCCGCCGCCGGCCCGCTCCGGTCCCGCTCGTACGCTGCCCGATCCACGGAATCGCCTACGACACCGAGCTCGAGATCTGTCCGGAGTGCGCCAAGACGCAGGCCGCGACCGGTCCGGCCGGTCCGGAGACCCATCACCTGGGGATCGAGACGACGGGAGGTGCGCGATGAAACGGACCCCGACCCTGTACTGCCTTTCGTGTAGAAGGTTCCGGGCGGTCGAGGACTGGCACGAGCGCGGCGACGCGCTGGTGATCCAGCTCGAGCCCTGCGGCCACGAGCTCCACCGGAGCGCGGGGGTCGAGTGGCCAATTCCGAAAGCCGCGTAGCGAGCGCGGCGAGAGAAAAGGAGCGCGTGATGTCGAGCCGATTCCTGCTCGGAGCCATCGTCGGAGGTATCGCGGTATACGTGTGGGGCGACGAGATCCGTCGCTTCGCGAGCACCCGGGGCCGCACCGCGCGGCTCGCGGCGGCGGAGACGCTGCAGGCCGTCCAGTCGACCGCCGAAGAGATGCTCGATTCGGCCAAGGATCAGGTGACCTCGACCCTGCAGGCGGGTCAGGACGCCATTCGCCCGGCCCGCCTCACCCGGGACCGTCGATGAGGGCGCGGGCGATCGTCGGGGGCGCCCTCGTCGCGGCCGTCTTCCTGAGCGGCTGCGCGGTCGAGACCGCCTCGACGACGCCCGCGTCCGGGCGGACCGGGTCGACCCAGCCGGCCCCCGCCGCGAAGGCGCCCGCCGCTTCGCAGAAGACGGTGGACCCAGCCCAGGTCGAGCGCTTGAAGAAGGCCATGATTCCGCTCCTGCAGGCCATGGACAAGCCACTGCCGTCGAGCCAGGTCAAGGTCGGGATCCTCGACGATCCGTCCATCAACGCGGCGAACGCGGGGAACGGCGAGTTCTACGTCACCACCGGGCTCCTGGAGAAGGCCAGCGACGACCAGCTCCTGGCCGTGATGGCCCACGAGGTGGCCCACCAGGACCTGGGGCACGTGGCCAAGGCCCAGGCGCTCGGCACCGGCATCGGAATCGGCGCGGTCATCCTGGACCAGATCATCCCGGGAGCCGGGCGGGTGGTGCCGGTCGCGGGCGCGCTGATCCAGAGCAAGTACAGCCGCAACGAGGAGTACCAGGCGGATCGGCACGGGGTCGAGCTGCTCCAGCGCATGGGCCGCAACAAGGACGTGATGATCAACACCCTCACCTGGCTGATGAATACGTCGGGGAACAGCGGCGGCGGCTTCCTCAGTACCCACCCCGCGACGGGAGAGCGGATCGAAGAGCTGCGGCGGCTGTGAGCCCGGTCGGTCGGGTGATACTCCCCCTGCTCGCGGCCTTCCTCCTGTCGGGCGGTTGCGCGCACGTTCAGCCCCATCTCGAGATTCCCGACCTCCGGATCGCCGAGCCGTCCTTCCGCGCGACCCTGGTCGGGTACGCGGGCGGCAGAGTCCGTAACGACTATCGGGTCGTATCGATGACCTGCCGCACGCCCCGCTCGTCGCTCGTCTCTTCGTGACGGCCGCCGCCGTACTCGCCGATCACGCGACGCCAGAAGCGGATCGCGGTCGTGTTGCGGGTCAGCTCGGAGATCTCCCACTTGCCGCGGAACCGGTCGAACAGCGCGAAGACCGCGCGACGCCCGACGCCCTGCCCGCGGTGCTTCCGGAGCACGAAGAACTCGGACATCCGGAAGTCCATGCCCGGCTCCATGTGGGGGGACGGGGCCTGGTTGACGAGCGCGAAGCCCGCCCGGCGGCCGGCGTCGACGAGGATCAGCGGATGGTCTCCGTCCTCCGCGAGCCAGCTCGCCCGGTGATCGGGCATCCAGACGCCGCGATCGTCCAGCGTGTAGTAGTGATCGTCGAACTCGGAGAGGTCGTGCAGGTAGAACGGGTAGACGTTGGTCAGCCACTCCCGATCGGCGGGCGCGCGACGCGCGTCGCGCAGCTCGAGGCTCATCGCTCAGGGAGCGAGCGGGTCGGAGCGCCGCGCGGAGGCCCGGATCCGCGCGGCGTCCTCCGGCAGCAGGAGCCGGGCCCCCACCAGCGCGGCCGCCGCCGCGTCGACGCGCGCCACGTACGTGGCGTGGCTGCCGTACCGCTCCTCGAGGGAGAGTCGCGGGTCGCCCGCGGCGAGCCGCTCGGTCCGGGTCCGCGCGAAGGCCGCGAAGGTCCCGTCGCGATCGCAGAGCTCGCCGTCCGGGAACGGCTCCCGGTAGACGTTCCAGCCGGTGTGAGTGCCGAGCGGCACCGCGAGGTCGGGCAGACGGATGCCGGCCACCTCGTTGCCGTCCCGGTCCACGCGCGACACCAGCGGCCGATAGGTCTTCGCGGGATCGGGACGCGGGTCGACCCAGTCGCCGAAGATCGAGATCCGGTTGACCTCGAGCACGCGCCGCACGCCGGGGATGGCCGGGAACCCGGTCGCGTCGGGCGCCACCAGCGTCCCGCTCGCGAGCGAGGGCACGCGGCTCGGAGGCGGCTCGACCGCTGGGTGAG
>Ga0209068_10000630_pt1 | contig 18813 bp, 15 predicted proteins | sample ColStrG_CSR_2012_FD_187200 | JGI IMG/M metagenome (GOLD analysis project Ga0209068, IMG submission 187200) | Freshwater sediment microbial communities in response to fracking from Pennsylvania, USA - Cold Stream Run_MetaG_CSR_2012 (SPAdes)... | ecosystem: Environmental > Aquatic > Freshwater >... | reverse complement strand
GGCGATGAATGCGGATCGAGCCTGAGCCCAGTTCGGTGCCGTTCAGCACCACGTCATACGCCAGCGCGCGGATTTCTCCCAGCGGGGACTTGGGCTCATGGATTGAGTCGAAGCTGGTTTCGAGCTTGGCCATATCCTCGTCGTGCAGCGAGGTGAAGGGATGGTGCGCCGCGTTCCATTGTTTGCTCTCCTGGTCCCATTCGAACATGGGGAAGTCAGTGACCCAGAGAAACCGGTAGTCCTTTGCGGGATCTCCCGTTTTGGCAAACGCCCCGTGCTTCGCGGCATATTTCTGAGCGAGGTCCAGCCGGAGCTGGCCGCAAGTCTGGAAGAACTGGTTCGCATTCTGCTTCGAATCTGCTTTGCGCACAAGCAGCAACCACAAGTCTCCCGGCTCGATGTCAGCCACTTTCAAAATTCTTTCCAGAGAATTGGGATAGTCCCGGGCAAAACGATTGGGGTCGGTCATCAGGCTCACCGATGCCGTCCCCTGCGCGTGCGCGAACGCTCCGTAGGTTCCAATGGTTCGCCGTTCGGTCCCCGACATCTCGCCGGCTTTTGGAATTCGAATCAGCACAGGAGCGACATCCGCGCCAACCTTGAACGCCGCGGCAAACTTCGCCAGTTCTTCCGGCGTGAACGCTTCCCGCACATTCACCATCGCCGGCAGCCGCATATCCGGCTTGTCAATGCCGTAGCGCCGCATCGCTTCGTCATAACTCATGCGCGGAAACGGCGTTTTGATATCGTGTCCGGCGGCTTTGAACGCGGCGGTGAGAAACCCCTCGACCACTTCCCACACCCGCTCCGGTTGCGGGTACGACATCTCCAGATCGATCTGGGTAAATTCCGGCTGGCGGTCGGCGCGCAAGTCTTCGTCGCGGAAGCAGCGCACAATCTGGAAATACTTGTCGAATCCGGAGATCATCAGAATCTGCTTGAACAGTTGCGGCGACTGCGGCAGCGCGTAGAAACTCCCCGGCTGCACCCGGCTGGGCACCAGATAGTCGCGAGCGCCTTCGGGTGTGGAGCGGGTCATGAACGGAGTTTCAATCTCGAAAAATCCCTGTGCCGAGAGATAATCGCGAACGGCCAGCGCCACCTTATGCCGCAACTCGATGTTGTACTGCATGGCATCGCGGCGCAGGTCGATGTAGCGATACTTGAGCCGCATCTCCTCGTTGGGAAGCGCGGTTTCGCTGGGCAGAAACGGCGGCTGCTTCGATTCGTTGAGAATGCGCAGCTCCTCCGCAATCAGTTCCACTTCGCCGGTGGCGATGTTCTGGTTCACCGTGTCGGGAACCCGCTGCTTGGCCGTGCCCACGACGGCGATGACGTACTCGCTGCGCAGCGCTTCAGCCTTCTGGTGAATCGCCGGGTCCCGCTCCTTGTTGAACACGACCTGGGTGACGCCGCTGCGGTCGCGGATATCAATAAAGATCAGGTTGCCAAGATCGCGCCGCCGGTTGACCCATCCCATGAGCACGGCCTTTTTGCCAGAGTCCGCGGGACGCAGAGCGCCGCACATGTGTGTCCGTCGTAGATCGCCTAAAAAATCGAGCAAGTTATGCCCTTCAGTGAGGAATGGAGTTTTAAGCCGAATCCAAGATTATAAATGGAGACATGGGCGTCCCGCCCGTGCGCCTCACCGGTAATCTGTCGCTCGGGTACGCCACGAATGAGTCAATCAATTGGCCGCGCCGCCGTAGCCTGCTGGAACCTCAACCGCCACCGCTCGTCCTGCTTCACCCAAAAGTCGGAAATATGCTGATAGCGGGGCGCCAGGCCCGGTGCGTCCCCCTCAGGCATGTGAATGATGCAGTCGTAAGTGACGATGGCCGTCTCGTCATTGACTGGCACCACGCGCAGATTGTACGTGTAGAAATCCTTGAGTTCGCCGTCATGCGCGCTCGTCAGCATTTCCTCTTTGTCGTGGAGCTTGCCTTCGCTGCCGACGGAGACAAAATCATCGGTCAGCGTGCGCTTCAGAAAGTCAACATTCCGGCTCTTCTGGGCTTCCGGGACCGCGTTCGTGTTGGTAATTAGCGTCTGCTCCAGCGGGCTCAGAGGTTTCGATTCATGCCGTGAGATTTGGGCGAATCCGGTGATTGAAAAGTAGAAGAGGCAGACAATGAAGCCGAGTTTTCTCATATTTCTCCTATGATCCGATGGAGAGACGGGCGTCCCGCCCGTCCGACGGTACGTTCCGGACGGGCGGGGACGCCCGTCTCTCCATCGATATCTCGTAATTGTTTTCAAAGACCAGCTAGCCTGCCTGAATCTTCTTCGCCAAATCGGCGCGTGGGACCGAGACCTGCTCTCCGGTTTCCAGATTCTTTAAAGCGAACGATCCGGACGCAGCTTCATTTTCACCCACGATCAGGGCGAAGCGTGCGCCGAGTTTGCTGGCAGTTTCCAGAGACTTCTTGAGCCGGAAGCTCTCATCTCCCAGCTCAACCACCGCGTCGTGACGACGCAGTTCGCGCGCCAGCCGGGCCGCTTCGCGGTCCATGCCGGTTCCCAGGGGCGCGATGTAGACGTCCGGTTTGCGCTGCACTGCTTCGGTGGACTCTTGCAGCGCCAGCACCAGCCGGTCCTCGCCAATGGCAAAGCCGATCCCGGGAGCTTGCGGGCCGCCCAGCGATTCCGAAAGTCCGTCATAGCGGCCGCCGCCGAGAATCGCGTTCTGCGCTCCCAAAGCTCCGTGTGTGAACTCGAACGCGGTGCGTGTGTAATAGTCGAGCCCACGGACCAAACGGTCGTTTTCCCGAAACTCGACCCCGACCGAGGTCAGAATGGCCTTCACCTGTTCGAAATGCTTACGGCATCCTTCGTCCAGAAACTGGCTGATGCGCGGCAGCTTGTCGATGATGGGCTGGTCCGCGGGAACTTTGCAATCGAAGACGCGCAAGGGATTCGTGACGGCCCGGCGCTGACAGTCCTCGCACATACTCGAAACGACAGGCTCCAGTGCCTTGCGTAAAGCTTCGTTATGGGTGGCGCGGTCGTTGGCGCAACCCACCGAATTCAGCTCCAGCGTCCAGCCTTTGATGCCGAGCCGGTCGAGCAAAGTTGCGAGTAGCTCCAGCACTTCGGCATCGCGAGCTGGAGACTCGCTGCCCGCGGTGGGAGGCCCGATGACCTCCGCCCCAATCTGATAAAACTGCCGGTAGCGTCCCTTCTGCGGCCGCTCCCGCCGAAACTGCGGCCCGATGTAGTAGAGCTTGTTCAGCCCATGTTCCCAGAGTTTGTGCTCGATGTAGGCGCGAACCACGCTCGCGGTATTTTCCGGGCGAAGGGTGAGAGACTGGCCCTTGTCGCTTTGCGCCCGTCCGCGATCTTCCCACGTGTACATCTCCTTCGCGACGACGTCGGTTTCCTCACCTACGCCACGGGCAAAAAGTTCGGTCGATTCAAAAATCGGCGTGCGAATCTCGTGGAAGTTGTAAGCGCGGAACACATCGCGCACCGCCGCCTCGACAAAATTCCACAACGCCGTTTCCGGCGGCAGAAGGTCGCGCGTTCCTCGGACAGCTTTGATCATGGTCGGATTTCGTGATGGAGCGACGGGCGTCCTCGCCCGTCCGGAACAAGCTCGCCGTGGACGGGCGAGGACGCCCGTCGCTCCATCGAAAAGCTAAAAGCTGAAAGCTGATAGCTGATCTACTTCTTCTCCCGTAAATACGAATCCTTGTATCCCAAATAGTTGTTCGCGTAGCGCATGATGCTCTCGCGATCCGGCTCTTGCAGCTTGCGGCGGAACTTTCCTGGTGATCCCATCCACAGCGACCCTGGCTCGACAATCGTCTTCTCCGGAATCAGCGTGCCGGCCGCAATGATCGAACCCGCGCCGATGCGCGCTCCATTCAGGATGATCGATCCCATGCCGATCAGGCAGCGATCTTCAACTGTGCAGCCATGCAGCGTCACTGAGTGCCCGACAGTTACGTACTCGCCCAGGAAAACTCCGTACTGCTCCTTCATGCCATGTAGCACGCTGCAATCCTGGATGTTCGAATACGCGCCCACGCGGATGGAGTGCACGTCACCGCGTAGCACGGCATTCATCCAGACGCTGGCGTGTTCGCCAAGAATCACGTCGCCAATGATTTGCGCCGAATCGTCCACGTAACAGGACTTCGGGATCGCCGGCGTTTTCCCCTGATAAGAGCGAATCATGGCTAGAGTAGATGGAAATTGAACATAACACGGGCGCGGCTTGGGACGTAAGGGGCAGGATTAATTGTGCACAATGGAGCGACGGGCGTCCCGCCCGTCCGGCACACGCTCGTCGTGGACGGGCGCGGGCGCCCGTCGCTCCATCGACTCGTCGATTATCGAACCGTGCTCATCGAATCAATGAACTAGTTCTCCGTCGGCACCGGCAACTTCGACGGGTTTGGTGCGTGCGGTGGCTTGGGCGGGTTTGGCATTTCGGCCATCGCCGATCCCTTGCGCAATTCGATTCCACCGTGCTCGTTGTTGATGACCAGGCGCGGGCCGCCCCCGCCGACCGCTCCGCTGGCAGTCGCCTGATTGTCGCCGTTGTCGATCTTCAGAGCGTCGAAGTCCGACTCTATTTCGCCCCCCCGAGAGTGGGCATCCACCTGGAAAGCAGCCTTGTCCGGAAGATAAATCTGGATATCGCTGTTGCGATTGCTGACTTGCATGTTTCCCAGCTTGTTCATGCGGATTTCGATCGCGCCGTTCTCGTTTTCCAGTCGCACATCGCCATTCACGCCGGTCAGCCGGACATCTTTGGACCGGGTCAGCAGCCGGAACGGGCCCGTCAGGTCGCTGGCCCGCATGTCGCCCGAATCCATGTCGAGGTCACCGCTGAGCTTGGAGAACTCCATGTCGGTGCGGGCAGACTTGAAACTCACCGCAGTGGCAATCTTCGAGAGCTTGATCGTGTCGAACTCGCCGCTCAGGCGCGCGCTCCCTTTGACGTCCTGCAACGAAACGTCATCCGCCCGCCCTTGAACCGTAACATCGGAGGAGACGTTGGAAACCCGCGCTGTACCGCGAGCCAGGTTGAGATTCACCTTGCCGGTGATATCCGAGGTTGCAACGTCGCCATGCTGGCTGGAAATGTCAACGTCGCCATCGCGGCCCAGCACGCTGACGTCACCCCGCCGCGCTGTAATCACTACCGGCGCTTTGCGCGGGACGGTTACATCCAGATCGGTGGTGACCGAGTGGTCGCCGGCGCCCTGCGTGTTGGCATTCACAGTGACGGCATTGTCGCTGACGTTGATCTGCGGTTTGGTGCCGGGATTGAACTTGTCCGCCTCCTGCTGGCTGTCGGCGTTGATCCGTTTGTGTACGACCACTCGAATCTGATTGTCGTTGGATACGGTCACGTTCACCGCCCCGTGATCGTTATTGATGCGCAAGGCCGCGCCCGCTGGAAAATCCTGCTGCAGCTGGTCGTCGTAACTGTAGCTGTGACCGAAAATCTGGAAATCCTCATCACCCACATTGATGTGGTCGCGGATCTCATCCCAGTTAAAGCGCGAAGCCTGGGTTGCGCTCAGCCCGAAAATGATCAGGAAGAACAACAGCAAGACTCCGCCCGCTCCGATGCCGGAAGGACGCGTACCTTCCTTCTGCGCCTGCTGGTACTCCACCAGCTTGATCACGCCCCACAAAATGATCAGTACCGGCCAATAGCTCCCGAACCAGCGCAGCAGGGGCTGCGGGTGCAGTACGCCCATGGTCGCGAGCAGAAGCACGACTCCCAGCAGGATCAACACCACGGGCCCAGCCATGGAACGCCGCTGTCTTACTCTGGTCGGAGGAACTTGTACCGGGCTAGCCATTTTTCACCTCCGGCTTCACTTCCGGGTATGACGACTGCCGTACCTCGCCGCTCACAACTCCCGCCGGTGGCACTCCACTCTGTGTGGGCGGCGGTCCCTCAAGGGGACTCGGGCCTGCCGTACTCTGGAAAATCTTTACCAGTCCGATCACGATCAGCAGCAGGGGCAGCGTCCGGCTGAACCTGATTACGCCCATACTCTCGAGCAGAAACTGAACCCCCAGGGTCAGCAGGACTGCCGGCCCCATTAATCCGCGCCGGCAACTTCGTGCGCGGTCAAATCCGGGCGGCACCTCTCCGATCAGACCCAATCGCCGCACCAGCAGGAATCCGCCGATGGCAATCAGCACCAGCGGCCAGACGCGCCGGGCGCTGAAATCCCAGATGTCCAGCGTGTGCAGCAGGAAGATCACACCCAGGCCAATGAGCACTAGAGCTCCGACCGGTACCTTACTTACGTCCATCCGGTCGCTAGGGGTAAAGCCGGTGCCAAAGGTGGTTCCTAGCCCAAACGGATCGGGTGGTGGCTGACCCATTTGTAGGGCGTGGGCGGTGCGTATGGCATCGACAATCTGGTACGCAATGAAGGCGGCAATGCCGATGCCGCAGACGATGCCCATGGTCCCGCTGCCGCTGCTCGCTCCCAACACCAGCAAGGTGAAGATCACCAGGTGCGCCAGGCCCTTAGCGTACTGCCCGCAGTAAACCGCGCCTACGCCGAAGGGGAAAATGCCGGCAAGAATGCCCGCGAGAGCTGGATTTGGACCTGTAATTGAAGCGCCTACTGGGACTACGGGGACGAAGCCCGCGGCCGGCGGTTGTACAGGCGGTTGCACGCCTTCGAGGCGAGCTGCCAGGCAGGTCTCGCAATAGATCACCCCATGTACGGAGCGGGTGCAGTTCGCACACAGCGGTTTTCCGCAGGTGCGGCAAAATGCCACCGACTGAATCTCGGAATGGTTGGCACAGTTCATAAATACCTCCTGTAAGTGGTTACGGTCCCTACAGGCGGATCATTCGGGAGGGAAGCCAGCACGGGCTGATCCTCTCCCTGGCTGTAGTTGCGTTCCTGTTTTTGCTCAGGTTCTCCACTGGTGTTGTTATTTTTTTGTTCCTTATTCTGCTCCTTGGGGCTCGGTTCGGCGGGGGCGGCGACTCGTTTGAGCTCTCGCATCCGCGATTCGATCTCATAGACGAAGCGAATATTTTCGTAGTACTTCACTACGCGACCGGAGGTCTCGTAGTAGGTGCGCTTGATCGCGCTGGGCCGTAGATCTACATGCCGTACATCGCTCACTTTCACCCCGGCCAGGCTGAGCGAAATTGACAACGAAAAGAATGCCATTCCGAACGACATGGCAAACCGGGGCTGGCGGCTGACCGCAAGCACGGGAGCGAATACGGGCCGCAACCAGACCGTGATCGATCCGAACCATCTTGCGCCGATCCAGGAGGCTTCGGATTTCTCGCCTCCTGCGAGGGTCCGCTTGCTCTCGTATCCCGTCGTGGCCGCCAGGATGTTGTGCACCAGGTTGACGGGGGGATCGACTTCGGCCAGAGACTTCAGCCAGTGCCGTCCCGCATCGGCCTCGGCCAGCAAGGGTCCGCAAACCGCGCATACCCGCGCGTGAGCCTGAAAGCTCTCCAGCTTTGGACCGGTCAAGCTTCCATCCAGGGCTTCGTTCAGCAGGGCATCGAAGTCCGCGCACTGCATTCCGTTTTTGCTTTCGCCTGGCATCACATCACCTGCCTATAGGTACGTTGCAACAAGCGTGCAAGTTCCGCACGCCCGCGATTTATCCTTGATTTCACCGTGCCCTCCGGAACCTTCAGTACCGTGGCAATTTCTTTGTAATCCATGTCTTGCAGATCGCGCAGGATCACTGCTTCGCGCAGTTCGGGCGAGAGTTTCTGCAGCGCAGTGTGCACCAGTTCCCGCGTCTCGCGGCTCTGCACGCTCGTGTCCGCTGGCGGCGCCTTGTCTTCGATCTTCTCGCTCAGCGGCATCGCATCCTCGTGTTCGGACGGCGCGGTGTCCAGCGATTCGGTCATCCTGTCCTGCTTACTCTTGCGGAAGTGGTCGACCAGCAGGTTGCGGGTGATGGTCGTTACCCAGGTCATGAAGGCCCCACGCTCGACGTCGTAGGAACTCAACGTGCGAAACATCTTGATGAAGACTTCCTGGGTAAGGTCCTGAGCATCGTCGCCGGATCCGGCGAAACGGTAGCAGATGTTGTAGATTCGCCGGTTGTAGCGTTGCACGATCTCCTCCCAGGCCACCACGTCGCCGGCGATGCAGCGACGGACCAGCATGGCAACGACCTGGGCGTCTTCCAACCGGCACTCCCCAGAACTCCTGGTCTGTCACCCGGACACGGCACCGCCGCGGGCCTTAACACCACAATATAGATACGTTTTTGTGGTCCCAAAAGTTCTGTACTTCTACAAGGCAAGGCATTGTAGCAGGCAGAGCAAATTTCAGGCGAAGACAAGGCGAAATAGCACAACTGTGAACTGGGAACTGAAGACTGGAAACTGACTTGAGAAAATCAATTCGAGAAGCCGATTGAAGTCTTCCTTTGGCGGCTCACGTTCGACCCGGTCACGACGGCACCTGGAGAGGTCGTCCCCAAAATAAGGAAACTGAGGCTTCAGTCCTGGGATCGCGACGATTTCGTGGGGCCTATTTACTCGCTGGTGAAGTAGTCCACGGTCACCGGATTCTCGAACAGGGAATAGTCCCGGGTCACCACCGTGATTCCGCTTTCAGTGACGAAGTATCGCTGGCGATCGGCCTCGGTGTCATATCCGATCGTGGTTCCTTCCGGGATGTGCACGTCGCGGTCAATGATGGCTTTTCGGATCCGGCAGTGCCTGCCCACGTTCACGTGGGAAAAAAGAATGCTGCTGTCCACTTCGCTGTAGGAATTTACCCGCACGTCGGGCGAGAGCACGCTACCCTTCACCATGCTGCCGGAAACGATGCAGCCCGCGGAAACGATGGAATCAACCGCCGTGCCCGTTCGGCCCGATTCGGCGAAGACGAATTTTGCCGGTGGATACTGCCGCTGGTGGGTGCGGATGGGCCAATCCGAATCATAAAGGTTGAAAACCGGCGACACCGCGACAATATCCATGTTGGCTTCGTAGAACGCCTCCAGCGTCCCCACGTCACGCCAGTACAGAGCCTCTTTCTTGTTTTCATCGACGAAGTCGTAAGTGTAGACCCGGTAGTCGTTGGCCATTCTGGGCAGGATGTCCTTGCCGAAGTCGTGGCTGGACGCGGGGTCCTCGGCGTCTTTCAGAAGTACCGGGATGAGCACGTCGGTATTAAACAGATAAATGCCCATCGAAGCGCACACCTTGTCGGGATTGGACGGCGACCGCAGCTTGGTGTTCTTCGGCTTTTCCTCGAATCCCAGCACACGGTGATCGCGGTCAACATCCACAACGCCGAAGCGTGATACCTCGCCGGGATCGATCTGAATCGTGGCCAGAGTAACATCCGCTCCCGAGTCGTTGTGCCGCTGCAGCATCAGTCCATAGTTCATCTTGTAAATGTGATCGCCGGACAGGACGAGCACGTGCCGGGGCTGCTCCGAGCCGATCGAATAGATGTTCTGGTAAACCGCGTCGGCCGTACCCTGATACCACTGGTCGCTAACCCGCTTCATCGGGGGCAGGACCTCAATGAACTCGCCCATCTCGCTGCCCATGATGTTCCAGCCTTCACGAATGTGCCGGTTCAGCGACAGCGCTTTGTACTGGGTGAGAATGTAGACTCGCCGCAGATCGGAGTTGATGCAGTTAGACAGGGTGACGTCGATGATGCGGTAGATTCCGCCAAAGGTGACGGCAGGCTTGGCGCGGTCGCGGGTCAGAGGATAAAGCCGCTCGCCTGCCCCTCCAGCTAGCAAGACTCCCAGCGTGTCTTTCATAGCGTATCCGCTTTGATGTCGCCTACAACCCCTGGGGAAGCCCGCAGTCCCCCGTTTCGGATGGATGCGGAACGCGACAGTGTACCAGATACCGGGGACCTCGTTTTAGGCGCCTTTCTCCGCGTCCTTCGCCATTCCTTGGCGTCCTCTGCGGTTAAGAGCGCTTGACCGTAAGACTCAGACTTGCCCGAAAATCAAGCTTCAGGCAAAATCCGCCAGTCACCCGGCCGCGTATTGAGATTGAATCCCGCAGGAGCGAAAATGGATGCTCAAAAACACTGCGTCTTCGTCACGGGCGGAACCGGATACGTCGGCCGCCCTCTGATCACCCGGTTGCTGGAGCGAGGTCACGAGGTGCGCGCGCTGGTTCGTCCCGGCTCGGAAGCGAAACTCCCGCCGGGCTGCCAGGTGGTGGTCGGTGACGCGCTCGACGGCAGCTCCTACGCCGGACAGATCAAGCCCGCCGACACGTTTGTTCAACTGGTGGGAGTTGCGCACCCCAATCCCAAGAAGGCGCCGGAATTTCGCAGCATCGATCTGGCTTCCGGCCGGGGTGCGATCGAAGCCGCCGGTGCAGCCGGGGTGCGGCATTTCGTTTACGTCAGCGTGGCCCATCCAGCCCCGGTGATGAAGGCCTACATTCAGGTGCGCTCGGAATGCGAGGCCGTGATCCGACAGAGCGGAATGAACGCCACCATCCTTCGTCCCTGGTACGTGCTTGGACCCGGGCACCGCTGGCCGTACCTCCTGTTACCCATGTACAAGATCATGGAATGGTTGCCGGCGACGCGCCCGGGTGCCATACGCCTGGGATTGGCTACGTTGGAACAGATGTGCCAGGCCCTGGTCCGCGCCGTTGAAACTCCTCCGCAGGGAGTGCGAGTCGTGGAGGTTGCGCAGATCCGCGCCTCTGGCGGGTTTCCTCACTCAGTGGCAGTCTGAGGGCTCGCCTCAGACCAAAGTAACAACCCGAATTACCAAAGCGCATGCACATGGGACATCTGTACGCTTTGTGGGGTGAGTGAGATGTTGAGATCGTCTTCTATCTCGAGAGAGCCGGGGTCCCATGGAACGACAAGACTACCTGGAAGAAATCCAGATCCGGATCGTGCGCGTAACCGGAGACTTGCGTGCGATCCAACGCCAGTTAAACTGCGCTGCGATGGAAGCGCCCAGCGACCCCGAACTCATGGAAGCTCTCAGCCAGTTGCCCGAGATGGATGCGCTCCAGGTGCTGAAGGGGGCGGTCGACCAGATGCGCCACTTTCTCTGGTTCTACATGCAGGTAATGACCAACGAATCCGAGTCAGGCGAGAAATTGCGACAAAGTATCCGCCAACACATTTCCGCAGACGCAGCCGCCAGCCCGGAAGATTCCTTCCTGGACAAATTCAAGGCCGCCTCGGATACAGCGCTATTGCGGTATCTCTCAGACGGAAAAAACCGAAAACCGAACTAGATAGTCGTCAGTCGTCGGTCGTCAGCCGTCAGACCACGCGCCTTGACCTCGGGGCTTCAACTCTCACACCCTGTCATCCTGAGGAAGCGGAGTCCTTCGCAAGGCGAAGGGCTCCCGACGAAGGACCTAATGTATTGCGGGACGATAGCAGCGCCAAAGCCCTGCCAGATCCGGTGATGTGCTTTCGCGCTGAATTTGCGCCGACACTGCATGTGGGGGCGAGCGGAATGCACAGGTCCTTCACTTGCTTTCCTCCCGCTTCGCTGGACGAAAGACTACACTCAAGATGATAGCCTTGCGGTGCCGCGGATAGTGGGAAAACCGAATCAAACTGACCCACTACTCCACGTTTACTTTCATTGACTTGCCCACACTTCCGCCATAGCATGCTTGCGCATGATTGGCCAAACCATCTCGCACTACCGGGTCTTGGAAAGAGTCGGCGGCGGCGGGATGGGTGTGGTCTATAAGGCTGAGGACACTTCCCTTGGCCGGTTTGTCGCCCTTAAATTCCTGCCAGAAGATGTCGCGCATGATGGGCAAGCCTTGGAACGGTTTCGCCGTGAAGCCCGGGCGGCGTCGGCCCTCAATCACCCCAACATTTGCACCATTTACGAAATTGCGAACCATGAGGCTGAGTGGTTCATCGCGATGGAGTTCCTGGACGGGGTGACGCTGAAGCACCGGATCGCAGGCCGGCCGCTGGACACGGAACTCCTGCTGGGACTGGCGATCGAGATAGCTGACGCGCTGGATGCGGCGCACACGGCGGGTATTGTTCATCGCGATATCAAGCCGGCGAATCTCTTTATCACAAAACGTGGACATGCCAAGGTGCTCGACTTCGGATTGGCCAAAAGGACGCCGGTTCATGGCGATGCTGAAGAAGTCCAAGGGCCGCCGGGTCAAGCCACCGCTACGATGGAAGCGCAGCTGACCAGTCCGGGAACCGCGCTGGGCACAGTCGCCTACATGTCTCCGGAGCAGGTGCGGGCGAAAGAGTTGGACGCCCGCACCGATCTGTTTTCCTTTGGCGCCGTTCTATATGAGATGGCAACCGGAGTGTTGCCATTTGGTGGGGAAACCTCGGGAGTTGTCTACGAGGCCATTCTGAACCGGGAACCTGTCTCTCCGTTACGGCTCAATCCACACCTGCCTGTGAAACTGGAAGACATCATCAATAAAGCCCTGGAAAAGGATCGCAATCTTCGGTACCAGGGCGCAGCGGAAATACGGGCCGACCTGCTGCGCCTGAAGCGTGATTCTGAGTCGGGTCGTGCGCCTGCCAAGGTAGTCCCCGCGGACAGCGTCGGGGAGCTCCGAAGCACATCCCGACAAACCGTCGCTGGCCCTGCATCGGTTTCAGGGGTAATTCCCAAACCGCACCCAGGCAGATGGTGGGTTGGGGTAGTGCTTGCAGTCGTCGCCGTTATCGCGATCGCAATTCTTGCCTTGCGGTTAATCGTTCCCCTGCCACCGCCCAGAGTCTCGGGCTACGCCCAGGTTACGAATGATGGCGGAGTTAAGCTTTGGCCTCAATTTGGTAGCGAAACTGCGCTGGTCACAGATGGTTCACGGATTTACTTCGTGGAAATGCCAGCTCTTTCGTCCACTCTTATGCAAGTCTCCGCTTTGGGTGGTGAAGCGTCGAAGATTTCCGTGCCTTTCCCGGATTTCGTTATCGGGGACATCTCACCGGACCGGTCCTCGCTATTAATGCCGGCTGCCAATAGTCAAGAGAATCAGATCGATCTTTGGGCATTGCCGCTTCCTGCGGGAACGCCTCGCCGCCTGGGAGGACTGCGGGGTTATGACGGAACCTGGTCTCCTGATGGACAGCGCGTACTCTTTGCCGACGGTCATGATCTTTTCACCGCCAGGGCTGACGGGACGGAGTCGAAAAAGCTGGCATCGTTACCCGGCCTTCCCTGGTGGCCGCGCTGGTCGCCCGACGGTTCACGAATACGCTTTTCTGTGGTCAACACGGAGAGTGGAACCGACTCGTTGTGGGAAATGCAGCCCGACGGAAGTAATCCTCGTGCCTTGCTCCAGGGCTGGAATAGTCCCGCCCAGGAGTGCTGTGGTAATTGGACACCAGATGGCCGGTACTTTATCTTTCAATCGACGCGTAACGGTCAGACGCAGATTTGGGCGATGTCCGAAAAACGCGGTCTGCTCCGTAAGACGAACTTGGAGCCGGCCGAGTTAACCACAGGGCCACTGAGCTATTTCACTCCTGTTGCCAGCGCGGACGGGAAGAAGCTTTTTGCTATCGGTTCTCAGCCACGAGGGGAACTTGGGCGTTTCAATCAAAAAACCTTGCAGTTCGAGCCGTATCTTTCCGGCATATCGGCGGAGGATGTGGAATTCTCCAGGGATGGGCAATGGGCGACCTATACCGGTTATCCCGAGGGCAGTTTGTGGCGAAGCCGGGCTGACGGCAGTGATCGACTCCAATTGACACTTCCTCCCCTGCGGGCCGGCTTGCCGCGCTGGTCTCCTGACGGTAAACAGATTGTGTTCACCGGAGTAGTTTCTGGCCAAGGCTTTAAGACCTACCTGGTTCAGGCTGCAGGGGGTGCTCTCCAGAAGATCACTGCTGGGGGCCAAAACGAAGGTGACGCCAACTGGTCTCCGGATGGTAATTCGATTGTTTACTGGACGTCGGCTTCCTGGCCACCAGGCAGCGACATCGCGATAAATATCCTTGACTTGCGAACCCACAAGGTTTCGATTGTGCCGGGTTCAAGAGGATTGTTTTCCCCGCACTGGTCCCCCGACGGCCGCTACATTGCCGCGCTTCATACCGACGCTTTGGGTTCAATGCTGTTTGATTTCAGGACCCAGAAGTGGTCGGAACTGGAGAGTATTCCCGCCGGTTTCCCGAATTGGTCGCGGGATGGGACCTACCTTTATTTTCTCTCGTCGGGTAGGGACGCTGCCATCTATCGCGTGCGGATCAGCGACCACAAGCTGGAGAAAGTTGTCAGCCTGAAGGGAATCCGCCTGACGATTGGTCAAGTGGGTACGTGGTGCGGTCTGGGCCCGGACGATTCCCCGCTGATACTGCGTGACGTTGGCAGCCAGGAAATTTACGCGCTTGATGTGCAGCTTCCGTGAGCCTGTCTCTGCCTTACGCTACTCCAGCGTAACCGACTTCACCAGATTCCGTGGCCGATCTACATCCAGTCCTTTCTTCACCGTCATGTAATAGGCGAACAACTGCAGAGGCACGATTTCCAGAATAGGCAGCAGAAGCTCCGAGGCGTGCGGAACGAAGATCGTGTAATCAGCCAGCGCGCGCAACTCCTCGTCGCCCTCTGAGGCAATCGCGATGACCCGCGCCGACTGCTGCTTGAATCCACGGATGTTGGCGAGGTTCTTTTCGTAGCGGAGGACCGATCCGGAATCGTTGCGATCGCAAGTGGCGATGATCACCACCGGCAGGTTCTCATCGATCATGGCGTTGGGGCCGTGCTTGGTTTCGCCAGTGGGATAGCCTTCGGCGTGTATATAGGAAACTTCCTTGAGCTTGAGCGCCCCGTCCATGGCCACGGGATAGTGAATGGCGCGGCCCATGAAAAGAAAGTCTTCGACTTTGTAAAACTTGTCGGCCAGCCGTTCGCAGGCCGCCGGCGCAGACTTCAGCAGGGTTTCCACTTTTCCCGGCAGATCGAGCAACTCGCGAATGTATTGCCGTCGCTGTTCCTTGGAAAACTTGCCGCGCACCTGCCCCAGGTAGAGCGCGAACAGGTAGAGCACCGCCATTTGCGCGGTGAACGCCTTGGTGGAGGCGATGCTGATCTCCGGCCCAGCGTGGGTGTAGAGCACGCCATCGGCCTCGCGCGCGATGGTGGAATCCACGACGTTCGAGATGGCAATGGTGCGCGAACCTTTGGCCTTGGCTTCGCGCTGGGCGGCGGTGGTGTCGGCGGTTTCACCGGACTGTGTGATCACGATGGTGAGTTCGCCGGGTCCAATCAGAGGGTTGCGATATTCGAACTCGCTGGCATAATCCACATCCACCGGGATGTTGACCAGGTCCTGAATCATGTACTGGCCAGCCATGCCGGCATGGCGGCTGGTGCCCGAAGCCACGATGTTGATCCGGCGCAGGGAACGCAACTCATCGGTGTTGATGCGGACGTCATCGAGGCGGATCACGGCTTCTTCGAGCGATACCCGGGGCTCGATCGTATCCCGCAAGCCCTGGGGCTGGTCGAAGATTTCTTTGAGCATGTAATGGGGGAAGCCCCCTTTGTCAGCCATTCGGTTCTCCTCGAAATCGCGCCGGTGCCATCAGATTCCTGCTCCACTAATGATGGTGTTTCTTATTTCGCCGCTCGGACTTAACACCACAAGATCAGCGGGAACGCCCGGCTTAATGCAACCGCTGCGGTCCAAGCCCACCACCCGCGCCGCGTTCAGCGTCGCCAGACGTACCGCGCTTTGCAGGTCCCATTGGGCAAACTCCATCACTTTACGAACCGCGAGATCCATGGTCAGGACGCTTCCCGCCAGCTTTCCTCCGCTCAGGCATTTGCCGTCTTTTACTTCCACCTCGAGCGAGCCCAGGCGATAGCGCCCATCGGGCATGCCGGTGGCGGCAGTGGCATCGGTGATGAGCACTGCGATGTCTGGCCCCTTGCTCTTGAGGAATAGCTGGACAACCGCCGGGTCCACGTGAATTCCGTCGGCGATAATGTCGGCGGAAAGCCGCGAATCCGTCAGCACTTCTCCCAGAATCCCGGGATCGCGATGATCCAGCGGGCGCATGGCGTTAAACGTGTGCGTAGCATGGCGTGCGCCCGCAGCCATGCCGGCGCGGGCGGCGGTCAAATCCGCGTCAGAGTGGCCCAGGCTGACGCACACTCCGCGCCTGGCCGCCTCCGTGATGACCTCTATAGCGCCTGGCAATTCCGGCGCAATGGTCAGCACGCGAATGCGACCGCGTGCCGCCTGCCAGAACCGCTCGAACGCCGCCAGAGACGGAGGCAGCAGGTTTTCCGGAGGATGCACTCCGCGTCGGCGGTGACTGATAAACGGACCTTCCAGATGAATGCCCCGCGGCCTCGCCCGCATATCAGTTGCGCCCATATTCGGGTCCCCGGCTTCGATGGCATCCGCCAGGCGGTCCAGCGCGGAAAGGGTTGCGTCCAGCGGGGCGGTCACGGTAGTCGGGAAATAGCTGGTCACGCCATGTTCGGCGAGAAGCCGCTCCACCGGCGGCAGGGCGTCGGCACCCGGTTCCATGACATCATGCCCGGCGCCGCCGTGAATGTGGATGTCAACAAAGCCCGGCGCCAGAATGTCGTCAGCAAAGTCCACAGAACGGCAATTCCCGGGAAGCTCCCGGCTGGCGCGGGAGGTGACTTCAACGATGGCACCGTCTTCCACCAGCAGCAGCGGGTGCTCGATCCGCTCCAGGGGCGTGAATAACGTTGCCGCAGTGATCGCAATCATGAAGATGGCTGCTATATAGCGAAGCATCATTCTATAGGAAAGTCTGAATCGGACGCTCGGCTCGGGATTGCAAAGACTGAGTCGCAGACGGTGGCTGGGAAAGTTGATATCGCACCGTGCATGGATCGGCTTCGCCACCGGCCCGGATGTTATACTTTTATCGGACCGCGTCCATGGCCCGTTGTTCCTTTCGGCCCACGCGGTTGCGACGATCGCTCGATCTTGTCGGGGAGTGGCTCAGCCTGGTAGAGCACCTGGTTCGGGACCAGGGGGTCGGAGGTTCAAATCCTCTCTCCCCGACCAATTTTTTCAAGCACTTAAAGCACGCTTCTGGATTTCCGTCTACAGCGCTGTGGTCAAATTTGTAGACAGTCAGAGCCACATAGTTCAATACGCGAGCGATCCTGGGGTGCTCCTGCCTTATGAATCTAGACACGCCCCATGCACTCTAGTTTCGCCAGCCCCGAGTCAAACCGATTGACAGCCCATCGGTCGTCTTTGCTTCAACCAACTGATGCATCCTGCCTTGGAGCTTCGGGAGCGCGCGGAAAGGCGCAGCGGGAATTTCGTCCTCGGCCCCAGGTTTATGAAACCATGTACGACTTGCAACAGCGGGCTAGAGCGGAAGCAAGGGTACAAGTACGGCCTTTGAGTCATAGCCCAAAAGGAGGCATCCTAGAGTTCGCACGGGGTATTCGTTTCGGTCGAGAATAATATCGGACGTCTCGTTCACGACGGCGGCAGGCCGCATGGCGGAACGCAATCATCACCTCCTGCAGTCGACAGTTTGCGAGCCCACTGTCGACCATGTCTTCGTTGAAGGCACGCGCGACAGGCGTGTTTTCCGGATCTCGTGGTCGAAATGCATTCGGGGATTTCCACGTAGACTGGTTAGCGCTGGAAAGCCCCCGCCAAAGGCCCTGTGTGGACGGGTGACGGGAGCCCCTTTTGGCCGAAAGGTGATCCACTAATCATGAACCCTTCACGATCTGAATCTTGCTACGTCGTTTTGCACATGGCGAATGGCCCATCGCACGCGGAGCGGAAGGCGGGCGCACGTGTCATCGTCGAAGAAGGAGACGCGCCGTTTCGCTTCACGGATGACATTTGGATGGAGCGGTTCGATAAGGAACTAGGCAAGAAGATCCAAACTGCTTGCGATCCGCCGCATTACAACATCAGCGATGCCGGTCACGACAGGCATCTATATGCATTCGTAAAGCGTAGTTCAACCCACGAAAAAAGCAAATTTGAAGGACTGTCGGAGCTTTCTGCGCTGGTCGCACTCTCGCGCTTGGTTCATCCTACGAGCACCGGCGACCGCTATAGCGCCCGAATCTTCCGGTATGGAGATAAGAACTCACCAATCGCCGCAGTTCGTTTCTTCGGAGTGAGCCCGGATGTGTCCTTGATAGATGGACGGCGTGACTGGCTGTCTGCTCAGGATGGTCAAACGCTGCTGAAGCTAGTGCCTTGGCTCGCCGGAAAGATGCACAAGCGTGTGCATCACGCCTACTGGAATCATGAGACCGCCCTGCGTTCATACTATTTGGACGTGAAATGGACTTTTATGGTGTCCGCATTCGAGGCGTTAATCAATACCAGAGAGGACTATGTCAGGATGCAGTTTCGCGAGCGCGTTAAGCAGCTTGCAAAGCACTTCGGCATTGCTATCTCCGAGAAGGAACTGAATGATGCCTACACCCTGCGCTCGGAATTGGTACATTCTCAGAGGTTCTTGTTTGAACTTGAACCAATTTTGCCAAAGAGCGCGCACGTGCCTCTCTATGAGAAGCTGGAATCGCTGTTGCGGCAGACCCTTCTGACTTGCCTGCTAGACCCGACATTTGGAGATCATTTCCGCGATGTGGCCCCGATTGATAGCCAATGGCCGGTCAATTTTCCGCCTCCGCGCAAGCGGAAAGTTCGTAAGGGGTACTAAGGATCGTCTGCAATTCCCCAAATGCAAAATCCACGGTGGCTTCCCATACCGTTTTTTCGTTGAGGGATTCGGTCATAATTGAGCCTCCCCCGCTGCCTCTTTCTCTGCGCCATGCAGGGATTGTGATTGAATTCTCGCCTTTGTTCCCTGTAGTCAATTACCGTAGAATTGAAGCAGGATGCCGTTAATG